>Ga0302325_10010123_pt1 | contig 20484 bp, 15 predicted proteins | sample Palsa_T0_2_FD_201948 | JGI IMG/M metagenome (GOLD analysis project Ga0302325, IMG submission 201948) | Peat permafrost microbial communities from Stordalen Mire near Abisko, Sweden - Palsa_T0_2 | ecosystem: Environmental > Terrestrial > Soil > Palsa > Peat permafrost | place: Sweden: Abisko...
GAGCCAAATTCCAAAGCCTCTTCGCGATCCCGCATCCGGCTGAGACAAGAGTTGCGGAAAGCCGGCCAATATTGAGTCTCCAAACCTCCAACTAAATATGAATAAATTTGACGCATTACAAGGGATGGCAAAAATGATTAGCAGCGACCCTGACATTCCAGAGACCCGACCGGGCCAAAGAAATAACACAGAACATGATCTCGCGCTACAGATTCGAGGTTACGCAACTTTAACAAGATCAAACAATTAATTTGATTTGCATTGTCGGCGGCCAAGAATAGGACGTTTATAGCCTTGGTGCAAACAATGGCATTGTGACTGTTGGAAGCGCGTCCACAGAGTGTAGCGCATACTTGCAATGCCCTATCGAGCAAGTAGCCTTCAAGATTGTTTTCTCCAAAAAGACATCCGAAGAAACTCCAAGGGAAATTGGATTCCACACCTCGGAAGAGCTTGAGGATAAGTAGTTTATACATAGCACTGGCACTGGTTAGCCTGGTCTTCTATATAATTCCCATCCAGGATTATACTTGCAGTCCCAATTACTTATGGTATAATCATTTTGCCGAAATCGCTTGGCGCTTTGTTCTTTGACATTGGGATATAAGGTCAGCGGCGAAAAGCGCGGTCGCAAGACCGCGGGCGGTCCTATTGCAGTCGATCAGGAACGCGGGCCACGCGTCACAAGTCGTTGATTTCCATGATAATTTCGGATGGTTTCCCATCGAAAACGCTGGAGGTAACCAAGAAAAAACTAACGGTAGCTCAAGGTAACTTAAGGCGAAGAAAAAATATCGTTAAAAGGCAGGATAGGAATGCGGGATGGGTTTGTCGGACTTTTTTACATAAAGTCGGCCAACCCAATTACCAATCGCACCTAATCAAACCCAGTAAAGCTAAAAACGGCTTGGGGCTCCCCCTCCCCTGCGGTAGAGCGAGATTCCGACACAACGTGTTGTTCCTCTCATCTCTGTTCTGACTTCGAGCTCTGACTCGATTTTCGTTGGGAGAAAAGTCACAGCTCCACGGAGTGTCGCTCGACCGGGTTGGACGGGGTCTCCTATTGCTTCCAGTCGCACTGAGTCGCACCAAATCCAACCCACTTTACGGAGAGGGCGGAACAGCCGTGAGAGGGATTGGAGGTGAAACTGGGGCCGAAACCGAAATATTGATCGCGCCGGAGCTGCTACTATCCCCACCGGAATACTGGTCTTGGCCTTCTGACCCTGGGGACAAGGCCCGAAAAAGAATTGGACCGGTTTGATGCTTTGTTGCATCTATATAAAATCCGTAGCCACCTCCGCCCACCTCAAGGCCGTGAAATGAGAGCGAAGTCTTGCTTCCCGCTGGATAGAAAGATCCCGTCAAAGCGCCAGTCAAAGGCGCCAGCATAACGGCCACTTTGTTCGTGTCGGAGAAAGTCTTCTTTACAGGATTAAAGGCCACGAAAGTATCCGCTTCATCCGGCAAAGACAAATTGGTATAGCCTGGGTCCACAGTGAAGGTCAGCGCCGTGGTTCCAAAAAGATTGGTGCCCGGTTTAGGTGGGAAATAGGGCGAACCAGCCATGCTCGGATAGTTGGTAAATCCGAGTGGGTAAAATTTGTCCGCTACCGGTGTCTTGATCCAAACGAGGTTTGACAAAGACGTGACTGAGGAGCCATCAAACTGCAGCCAGCCCATGATCACGCCCTTGCCGCCATAAAGAGAGGCGTAGATAGGGCAAGTGCCATCCGAAGCCACAGCGGTGTCAAAGGAAATGGCCGGCGATGCACCGTCCGGCAAAGTAAGCACTACCGTGGCCGCTTCTTGCTTGCCGATGGTGACTCTGGCCCATCCTTTCCCTCCGGGCCCTTGAGACGGGTCGGTATAGCCGGGATCGACAAACATATTGTAAACTTCAGTAAAGGCATAGGGCAAATCAAGAGAAAGCTCGGCACTGATTTCCGCCGAGTCGATCAGGTTGGTTTCAGTGACATCTGAAAAAGCATTCACGGAGCCAGTCAAAGATCCGGACGCGTAATCAGACGAATCCGACGGAGTCAGCAAGGACAAAATAAGCTGCAAATATTCCGACTTGTCTGCCTTAATATGAAACTCCGCAGTGGATACGCCCGGTCCAATTTGCCCCAATTGTCCGGAGAAGGATAATGGCGCCGCCATCGTGGCAAGGTATAGTTTGCCGGAAAAGTTACCGGTGTCTTTAACGGTCATGGTAATGTAACCAGCGTCATCCAGTTGCACGCCGTTGGTGTCGTAAAACAAACCAGTGTAAGTGCCAAGGGGGGAACCGTTATCAAGCGTTTTGCGAACGAAATTGGCCGTCAAAGTTCCATCAGTGTCAACATAATAGAAAGGCGGACCAGACCCAACAGTTGAGCCGCCAGGCGAAGTAACTCCACCTGGCGCCCAAAGAATTTCACCTGAACTGCTGGTAAAATTTGAAAGAACCCAGTCAGCACTCGTAGGAACGGCACTGACGCGATAGCTGTTTCCTACTTGCAAGACTTGTCCATTTCTAATTCCGATGACCGTGCCCGCTCCGGGCGGATTTACGGTCACAACTGCCCTATTCGTTTCGACCCAAAAAAAAGTGCGCGATACGCCGGTCTGATAGCCCATGGCATCCAAAGCCACCACGGTCACAAGGTTGCTGCCGACCTGGCCATAAATGCTCAAATCGACTTGAGCCGTCCACGTAGTCTCGGTGTCCTGATTATAATTGACGGGAACAAAATTGGTCGCATCGCCGTTGACATAGCATTCAATGTTGGCCAGGCCAAAACTGGCGGTTGCTTTCCCCTCCAGATTGATGACTGGACTGGGATTGTAAACTTTGAAGTCCGAAGGCGGGTCAGCGATGGTAATGGCCGGAGGCGTAAAAGTCAGCTCGGACGTCAGAGAGCCGGTTTCCAAATCGAATGAGTTGGTGCTATCTGGAATCTTGTATTCTTTTCCCAATTCCCACCCGCTCGCGATCAGAGAATCGTTGTCATAGTTGAAAGTCCCGCCACCGTTGTCAGACGCATCGAGCGTCAAAATAACTTCCCAAGGACTGATGGAAAGCCCGTCGTGTTTCGGCGAATCGTTGATGTTACCGGACGTCAACTGCGCAATACCTAAAAGATCGGCCGAAACGGCGGCTGCCACGGTAATGTTTGTGGCCGTCCAACTCACCGTCACGCTGCCATTGGTAACGGTGTCGCCATTGATATCATTTGTGATTAAAGCAAATGTGGCGCTGGTCTGCCCAGCCACGTAATTCTCAGCCGACGACATAGAGCCGGCCACAAAGGGCCCGTTAACGCCAAAAGAAAATTGCGAATTTGAATCGACCTCACTCAGATCGACGCCGTCCAAAGGCAGGGAAAAATTGGCGGTGAACGAGCCGGTGGTAATTTGCATGTTGTTTGACGCTGTTTGCTGCCATGAATCGGTAAAGAACTTGAGGATTTCAGCGCGGGCCATGTTGGTGGCGAACATCAAGCCGATGACCAACGCGAAATACCGAATGAAGACCACTATGCTTTTGAACCTTATCATATAGAGTTTTGGCGAAATCGTGCTGACGACAAATAGCCTACAAAACGCCGGAGTTTTGTCGAGCGATAACCCTTTCCGAACGGTAGTCAAAAAACCATATTTCGCTTGCCTGTCGCGGGCGGCGGGGAACATGTTTCCATCGTCATGCAAGTCCTTAATCTCAAAGGGAAAGCCATCATCATCGTTGGCGGAACAACGGGTTTGGGGTTTTCCGCCGCCGCTTGCTTTGTCCGCAGTGGAGCCCGCGTGGTGATTGTCGGGCGCGATCCGGCGAATGCCGACGCGGCGCGCAAAAAGCTGGGAAGGTCGGCGCGAGCGCTAGTGGGTGATGCCGTTGATCCGTCCACGGCGATGGAAGCCATTGGCTTGGCGGTAAAAGAATTTGGCCGTTTGGACGGTCTTTATCATGTCGCCGGTGGCAGTGGCCGTGCCTGGGGCGACGGTCCTTTGCACGAGATGACGGACGAAGGCTGGCACAAAACTATCCAGTGGAACCTCAGTTCGGTCATGTATTCCAATCGCGCGGCGCTGCGCTGTTTTCTCGCGCAAAAAAAAGGCGGCAGCATCCTGAACATGGGCAGCGTTTTAGCCGAGTCGCCCGCGCCGCCCCACTTCTCCACCCACGCTTACGCCGCAGCCAAAGCGGCCATTGTCGGTCTGAGCAAATCCGTGGCTGCGTGTTATGCCAAGGATGGCATTCGCTGCAATGTGATCGAACCGGCAGTCATGGATACGCCGATGGCCCACCGGGCCACGAGGAACAAAAAAATTCTTCGCGTCATCCAAACCCGCCAACCTTTAGACGGCGGCCGCGTCGGCCTGCCGGCGGACTTGGACGGCGCGGCCGCCTATTTTATGAGTGACGCATCGAAATTTACCACCGGCCAGGTCCTGGCGGTGGACGGAGGTTGGTGTTTGTCATGAGCGCGCCGTCCCAGGATTATCTGGCGAAGTGCCGCAGTTTGATTGACACGGCTGCCATGCAGGAAAAAGCCATCGGCCTGGCGGCGGATTGGTTTGCCCAAACCATCCTGGCCGGGCGCATGGTGCATCTGTTTGGCTCCGGGCATTCGCGCATCATGATCGAGGAAATGTGGCCCCGTTACGGTTCCTTTCCGGGCTTTAATCCGATTGTCGAGCTTTCGGTTTCATTCCATAACCTGGTCGTCGGCGCCAATGGACAACGCCAGGCCATGTTCCTGGAAAATGTCAGCGGGCTGGCGGAACGCATCTTGCGCAACTTCGCGCTGGCCCCGGAAGATTCCGCCCTGGTCGTTTCTTCCAGCGGATGCAATCTCCTGCCGGTGGAGATGGCGGAGCAGTTCCAAAAGCGCGGCGTGCGTGTGGTGGCCATCGTCAGCGTAGCCCACGCCAAAGCCAGCCAAAGCAAGCGCGCCGACGGCAAGAAATTGCAGGACTTCGCCGACATCTTACTTGACACGGGAGCGCCGCCCGGCGACGCCATGGTCACTGTGCCTGGCCTTAATGCGCCGGTGGCACCCGCTTCGACTATTGGCGGCTGTTTGCTCGTCAATTGCGTGAAGGCCGAAGTCGCCGCTCGCTTGACTACGGCGGGTCATCCACCCTTAGTCTTGACGGCCCCTGCCCTTGTCGGCGCAGCGCGTTCAAGCGAAATTTTTGAAGCCGCCTACGACGAACACGCCCGGCGCCTGGCCAAACTTTACTCCGGTCTGGGCCGTGAATGAGTCAATATGAAGAATCGCCCTCTTCGCACAACCGTCATCGGCAGCTATCCGTGGCCCGGCTGGCTGGAGTTCGCTTGCGCCCACCTTGAGCAGTTCGGTGAAACTGATCGCTCCGAGTTGCGGGACGACGCTGTGATTGCCGCCATTCACGACCAAGTTGCTGCGGACCTTGATGTGATTACCGACGGCGAGCAGACGCGTTTGGATTTCAATCTTTCGTTTTACGGGCATCTGGATGGTTTGGCTTTGGAACCGTCGCCGCCTCGTCGATTTGGGCCGCCTGCGCATGATCAACGCGGCAAACATCGCGTGACTGGCGCGTTGGGCAGCGCGCGTGGCATGGGCGTGGTGGAGGAATTCAAGAGACTCCAACAACTGGCGCCCGCCGGTCCGACCCTCAAAGCCAGCGTGCCCGGCCCCTATACTTTGAGCGGCCGCTTGGAGCCAAATGAAATGTATCCGGATCGCTACGCGCTGACGGAAGCGCTGATTCCGATTGTGCAGAAAGAGCTATCTGATTTGGTCGCGGCGGGCTCCCGCGAGATCACCGTTGATGAACCTTCCATGAGTTGTTACGCGCATCGCGAGGATCCGGCGCGGTTCGTGAACATCTTCAATCGCACCGTCGCGCCAGTAGTGGGCAGGTGCCGGCTCTCGACGCATCTCTGTTTTGGCAATTACAAAGGGCGCGCCGTCGGCCCCAGGATTTATCGCCCGATGTTCCCCGCGTTCCTCGACTTTACAGTGGATGAAATCCATGTGGAGATGGCCAGTCGCGAATTCGCTGAGTTGGAAATTATTGGCGACATAGCAGCGCGCCATGATGTCGCGGTGGGCATTGTCGATGTGAAGAGTTATTACATCGAAACGCCGCAGGATGTCGCTGACCGCGTGCGGCGCTGCCTGAAATTCGCGCCCGCTGATCGCCTCTCCTTGGCACCTGATTGTGGCCTGAGTCAGACTGCACGCTGGGCCGCCAAGCAAAAGCTGAAGAATATGGTCGAGGGTGTAAAAATCGTCCGGCGGGAATTGGGACTGCAATAAAGAGCCTGTCAATCGAGCTTCTTCATCTTCTCAAACCATTCGTCCGCTTCCTCGTGAGTCTTAAACCGATGTACACCTGGACGTCCGTGTATGCGCAAACGTTTCGTCTGTGCGGCGGCGCAGCCTTCTTCATGGAGCGAGGTTGAGAGCGCGCCGGGCTTGTCCGCCTGGACGCCAACGACCCGGTCAATTTTCTCCTCGACGTTAATGGGCGGTTGTTTCACGGCTTCTTTATACTAGACTGGGTAGCCGAACAAAGCAACCGTGGCAAGCTGTCATTTTGGATTACAAACTTAGCCGATGAAACCCGCCTTCGCGAAAGATGAAGCGCTTCTGGCCGATGTCCGCCGTGTGCTGGCCGCGGGCGAGCGCGGCGTTTGGTGGTTGGGCCAGAGCGGGTTTCTGGTGACCCAAAAGGGCCGCGCGCTCATCCTCGATCCATATCTTTCGGATTCGCTCACGCGCAAATACGCCGACACACCCAAGCCGCACGTCCGCATGACCGAGCGGGCCGTCGATCCTGCTGCTCTCGGCAGGCTTGGCGTCATCGACGTCATCACCAGCAGCCATCAACATACTGACCATTTCGATGTGGAGACATTGCAACCGTTGCTCGCTGCCAATCCTCAAGCGCGATTAGTCCTGCCCGCAGCGATTCGAGATTTCGCCATCGAACGCCTTGGCACGGAGTCCGCCCCGCGATTGGTTGAATTGGACGACGGCAAATCGGCGCGTGTTGGAGAAATGGTGTTCCATGGCATCGCTGCAGCGCATAATACGGTAGAGCGGGACGCGCAAGGTTGCTGCCGCTTTCTGGGCTTCGTCGTGGAATGGGCCGGCCTGACTTTCTACCACAGCGGCGACACTTTGATGCACGATGGTCTTTTGCCGACGTTGCGAAAGTTCAAAATCAATCTCGCTTTTCTCCCGATCAATGGTGACCGGCCAGAACGTAACGTCGCGGGAAATCTTAACGGCGTCGAAGCTGCGCGGCTTGCGCACGCCGCTGGCATCGGCACGGTCATTCCATGTCACTTCGACATGTTTGAATTCAATACCGCGCCGCCCGACGAATTCGTCGCCGAGTGCGGCAAGCTCGGCCAATCATTTCGCGTTCTTCGCGCAGGCGAAGGCTTTTGCCTCGAATAGCCAGCCCGTTTAGAAATGATCCGCCAATTGTATCTGTTTTGTGATTTCATCCTCTTTCCGTTGGATGATTTGTAAAAAACCCTTGTCCTGCTCGACGCGATTCCTTAATCCCAGCATGACTGCGTCAGTTTTCCGTTGGTAGGCTGCCTCCGCATCTTCGAGGCGTTTTTTAGCCGACTGGAAGATGGGCATTTCCCTGCCGTAACTATTGGATGCGGTAATGAATTCCGCCCGAGCCGTCAATACTCGTTCAGACAAACTGGCCAGCTCTGAATCCAATTGGTGAGCGTAGGCGGTGCTCAGCGCTCCGCCCAATTGACTAGCAGGCAGCATATTTAAATTGAAAACTATATTGCTGTACATGAGGTAATCAGTCTCGGCCCCAACGCGCTGACGGTCCCAATCTTCCAGTTGACGACGCAGAGTCTCCTTGTCCGGATTGGTGATCATCTTGTCAGTTACCTCTTTGAGCGCCGCGACCTTCATCTGCATCCCAGCCATGATTCCTTTGGCTCGTTGCTCAATTTTCTGCTCGAGGTTATAAATAAGAATGTCCTCCTGCTCATCGCGCTTTTGGTTATTATCGGCGGCATGGTCAATTCTAATTTTCTCGTAACTCGTCTCCTGAGCTAACTTTTGCTCGAGCAAAGAATTTAGAATCGTGTCCGAAACGGTAGTTGACAGTGCCTGGATGAAGAGCTCGTGATTGTCCGACTGCATTTTCTTTAGTTGTTCGAGCATGGCCGATTCCTTTGCGAATTCCGCCACGTAATCGTGGTTGGGCTGCGAAGAGTTAGCCGACGGCGAAGCCGTTCCAGACAAGAACTTGACAGGTGCGGAATCATTCGATGAACCGTCGGTTTGAATGCGTGTTAGCTTTTGTTGAAATGATGAACTGTCTGTCGGCATCGGTGTTTTCGGGTCAGGCTCATCAGCCGCGCGCGTAAAGCCAAGCCCGCCCAGCCCGAAAATCAGAAACACAAAACACGCCCAAGTCCAACCGCCAGTTTTCTTGAATTCAGTTATCATAATGATCCTTTTTTTGATGTTATGTCGTAATGTGATGAACGGAACCAATCCCGCCGCTGATCGAGCTGCGGGAAAATCCTCCAGACACTTCAGCAGCGCGCGGCCATAGTCTCCGCGTTCAGGCGGGGCAATGAGGCCAAGGACCGAGGCGTCGCAGGCCAATTCCTGATCTAAGCGCAAACGACGCATGGCGATCCACGCCAGCGGATTGAACCAGTGCAGCGCCAAGGCAAAAGTCCGAAGCCAATTGACCAAAAGATCGCGTCGCCGGATGTGAAGCATTTCATGCAGAAGAACCAACCTGGATTCTCGCTGGCCCAGAATTTCCAACATGCCTTCCGGCACGAGCAGGCAAGGACGCATGACTCCAAAGACAGCGGCGGAAGTGCCGCGAGGCGTCATGGCAATTTTGATCTTGGATTTAACGCGCGCTTCGTTTTTGCAGCGGTTAACCAGTTCGATTAGCAAAGGATCGGTCGCGACCGTCAGAGATTGCGACCAGCGGAGAAACTTCCAATGACGCCAGAGCATCGTTATAAGAAATCCTGTGCCGACGGTCATCCACGCCAGCGCGAACCATTCGTCAAGACGAAGATGGCCTGGCGGGCGACTTGGCAAGGCATGCGAGTCAAAGGAAATCTTCTCAGGTTTGACTTCTGGAGCCAAGCGAGCTGGTGAAACGGATGCCATGACTGGCGCTGACGGTGTTGGATGCCGGAAGTTAAATGGGTTCCAACCGCTTGATAACGTTACGGGCACGATGAGACGGAGAAGGATCAACAGGCCGAGTGAGTAATGAAATCGGGCCGGAAGACGTTTGCCTGCCAATGCCTGGACGATCAGGATCGCGACCATCAACGCGCTCGCCCGCAAGGAGGCGTGCCAAACAATTCGAAAAGCTGATTCTATGGCGTTTAGGCTCATTGCAACGTCTCGTCCAGCAGGCGGCGCAGTTCTCTGATTTCCTCCGCGCTCAATTCCTCCCGCTCAAGAAAACAGGCCAGAAAAGGAGCAATTTCACCGCCAAAAACGCGGCTCAGAAAAGAGCGGCTGGCTTCGTGGGCGTAATCGGCGGCATCGACAAGCGGGCGAAACAGGTATTCGCGCCCCTGACGTGAATGCGCGAGCGCGCCCTTGCGCGTCAAGCGGCTTAATAGCGTCTGCACTGTCTTGGGCTTCCAATGCGTTTCGTGACGCAAAGTTTCCACTACTTGATTAGCCGTGGCCGGCGATTGCTTCCAGACGGCGCGCATCACGACCAGTTCAGCCTCCGAGATTTGAGGAATCCGGCGCGGCACCTTGTTTTTGGGCGATTTTCGCATGCAGGAAACTTTCTCTTACAACTGTAGGAAAGAGAATGCTCCTACACTTGTAGGAATTGCAACAAAAATCTTTTGTTTATTTCCAAAGCGTGGCGGGGTAATCACCCTTGGCCACGAGCTGGCGGATGCTTTCCACGACGCGCGGATGATCCTGGCGGTAGGTCACTCCAAACCACGAGGCGTCCGTGCGCAGGACTTTGACTCGGGTATGGCCAGAAATCATGAGGTCATTGACGGCGCTGGGAATATAAAATTCGGACTTTTCATCAGCCGGGTGCTTGGTCAAAAACGCCGAAAAGCGCGCCCGCAACATCGGAAAAATTTCCGGAGTGAAGCCCCAAAAGTTCATCGACACCACCTCATCCCCCGTCAACTTCGTCACGCGCCCGGCGGAATCGGTATTCTTCACCTCCGCGCCGTCGCGCTCGATGCGGGTCAGTTCCACGATCGATTTCAAGTAATCGTCGGCGCCGACGTCGCAGACGCCGCGAGCGACGCTGCCGAATTCGGAAAGCGTCCGACTCAAGGTGAAGCCCGCCATGGCGGAATCAGAGCTGCCCGAAGCAAAGTGCTGCGCCAGCAGAGCGAAGGATTGAGCGCCGTAAAAATCGTCGGCATTGATGGCGACGAACGGTTCCTTAACTACGCTCTCACCGCAGAGAATCGCATGCCCGGTGCCCCATGGTTTGGTTCGTCCCGACGGCGCGACAAACCCATCCGGCAAGTTCTGCATCTCCTGAAAGACGTATTCCACCGGCAGGCGCTTTTCAAATCGCTGCCCGACGATTTCCTTGAAGGGTTGTTCCAGGTCGCGCCGGATGACGAAAACCAGTTTGCCAAACCCGGCGCGCAAGGAGTCGTAGATCGAATAATCGATAATGGTTTCGCCGGAAGGCCCGACAGGTTCGATCTGCTTAAGCCCGCCATAGCGGCTGCCCATGCCGGCGGCCAGGACAAGCAAAGTTGGTTTGGAACTCATCAAAGTTAGTTGGATATGTGGACTGCCTCGGGTGAATAATCAATTCCCAATTTTCGAAACATCCCGTATACTGTAGTGTTATAAGAAAGGGAATTGTCATCATGAATCGTTGTCAGCCCAAAAGCAGCGCGAACCTTGAGGTGATGCACGACAAACAGAGCGAGCCCGATCACCGCCGATTGCGGATCGATAAAGTCGGTGTTCGCGGTGTGCGTTTCCCCATTCAAATCCGCGACAAGGAACGTGCCCAGCAAAATACCATTGCCACCATTGGCCTGTTCGTCGATTTGCCCCAGGAATTCAAGGGCACGCACATGAGCCGGTTCATCGAAGTCCTCCATTCGCATGGGAACATGGTTCACGTGGAGAATATTACCGAAATTCTCTATGCCATGCAGGCTAAATTGAAGTCAGCCGTGGCCCATCTGGAGATGGAGTTCCCGTATTTCATGGTGAAGAAGGCGCCCGTTTCCGGCCTGGAAAGTGTCATGGATTACATCGCCCGCTTCGACGCTACCGCGAACGGGCGGGAAATCGATTTCGTTTTGACTGTGAAGGCGAATGTGACCACCCTTTGCCCATGCTCCAAGGCCATCAGCCGGTTCGGCGCGCATAATCAGCGCGGGCTGGTCACCGTGCAAACGCGTTCGCGCAAGGCCATCTGGATCGAGGATTTAATCGCGGTGGTGGAAGGATCGGCCAGCTCGGAACTCTATTCCTTGTTAAAACGGCAGGATGAAAAGGCCGTCACCGAAAGGGCTTATGAGAACCCGGTCTTTGTCGAGGACCTGGTGCGGAACGTAGCCCTGAAGCTCAACGCCCACCCGGATGTGACCTGGTATAAGGTCGAGGCCGAAAACTTCGAAAGCATCCACAATCACAATGCCTATGCCTGCATCGAAAAGGGTTAGCGAAATAATTGTGAAAATCAGTTGCACAATCACGGTTCTTTGCTAGAGTCACCCACCCCGAAAAACGGGGTTTGAAACTAAGGCCGTTGCCCCCGAATGGGGCCTGTTAAACATTTTGTCAGCGAGTAATGAGATCATGAAAAAGCAAGAAGCATCGCGGGGTCGCGCCAAGAGCGGCCCGGCCACCTCTGCGTCCATCCTGGGCCAGGGTCCGGAGCATGCCGGTAATAACGGCCGTCCGAAGGTCAAGCCGCAGTGGGCCAAGTATTACAAACATTTGCTGGATTTGCGCGAGCGCCTGCACAATCAAATGAGCGGGCTGGCCAAGGAATCCGCCGAGGAAATGTCCAACTACAGCTTGCACATGGCCGACTCCGGCACGGACAATTTCGATCGTGATTTCGCGCTGAGCCTGCTGTCGTCCGATCAGGACGCCATTTACGAAATCGAAGAGGCGCTCAAGCGCATCGAAAAGGGCACTTATGGCACCTGCGAATTGACCGGCAAATTGATTCCGGCCCCGAGGCTGGAGGCCATTCCCTGGACACGTTTCACGGTCGAGGCGCAAAGCCAGTTGGAAAAGGAAGGAGCCTTGCGCCAGCGCAGATTGGGCCAATTGGGCAGCGTTGATACCAGCAGCGGAGCGGACGTGGACGAAGAAGAAGAGGCGGAAGAAAAACCTGCCAAGGAGAAAGAATAATATGGCCCGCGAGATCATTACCATTGAATGCACCGAAGCGCGCAAGGAAGGCAAATCGCCCTCGCGCTACACCACCACGCGAAACAAAAAGCTCAAGACCGAAAAGCTGGAGATTCGCAAATACAACCCTGCGTTGCGCCGCCGGACGCTTCACCGTGAAATCAAATAAATTTTATGCCACGTAAGACACATCCGGAAAAACCAGTGGGCCGCGGAGGGCGCGGCAAGGGATCAACCACGGAAGTTCGCACGCCCCGGCCCAAGCCGAAAATCGACTTCACCTTCGACGCGCTGGACTTCAAGAACGTGACCTTGCTCAAGCAGTTTGTGACTGATCAAGGCCGCATTTTGCCGCGCAAGTACACCGGTCTGCCGGCGCATTATCAGCGGCAATTGAATCGCTCGGTAAAGCAAGCGCGCCAGATGCTGCTCATGAAGTAAGCGGCGGTTGCAGGAGCACGCGCTCCAATTGGGCCGCGTGCGCTTCCAGGGTGGTGTCGGTCCACACTACGAAACCCGACAAGGCAATCTTCTTTTCCACCGGCCATTGCGCCGCCAGACGCTGACGAATTTGATTTTCCGTCCATCCGCGCTGGGCCAGGCGCTGTCGTTGCGAGGCCTCGGAACAGGCGATGCATACGATGGCATCAAAATGCGATCCGGCCCCGGTTTCAAAAAGCAATGGTATGAGGACCGCTCCGTTGGCACATCCGGTTCTTTGCCATTTGCCGACTTCCTCCTGCCAGGCAGCTTGGATGCGGGGATGAAGGATCGCTTCCAAATCCGCGCGGGCTTCCTGGTTTGAAAAAACGATTTGCGCCAATTCCGCCCGATCCAATTGGCCGTCCGACGCGACTACGGGCGCGCCAAATCGCTGCACGATTTCCTGGAAAGCCGGCTGGCCGGGTTTGGTCAGGCGCCGGCTGATTTCATCGGTGTCGATCACCTCGACGCCGCGTTGCCGAAGCAATTGGCCGGCCGTTGATTTTCCCATGCCGACCCCGCCCGTGATTCCGAACAACTTCACTGAGGCAGCCGCAGAACTCGGTAGAACCGCAGAGGGGCATTGGTGGTCGAATCAGTATAAGTAAACGAACTGGTGCTGAGCGAGGCCGTGTTGGTGCTAATCGATGTCCAATTCAATAAGTTGGTGGAAACCTGGATGGCGTAATCCTGTCCGGCCTGGCCCAACAGGGTCAATTGCAAGGTGCCCGCGATGTTGGTGGCTTGCAGGTATGAGGAAGGCGATGGCAAAACAGTGGTGGTGTTGACGGCCGTGCTGTCTGCGAGATAAAGATCGGTGCTGGCCGTGCTGACGGTGGCGGTGTTGACGATTGTTCCCGCCGCTCCGGCTGTGACAACTATGGTCGCCGTGGCCGTAGCGCCATTGCTGATGGACCCGAGACTGCAAATCACTGTGCCGCTTGTGTTGATGAATGTGCCTTGCGAGAGGTTCGCCGTGGAGAATGTCACACTTGGCGGGAGCGTGTCGGTAACGACAACGCTGCTGGCGGTATTAGGACCTTGGTTGCTGACCGTGATCTGATACGTGAGGAAGTTGCCGCTAAACACGGGATCAGGCGCATGCACCATCGTGGCCGCAAGGAGCGCCGCGGGATTCACCGTGCTTTCGACCGACAACCCAAGACTCCATCCGCCAGCAATGTCGCCGCTGTTGCCTTCGGTGTCATCGTAAACATACAACGACCAGTATCCATTGGGATTCAAGCCGTCGAAAACAGCCAGTTCTTCTGTCGTCGAGGCCGGAGGCAGACCGGGGAAAAGATCGGCCGGCGGATAATCCGTCGGCAAATAAGTGCCCGAGGCCAGTTGGGTGGCTGGCAAGGACTGGGTCGCGGCATCGGCAAAAGTCAGGACCAAGTTGGTGACGCTATAAGGCCCGCCCGCATGGCCCATCAGGATCAATTCCTGACCCGAGGGACTGGCCAGCAACACGTTGACATCGTGCGGGAAAGTATGGGCGAAACCGTTGAGCGTGGCGGTTACTTTGGTCACGAGCAGACCCTGTCCCTGGAGGTTAGTCAGGCCGGACACCAGAATTCCCGAAGGATAAGGTGTGCCGGTGCCGAATTGCGGAATCGTGATGCCGGAGGAATTGATATAATTCGTCGTCAGCGGAATCAGGAACGGATAAGCCACGCTGCCGAGCGAATTGGTGCCATCCGTCAATACCAGTGTGGCGGTAATGGTGGCGCCGGTGACCCCGTTGGCCGTGAAGGAATACGGTTGCGAAACAGATCCACCGGGAGGAATCGCGCCGTAAATCTGATTCACCGTGACAGGGGTAACTCCGCCCGAGGCTTGAAGCGTGGCGACAAGATTGGTGGTGCTGGCCGTGCCGCTATTGGTCAGGGTGAAATCAACTGTAACGGTCGAACCGGAGTTGATAGCGCCGTTGGCCGGCGGACCCTGTGAGAGCAACGTGGCGCCATCCGCCGCAATCACGGGAATGGCATAGCTGACCGTTAAGACTTCGCTGGCTGAATCGTTGATCGAATTTGTATCCGTAGAACCCGTGCTGACGCTCCAGGTATTGGTAAAACTGCCAACGGCTCGAGGCAAAGTAGTGATGACCACGGTCGCAATCTGGCCGGCCGGAATATTTCCCAACGCGCAATACACACTGAATCCATCGAAGGCGTAACTGCCTTGTGAAGGCGAAACGGAAATGAATTGCTGGCCCACCACCTGAAACAAACCAACCGTAGCAAAAGAATCGCCCGGGCCAAGATTCGTCACCGACAACGTATAGGTCACAGCATTGTTGATGATAGCCGGATTAGGCGAAGCAGAAAAACCGACGGCCAAATCGACCACCGGCAACTGGACGGTCGTCACAGTTGAGGCCGAGTTCTCTCGGATATCGAAAGCGGCAAAAGGCACACCGGCCGTGACGGTGTTGGTTTGCAGCCCACTGCCCGTGGCCGTATCCACGTTCGTAATGGTCACGACCGCCCCGGGAATCAAAGTGCCCAGGTTGTAAACGATGGATTGGCCGGTTTGTGTATAATTACTGGGCGAGCCAATCGCCGAAACAAAAGTCAGACCCGAAGGGAGGACATTGGTCAAATAAGCCGCCAACGTGGTGGCGCCGTTGTTGGTGACGCTCAGCCAATTCGTAATGGAGCCACCTAAAGTCACTTCATTCGCGGAGGGGACAATTCCCGCAGCCAGGCTATTGGTCGGATTGACGGGAGTGATAGTGGTGATGGTCACAGCCCATCCGTTGCTGACACCGCCCGCGTCACCAGCAGCGTCGTCGTGAGCATACAACGACCAGGTGCCATTGGGCGAAAGACCGTTGAAATTGGTCAAACTGGCGCCGTAAGGAGGAGCGATCGCGTTGGACTCTATGCTGAGAGTCATCGCATTGGTAAAAATATCGTCGGGATTATAATTGGCCGGCTGATAGGATCCGCTGCTCAAATTTCCAGTGGCCGGCAGAACGTTCGCCGCTGTGGAGTCAAATATAATGGTCGTATCGGTCAAGTCGGCAAACCCTTGCAAAGCCGAGTCCATCAAAACGGTATTGGTAATCGGGCCGGCCAAAAGCATCCCGATGTCGTGGGGATAGGTGTGACTCAGGTTGGAAACGGTCACGGTGACTTTGGAAACGAAGCCAGTGACATTGGCAACCTGGATGGAAGCAGGATACGGGCTGGCGGGACCTTCATCAGGTTGGGGCGTGTATTGCAGCGCGGGAATATAAATGGGATTGGTGTTCCAGAAAGTTTGAACAACCGGCATGAAAAAATCGAAGGTCACCGTGCCCAGGCTGACCGCGCCATCCTGCAAAGCCAAAGTGGCCACCACCACGCCGCCGTTGGTGCTATTGGCGGTGAAGGTGAAGTTGCCCGCAACCGGCCCCTCCCCCGGTGCCAGCGCTCCATAACCCTGGTAGCCGCTGGGCAATGAAACGCCGCCAGTGGATAACAGGGTCGCAGTCAAATTAGTCGTGGAAACGTTCCCCGAATTCTGTAAGTAAAGTTGCACCCCCACCGTTTCACCCGGATTGACCGCGCCGTTGGTGGTTGGTCCGCTCTGCGAAATAAGGGTGGCGCCGGCAGCCACGATTGAAATGGTGGGAGTTTCCGCCACACTTTGAAGCGTGACGACGTTGTTGTTTGTGTAACCATCGCCCGGCTGACCAAAAACGGAGATTGTCGAGGAAAGAACAACCGGCCTACCCCCGGGTTGGATAGTGGGCGATTGGAGCACGTTCGTAATGCCGAAACTGGCGCCGCTGGCCAGGTTCCCGATGTCCCAGGTTATGGAGCCGTTGGTCACCGTGACGCCCGGCTGGCTGCTCGACACAAAAGTGGCCGCGTTAAGCCCGATGCCGTTGGGAATTGTTTGTGTGAAGACAACGTCGGTCGCAGGACTTGGCCCATTGTTCACGACCGTGGCCACATAAGTCTCATCGCTGCCCGCGATGACCGTGCCCGGAGTGACGGTCGCGGACACGCCCAAATCCGCCGACGGGCCAACCGTAACCGTATAGCTGGCAGTATTGTTGAATGAGACAGGATCCGTTTCCAGCGGGCTTAGGCCAACTTCCGCCGTGTCGGTGACATTGCCAGTCGTAGTAGGGCTTACTGTAACTGTAACCACGGCATTACTGCCGAAAGGCAAAGTGCCCAGCGTGGCCAGCGTGCCACCCCCCAATATGAACCCCTGGCTGGTGGTCGAGGAAACGTAATTCACATTAGCCGGCAAAAGGTTCGTCAAGACAACGCCTGTCGCAGCAAAAGGCCCGTTATTAGTGACAACGATGGTGAAGGTCACTTGTCCGCCCTGCAAGAGCGAGGTCGGAAAAGCCGTCATGCTGACGCTCAAATCAGCGGTGGGAAGATCCACCATCGTGGAAGCGGAAGCCGTGTTATTGACTGGATTCGGATTAACAGCCGTCGAGCCAACAGTGGCCACGCTCGTGGCCAGGCCGGGAATGGTGGGCATCGTCACCACCGAAACCACCGCCGTCCCATAGACCGGAATAAAGCCAAAAGATAGAGTCAAATTCGTTCCACTCACCGTCGCCTGAACAGGATAGTTACTGGTCGTGATGAAAGCGAAACCGGGCGGGAGCGACTGGGAGATAACCACGCCTTGGGCGTCACTGGGCCCGGCGTTGGAAATACTCATGGTGTAAACCTCGTTGCTAAAGACCAGAACAGGGTTGGGGCTGGCCGACATCGTTATTGAAAGGATCGAACCAGGGCATTCGCCTCCACCATCGGTGCAAAGGTAAGGTTCGACATTCAGGCTCCAGCACTCCAGTGTGGCCGCGTCATCTGAAAACTCTTCCAGCACGTCCAGTTGCCAGACGCCATTAAGATTGGTGCCAAAAGCGGGAAGAAAGGTTGACAGCGGCTGTTCCGGCTGAAAAGTCCCGATAAAGGGCGCTGTGCCCGCGCCAATCGGAGTCAAGGCAGCGTCATCAAAAATTGTCTCGGACGCGGAAGAACATCCAGCACCGTAATTTGCGCCTAATCCCCCGTTAAACTGCGACAGCAGGACGGAGGTGCCATTGGGACTGGTCAGTTGCAAGGTCAACCCTTCGGCAAATTCCACCTGTGAATAAACTGAAACCGTAAACTTCGCCGCCGACTCCAAACCAGACACCGTCACAGGCGAACTGATGGATTTGCCTTCCGGCACAACCGTGGGCGTTGAATTGCCAAAGGATACCGTAGGCCCAATAATGCCAGTGGAAAGTTCAATCGCGTTGGTGTCCACAGTTTGTTCGCACTTCAGGACCAGGATTAAATCGATGGGCGTGCCGCAAACAAAAGTAGGCTCGGTGCTGAGTGTAAACGGCGTAAGGGAAGCGCCCGCCGTCCCCGGAGGCAAATCAGGAAAGTTCGCCGTGGATTGAGCAACAATCGCCCCGGTGGTAGCCGAAACAAGGAAGCCTTGGATGCCGGTCGCGGTGGCGCTGCCTTCGTTGGTGATAACAATGGAAAGGTCATTGCACTCGTCAAAATCAACCACCCCGTTCCCATTGCCGCCGGAAATGTAGTTCGTGACGACAAACAAGGAAGGGATTGATTGCGGTGGCGCCAAGGCGTTGATCAGGGCGGCCCCGGCCGGGGTCCCCCACCCCGAGCAAAGGTCGAAGCCCGGGCTGGCAAAAAACTGGGAAGGATAAGTAAAGTTGGTATTATTACCCACTGTGACATCGTGCATGGTGCTGCTATAAAGGGAACTCTTCGCTATAGTGTAAATCGCGGGGCAGATGAAGCCAAGGGGTTTGTGAGCATAAATTTGGCCTTGCTGATTGACCATGGCCGTAAAAGCCGTCCACAACGGCGCCGCGCAACTTGTGCCGCCGAAGGACGCGGCCTGGCCCTGATCATAAATAACCCAAATGTTGTCCCCCGTTAGGGCAACATCGGGAAAGTTCCTGAAAGCGATGGACCCTTTATTGGCAGTCATATCGATGCCCTGCTGAAAACTCGGAATCGGATAGATGGAACTGAAGCCGCCCGTGGAGGCGGAGTCGCCTGTGCCGGCGGTAAACCAGCTCCAAACAATGTCCGAAACCCAAGCACCGCCCGGACCGGTTGTAGTCAATGTCGTCCCGCCGACTTGCGTGATGTAGGGATCATCGGACGGCGGGAAAATATTACTGCCAAGCTCTGTCCCGCTATCTCCGGAAGCATCATAAAAAGTCTGCCCTTGTGCCGCGTATTGCTTGTAGATTTGGTCCCCGATGTTGTCGGGACGCCCTGCCCCCCATCCCCAGGAACAACTAATTTGATTGGCCGCATCGTCAGTCGCCAACCGGTTCAAGACGTCGTTCGGTATAAACCCTTCATAAACCAGGATTTGATCAATACCGGGTGCCATGGCGGCCACCATCTCGATGTCCAACGAAACTTCGCCGTCGCCATCCAAGCTCTGCGGCACTCCGGGAAACCCGTCCAACAAAACATTGGTCAGCGGAACTTGGGGCAGACCTGCCTGTTGCTCGTACTGAAGGATGTCGCTGGTAAAATATCCATCCAATTCAAAAATAGCGACTTTTTGTCCGTGCCCATTTAATGCGACTCCTGGAGCGTAAGCGCTGCGGAAATCATTTCCAAAAAATGTGCCGCCAGGCCCGGAGCCGGTGCCCTTGGGAGTTCCAACTCCACCGTGCGGAGCGGGCTTGATGACGTGTTTGGTGTAAGGTTTGACATAGTTATCCAACCCGTCCACGTGCAATATAGACACACCAAGGTTAACAGACGGCTCGCTGTCCGGAGCAAAAAAAACACGATCCTGCGTAGGATGTTTGTAATTCTGCATCTTGACGTGGAATGCTTTTTCTATGTCTGCAACGGAACCTTCCACGTCGAGCAACGTCCGATTAGGATGCGTTGCGGTAACCAACAAATGGTTGTCCGCCGCGAATTTGGCCAGTGCTTTGTAATCGTCCACCGAAGGGCCGAAGGTTTGAGCGAATTCCGACGACGTCAAGTAATGCCGGTAGTTGGGGCTGGAAGGATCGTAGAGTTGCTGCAATAAGGTATCCAAGCCAGCTTGATTTCGAAGCGGAAGGCCAATGGCCAAGCGCAAGTGGTTGGTTGCTTCAAGACGCCCGATAGGAGTCAATTTGGAAACGCCAGGCGGAATGTGCCCGAGCAAAACCTGTTGACCCGCTGCGTAACCGCTTGGCGAAGCAAGAAATAATAAAGCGGCGCATACAACGGCCTCCAATAACGGACGCAGCCTGTGGTTGAGGTGTTTCATGTTCAGTTTGCGTTTATTGGGCGATCAGTCGGAAGAAATGGTAGCCGCCGGTTCCAGGCAGCGAATATGTGTATTGACCGTTGACGATGGGCGGATTCGGAATATCCACCCAAGTGCCTTGCGGAGGCAGGGCCACAGCGCCCTGCAATATGAAGTTGCTCGCCACTGAACTCCAAGTCAGTTGATAAGTCTGCGATACGCTTGAGATATTCAGGTAAAGCGGCTCGACCTCTATCTTGGCCGAAGCAAAATTGTTGCCTTTGAGGGGATCATAAACGGAGGAAGTCACCGAGGCGCTGCTTAATCCAATGCCTGGCGCATCGGCCACTGCTGTAATGCTCAAGGT
>Ga0302325_10010125_pt1 | contig 20479 bp, 20 predicted proteins | sample Palsa_T0_2_FD_201948 | JGI IMG/M metagenome (GOLD analysis project Ga0302325, IMG submission 201948) | Peat permafrost microbial communities from Stordalen Mire near Abisko, Sweden - Palsa_T0_2 | ecosystem: Environmental > Terrestrial > Soil > Palsa > Peat permafrost | place: Sweden: Abisko...
GGCCGCCGACTTTCCTCGTCGATGGGGGTGACGAGATCTTCCGCGACGCCATTCGGCTGCTGGCGGAAAAGCTCGAAGCGGACGGCGTCCCTCATGAGAACTTGGAGGTCGAGGGCATGTTTCACGTTTTCCCCTTTCTCCTGCCCTGGGCTCGTGAGAGCCGTGATGCGTATCGGCGAGCGGGCGGTTTTGTTCGAGATGCGCTGTCGAAACGCAACAACTAGAGCCGCTGCCAGGTTTCGAATCGATACGACACGTCTCCTTCCCGGCGGTCGTCACCTTGAACGGTGAGCCGAAAGGCATTCTCGAAGGCCGGGAAGAATTTCGTGCAGTTGAAGTCGCCATGGACCTTGGTGATGAGCAGTTCCTGGGCCTCGGGGATCGTTTCCGCATACACGGCCGCGCCACCTATGACCCAGATGTCCTCCTCCGGATGAGAGTCGCGTAGCTGGTCGAGGCTGCCGACCGCCTGGAAGCCGGTGCGTAGGGGGCCAGGCTGCGCGCTCAGGACGAAGTTTTCTCTTCCGTGGAGCGGCGCCGCGAACTCGTTGTAGGTGGCTCGGCCCATCAGAATGAGTCCTCGGGAGGTTTGCTCGCGAAAGTACGCCGAGTCGCCGGGAAGCTTCCAGGGGATGCCGGCGGCGGTCGCGATGCCCTGCTTTGAGTCCATGGCAGCGATGAGGCGAATCATCTCGTCCTACGATCCGGCACCGAATCTGTCCGGTCACGAGACATATTCGTAATCATAAGGTGCCGGCAGATTCCTACTCCCGCGAATCGTCGGTCGAAAATCAAGTAATTGGGTCGCTGTTGGGTTTACGTCGACCCTCCGGAGACCCTGAGGGACGACCATTGTCGGATGGAGCTCGCTCCGAACGAGGAGGCGGCCGTGCTCAATGGCCAGCACGTCTCGGGTTTCTACGCGCTGATCTTGCTGAGTGTCTTGAGGCGGATGTTGCCCCCGTCAGCCGTGCAGGACGTCCTCGTCCGTGCCGGAGAGACGCGCACGCTCGACGAACTGGACGTCGTCTCCTCGTGGAGTTCCTACGGCCAGTTCCGGCGATTGCTCGAAGAGGCGGCTCGGACGTTGGCGGCGGCGCGTCAAGACCTCACGAGCGCGTTGGCCTCCATCACGCACGCCGACGATGATATGGCCCAAATCATCCAGGGGCTCGGCTCACCGCGCGAGGTCTTCATCAGCGGCGCCGGCACCAATCCGCTCCTGCCCATTCGACGCTACGAAATGACCGAGGTGGGGGAGAGGGAATGGACGATCCGCGAATGGTTTCTCGACGGCTTTGAGCCGTATGACGATTTCTGCCGGTTCGTGGCGGGGCAGTACAGCCAGATCCCCATGTTCTTCGGCCTCCCGGCGGCAGAGGTGGTCGAGCAGGAATGCCAGTGCCGAGGGGATGCCTCGTGTCTTTTCCGGATTCGCTGGGATCACGTGGATGACACCGAAATGCGGGCCGATTACTTTGAGGTGCACAGCAAAGTGCTCGAGGCTCGCCTCGAGCAGCTGCAGGCGATGGTCACTGATCTCGCCTCCAATGAGCGATATGAAGACGTCCTGCAAGGGATCGTCGCTTCATCGGTGCGGGCCGTAGGGGCTGCCGGGGTCGTGCTGGCGTTGAAGTCTCGCATCGGGAGCGGGAGAAAGGTCTATGCAGAGGGTCTGAGTGAAGCGGACAGCGACTCGATCGCCGAGGACCTCCTGCGGGGCACCGACCGCGAAGGAGTAATAGCCGTCCAGGTGGAGTCGGTTCGTCGTCACTACGGTGTGCTCGCCGTCGACGAGCGTGGCGGGGTCTTCACCTCACAGACACAGGGGACTCTCGAAACCTACGCTCGACTGGCCGCGGCGACCCTCGACGCAGCCGACGCCATGGAGGATGCCCGCCATCAAGCCAACACAGCGGGGGCCCTTCTGGATCTGTCCACTTCCCTGGCTGAAATCATGAGCACCAAGGACATGGCCGCCAGGGTCGCCAGAGCAGTACCCCAGGTCATCGACTGCGACCGAGTGGCCTTGTTTCTCGACGACGGAGACTGGACGGGCGCTGATGGCGGAGAGCTCCAGCTGGCGGCAGCCCACGGCTACCCTGACGATGCCGTGGCGTTGCTCAGCGTTCGCCCGATTACCGAGGCGCAACTGCGCACCATGCGCGAGGAGGGCATCGAGTACACGTTGCTCTCCGACGTGGGCACCGCCGCCGCGGTGGCCGTCCCGATCTGCTTGGCGGGCAACACGATCGGCTGCATTGTGGCCGGGGTCACCGTCAATCCCGAGCGCCTCGCCATCACGTCCCGGCTGTCCGACCGACTCAAGGGGTTGGCTGCCCAGGCATCGATAGCCATCGGCAATGCGCGCCTGGTCGAGCAGATCCGCTTCCAATCCGTCCACGATGCTCTGACTGGACTGCCCAACCGGGCGCTCATCCTTGACCGCACGGAGCAGATGCTGGCGCGGTCACGCCGCGCGCATGTCCAGGTGGCAGCTCTCTTCATCGACCTTGACGGCTTTAAAGAGGTGAACGACACTCTCGGTCACGGCTTCGGCGACCAACTGCTGCAGGCCGTGGCGACCCGGCTCTCGCTCACCATGCGCGAGAGTGACAGCATCGGTCGAATGGGTGGTGATGAGTTCGTCGTACTTGTCGACGGCACGACAACGGATGCCGGGCCCGAACTGGTGGCCGAGAGACTGCTCAGCGTGCTCCGAGAGCCATTCGCCATCGAAGGCTTGCCCAACGGCCCACTGACCCTCACAGCCAGTATCGGCATTGCGGCTGGGAGTCGACCGTCTCCAACCGAGCTACTGCGCGATGCCGACATCGCGTTGTACCAGGCCAAGGCGGCCGGGAGGGATTGTTTCGTGGTGTTCCGTCCCCAGATGCACACAGCGGTGCAGGACCGCCTGCTCTTGGAGATGGATTTACGTGACGCGCTGGCTCACGACCAATATTTTCTGGTCTACCAGCCGATCTTCGATTTGGCCAGCGGGGAAACGAGCGGTGTCGAGGCGCTGTTGCGCTGGCGGCATCCCCTCCGCGGTGTGGTTCAGCCCGATGAATTCATTCCCATTCTCGAGGCGTCCGGCATGATCAACGACGTCGGGCGCTGGGTGCTCGAGGAGGCGTGCCGCCAAGGGGCGCGGTGGCACGTCAAGGGCTACCACCTCGATGTCTCGGTGAACGTCTCGGCCCGCCAACTCGAGACAGACTGTTTGATCGAGGATGTTGAACATGCGCTGATGGAATCGGGGTTCGACCCCCACTCGCTCATCGTCGAGATAACCGAGACTGCGATCATGAAGAACGTGGACGCGGTGGTGCCCCGTCTCGCGGCGCTCAAGAGCACTGGAATCCGCGTGGCCATCGACGACTTCGGTACCGGATACTCCTCGCTCGCCTACCTTCAACATTTTCCGGTCGATACCCTGAAGATCGACCGCTCCTTCATCTCGACCATGGCTGATTCTCCCGAATCCGGGGCTCTGATCCACACCTTGGTGCAGCTGGGCAAGTCGCTCGGGCTGCAAACGCTCGCCGAGGGGATCGAGGAGTCCTCGCAATACTCCCAGCTCGAACGGGAGCACTGCGACAGCGGGCAGGGTTACATCTTCGGCCGTCCGCTCGAAGCCGATGCTGTCGAGGCCTTCCTCCTGGCCCGGTCTCTCGGGGGCTCCTCTGCGGACACGTCAACCAAGGCGGCGGCCCCGGTCTTGTGAGGCGGTGGTGCGGATCAAGTGTTGGAAGGTCCGCCCATGCATGACTTGACAGCTATATAACTGTATATTCATACTATGCGAATGGCCGCGGCAGCAACGCTTCAGGCTCTGGGCGACCCAAGTCGTCATGCCATCGTCGAACTGCTCCGGAACGGAGAGCGTCCGGTTGGAGAGCTCGTCGAAAACCTCTCTTTGAGCCAACCCGCGGTGTCAAAGCACTTACGGGTGCTCAAGGAGGCTGGAATCGTGGAGGCACGCGCAGATGCGCAGCGCCGCGTCTACCGCATCCGCCCCGAGCCATTTGTCGAGCTTGATGCGTGGCTGGCGGGCTATCGCCGGTTGTGGGACATGCATCTCGATCGCTTGGAAGACCATTTGGACCGGGAGAGGGATCGATGACCGAGGCCAGGCTGCTCCCCGGCGGCCAGAGGGCCTCTTTGCGACTCGAGCGCCACCTTGTGGACCCACCGCAGGTGGTTTGGGGCGCCCTCACCGAGCATCATCAGCTGGTGTCGTGGTTCCCATGCGACGTGGAGGTCGTCGGCGGTGACTGGAAGGTCGGCGCGGCGATCCTGTTTCGCTTCTCCCCCGAGGTCATCGACATTACCCTCCATGGTCAGGTGCTGGCGGTCGAGGAGCCGAGGCTGCTCATCTTCACCTGGGGGGACGAAACCCTGCGCTTCGATCTCTCCGCCGAGGGCACGGGGACGCTGCTCGTCTTGACCGACGAGTTGCCACCCGGCATAGCAGCCCGCAACGCGGCGGGCTGGGAGCAGTGCCTCATCCGCCTGGACCGGCACCAGGCCACCGGTGAACCCGATTGGAAGGCTTCCTTCGACTCCTATGCGACCGAGTTCTCCCCGCTGCTCGGGCCCCAAGAGGGTCCTCCCTCGGACCACAAGGTGGTGAATTCGGCCCGAGAGGGGCACGCCGACTGACTCAGGGCGCGTCGATGGGAGGGAAAACTGTGCGCCCCGGGTCTACAGTGACAACCTTGGTAACGGTTGACGCGGCGTCGGGGCGCCGACGGCGCCGCAATGGCGCGTCCGGGTTACCGACCTCTGATCTGGGGTGAGAATGACGGTCACGGTGATTACGGGTGCGGCGAGTGGCATGGGTCGACATTGCGTGGAGAGTCTGCGGGGCACCGCCGACGAACTCGTTGCGGTCGACCTGGAAGCACCACACATCGAAGGGACGATAGGGGTAGCGTGCGACATCTCTGACCCGGTCGCGGTGGCCGACCTCGCCGCGAGGGTGGCCGCTGTCGGTTCGTTCCGGGGACTCGTGCACGCCGCCGGGGTGTCGCCGACCATGACGCACGCCCGACGCGTGCTGGAGATCGACCTCGTGGGCACCGCGCTGCTCCTCGACGCCTTCGAACCCTTGGTCGAGCCCGGCTCGGCCGCAGTGTGCTTCTCCTCCAGCGCGGCCTATCAGGTTGTTCTCCAGGGCATTGATGCCGAGCTCCAAGCCCTGGTGTCCGACCCCCGCGCCGCGGGCTTCCTCGATGCCGCGGCCGAGCGACTCACTGATAGTGGTCTCGCCTACTCATGGGCGAAGCGCGGTGTCATCGCGGTGGCCGCCCAGGCGGCGGTCGCATGGGGTCGGAGAGGCGGACGGGTGAACTCGCTTGCGCCGGGACTGATCGACACGCCGATGGGTCGCCAAGAGGCGGAGCAACAGCCGATGATGAAGCTGATGCTGGAAAAGACGCCCCTCGAGCGGCTCGGCCACCCCGGCGAGGTCGCGGCAGTCGTCGCGTTCCTTCTCTCCGACGGCGCATCGTTTATTTCCGGAATCGACCTCCTGGTCGATGGCGGAATGCTTCAGGGGTTGATTGACGCTTTCCTCCGTTAGGTCACGGAGCGACCCTGTCGCGTAGGTTCAGTGTCGATCGACAACGTCGTCATCGCGGTAGCGGACGAGTCCCGCATCCACTGGAGCGTGAATCGAGAAGCCGTAGGAGAAGTCGGGTCGACGCTCACTGAGGTGCGCGGCGGCAACCGAGGCAGCCTGCACGGCATCGCCCGCGGCGATCAGTGTGACAAGTTCTTCGTGCTCGGCCAAGCTCTGTTTCCGCCTCACGATATCCTCGAAGCTGCTGGGCTGCGCTGTTCGAGCGCTCATCCCGACGACTTGGGCGGACCAGAGCGACTCAAGAGTTCCCACCATCAACGCCAGGGTCTGATTTCCGCAGTTGTCGACGAGCACGTGGTGGAATCGACGGGCGGATTGCATGAACGCCGCCGAATCGGCCAGCACCTGGCGGCTCGCCTGATTTACCGCTTCCAGGTGCGGTACGACGGAAGTGAGACGGTCCTGCTGGTTTGCGCATTCCGCCGCGCAGACAGGATCGAGGCGAGCCAACGCAATGGCAACGTCGCCTAGGGATACCGTTCGCGCTTGTAACACGAGAGACAGCATGTAGGCCACACGATCCGTCCGTGGCTGGTGGACTATCGCGCCACCGACATTGCCTCGCTGGACCGTGACCAGGCCCTCCGTTTCCAGGACTCGAAGGGCTTCTCGCATGGACGGTGGGCTTACGCGAAACTGCTCGAGGAGATCCTCTTGCTTCGGAAGAAGTGCGCCATCTGCATAGTCCCCCCGGAGGATCTGCTCACGCAACTGATCGGAAATCAACTCCGCCAATCGAGGTTGCCTGAGTTGTCTGCTCGTCATCTGCGGCGCCTTACCAGCCCTCGGTCGAGGGGATGCCCAAGCTGTCGATCAAGTCGAGGAGGGCGGGAACCGATGCCGGGGGCAAGGGGAGCTGAGGCAGGCGGGGGAAACCGCCGGGCAGGCCGAGCGCGTTGAGCACGGCCTTGGTCGATCGGATCCCGCCCGCTCCGTACAGGGCATTCGAGAGACGGAGCAGCACGCCGAAGAGCTCGCCGAGGCGGTGGGCGTCGTTGTCTCGATAGGCGTCGATGACGCCGACACACAGTTTGGGAGCCAGATTGCCTTCTGAACTGAGGTAGCCGGTAGCACCGAGGGAGAGCGCGGTCAGCGCCAAGTTTGGACCGCCGACGTGGATCTCCAGCCGGTCGCCCAGCGCGTCGACGATGCCGGCGAGGTATCCGAGATCCTGGTGCGTGACGTTGATCCCAATCAGGTGCTCAAAGCGATCGGCGTACTCGACGAGCATTGAGAGTGGGACCTGGTAGCCAACCGATTGATGTGTGGAAAGCACGGCCGGGAGGCTGATGGCAGACAAGACGTCGTCGAAGTACCGGTAGATCTCTTCGTGTGTCGGCCGGTGACCATGCCCTTGATCCAGAGAGTAGACCTGGGCGGCTTCGATCCCGACTCCGGCGGCCATCTCGATGTAGTCGATCATGTCGCCTGAGGTTCGAGGTTCGACCCCCATGGCACGAACCGGGACCTTTCCGGCGAGCTCCTCGACCCCTATTTCGAGCAACCGCTTGGTCTCGTCGCGGGAGAGGACGTAGCCCTCTCCGCTTCCACCACCCCCGAGATAGACGCCGATGCCGGCGTCAGCCATACGCTGGAGATGGCCCCTTGTCGCAACCTCGTCCAAGGCCCCGTCCGCATCGAATGGCGTGATGCTGATCACAAAGGTGCTGGCGTCGGACAGCTCGGGCGACACGGCGCCTCGCTCAGGCAACACGCCCTCAATTCTCAGCGCTGGCGAACTTGAACAGCCTCTCTGCGTTGCCGGCCAAAATGGCGTGCTTCTCGTCGGGTGGAACGTCGGAGAACGTGGCGTTGATCGTTTTCCACGAGTAGGGCCAGTCAGTGGTGATGTGGGGATAATCGCTGGACCACAGCATCCGGTCGACACCAATTCGTTCGCGGTTGTGGACGGCGAACGGGTCGGTGATGAAGGCGGCCGGGAAGAACTCGTGCATGTACTCGCTGGGCAGTCGGGTCAACTTGGTGTCGCGGAGGGATGCCTTTCGATGACGTAAGAAGTTGTCATCGCACTGGCTCTCGAAGTACGGGATCCAGCCGCAGTCGACCTCGATGAATGGGACGCGGAGCTTGGGGAATCGGTCGAGGACGCCGGCGAAGATGAACTGCAGCATCCGTTTCGGGGCGTCATAGAAGTGGCCGGTGCCCGGGAGCGCTGACGCCGGCTGTCGAGCCCGCATGGTTCCATCGACCAATCCGACATGGATGGTGAGAGGCATGCCCGAGGCTTCGATGGCCTCCCACACCGCGTCATCCTCGGGCTCAATGGACAGCTCCCCGTTGGGGTACCGCTGCATGAGGAACGCGACGAATCCGGGCATGCTCGAGACCCGTTCGATCTCCTTGAGACAGCCCGCGGTCCCCCGGTTCGGGAGCAGGGCCGTCCCACCAAGGCGGCCGGGTGCGGTGGCGCAGAACTCCGACATGAAGTCGTTGTAGGCGCGGATCATCTCGTGGTGAAGGTCGGCGTCCTCGTGGCCGGCCACGAAGGTTCGGGGGTTGTTCGACCCGAAGATCAACTCGGCGTCAACCCCGTCCTCCTCCATCTCCCGGACCCGGGCCATCGGGTCGTAGCTCCCGGGATTGATGTCTTCGTAGCGGCACCACGGGCCCATGTCGGCTGGGTTGCGCCCAGCGGTCGCCCCCCAGCTGAAAGGGATCGTGATGTCGTAGCCCGGGAACACCCACCCGTCCCCCTCGGGCAGGCTGTCGACGCGGGGGACACGATCCTTGTCCTTCTTTGCCACCCGCGAGGTCCACACGTCGCGAGGTTCGTTGAGATGACCGTCTGCGGAGATCAGCTTGAACTTGGACTGTGGCTCGCTCAATGTGGTTTCCCTTTACCCGGTCGGTGGCCTGGGAGCCCCCGATAGCCATGTGCTTTATAACTTTATAAGAATAGGACGGATGCCCCGGTGGGATCAAGGGAGACGGAGGGTCGAATGGGACGATGGCTGCCGCCACCGATGACCACGCGGTCCTTGTGGGCAGGGATGCGACCCTCTTCAGGCCAACACCCGCCCCGATACGGATTCATGCTGAGTGCCAGTCCTTTTGGCGTGTCTCGCGGCCGAACCACGCACGGGACGCGCCAGCTTGCCTCTCCGTGTCGGCGAGGCAGATCCCACCTTCCGCCAGCCTGACGGTTTCGTATGGCCCCATCAGGCCATATGGAGACCGCCGTTGATCCGGAGGACCTGTCCGGTGATGAACGAAGCCTGGGGCGACAGCAGAAAAGCAATGCCTGCCGCGATCTCCTTTGGGTGTCCCGCTCGTTCCAGCGGGATCGGCTGCGCCACGGCTGCCGCAACGTCGGATGGAGCGGAACCCTCAGAACGGGTCCGCGGCGGCGCCGTCGCAGGGAGCACCGGGCCGGGCGATACGACGTTCACCCGGACACCGGGAGCACCTTCGAGCGCGAGAACCCGGCTGAATGCTTCTATTCCCCCCTTGCTGGCGGAATAGGCCGAAAACCCCTCCCTGGGAACAGAGGCCCTGATCGACGCGACATTGACGATACTTCCCCCGCCCGACCCGAGCATTCGCGACAACGCAGCACGACAACAGTAGAAGAGACCGGTGAGGTTGGTGAGGATGACGTTGTCCCAGAACTCGTCGGACATCTCCGTCACTCGTTGCGCCGGGTAGATGCCCACCACATTGGCCAGGCCGTCGATCTTTCCGAATCGCTCATCCGCTCGCGCGAAGAGTGCATCGACACTCTCCCGGGAGCGCTGATCGAACGGCACGGCAAGGACCTCCGCTCCTCGGTTCGCACACGCCTCGGCGGCACTCCCAAGCCGCTCTTCGTTGGCGTCGGCGAGTACCAGAGCGGCGTCTCTCGCGGCGAGAAGTTCCGCCGTTGCCCTACCGATACCGTGACCGGCTCCGGTGACGACGATGGTTTCCTTCTGCATCGATTGCCCCCCGGTCATCGCGGTGCGCGGCCTCTCCGTCACAAGGCTCTGCGGCGATGACACTACGTCAGCAATCTTTTACAGTTCAAGATACGAAGCGGGGGCTCCAATCGGGCTGGCCGACTGGGTGGTCACGCAACGGCGACGGCGCGCCGGACGAAATCGGCGAATTCCGCCGGATGGGTCAGGTGGGCCACATGCGAGGCCTGCGCAATGGTGAACGTGGGGCACCCGAGGGATTGGGCCAGCCGGGGAGAGGTCTCGGCGTGGGGCCAACTGGCCCCGTACCCGATGACGCACGGAACGGGAACGTCCGCCCAGTCGTAGGGTGCCGACATTCCAGACTCCATGTCGAGGACGAACGCCGCACCCTCGGCCCGGCGTCGCTGTCGACCGGTTTCGCCGAGTCGATCCCACGCCTCCTCCCCAGCCATGGCGATGACCCCACGTTCCGCCACGTCACCAGGATCCGACGCCGCCGCGATTCTCGCAACACTCTGCCGAGCTTTCTCCGGCCAAAAGTCCATCCATGGGGCGACGGGTTCCCAGAGCCCGATACTCGCTACCCGATCGGGGTCCTCAATCGCCGCCAGTACAGCGATGTGGCTGGCCGCGCTGTGCGCGACAACCGTGGCGCGGCGATTGCCAATTACATCGAGGAGGTCCGCCACATGGTCCTCCAGCCCCGAGGCCGGCTCGGCGTCAACCGAATCGCCGTAGCCCCGGCGATCGTAGGTGACGATCCTGAGGTCCGTGAGATGGTCCACGACCCGGCGAAAGCTGCGGGAGCGGTCCATGGCTCCGTGGACGAGCACGACGATCGGCAGGTCGGGTCGATCGAAATGATGATCAGTGGTGGCCAACACGGACAATTCCCCGCCTCTGCGATCGTCGTCTCGAAATGGTAGATGGTGGTACGGTCGCACCGGCAAGGCGAGGTACCTGATCATCGACGCGAGCCCGAGACAACAGCACGACCTGCAGAGGGGGCCGGGATCCGAGACTCTCGCGGATCCTGACCTTTTCGCGAACGGGCCCCCACATGACCTGCTGGCAGAGTTGCGCCGGACCGAGCCCGTGGTCTGGCAGGAGATGGAGGGGCAGCGCGGCTTCTTCGCCGTGCTCACGCACGCCGACGTGGTGCACGCCTCGCGCCATCCGACCCTGTTCTCGGCGAGCGAGGGGGGCATCACCCTCGAGGACGCCACGCCGGAAACCCTGGAGATGAGCCGCAACATGCTGGTGGTGATGGACCCGCCGCGCCATGTGGCGTACCGCAAACCGCTCGCGCCCAGCTTCAAGACCAAAGTCATTGCCGGTCTGGAGGACGAGGTCCGCGCAATCTGCCGGGGGATCATGGGTGATGCGCGTGAAGCAGGGCCCGACCTCGACTTCATCCATGACGTCGCTGGCCCCTTGCCGACCCGTGTCATGGGGCGGCTCATGGGCCTCCCCGAGGAGGACTGGCCCTCCGTGCACCTCATGGCCGAGCGCATGCTGTCCAGCCAGGATCCCAACGTCGAGGGGGCCGGCGATCAAGCTTCGCTCTTCGAGATGGCCGCGTACGCCATGGGTTTCATCGCCGACCGGCGGGCCGACGAACCCCGGCCCGACCTGACCACGGTGTTCCTCAACGAGGAGTTCGACGGGAAGCACCTCACGGACGCCGACATCGCCAGCCTCTTCGTGCAGCTGGTCGGCGCGGGCAACGACACCACCAAGACGATGACGTCGTCCGGCCTGCTCACGTTGCTCCAGCACCCGGCGCAACTGGCCGAGCTGCGCCTCGACCCGAATCTCGTCCCGGGGGCAGTGGAGGAGATACTCCGTTGGGCCAACCCCGTGCACTACATGCGCCGGACAGCCACCGATGACACCTCCCTGCACGGCGTGCCCATCGGCGTCGGCCAGAAGGTCGCGCTGTACTACACCTCCGCCAACCGCGACGAAGCGGTGTTCAGCGACCCGCAGCGGTTCGACATCCACCGCAGCCCCAACCCCCACCTCGCCTTCGGAATCGGCGAGCACTTCTGTCTCGGCGTCCACCTCGCCCGACTGGAGGCCCGGGTGTTCTTCGAAGAGCTCCTGGCGGCGTTTCCGTCCATCGAGCTCAGCGGCGAACCCGTTCGCCTGCAGTCGAATTTCAACAACGCCTACCGATTGATGCCGGTCCGCCTCGCCGGGTAGCGCCGCATCGTTCCGCATACCATGATGGACCTTCATAGGTGGAGCGAAGGCGACCGGGCGTCGCCGAAGGGGGGGGTCATGAAGGCGTGGCGAGTACACGACTTCGGCGAGCCGAAGGACCGTTTCGTTCTCGACGAAGTCCCGGAGCCGACACCAGCGGCCCTGGCCGGCATGAGCATGGGGTTGGGCGGCTGGATTCCAGCCGGACCGGGCCTCGAGCCGTTTGACGACTGGGTGATCATGCGGATGGAGATGGCCGCCTTGGCGCTGCCCGACGTGACGATGTGCCGCGGCACCTACCCGGTCCCGGTGGTGCGCCCGTACGTGTCCGGCCAGGAAGGGGTCGGTATCGTCGAGGACGCCGTCCCTTCCCGACGCCACCTGCTGGGCAAACGCGTGGTGGCATGCACGATCCAGCCCTGGGGCAGCCTGGCACCGGTGGCGGTGGGCGTCTCCATGATCTTCGAGGTGCCGGAGGGGATGTCGAGCGAACAGGCCGCCGGCTATCTCATTGCGTCGCATACGGCGCACCACGCGGCCATTCGTCGTGGCGGGGTTGCCTCCGGAGAGACGGTGGTCGCCTTGGGAGCCGCCGGCGGCCTGGGATCGGCGATCGTGCAGTTGTGCGTCGCGCAAGGGGCCCGGGTGATCGCAGTCGTGGGCGGCGCGGAGAAAGCTGCCTTCTGCCGCGGGTTGGGAGCAGAGGTGGTGGACCACACTGAAGGCGACTACGTCGCCGCGGTCCGACAACTCGTCGGCGGGGGTGGGGTGGACGTCGTCATGGACCCCGTGCAGGGGGAGATGGGAGCGGTGTCCGACGGCTTGCTCGTCCCGGGCGGTCGGCGCGTGCTGTGCGGTCACGCGGGTGGGCTCATTCCACACGACCCGGACTTCTACCTCGACAACCACAGCCTGGTCGGAGTCGACCTGGGCGGGTACCCGCGTGAGACGATGCGCCAGTTCCACCTCGAGACGCAGGACGTGTTGACCCGGCTCATGGCCGAAGGCCGCTACCGGCCGACAGTCGAGCGGCGGGTGGCCTTCGACGAAGTCCCGGCAGCTCTCGAGGATCTGGGCGCCCGCCGCACCATCGGGCGTGTCGTGGTGGAGATCCCTCAGCACGGAGGCATCTGATGGTGACCACCTCGGGAACACCGACGGGCACCCCTTCCATCCGGGCCTGGCAGGTGGTCCGGTACGGGCGGCCGACCGACGCGCTCGAGCTCGCCACCATCGCGCCTCCCCGACCCGGGGCCGGTGAGATCCTCGTCCGCTCCTCGGCCTCGGTGTGCAACTACAACGAGGTCGACGGCTGTCACGGCCGGTACCTCACTATCAACCCGCCACTGCCGTACACCCTGGGCATGGAGTTCGTCGGCGAGGTCATTGACGCCGGCGCAGGAGCAGAGCCCTGGGTCGGCCGCCGCGTGATGGGCACGGGGACCGGTGCCACCGGTGCGCACGCGGAGCTCGTCGTCGGGCCGGTGGACATGGCCTTCGACGTGCCGCCGGAGCTGAGCGACGTCGAGGCGGCCGCGTTCTTCTACCCCTTCCACCTCGCCCACCTCGGCCTGCACGAGCGGGGCCAGCTCCAGCCGGGGGAGACGGTCCTGATTCACGCGGCTGCCGGCGGCGTGGGCTCCGCGGCCGTGCAGCTCGCCGTGGCGGCGGGCGCCCGAGTGATCGCCACGGCCGGGGGGCCCGAGAAGCTCGACTTTGCCCGAGACCTCGGAGCCGACATCGCCATCGACTATCGCCAGGGCGGCTTCGCAGCGGCCGTGCTCGAGGCGACCGACGGCCGCGGCGTCGATGTGTGCTTCGACGGCGTCGGCGGTGAGGTGACCACCGAGTCGCTACGCTGCCTGGCCCGCAACGGTCGCCACCTGGTCATCGGCTTTGCCGGGGGCATCGAGGCGGAAGAGATTCCCATCGTCAACGGTCGCACGCTGTGCTTCGGTAACTTCTCGCTGGTGGGTGTGATCCTGGCCTACTCGGACCCGACCTTGGTCCCGCCCGGTTCGGGCTTCAACCCGACGCCGCCGCACGCGGGTGACGAGGTGCAGGCCCATCTGGTCGAGCTGCTGCGAGCCGGGAAGATCCGTCCGGTGGTGGGCCGGGTCGTCCCGTTCGAGCAGCTGCCCGAGGCCCTCGAGGAGATGGAGGCCCGCACGACCATGGGCCGGATCGTGGTGCGGATCACTGCGTAGCGGGGAGTACCGGGATCTTTCGAACGTAGGCTAGCCATCTGGGCGCACGAGAAGGATCCGTCATGAAAATTGTCAGAGTGCAGCACATCAGCGTGAACTGCCACGGAAACCTCGACGCCACCCGGAAGTTCTACTCGGACCTCTTCGAGTTGTCGGACATCCCTCGCCCAGACATCCCCGGCATCGGCGGAAGCTGGCTGGGAATCGGCGACGTGCAGCTGCACCTGGTCGACGCTGCAGAGTCGGGGGACTCTCCGGACCCGGTGGCTCCCCACTGGTGTATGTGGGTCGCCGACATCAATGCCGCTCGCACCGAGCTGGAGTCGGCGGGGATCGACTACCTGGAGGGAGCGCAGGGCGATGTGGCACAGATCTGGATCAGCGACCCCAACGGTCAGGTGGTCGAGCTTCAGCAGGCGCGTTGAACTCCCTCTTTTCACCACACCGCGCGCAGCAAAGTGCCCGCAACCGCTCCCCGGAGGCACGCCTTCGACGGGATCGATCGGTCTGCGGGCGTGGATCCCACCGGTGAGGCACACGGGAATCTCGGCACGCGTCGACGACTCGAGCATCGCGAACACGATCTCGCTACCTCGGCTTCGGGAGCCGGAATGTCGAAGATGTGTATGTTGTTGGCGGAGTTCCAACAACAAGGAAAATCATTCTCGCAGTAGATCGATCGCGTGGAGGATCAGCGATGGCCGGACGGATGGACGGAAAGGTGTCTTTCATCACCGGCGCAGGCCGAGGACAGGGACGGGCTCACGCGGTAAAGCAGGCCAGCGAGGGGGCGGACATCATCGCCATCGACATCTGCGAAGACATTGAATCCAACCCGTATCCGATGTCGAGTTGGGATGACCTTCAAGAGACGAAGACCCTTGTGGAACGCCACGGTCGCGGCTGCGTGGCCATCAAGGCCGATGTCCGTGACCGCCCCCAATTGCGGGCTGCGGTGGACGAGGGGGTGGCCCAACTAGGGGCTCTGACAACCGTGTGCGCCAACGCGGGGATTCTTCCGATGGCCATGGGGGACCCCAACCCTCTCGACTTCCAGGATGCGGTGGATGTGGACTTGCTGGGCGTCATGAACGCGGTGACGGTGGCGATACCCCATCTCCTCATGGCAGAGGCTGGAGGTTCAATCATCATCACCGGCTCTACTGCCGCCATGATGCCAGGTACGGTCGATATGGACCCGTCCGGCACCATGGGTCCCGGTGGTGCCGGCTACGGCTGGGCCAAGAAAACGCTGATCGGCTATGCGGAGCAGATGGCTCTCCACCTGGCGCCGCGCGGCATACGAGTCAACTGCATCCATCCCACCAACGTGAACACCCACCTTCTCCACAACGAGGGGCTCTACAAGATGTTCCGCCCCGACCTTGAGAATGTGACCATCGAGGACTTCACGCCGGCATCCCAGTACTTTCAGGCCCTCCCTATCTCGTGGCTCGAGCCGGAGGACGTCGCCGATCTCGTGCTCTTCCTCGCCTCCGATGAGTCGAAGAACGTCACCGGGGACAACATCCGGATCGATGCCGGTTCTCTCCTCAAATTCCCGAATGGTCCGGGGTAGGAGGCTACTCGGATGATTCACGAGGTATCTGCGTGAACCTAGGAGGAGAAGCAGTGCAACCTGCAGCGAGCGCCGGCTCCATCGAATTCGATCCGTTCTCCGACGATTTCTTCGATGACCCCTACGACACCTATCGGGCCTTGCGCGATCATGCCCCGATCTATCACAGTGAGAAATATGACTTCTACGCGTTATCCCGTCATGCCGATGTGCTGGCGGCCCATTTAGATCCGGGACGGTTCTCGAGCGCGTACGGGTTGACCGTCGACATGCTCCTGCAAAAGAGGCGCGTCGACGTGAACATGATGATCATGATGGACCAACCCGAGCACACCCAGCTACGGCGCATGATCAATCAGGCCTTCAGCCGCCGGACGGTGGAAGGGCTCGAACCACTCGTGACCGAGACGGTCAAAGGCTTTCTCGATGCGCTGGACCAGCGTTCCGAGTTCGACCTGGTCGCCGACTTTGCGGCATTGTTCCCGGTCGAAGTCATATCCGCCATGCTCGGCGTGCCCGGTCCCGATCGCCAACAGATCCGACATTGGGTGGATGCCATGCTCTACAGGGAAACAGGCAGCGCGGAGATTACCCCTGAAGGCATGGTTGCTTCCCTGGAGCTCGCGACTTACTTCCTGGATCTCGTGAAAGGGAAGCGCCAGAGTCCTGACGATCGCATTATCAGCCGCCTGATCGAGGTGAGTGCAACAGACGCCGACGGGGTCGAGCGCCGCTTGAGCGACGATGATGTCGCGGGATTCTCGGTCCTGATCTCCGGGGCCGGCAGCGAGACCGTCACGAAGCTCATAGGCAATGGGGCTGCACTCTTTCAGAAATGCCCGGAGCAGTGGAGATTGGTACTCGACGATGCCGAGGCGATTCCTGCGGCAGTCGAAGAGATCCTCCGTTTCAATCCCCCATCGCAGTACCAAGGACGGTTCACCACTCAGGACGTACGGGTCGAGTCCGGAACTATTCCAGGCGGATCGCCAACGCTCCTTCTCACTGGAGCAGCCACACGAGATCCGCGGGCATTCGAGCGCGCCGATGAGTTTGATATTTCTCGGGGTGCTCATGCCGCCTTGGCCTTCGGGCATGGCATCCACACATGTTTAGGGGCATGGCTGGCTCGACTCGAGAGCCGGGTCGCCTTCGAGGAAATTCGCCATCGTTGGCCGCATTTTCATGTCGACCTGGACAAGGCCGTCCGAGTCAATATGGCGAATGTCGCCGGCTACTCGAATCTACCGTTCCATGCTGAATGAGGTCTTGCTGACAAGGCAGTACGTGATAACCCATTGACCTGGGGGGACTCCCTTCACGGCGGCGTCAAAGCTCGGCACGCTAGGGCTCAGTCTTCTGTCGCACACGACGTCTTAGCATTGCGGGAACTGCCCTACGCCCCCTAATATATCTAGATGTCTCAGGGTTCGGGGTTATTCCCGGCCCGAGGTTACAGGGGGTCTGAGCCGATGAAAGAGGGCAACGTCGGCGCGATTCAAAAGAACCGTCGCCGGCTCTGGGGAGGACCCGGCACCCCGAAGATAGCTATCGTTGGTGCCGGATTCGGTGGGATCGGTCTTGGTGCCCTCCTCGTGAGGAGAGGTATCGACACGTTCACGATCTACGACAAGGCTGATCACGTCGGAGGGACGTGGTGGCACAACCGGTACCCGGGCGCAGAAGTGGACACGGTTTCTCACATCTATTCTTATGCCTTTAAGCCGTACGCGTGGACGCGCACCCATGCCCGCCGTGACGAACTACTCCGGTATCTCGAAGACACTGTTGAGGAGTTCGGCCTTCGCTCTCATTTGCAACTCGGTGTCGCCGTAGAGTCGGCTGCCTGGAAGGACGAGACTCACAGCTACACCTTGGAGCTCGGCACAGGAGAGAGCGCAGATTGCCATGTGTTAGTCGCCGCCACTGGCTTCCTCAATATTCCCAAATATCCGTCCTGGCCAGGTATCGATGAATTTGCCGGCCCGAAATTCCACACCGCTCGATGGGAGGGCGAACACGATTTAGTCGGCAAAACGATTGCGGTCGTCGGCACTGGATCGAGCGCAACCCAGGTGGTACCCGAGCTCGCCAAGGTTGCAAAGAAGGTCTACCTGTTCCAGCGGCAACCAGGTTGGATAATTCCAAAGGATGAGCGCGACTATTCCCGCGAAGAAAGCGCTCGCTTCCTGAAGCCCAATCGTTACCGCATGGAGCGAGCCAAGTGGTTTTGGGCCACGGAGAAGAGGACTTGGAAGGGGGCTCCTTTTCGTCCTGACACCCCGGCGAACGAAATGGGCCGGCAGGCCGCTTTGGCCTTCATCGACAGGGAATTTTCCGAGCATCCCGACATCCGCAAAGCGGTCACGCCTGACTATCCATTCTGGGGCAAGAGGCTCGTGTTCAATTCCACCTTCTACGCCAGTCTGAAGTTGGCCAACGTGCAATTGATTCCATTTCCCGTGGAATCGGCAACCCGCACGGGGTTGGTGGACTCGGGTGGAGTAGAGCACTGTGTCGATGTCCTGGTGTTGGCCACCGGATTCAAGACGACCGACTATTTGGGCACTCTGCAGGTGACAGGTCGAGACGGTCGGACACTACAGGAGGTCTGGGCGGATGAACCGAGCGGATTCCTGGGGCTCACTGTCCCGGGCTTTCCCAATTTTTATATGGTGTATGGCCCAGGGACGAACGGAGGCGAGATCGTCTCCATGCTGATGCGTCAAAATGACCACATCGTCGGTTCGGTCAAGCGAATGCAACGCCAGCGCGTGACCGCCCTCGAGGTCAAGCGGACGTGGGCGGCAGTGTACGACGCTTGGTTAGAGGCACAGGTGGCCTCGACTTCGTGGGCCATTGCAGAGAACTACTACAAAGGTCCCACCGGAAAGATCGTTACCCAATGGCCTTACAGTCCCGGGATCTACGGCCTCCTGGTGCGGTCCTTGGGCCGGCTGTCGCAGTCCGGACGTTGCCGAATGGACGATCCGCTGAGCGATCAGAAGGAGGTCTGAGCAGGATGGCAAAAAGGCTGGCCGGCAAGGTGGCGATCGTTACAGGAGGTGCGTCCGGATTCGGACGTGCGACCTCGATCCTCTTCGCAGCAGAAGGAGCGAGTGTTGTTGTCGCCGACCGCGATGAGGAATGGGGAGTCGAAACAGTCCGGATGATCTCGGACAAGGGAGGCGAGGCGACGTTCATTCTCGGGGACGTGAGCGAGAAGTCGTCGGCTGACGAGATCGTCGGTGAAGCTATTACTCGTTACGGGAAGTTGAATGTCCTGGTGAATAATGCTGGAATTGCTCAAATGGCGGCGGCCGGTCGGACTTGGGATGCTCCGGAGGAGCAGTGGGACCGGGTCATCAAGGTCAATCTCCGGAGTGTCTACGTGTGTTCGCGAGCCGCCATTCCCAGCATGATGGCGGCTGGCAACGGTTCGATCATCAACATTGCATCGATCGCAGCCTCGGTCTCTGTTGGAGGATCGGCGTATGCCGCTTCGAAGGGTGGAATGCTGAGCTACAGCCGACACGTCGCTGTCGAGCTCGCGCCGACAGTCCGAGTCAACTGTGTCTCTCCGGGGTACATGCGGACACCGATGTCGACTGGTGAGCGAATTGGATTGTCACCTGACGAGCAGGAGCGTCGCATGGCTGCCTTCGAAGGGTACAGCCCCATGGGTCGAGCAGGGTCTGCGGGGGACGTCGCCAACGCAGTCACCTTTTTTGCAAGCGATGAATCGGCGTTCGTGACGGGACGGGAGTTGGTTGTCGACGGTGGCCACCTGGTGCGCTCCAATCCGTAGATCGGGCAATATTGAAAGGGGAGGGACGATGACCGACCTGTACTGGGACCCACTGACTCCGGAGTTGCGTGATGACCCGTATCCGCTGTGGAAGCGACTTCGGGACCAGGCTCCTGTCTACTTTAACGACCGCTACGACTTTTGGGCCTTGTCCCGCTTTGGCGACATCGAGGCGGCGCACAAGGACCACGCGGCGTTCAGTTCGAATCATGGGACAACTCTTGAGACGATGTCGCCCACGCCGGTGGACACCGGAATGATCATTTGGCTGGATCCACCCAAGCACACGATCTTGAGGAAACTTGTATCGCGGGCCTTTACGTCCCGACGGGTGAGCATGCTGGAGGGCCGCGTACGGCAGGTGTGCGCCCAGTTGCTCGATGCTCAGATCGGGGAGGGACGGTTCGATTATGTACAAGACTTCTCAGCCATCCTGCCGCCTACGGTCATCTCTTATCTTCTGGGTGTACCGGAGCAGGACCAGGAGCAACTCCGGCACGTCGTTGACGAGGTGTTCCATGTCGAGGAAGGCGTCGGGATGGCGAACGATGTGTCCATGAATGCCCTCACGTCTCTGGGCGCCTACCTGGCCGAACAGTTCGTCGAACGGAGGAGGAATCCTCGCGACGACGTGTTCACTGACCTGGTAAACGCTGTGATCACCGATGAGAACGAAAACGTTCGCCGGCTAACGGATGAAGAACTCGCCGGGTTCGGCGTTCTGTTGTTCGCAGCCGGCACTGAGACAGTCGCTCGTCATCTTGGTTGGGCAGCCAGCGTACTGGACGCCTATCCGGATCAGCGATCCGATCTGGTCGCAGATCCGTCGCTCGTTCCGAATGCGATTGAAGAGATATTGCGGCTCGAACCCCCGTCGCCGGTGAATGCCCGGTGGACGACCAGAGAGGTAACCCTTCACGGCGTGACTATTCCGGCTGGGTCCCGTGTAATTCTGATCACCGGCTCTGCAGGAAGGGATGAACGTAAGTACCCCAACCCAGACGCGTTGGACATTCATCGAAAGGTCGATCTCCATATGACCTTTGGTTACGGAATTCATTTCTGCCTGGGGGCCGCGTTGGCGCGCATGGAGGGCCGAATCGGACTGGAAGA
>Ga0302325_10010128_pt1 | contig 20477 bp, 25 predicted proteins | sample Palsa_T0_2_FD_201948 | JGI IMG/M metagenome (GOLD analysis project Ga0302325, IMG submission 201948) | Peat permafrost microbial communities from Stordalen Mire near Abisko, Sweden - Palsa_T0_2 | ecosystem: Environmental > Terrestrial > Soil > Palsa > Peat permafrost | place: Sweden: Abisko...
AAACTCACCGCTCGTGTCCTTTCCGTCCCGAGTCCTCTTTTCGGTGACACTGCCGTGCACTACAGCAACATTGCCGAACACCTGAACGTCCATAGGACCGACTTCAAACGACTCAAGCTTGTCATGAAAGGATTCAAAATTGCGTAGAAGGTCCTTCTTGCTGATGATCTTGCCAGAGGAAATGGTCGCGAAATCGTCGGCATAGATCTGATTGAGCTTGTCGATATCCACGCGCACCATTGCGTCGCCCATGTCCTGCGCGACTTGGGTGACAGCGTTAATATCGGCCGGATCTTTGGATGGCTGGGGCGGGCCGGCCTGTACCGGGTCGACGCACACGCAGGCGAGCAGAAGCGATGCGATGAGTATTTTCATGTGTTGTAACTCTCGGTTTAGCGGGATCAGGATCGGTCATCAAATCTGAAATCGGGCCACAGTCTAGGTGCAACGATTCGAGCAACCCAGACCGCTCATTGCACCGGGGCGGCCACTCGTTGCATTTATGAGCCTTGCATCAAAACCTTGGCGTAAAGTGGCGGCCATGACCGAGACCCAGACTGACGTGCGCTCGATGCGGTGGATTTGGATTGCCGCAATGTGGGTCGCGGGCGCGCTGTTCGAGGCAGGTCAGTCGGTGCCTTTTATGCGTGCTATGGGTAAGCAACACGCTTGGCTGATTTTCGGCACGGAGCTGGCATCCTGGGTGCCGTGGGCGTTAGCTACTCCACTTGTCATTGCCCTAGCGCGGCGATACGAAATCATTCGCGCCACGACCATCCAAGCGACCGCGGTACATTTTGCGGCATTTGCCATTATTAGTCTGGTGGCTGAGGCCTGGTTTGCGTTGCTCCAGGTGCTGTTTAATCCGTGGGATTATCCACAGCAACCAATGTTCATCGATACGTTTGGCAGGTCACTGCCCTTTCAAGTGCTGGCGTACCTGATCGTCTACGCACTTATATTAACTGTCACTTATATAATGGATGCGAAAGAAAGCATGGCTCGGCAGATGACCGAGACTGCGCGACTTAACGAGGAGCTATCGAAGTCGCAGCTCGCGGCGTTGCGCCAGCAGGTAGAGCCGCACTTCATGTTCAACACGCTTCACTCCATCACCGGCTTGGTGCGCGATTATAGAAACGATGCCGCCGTCAGTATGATCGTGGGGTTGAGTGAGTTTCTGCGCCGGGCTTTGGAGGATTCGCATCGCTCTCAGGTGACGCTTGCGGAGGAAGTCGAGTACTTGCAACGCTATCTTGATATTCAAAAGGTTCGGTTTGGGGAACGCCTTCAAGTAAGCATGGATATACCGACAGATCTGCTACGCGCGCAGGTTCCAAACCTGCTGTTACAGCCCTTGGTTGAAAATGCCATCAAGCACGGCATCTCGAAGCGCGCCGCGGGAGGAACAGTGCGCGTTACCGGTGCGCATCTCAACGGCCAGCTTCACTTAAGTGTTTACAATGATGGAGCGGATCTGCCGGCTTATGGACAGGCGATGCGAGGCGGCGTAGGGATCAGCAACCTGCGCAGCCGATTGCACATTCTGCACGGCAGTGAGTCCGAACTGAAACTAGAGCACACCAATACGGGCGGGGTTGAAGTCGCCGTCATCCTGCCTCTGAAGGAGGCGTGAGTGGCGCCGCTCGACAAGCCACCAGCGCCGATAACGGCTCTGGTTGTTGATGATGAATCATGGGCGCGGCGCAACCTGACCGTGCTATTGCGCCGTGATCCGGACATCGGATCCATCGTCGAATGCGCATCGGGGTCGGAGGCCATTGAGCAAATTAGGCAATCGCAGCCTGACCTGGTGTTTCTCGACGTGCAAATGCCTGGATGCGGCGGCTTTGACGTGCTCGAGCTATTGGGCAGCGATCTACCCTCAACCATCATCTTTGTGACGGCGTACGATGAGTACGCGCTCCGTGCGTTTGAGGCCGGCGCCCTCGACTACTTGTTGAAGCCATTTGATGATGCGCGCTTCCGTCGCGCCCTGGATCGCGCCAAGGATAAGCTCGCGCACTACACACCGCTACCACGACAACCAGCGGCCCGAATCGTTGTCAAAAGCCGCGGTGAGGTGCTGTTCCTGAGTGTCGCGGATATCGACTGGATCGAAGCGGTGGGCTATTACGCCTGCCTGCACGTGGGAAGTGACACTCACCTCTTGCGTCGGACGCTGTTGGACCTTGTGCGAGACCTGGACGAAGACAAATTCATGCGTATTCACCGTTCGGTTATCGTGAACCTCGATCGAATTCGCGCGCTGGAACTCCAGGATGGAGGAGAGTACGAGGTCGTATTGAAATCCAAAGTTCGGCTGCGGTTGAGCCGACGCTTTCGCAAGGGCCTTCAGGATCGAATCGGCGCGTTGGTGTCAGGCGAATAGGCAAACGGCTGGCTGTCTTCGATGGGGCACCGAGGGTGCGCCATGGATGTGCAACGAATGGCTGGTCCAGTGCAATGAGCGGTCTCGGTGTGCCTGATCAGCGCACATACACTGCAGTCTGAGATCTTAAGAGGCCGATCGAATGAACAGAACCACGATATCCATCATGAACCAAATCAGTAAGGTTCTCAGCTTTGCAGTCTCTCTGGCATTGGCCGCTGCGGTTCCCGCCGTAAGTGGGGCACAAACGGCAGCCACGAAGCATCAGCAGGCTGTACTCGTGACAGGCGCAGGTAGCGGTATCGGCCGCAAAATCACCGAGAAACTGGCGGCCGATGGCTACTTGGTCTACGCGACGGCGCGAAAGGACGAGGACTTAAAGGCGCTCGGGGCAATCAAGAACGTGCAGGCTGTGCGCCTCGATGTGACCAAGCCGCAGGATATCGCGGCTGCAGTGGAAGCCATTAAGCAGGCCGGCGGAGGTCTGTACGGTCTGGTCAATAACGCGGGGATTGGGTCGGAAGCTACCGTCGCTGAGATGAAGCCCGAAGAATTCGACCTTATGATGGCCGTAAATATGTTTGGACCTTATCGAATGACCCAGGCATTTGAGCCGCTGATTGTTGAGGCAAAGGGGCGGATTACAAACATCGGCTCGATTTCAGGAGTACTCGCCAGCCCGAGCTTAAGCGCTTACGTCATGAGCAAACACGCGATAGAGGGATTTACCGATTCGCTCGCCCGGGAGCTGGCGCCGCTGGGTGCAACTGCCAACCTCGTCGAGCCCGGCAATTACAACAGCGGCATGATCAAGCATGAGATCGAGCGAGGCGTGGCTCCGCCAGGTGCATCGGCGGACCGTTCCATGTACAAGTCGCCCGACGAGGTAGCGGAAGCGGTCGAAAAAGCGCTCTTCGAATCCAATCCAAAACGCCGCTACCTGGTGGTCCCAAATCAACACGAAGCTGAAATCACGATCAGAAAGCAGATTGAGCAACTTGTGCAGCTCAATGAAGGGCAGCCCTATACCTACGAGCGTGATGCGCTGATCAAGATGCTTGATGAGGCGCTCAGCACGGCTCGTCCACGAACGAAGTAAAATACTGCGAGCGACGCAGTTGAACGGACACCATACGATCGGACACCATTTGCGGGAGCCTCATGAACCAGCCATCCACCCCGACCACGCAAGTTCCATCGCCGTTGGCGCAGGTGTTCAAGAAGCTCGCTGCAGTGGAGCCGTACGAAGTGCGAGCCGTCGTCCTGAGCATGCTCTATTTCTTTTTCCTGTTTGGCAGCTACTCGGTGGTGAAGCCAGTGCGCGACGCCATGGGCACCGTGTACGGCGTCGCGCATCTGCAGGAGCTCTTTACGGCGACCTTCATCGCAAGCTTCGTGTTTGCGCCGCTTTATTCGGGTCTCGCCTCGCGGCTCAAGCTCTCGACCTTTCTACCCTGGGTGTACGGGTTCGTGGCGGTCACAATATTGTTATTCTATGCGCTTTTCGTCAGCGGAAAATACCAGGACCACTGGATCGCGGCCGGTTTCTACGTCTGGGTGAGCACCTTCAACATGCTCATCATCTCGGTATTTTGGACCTTCATGGCGGACATCTTTTCGCGCACGCAGGCGAAGCGCCTCTTCGGCTTCGTCGCGGCGGGCGGCACAATCGGCGGCATCGTGGGCCCGGCGATTGCCACCTTCCTCGCAACTCGCGTCGGTAATAGCAATCTCCTCTTGATCTCTTCCGCCGGTTTCGGCGTGACCGCCGTACTGGTTCGGATGCTCGCCGCGGAGAAGCGCAAGCTGCTGGCGGAAGGAGTCGAGGCGCAGCCGACCAGCCTGGAGCATCGGCTCAAAGGCAACCCCTTTGACGGCTTTCGACTGCTGTTGCGGTCTCGGTATCTGCTACTGCTAGCGGTGTTCCTGCTGCTGATGACCTGGATTTCGACGATCGTGTATTTCCAGCTTGGGGATCTCATCACTAAGGCGTTCGCGAGCCGCGAGGCGCGCACTCAGGCGTACGCCACGATCGACCTCACCGTCAACAGCTTTGCGGTCTTGATCCAGCTCTTTGGTACCGGGCGCATCATCGCGCGTTTCGGCGTCAACATGGGCTTACTGTTGAACCCCATCATTATGGTCGTTGCTTTTCTCGCGATCGCGTTTTCGCCTGTTCTCCTAGTGCTCGGCGGCGTTCAGATCGTGCGCCGTGTTGCCGAATATGCCGTCGCCAGGCCGACGCGGGAAATGCTCTTCACTGTGGTCGACCAAGAAAGTCGATACAAAGCGAAGAACGTCATCGATACAGTGGTTTATCGGTTCGGAGACTTCAGCTCTGCGTGGGTCAGTGCCGCAATCCTGCCTTATGGCTTGGCTGGGCTCGCAATCTTCGGCGCGATTGTTTCCGCGATCTGGTTTCCAGTCGCCTACCTGCTGGGCAAGGGGTATGAGCGTGCGCGCGGCGCCACGATTGAAGCGCCCAAGGTAGACTAAGGAATCCCCGTCGATCGTGGCGTTATCTGGGCGCGGCTTGCCACAGGGATGTGCCGAGGGCGAGTGGCCCAATCATTTTTTTCGAAAGTGGCCCTTTAGTAACAAGCGCATCTTTCGCAGCATATCAGCACAACGACTGGTCAAAGGTAAGCGGCGGAGTTCTGTCGCCGAAACGTGTGTCGTGGCCCAAAGGAGTTAGCCTTGAATTCGCAGCCTAGACCGCCGGATGTCGACATGGTTTCGAGCCAGCAGTGGCAAAGAACTCTTCTGCCTTGTCTCCTGCTGTTTGCGGGCAGTAGTTCGCCATTAAATACACCGGTGGCTCACGCGGCGAGCGAAGCGATCGCCGCGGCGATCGCGGACCCCACGCGTCCCGCATTCGATACTGTACGCGATGCTAATCGCAAGCCTGCTGAGACTCTCGCATTCGCCGATGTCAGGCCGGGCGACAAGATCGGAGACTACGCCGCGGGTGCGGGTTACTTCACGCGATTGTTCGCGAGCATTGTCGGACCTAGCGGTCACGTCTACGCAAGTGTGCCGAGCGCGCTGTTCCAGTACCCCAATATCGTCAAGGGTATCGCTGAAATTCAAAGCTACGCCGTCGGCCACCCGAATGTCAGCGTGAATTTCGCCTCAGCGATCGATGCGGCGCGCTATCCAGAAAAGCTCGACCTGTTCTGGATCTCCCAGAACTACCACGACTTAAAGGACCCATTCATGGGTCCGGTCGATATGGCTGCGTTCAACCGTGCGGTCTTTGCGGCCCTAAAGACCGGCGGAATCTACATCGTTTTGGATCACGTGGCGGGATCAGGATCCCCGGACAGTGTTACCGATACCCTTCACCGTATCGAGCCCTCAGTGGTGCGCCGCGAGGTCGAGGCAGCCGGGTTCAAATTCGTGGGAGAGAGTAAAGCGCTCGCCAACCCTGATGATCCTCACACCGCAGGCCCGTTCAATGCGTCAATTCAAGGAAAGACGGACCAATTCATCTTCAAGTTCCGCAAGCCGTGAGGGGGTCGCAATGAAGTCGCTTCAGGGGGTAGCAGGTGTTTTTTTGTCGAGCGTGATTGCCTATTTCATGCATCCTTTTCCCGCATTTTCACAAACAGCTCCAATCGCATCAGACACCAGGTCGAGACATCCCGGAGAAGCGCGCGACGGGCAACACGATTTCGATTTCAATATTGGTACTTGGAAGACGCACATATCCCGCCTGCAGAATCCCCTCACCGGGTCTACTACTTGGGTCGAATACGACGGCATTTCAGTCGTCCGAGAGATTTTAAGTGGCCGTGCCAGTCTGTTCGAGCTCACGGCCGACGGCCCGGCAGGTCATCTCGAAGGTGTTGGCTTGCGGCTCTACAACCCTCAGTCTCACCAGTGGAGTCTGAATTGGGCCAACGGCAAGACCGGTATTCTGGGTGTACCGACGATTGGCGAGTTCAAAGATGGTCGTGGCGTATTTGTCGATCAGGAATCGTTTAATGACAGAGTGATTCTCGCGCGAAACAGCTTTATGGACATCACGCCGAATTCGGCACGTTTCGAGCAGACATTCTCGGATGATGGAGGCCAGACCTGGGAAATAAATTGGGTGATGACTTTTGCACGAATAAAATTAGCGGATAAAGGGCGTGCGGTCGGCTCATGAGGCCTTTGCGGACTTAAGGTGCGTCAAGGTTAGAGTTGCCATCGACAACGCGATAAAAGCCCCGACGCCGACTGCGATACCGTTCACGGGTGCGTTGAGGAACACGGCTGCTGAGTAGGCGCTCACCAGGGCAAGCATGCTTAGGTTCTCGAACATATTTTGAATCGCGATCGCCGATCCCGCCCCGACACCCTTCTCCCCCTGCCTCTGTAAGAGAGCATCGAGCGGTACAACGAAAAATCCGCTGCATATACCGACGAAAGCCATCACGGCAAACGCGAGAAGCTGCACAGTAACAAGTGGCAATAGACACACTCCGAGTCCAATCAGAATGCCGGCCGGGAGCGCCCGATGAATGTGTTGAAGTCGCACGAAACGAGCAGCAAGCGCGGCGCCCACGACGATTCCGGCCGCCACCATGCCCGTTAGAAAGCCGGGCAGTGAATTGTTGGTCACCTTAAGCGCCACCGGCACCCAGGCGATGACCAGGAAGCGCAGGGCGGCTCCTGCACCCCAGAAGAGGGACGTTCCGATCACGGCCAATCGCGCGTTTGGACTCTTTAAGAGCGAGCGGGTCTTCGAGGCAAAGGATTTAACGATTGGGACAACGGAGTAATTAATAGTTTGAGCGGCACGCTGCTTAACGCGTGGAACGAGAATTGCGTTCAATGCCGCGGCTGCATAGCAGGTCGTGATCACCATTAGGGCGCCGTTAATGCTCCAATCTGTCAATGCCCCGCCCGCTATTGCGCCTAACAATATTGCAGCAATCGTCGAAGCCTCCAGCAGGCTGTTGGCTTTGACGAGCTGCGCCGGCACTACCAGTTCGCTCAAGATTGCGTATTTGGCCGGGGAATTAGCCGCCGCGCCGGCCCCCACGAGTGCATAGCTTGCGAATGGATTCACATGCAGGCAGAGACCCAAACCGCCGACAAACTTGAGCGCATTGGCATACAGCATGACGCTGCCTTTAGGACGCGCATCGGCAAACACGCCGACAAGCGGGGCGAGCAGTATGTATGCGCCCACGAAGAACGCTTGGAGAAGCGGCCCACTCCAAGCGGGATAGCTCTCCTGTCGGACGAGCGCGAGCGCAGCGAAGAGAAGCGCGTTGTCTCCAAAGGCAGAAAGAAACTGGGCTCCTAGGGTCGCGAACATGCCCCGCGACAAAAGCCCGGCAGGTTTGAACTTGCGGTGCGCGCGCTTAGAACCGCGTTGACTATTCGCCGACATTGAAAGACCCATCCATCGCTCAATTTAACTCCAACAATAGTAAGTCGAACACCTAAGGCGGAAAGGAATTTCGCGTTGAGCGGCCTTGACGGCTAGAATGCGCTCAGGATCCAGGGAGGGCGCACGTTATGAGTGGGATGCTTTGGCTTTTTCTAGTGCCTTTGGCGGTGCTGGCAGGGGTGGTGATCGGGCTGCGGCGGCACGCGGACTCAACTGAGCAAAATTCCAAACGATGCTCGAACTGCGAGACGCCAATGTCCCTGCGGCGGGTTTCCTGGTTTAAGTCGTTCTTGTTGTTGGCAGCATGGGAATGTCCCCACTGTGGTAATCGGAGTAGATCGAGGACGGGGACAGCGTCTTAACGAGGAGACATGAGAATTCGAGTTCTATTCGGTCTTGTCCTGATGGCTTTCGCACGTCTAGCCATTTCAGCGGATGGGCCAATGCCCTGGGCTTTTGTGAACGGCTCGGCATACGGGTACTCAATTAAGCTGGAATCCGCGTCGCCAGGGCCTGGAACCCCCTTAACGGTTGGCCAGACGGTGGATTTCAAGATCAAGGTCTCATATCAGTTGTCGATCGCGGACAAAGGCTCGATCCTTTTGATCGTTCAGGACGAGACAGATAAGAATCTATTGGCTGATAAGAAACAACTGAGTCAAAGCGTGGATCACGGCAAGGGTACGGTGATTCTGACGCAGAGTTTCGTTGTGCCGGCGGGCAGCAATGAGGTTCGTCTCTTCATTCCGTTGGTTCCCAGCGGCATCACGCATACGAGCGGCGAATTGGTGATCCGGTACCCGGCAACCGATCCTAGGACGTCATCGGGGATTGGCTATCCGTCGGTTGCGGCAGCTCTTGCGGATTTACATTCGAAACCGGAGGTGATATTTCGGGAGGAGGGCGGATGGATCATTGCCGAAGATAGGAGCCATTACACCTTGTGGTCGTTCGCGACGGAAGGTGATCCGGCGTATCCATCAGCAGTTAAGAGAACTGCTGTACAAGAGGCCGGCGGCAGCGTGACCATGAATATGAATATCCTGTGTGAAGCGACGCAGAGTGCGTGCGATAAATTGGCAGAGGATTTCAACGCGGTGAATGAGCGTGCGCGTGACTCGCTCCAAAGTAGATAAATCAGGCGTGGCCGGTCAGACTGCGTGGGGGCTGGGATGATGTGCCAAGAACCGCCTATTCAAATGGGGATATGGAATGCACGATTTTCGCCTGAGTCTACTTCTCTGCGTTGCAATGTTCGTCGTGGGATCAGCGCACGCTGCGGGAACCGCCCGCGCGCCCTCCGATGCCGATATTCGCCAGATCTTGGTGAACCGCATTGATAAGGAGAAGCAGGGCGTCGGCATTGTCGTCGGCGTGATCGACGCGAAGGGACGGCGCGTAGTTGCCTACGGTAGCCTTGAGAAAGGGGACAAGCGACCGCTGGATGGGGATACGCTGTTTGAGATTGGCTCGATTACCAAGGTCTTCACGTCGCTACTATTGGCGGACATGGCGCAGCACGGCGAGGTGCGGCTCGACGATCCAATCGCGAAATACGTCCCTGCCACTGCGAAGATACCGCAACGTGACGGGCAGCAAATAACGCTGGTGGATCTGGCGACGCACACCTCGGGGCTGCCGCGGATGCCGACCAATTTCAACCCAAAAGATCCCGCGAATCCTTACATTGACTACACCGAGGATCAGCTCTATACGTTTTTGTCCTCGTACGAGCTGACGCGAGATGTAGGCGTGAAGTTCGTATACTCGAATCTCGGCTTTGGATTGCTTGGACAAGGGCTGGCACGCCGCAACGGCACCGATTACGAAACCTTGGTCGAGACTCGCATTTGCGAGCCTCTCGGCATGAAAAGCACACGTATCACGTTGACGCCTGAGATGGAGCAGCGGTTTGCGGCGGGTCACAGCTCCGATCTTGTTACCGTGTCGCGATGGGATATACCGTCGCTGGCCGGCGCCGGCGCGCTGCGCTCGAGCACGAATGACATGCTGAAATTCCTAGCTGCGGCGATGGGCTATTCTCATAGCAGCCTAGCGCCGGCCTTCAAAGCCATGCTGTCGGTGAAGCGGCCCACGGGCCAGGCTTTTATAGAGAGTGCGATGGGGTGGGCAGTCGACACGCGCGGTGGCGGCGAAATCATTTGGAAGAACGGTGGTACGGGCGGCTATCGAACATTCATAGGCTACTCGCCGCGCACTGGCGTGGGTGTCGTGGCGCTGTCGAATGCGTCAACCAGTGCCGGCACGGATGACATCGGACTGCATTTGCTCGACGCGCGATTCCCGCTGGATGTTCCGGAGGGGTCGCCGCGAGAAACCGCGATCAGCGCCGCGGTCTTGGATAGTTACGTGGGGCACTACAAACTAGGATTAACATCGGTTGTAGCTATTACGCGAGAGGGCGATCAACTCTATGCGGAGCTGACGGGCCAGCCACGGGCCGCCATTTACGCAAAGGGTGAGCGGGAGTTCTTCTACAAAATTGTCGATGCGCAAATCTCGTTCCAAACGGATGCGCAAGGTCAAACGACTGCCCTGATACTTCATCAAGGCGGACGTGATCAGACTGCCAACCGGATTAGCGACGCGGAGACGAAGCAATTGGAGGACGCCCTCGCTAAGCGGCTAAAAGATCAAACGGCAGTACCCGGTAGCGAAGCGGCAACGCGAAGACTCGTCGAGCAAATGCAGCGCAAACAAGTGGACTATGAACAATTTACGCCGGATTTTGCCGCCCTCGCGCGGCAATATGCCTCGGTCACCGACGGGCTGATTGCGAGCCTGGGGGCGGTGCAGTCGTTGACTTTTAAAGGCGTGGGTCCCGGCGGTGCCGACATTTATGAAATTAAGTTTGATGGTGGCGTGATCGACTGGAGAATTCTCATGGCACCGGATGGCAAAGTGGCGGGGGTGGGAATCCGCAAGACGCCATAGAAAGCAATAACCAGAATTGGTTTTCTCTACTTGCCGGCCGCGATCAGCTCGTTTATTTGGCTTACCGCAAGAGAAACCTTGGCGTCGGTAAACCTCTTGCCCAATGCTAGCGTCGCTTTGGTCTCGTCGCCGTCGACTCCCGTGCCATCTCCTTCACGACCCTTGATCAGTTTGGTGGGGCGGATCCATTTGGGCGACTTGCCATTGACCATTTTGTCCACGTACTCGAGTTCGGAAGTATCGTCCGTGCCGGCGTGGGAATCGATCGGTAAACCGTGTTTCTGCATGTACTCCTTCATCACGTCCTTTTCCTTAAAGTACACGTCTGGGATGTAATACACGTGAATTCCCTTCGGACCCCACTCGGCGTTTAAGTGTTTTGCAAGTGCTTCGAGTTGCGATTGGGCCTCGCCGCCATGATCGCACATCAATACAACGTTTCTGAAGCCCGCGGATATGGCACTCAAGGCGACGTCATGTGCCACTGCGCCGAAGGTCTCTTCGGAAAGATTCACGCTGCCGGGATATCGCATGTGACCGGTCTTTTTGGCGGGGTCGATGACGCCGGGCGCGGTGAGTCCCCAATCGCCGGTCGGCGCAAAAGGAATGGTGGGATAAACAAGAGCGTTGCCAAGTCGCGCAGCGATCCTCTGGCCTAAGTAGTGCGCAATGAACACATGCTTGCCGAGTGACACCCCGGGTCCGTTCTGTTCTGTGCTCGCCGCGTAATAGATGGCAGTGGTTTTTCCCGCCGCGATCGCGTCGCGCACTTCCGTCCAAGTCATATCTTCGATCAGCAGAGAATTGGTCTTGGCTTCGAGTGCCGGGCTCAGAGCCAGGAGTAGCACGGCTGAGATGGCGAGAGACTTCATGGGCTGGGAGCTCCTTTTTGCATTTTGCGCGTTAGTTTCGGTTTCGCAAAACCTAAGATGCTCGATGCATCACTCCATATCCCTGCGCACCGCGTTCATTACTGAACGCAGCAAAGTGAGCGAGGTCGATGCCATCCGATGACAACGAAATGGTGAACGATGCGATATTGCGCTCGCAATCCTGCGGGTCGAGCACCAATTTGAACGTAGTATACGCATCGTCAGGCTTATGGCTCACCGTGGGGCCTCCGGGAAATGTCGATCCCTCTACTCGTGATTCGATGCGGTAATGGACGGCGCATCGTCGCCCGTCTTCCGCCGTCCAGGAAATCTGTGTTTCGGAAACAACGATCGGGCCGACAATTCTTCCCCGCGCAGCGTCATCAACATTCCAGGTACCGAACATACCGGCCGCATCGATGTTGTTTGCTTGCACGACACCACCGCTCAACATCATCAAAATGGCAGCAGCGATTCGCATGTCACTTCATCACCCAAGTTCGAGCGGCACGTGACCAGGTTGGGTCGCAACCCGCTTGAGCCATGCGCCGACGGCCGGATAGGCGGCCAGATCGAATCCGCCGTCCGCCGCACAGTGGGTATAGCCGTAGAGCGCGATGTCCGCGATCGAGTAGCGACCACCCGCGAACCAGTCGTGCCGTGCCAGGTGAGCCTGCATTACGCCGAGCGCGGCATTGCCTTTGGCGTGCCACTCAGGGATAAGATGCCGCTTCTTCTCGAGTTGCTCTTTCGGTGAAAAAGCGAGCCAAAAACGCGCGACGGCGATATAGGGCTCGTGGCTGTATTGCTCGAAGAACATCCATTGCAGGACCTCGGCGCGGCCCCAGCGGTCAGTGGGCAACAGGAACGTATCCTCGCTCAAGAACCAGAGGATCGCGTCCGACTCCGAGAGGCTGCGCCCGTCATCGAATTCGAGCAGGGGAACGCGGCCATTCGGATTTTTAGCGAGAAAGTCGGGCTTGCGCGTAGTTCCGTCGTGAAGTCCGTATTCTTTGAGGGTCAATTGCACGCCGAGTTGTCGCGCGGCGAGCCGGACTTTGTAGCAGTTGCCGGACATCTGCATTTGGTGGAGCACGGGCATGTAGAAACTCCTCTAAATTACCATGCCGCCGGAAACCTCAATGCGCTGTGCGTTAATCCAGCGATTATCATCGGAAAGCAGCGAGGCGATCATCGGCCCTATGTCGTCAGGCTCACCGACCCGGCCGAGAGCCGTCATGCCGGCAACCTGCTTGTTCACCTCGGGATTGTCACGCACCATGCCGCCGCTGAAATCAGTTGCGATGGCACCAGGAGCGACGGTGTTCACCGCGATGCCGCGCGCACCCAACTCCTTCGCCAGATAACGGGTAAGCACTTCGATCGCGCCCTTCATGGATGCGTAGGCCGACATTCCGGGCAGGGCAAAGCGGGCAAGCCCAGACGAGATATTTACGATCCGCCCGCCATCGTTGATGAGCGGCAGAAGCTTCTGGGTGAGAAAGAACACGCTTTTGAAATGAATGTGATAGATCCGATCCATTTCCTCCTCGGTTGTCTGGTCGAACGACTTGTGCAGCGAGGTGCCGGCATTGTTGACGAGGTAGTCGAAGCGCTTCGCTCCTAGGGCTGCCAGCGCTGTGCGCACGCTCTGGACGAACGGCTCAAGAGCGCTCAATTTGCCGGTGTCGAGTTGCAAGGCGGTAGCTTTGCGACCGGCCTCGCGAACGAGTCCGACGACTTTTTCGGCCGCATCCCGATTGGAATTGTAGGTGATGATCGAGTCGACGCCGCGCTTGGCAAGACTCAAGACGGTGTTTCGTCCCAGGCCGCGGCTGCCGCCCGTCACGATGGCGATCTTGGGGTTCGTTGGCGTCGTCATTGTGAGTTACCCTGTGCGTGGCTCAAGGCGGTCATTTTAGTCCAAGTCGTGGGGCGAGCGGGGTGACTTACGACGGCGCGGAGAGGCCCGAATTACTGGAGTTCAATTTTCGCGAACGCCGACGGCGTCCTTCTGACGAAATCCTCAGGGGCCTACCACGAGCTGCATAAGATTGCGGAGCTTCTCATGTGGCAGGGAACGGGGTGACTCTCGATCCTGCGCTGCCGCCGGCTAACGGCAGTTTTCATCAGCCCGGCGGCACGAAATAGAACCCATTGCGATCGACTTGCCGCGAGTTCACCACTTGCCGTGACGCCTCAATGGCCTTTCCATTACACCTTGTAATCGCCTCTAAAGTGGCAAATCGCGACGAGACGATTTCTTTGCCGACGTGTCGGTCCCACCAAGTGAATTGGTAGACCGCTGTCTTGGCCATGGGTCCTGCTCCCTTGGTTTGACTCCCTCGGATAATACGGATTGTTCGTGTGGAACTAAGGGCGCCGAGGGGCCAAGATTGAAGAAGCGTGCAGCAATCCGCGGAAGGGATGGCGCTATGTTAAAGAGCCGCCGAGCCCGCGGCCCGGCGGCGCTGTCTTCTTGGACTTTCGCGCGCTTTAAGCGGGATGCGATAATCTTCCTAGCCATTTAATTTGCGTTCTGCATGAATCGATTGGTTAGACAGAGAACGGTGAATGCCCGCAATAGGCCTGCCTAGCCCGGAGTCCTGGGGCGTTCTGACGCCTCACGATGCCGCCGATTTGTTGTCGGCCGCACGCTTTCCGTGGTGGATCGCCGGCGGATGGGCTTTGGATCTCTTCTTGGGAAAAGGCACTCGAGCGCATAAGGATCTCGATATCGGCATCTTTAGAAAAGATGCGGCAATCGTTCTTGCTGCGTTGAGGGGTTGGGAGTTCTTTGAAGCGAGGGATGGTGCGCTTACTCAACTTGTTGAGGACGATGTACCCCGCGCAGAGGTTAATTCGCTGTGGTGCAAACGGGCAAACGGAGCGCATTGGGAATTTGAGCTGATGCTTGACGGGTGCGACGGCGAATTTTGGGTGTTCCGTCGTGATGCAAGAATTAGGCGTCCCCTGTCAAGCGCAATTCGACGAACCCCTGGGGGGATTGCCTATCTCGCGCCTGAGATTCAGCTTCTTTACAAGGCGCGTGCGACGCGCGCTCGGGATCAAGCGGATTTCGATCAGGTGGTTTCCCATTTAAACCAAGATGCGCGAGCCTGGTTGCGGGAATCGCTAAAGAGCGTCGAACCGGAACATGCGTGGATCCCCTTGCTCAAGGACAATCCCCCGATTTGAAATCGAATCGCGAGCCACGCATCTAATCCTGATCAGCCTCCAGCGTAATGTGAACCGACAACTCGTCACTTGTCATCGGTACATAGCGGCTCACGCCAAAATCCGAACGCCTCAGCATGACTTGGGCATCGAAACCAGCCGTCAACTTGTGGTCCGGTTCGGCGATGATCTTGTTGATTGTCGCATTCAGAACTACTGACTTTGTTATCCCATGCACGGAAAGATTGCCTGTGATCTTAAGCGCGTTGCTGCCTGTGGCCACAATGTTGGTGCTTGTGAAAGTAATCGTCGGGAAATTACCTATATCAAAGAATTCCGCGCCTTTGAGTCGTTTGTCGAGTAAATCATCCCCGGTCCGCAAACCGTCGAGCGGAAGCGTCACTGAGACGGACGACTTTGTCAGATTTGATGCGTCCAAGAGCACGCTGCCACGGATCTTCTCAAGACGAGCAACAGGGTGCGACAGACCGCGATGATTCCAACTGAATACGATGGCAGTGTGACTGGGATCGATTTGCAGCGACTCGGCGGCGAGAGAGGGCAAACCCGCCAGCAACAATGCCGACGACAGCATAAGTCGATCCATAGGTCTCCTTAGGAAAGAATTCAGGGTTCGTGGACGCACAGTGCGCGGCTCCCATAAGAGGCATCCCTGACTGCCTGTGTCTGCGCGCCATTGACCATCAGCGCGCCCCATGTCAATTCGTCGCCGTCCGTGGAGTCAGCACCCACCTGCGTGGCGCTCCAGAACCAAGTACCAGTAAGTTTGAATTGCGACGAGACTTTGCATTGCATCTCCGCGCAGCGTAGGCCAGGCTCGGCCGGGTCGAAGATCGCCTTCAGTTCTTGTAGGGATGGCAGGCGCCAGCCCTTGCTCCGTCCTTCGCAGTAGGCTTTGGCGTCATTCCAGTTGATGTCACGCCCATTGTCGTCCCTGCTCCATTCCAACCCCGTCATTCCATCCTTCAAGATGCCATTTCCAGGACGTGTCCAACGGGTCGCGCCATTTGGAGGACCGAGCGCGGATCCGAAAAGGTGCTGATACGGGACGAGGGTGGTAGCCCCACCGCAAATTAGGGCGGTCACAGTGAGGGAGAGCAGCCGGGAGCGAGGACGTTTCTTAGGGGTCCAGCCTCACAATATTGTCCTCGCGGTCTGTAATCCAGCGGCTGATTTTCGAATCGTGCCACTGCCCTGTGTCAGTTTCGACCACCGTCTCGCCTGACTGGCGTTGCAAAAAGATCCATCCAAGTAGCGCCTCGCGTGCGCCGTCGAGTGTAGAGAACCCCTCACTCCCACCGGTCATCGAATTCCGCAAGTAGTAGGGGTGCGAATCTGTTTCTACCACGTCACTAGCCGCCTGGTGCATCGCGCGACCCGACCTTCGGAATCTCGGGCTGCTGCCCCTCGATCTGCTGCATGTCAATGCTATCCTGCTGCGCTCTTGCCTGCGACTGCTGATCCTTTTTCTCATCCGTTCCGCTGGGTTGCGGACCCTTGTGAAATTTATGGTGCAGGGCATCCTTTTCGTGCCGTACCGCGTCTTGTGAGCCTTGACCGGTTTGATCTGAGATATTTCTGCCGTCACTGCTTTTGCTTTTGTCGTTGGGCATTGGATATTCCATTTGCAAAGCGGCGAAATGCCGCCCAACTAGCGTGGGACTGCCAGTCACCAAATGCTGCCAGACTCAGGACACAATCCTCGTAGGATGAAAGCTTGTATGGCTTTGGCGACACTAGGTCGCCCGCAATGCATCGGCGACGGGGAGCCTCGCAGCACGAATTGCGGGAAACAAGCCACCGATAAATCCCAGGGTAAATGCAAATCCGATCCCCAACGCCACCAGGCTCGGTGTGACGGTAAGTCTGAACACGAGGCCTCCTATTGCGTGGAGATTTCCATTGAACGCGATCCAGGCCGCAATGGCGCCGATGACGGCTCCCGAAACAGCCAGCACGAGCGATTCGGCCAGCACGGACGCCAACACGGCGTCGCCACTGAATCCGATCGCGCGCAGCGTGGCGATCTCGATCGCGCGGGCGCTGACGGCGGTATACATGGTATTGAGCGCACCGAACGTGGCTCCGAGACCCATGATGCCGCCGACCACATAGGCAATCATGGTCAAGAACGTGTTCAAATATTTGGACTGAGCGGCGAGAAACTGCGTCTCGCGCGTGACATCAACGGCGAGAGTCGGGTTTGTCGTAACAGCTGTTCGGAACTGCTCCAAAGAATCTGGTTTCTCAAGCATGACAGTCACACTGTGGAACGTGTTGGCGCGCATCGTCGACAGGAGCGTCTCAGAATCTGCCATCAGCTCGGATTCGTGCTCATCGCCGTTGCTCTCGAAGCTGCCGGTAATGGTCCAATCTCCGTCCGGGAGTGGCACAGGACTCCCGACTTCGAGTCCTTCAAATTGAGCGAGCGCCGATTTTCCGACAATGAGTTCGTGCCTCGCAGGCTGAAACATGCGGCCGCTGACGAGTTTGATCTCTGGCCGCAGTGCTAATCCCTCGAGGCCAACGCCTCGCAATGAGACGTAGACATCGAGTCCATTGGTCTTTTTAGTGACAAGAACCGCTGTGAGATATTCGGCGGAGAGAATAGGTTTACCGTCGCCGGCAGTCTTTATGCCAGGCGCATCGGCGATCGTGAGCACGTTGTCGCGCGAAAGCGCGCTCGCGAATTCGAACTGCGAGCCGTGGCTGAGCACAATGGCTCGGTCAATTCGACCGGTGTTCTGAACGGTGCGCATGTAACCGACTGACATCGAGAGTATCGAAATCGTCACCGCGACGACAAGGGCCATACCAATCACGATCACCAGGGAGGCGCCCACGCGCTCTGGAATGGCGCGTAACCCCATCGCTGTCACCGCTACAATTTGTCGCAGTCTCTCGAGCACAGCGCTCCGCTATTGTCGTTTAACCAAGGCGTCGACCACATTGAGTTGCTTGACGCGCAGAGCAGGTAGGAGGCTGCTGAGGAGCGCGATGATTAGTGCTAGACCAAAGCCAGCCAACATTGCGGTCCAGGGCATTTGTAGGAGCAAGAGGAAATCCGACAGCGGGCCGCGCGCGATGGGGATGATGAGTTTCGACAGGAGCAGCCCAACTGCTGCAGCAAATATACATAGCAGCACCGATTCGGCAATAACTAACGACAATACAGTGCTGTCCGAGAATCCCAGCGCCTTAAGTACGGCGAACTCAGGAATTCGTTCACGCACCGACTGCAGCATGGTATTGCCACTTAAGAAAAGCAGCATGAAAAATACCGCGCCCAATACCGCACTGGTCAGAAAATTCACATCGCCAAAGAACTGCAGACCGGACTGCGCCCCAGACCTCTCTGAGCTCGTCCGCGTCGCTACGGGGGAGTTCGCGAACAGCTTATCGATCTGACGGCCGATCTGGCCGCCGTGTCCGGGATCCATGATGCGAACCAAGAAGCGGCTGATGGTACCCTTCTCAGTGACCCGGCCCTCGTCCAAGTACGAGTAGTTGGCGATGAACCATCCGCCGGCACCCGGATAGTTTGCGTCATCGACGATCGCCACGATATCGAAGGTCCAGACCTGATTGCCGTCTGCCTGCGCCGTCTGGGTTTGAATCGGGACCTTGTCGCCGATTTTCCATCCGTGCTGTTGCGCCAATTCTAAGGCGACGACGGCGCCCGTTCGCGTCTGCAGCAGTGTCGCGAGTCCTTGCGGCGAAATGGTGATTTCGGGCCGCAGTGAAAAGAAGCGCCGGTCCGCGCAAAGCACAAAAATGAAGTTTTTAGGGTCTTGATAGTAGCCGAACAGTCCGGATCGGGGAGCCACCACGATGACCCCGGGCACGCTCGCGATTTGTTCTCCGTATGCGAGCGGCATCGGGGTTCCAAAGCGCGAATCCGTGAAAAGGCGGTCCATACGCGAGACTTCCAGAGTATGTGCGAATCCGGCGTCAATGCCCGACAGGATGCCGAACAAGACATAGGCGACGGCAATGGATAGCAGCGTAAAGACGGTTCGGGCAGGCCGGCGCCACAAGCCATTCAAAACTAGCGGAAAGTACTTCAAGTGATGTCCATAACTCCTAGGCCATTGCGACCAGGACGGCGCCGTCTCTTTATCGGCAGCGACCTGCCAGCGTGCGGCCTTACTGGAACGCGTTTTGCGAGGCGGGACACTGCTTCACTTTCGAGGGCTCGGTTTTGCGGGAATCGGCTATCCAGCATTCGTCGAAAACTGAACAGTAGCAGGCGAGAAAATTGAGCTTTGGCAAGGCTACGTCGATCTTGGCATAGTCCTCAGGGCTCAAATCCTCGGGTTTAACGTCGACGAAGGATATACGCGAGACACCCAACACGAGGTCAAGCACCGGACGGCCCGTGTGATGGTGAGGTGGGTGCGCGACTTCTGGTGTTTCCACAGATACCTCGTTGTTTGACGCGCTCAGCAGACGAACAGCTCGACCAGACGAAAAATGGTCTCCAGCGTCCTCTCACGCCCCTAGCCGATGCAGGATCGCGGGTCCCCAGTAGAGTTTAGTGAAGTAGTAGGTACCGAGGAGCAAAAATCCTGTCGCCCCGGCGAATAAGCCCGCCGCTGCGAGTCTGATTTTGGGCGATGCGGCGGACTGGGCGCGAATGAAGGCCTCGACGATGAGCAGATTTGGCAGGTAGAAGAAGAATGCCATCACATGATCGAAAGGCCCATGAAAATCGTGCGTATGCCCACGGCCGCTGCCGAGCAGCAGCCAGAATCCATAATCCATGCGATACAGCCACGATCCGATCGCGAGCGCAAACAGCCGCAGAGCCCATGCGCGATGTAGGCTGAGCGAGCGCGCTCTGGCATACCGGTAGGTTTGCGCGGCCGCCAGCACCATTAGCGCACCATAGATTCCGAAACCAACGTCCATGATGCGTCCACCGATCGTGCCCACGACCAAAATGAAAGTCAGTCCGCCGAGACCCGCCAACAACGCTGCACTGACGTAGATCCGCCCTAACCATCGATGCAACGCCGGCCAGCGCGTACGAACCCTGCCGATCAGTTGGACACAGCCGAGAATGAGAATCACCCCGCCGGCGAGGAAATGCAGTCCGAGCGCTGAGGTGGCGGCGGGCGAGTGCGGCTCAAACAGCCCGGGCAGATTCTGGTTCCACTTGGCTACCTGTCCATCGGCCAGCGCACCGACGTAAAACGCCACGATATACAACCCGAATAGAGTCGCACTGATCCAAACCGTGCAGACCAAAGCCGTCCCGCTCCAACGAAACGCGGTTTCAGTCAGCGCAGCACCTCGGAGCTTCGGCGACGCGTAGTCAGCGAGCGGCGTTGCATTCGACATTTGGCGAATCTTGCGTTAGTTCGCGCATCTCGCGCAAGTGCTCCTTCGCGATGGATCGGTGAGCCCGCCATGGCATGGTACGAACGACCATTCGTAGCGCTATGATCCTTGAAATCTTTACTCGCGCCGCAATCGAGGTCATTCTAAGAACATATTAATTGGGGCGCGCGGCTTCGGTGGGCGGCACGCGCCGAAATGAGCCCACGGCAACTGAAGGAGGTGATCCAAGTGGAACATATAAACGTTGGTTCGGTCGCGTCTCTTGGCGCGCTGGTTGGTCGCGAGGTTCATTGTTAGTCAACACCTCGTACTGGCCGGGATACTAAAGAGG
>Ga0302325_10010129_pt1 | contig 20477 bp, 20 predicted proteins | sample Palsa_T0_2_FD_201948 | JGI IMG/M metagenome (GOLD analysis project Ga0302325, IMG submission 201948) | Peat permafrost microbial communities from Stordalen Mire near Abisko, Sweden - Palsa_T0_2 | ecosystem: Environmental > Terrestrial > Soil > Palsa > Peat permafrost | place: Sweden: Abisko...
TATCTTTATCTTATAATCTCAGTACTGCGGTTTGCCCCCCCGGGTTTAGCGACCTCTGCTTCGGGAAAGGTGTGTGCACGGGCCAGCCGCCGCTTTCAACGTTTATAAAAGTTCACGCTCCCCGCTACTCGACCATCTTCTTCTTCAATCCTTTCCTAACACCCCTCGCTCGGCCGTTTGACATCGTCATGCGCCATTAACCCCTCTCTGCCGAGACCCACTTAGAACGCCCCTTTATAGCTGAAAAGCCTTGACGGCACGGCCGGTTTGAAGCTAGAACCCTCGATCCTTCTCGATCTGCCACTCTGGATTCGATGCTCATGACTGTCGCGATGGCGATCATTCCTCTAGATGGTACCGCATTGCCCGAGATTCGAGCATGAGCTTAGCTTGCTGCCCCTTCCTCGCCGTCGCACTAGCACAATCTTCACGGTAACGCTCCTTCCGTGACTGCGGCAGTGGAGGCTTGCCCTTAGCAATCCTTTCATGCGATATGACTTGGCCAATGGAAGAAATGCCTCACGACGACGTGGCCAGCTTCTGCCTAGCTGCGCTATAAGATTACGCGTCGGGGGAAGGATCTTGGTGAGCTCCCTTGCGTCGGTGAGACGACGACATGCACTATATGCCTTGATCTGGGCTAACCTGTGACGAGAAGGACCGATTGCTGGCAACCGTGGCTGTGGCAGATGACAGTCTGCATGACAATGGCAGCATCGAAGCTCTTGCTAAGCATTATACGGACCGAATACGAAACGCCGGCGTTGGGAGAATGGGTCACAAGTAGGCAAGCTAACGTGGAAGATGGCGGTGAGGCAGATCATACGACCTTAGAAGGAGCTCGATCCGCAGTCGTTGCATATTAGAAGGATGGATCTTGTGATTAAAGGCTGTTCCGAGGATCCTTTGGCTTAGGGCGCTCTTGTGGCAGGACTTACGCGGCGCTAGAACAAGCACGGCATAATCTACGCTACGGGGTCTCAATTCTGCAAAGGGAAGGTCGTTCGGGCTTAGCTACGCGGAGATGGCTGCAAGCTCTACGGGATAAGTGTAGTAGATTGGATTTCGAGCAAAATTAGACTGATCACAGGCCGATTTCTCGATCTTCGGTGAAGCCGAGGGACGTTGGGGATTGCATGATAAATGAGTCCGGCTAAGAGCTTAGAGGGCGGAGATTTTATGCGCAAGATCAAGTTAATTTTAAGATAGCATGCGGCAATTGCGAGCGGCAAACTGATATGTGGACGAGACTAGTCCAATTCCGACTAGCAAGCGCTTACAAATTACTACTTAAGCCGCTTAATTCCCCTCGCTAGACATTCCATACACGCTTAAACTAGTTTCTCTTTTGTCTACTTCGTTTCGTGATAGCTGCCCTTAAGAGTACGCTATTTGTTCAATTTGCATTTCCCTAACCTAACCAACTATTCTCCGACAGAAATACTCTCTAGTCTTTTAAACTAAGCCGTTTAATCCCTTCACTTAACGCTAGTAGCAGCTAGAGAATACATAGGCTTATAGCTACCTTTTCCCGTTCTAGATATCAAATTGAGGCAAGGAGAAATACGGCAGCGAGAGCTAAAGGTACATGGACAAGCTACACCGAAAGCGAATTCGTTTTATGCGCTCTTGCTAACAATAACAATAGATTAGACGACAATCTTCCATCTCTCGAGGAGCAGTCTCGGGCAACTCTGCGTCCAAAGATCTCAACTGAGGCCTCGAATAACGGATACACCCTTTAGCGTTTGGACTAGCTAGCTCTTCCTTAGGCTAGACTGCAAGACAACCGAGCACAATCAGGATTAGGTGAACGCTAGGGTGGTAGTCGAGGCAGGCGCACCGGCAGTCCCTCATGCTTAAAAGCGATCCGCTAATTATATGCAGATCAGCCGGTGATCCTCGATAATAGCGACTCAGATGACGCAAGTGCTGGGGATGAGGCCGAAGGCGCTTCCGGTGATGTTAATACTAGGTATATTAAACAGGACGCGAGTCTGTACGACACCTTTACAATCTCAGGACTCACCTCTAAGCCGCACGGCATGCCTCCTGCTTCCGCACAAGCCTAACCCCAGACTTTCTTCCAATCCTCCAGGCCACTGCAAGATCAGACCAATTAGCAAGGTGTCGACGATATCACTCAGAGCACCTCAGTGGAGTTTACGCTCTACTCCCTCCCCAAGCTTCCCGACAGCGGCGATGATAGATAAACTAATAATAGCATGGCTAAACTAGAGAAAGAACTAGTTTTAGCTTTAGAAGAGCAACAAGTGGAGTCATCATCGGCCGGCACACTTACCTCGCCAAGTCCTTGCTCGGCCGGAGCACCACAAGACGAGACCCAGATTCGAGAACGTACCGAAAATACTAGTAGCAGACCAGAAGAGCTGCAAGATACATCTCGACATGGCACAGCTCAGGGTCTTAAGGAATGGGAGCAACAAGAGACGGAGGTGGTAGTAGAAGGGGGAGCCGTAGCGATACAGCAGCAAGAAGAGCTTACAGCACAGAATAAAGAGCTCGGGCAGCTAGATATAAGTAATCGGCAAGACTTGGTCAAGTTCGTCAACGCGGACCCTAAAGACAAGGAAGTCACCGAGGCTCTACGAGCCGCGCAACCCAAGATCCCCGAAATCGACGAGCATCGTTTTCGACTGCGTGGGGTACAAGCTCGGCAGCTTGCTAGACGTCAGACAAAAACAACCCAGTACCGAGTCGTATAAGGAGAACATCTAAACAAGTCGGATTTTTGGTTCAATGAAGACGATGTACAGATATTAATGCCTTGCGAACTATACTCTCAAGACTTGGCTTTACAAGTGGATGTCTTCCGAGTTTGCAACATGCGCTCTAGCCTGCGTAAAAGCAGAAAAGTTTTCGAGTACTTGGTTGATATGTTCGGTCTTAATAGCCGCACCTGGACCACTAAAGATCAATTAAGAATCTCACTCAGCCCTATGTTAGTCGCTAAGCTTAAAGGTAACTAGTTGCCTTATAAATGCCCCGTTTTGGAAATCTTAAAGAACAGGTTACTAACGGAACACATCTCAAATAGCGTCTTCTCCCTATCCCTTGAGCGAAGCATAGCGTGACACGGTTCTTAGACATTTAGCAACTCCGATTTTCAATGACGAGTACTACCGTGCGTCACCAGCCTCTCGCTCCTTTATCCTAGCCGACCCGGCACTAGGGGGCAAGCCTGCAACGCTAAAGCGAGGGTACCAAGAGCTGCATATAAAGCTTAGCAGCGACACCCACCATACCGTGAACACCGATGACAATCACAACGCCTGCAATACAAGCGACGAGGACTTACGACCTGCAAAGCGACGAAAGCCACGCTTAGCGCGTGCCGTGACTCCAACCACCTCCCGAGGGCACACCCCAGAGCTCCACGTCGGACAGCCTAGCCCCCTTGTAGCGTTGTCGACCGCCACACCTGAGATTGACGACGCGCAACCTCAAGTTAATCATGAATGTCCGTCGACCTTCGTCGATAATAGCCACTAGCATGCCTCGCGACCTTCTCGAAGCCCGTCTATAGCATCAGAGACAGTACTAGTTGCTAAGTATCACGAGTAGCCCTTCCAAGGCTTCCTTAAACGCGTCAAGATCGGGAATAATGTGACGTACAATCTTGAGTTTAAACTGCCATTGATCTTAAAACATCTTCGCTTACCGATAGATCCCAACACATTAGATATCAATCACGACGCTACTAAGCATCTTGAGATACACCAGGCACCGTTAAAGCCAAAGAAGAGCAGGGTTTCTTGGGTAAAAGACGATATAAAGCTAGCCCAGATGTAGAACGAAGGCCGTTCGTGGGAATACATCTTTGCTGCCCTCCTTAACCGGAGTAAAGGGTCCATCCGGGTGCGCTGTTCGACAAAATTCAAAAAGCGACCTCGTATAGGGGCCGGTCATTCTTGAACTGGAGGAGGGGCCGATTGCTTCATTGGCGTTAGGGCTCCTATATTGGAGAAGGTCGAACTATCAAGTAGCAGCGATGATGACAATTTAAGAGGTTCTTACAAGGCCAGGCCCGTTCGAGCACGAAGAAGCACCGCCGATGGTCAGACCTAGACGAGCAGCGCTTGCTAGCGTACAAGGAGGGCAAGACTTGGCCCTGGACTTTCGAGAAGTTTCGAGGCAGACCCCGGCCACCATACGCGCTGGAACATGATTCGGCCCAGAGACGAGTAGGCTTCCTCACGCATGTGGACATGCGGCAGCTCAAGATGTGTCCTGCTTATCCCTTGGTATCTGCTTTGGCGAATGTCTGAAAAGAGCTTCAAGGCGAGCAGGACAGGGGGGTTTCCAAGGCTTCCTCAAACGCACCAAACACTTTCACTTACCGATTCATCCCAAAGCACTAGACATCAATCACGACACTGCTGCATATTCCAAGATACACCAAGCACTGTTGAAGCCAAAGAGTTTTACACGCCCCGCACTTTGTAGATTTCTGACTCGTCGTTTCCTGCGGCTTTGACGAATCGCGGCATTCGACTATGAATGAAGCATAAAGGATGGTGCGTCACATTGACTGCCACAAGCCACACCTCAACCTGCTCCTTGGTCCAGTGCAGTCCCGGCGCATACGGGCCCAAAACAATGGCGCTCAACCCATCAATGTGGATCGTTCTCCAATACGAACCCACCATCTTCAACACCTTGTTCTTCGGCCAGAGTCCAAGTTGGATGTAGAAGATCCGCGTTTCGACGTTCACGAAGCCCATCTTGCACATCATGTCGGCCATTGAAAGTACAGCATCGAGATTGAGACCGAGGGGGGTGCACGCAGACGACTGGAGATCCCAGAATTGAGGCTAGGGATGGTCTGGAGGCATGGAGCCGTCGTGGCAGAAGGGTTAATGGTGGATTTCCTGAAGCTCGAACCAGCGGCCTGGTTTGAGGTGACTGTAGAAACTGTGTTAGAGAATGCCATAGTGCTTTCAACGAAACACCGCGAGTTTTATGCCGGATCTTCCATATCTGCCGGGCTACGTTGCTGCGAGTCTATGTGGTTGGCGTTATATCACGTGGCTGTGTTCATTCAACCTAGCGTGATGGGTTCTGACGTCGCGTAAATTCGCGTACCCTAAAACTAATTCTTAATCTTTTTGCTTTGTCTCTACCTTTTACACTATACAGTATCGGCCCTGCATACCCGTGAAAGCGCGCGAAAGTTTCCTTTAGGCTCTACTGTGCTCCCTCAATGCAATATCCCATGGGCGATCTATCCATCGCTGGCCAGGGAGGATTGGACCACCCAGAAGAAAGACTACAGCCAACGCCCTTTGCAACGCTGCAGAGATGTGGACAGAACAGCAACAACAAGTCTTGGGTCCATCTTATTGCTGGAGGGTAAAACATTCCTCGAACATTTCCAAAATTGTTAGCTAACCTTGTGATAGTGCAGGTGGAATGACGGCTTCCCTCTTCACGTCCCCTCTCGATGTCCTAAAAACACGACTTCAAACCAAGTTCTACAAATCACACACTGCCCCCCCCCCGCAGCGCTCCTCTGGCTCTCATCTTCGCGAGACCTTTCGAATACTCATCTCGATGCATAGATTGGAAGGATGGCGTGCTTATTTTAAGGGTATCGGGCCAACACTTTCAGGTGCCGTTCCTGCGAGCGCTATCAAGTTCTACACGTATGGAAACACAAAGCGGATTCTGTCCGACATAAATAACGGTCGTGAGACTGCTTGGGTTCATTTAATAGCTGCTGCCACTGCAGGTGTCGTTGTAAGCACCGCTACAAATCCGATCTGGGTTGTGAAGACTAGGCTGCAGTTGGACAGATCATCAATTCTCCGACGAGGACAATTTGGGATTGAAAAATATAAAGGTAGCATGGACTGCGCCCGCCAAATTTTGCAGCAAGAGGGAGTACGGGGTTTATATCGGGGCTTGACGGCGAGCTACTTAGGGGTTGCGGAGAGTACGCTGCACTGGGTCTTGTACGAGCAGACGAAGCTCTTTCTTGCCAGAGAAGAGCTATTATTGTCTGAAGAATCACTTTGGGATAAGGCTGCGGGGTGGAGTGCGAGACTCGGTGCTGCTGGGGGTGCGAAGTTTGTTGCAGCGCTTATCATGTACCCGCACGAGGTATGCCCTTCTGAAACCCTTCCCTTCTCCCGAACTAATACTTTATGGACAGGTAGTGAGAACCAGGCTGCGGGAAGTTCCCGAAAATGGAAAACAAAAATATACCGGCTTGCTTCAATGCTTTCGTCTAATTTGGAAGGACGAGGGCTTTGCCTCTCTTTATGGAGGTCTTACTCCGCATCTTTTGAGGGTAGTTCCATCCACCGCTATTATATTTGGGGTTTACGAAGCTGTCTTGAAAGCTGCGAACTAGATCGGGCGATTCATACAAGGGAGCACAGGAGCATTATGGTAAAGCATTTGGGATGTATATTAATTTGGTCCTCATGTTGAATAGGAACAAAACATCAAAGCTCCACTCAAAACAAATCACAAATAACTCAAAATGGAAATAAGACGGAAACCAAAATCCTATACTAGGACGGAAAAACCACAGGCCAATTTTGTGAGACAATCGGATTTGGCTGGAACCCGTAGTTAGTCGGCTTAATTGGCCTGTATTAATAAACCATTAGCTGCTATTAATGGAAGTCAACGATTAACACTCACCTCCTCCTACTTTTTGGGAACCTGTCCACTCCCACCGCAGTTAACACAGGTTGTCTCACTGCCCGCCATTCCCGATCCTCCACAAAGACCGCACTTTTCTGTTTCTGGCATGATGATGACAGCCGCAGACTACTGACCAAGGGTTACTACAGAACAATGAAGCGTAAAATGCAACTAATATACCTTTGAGTGTAAGAAGTGTGTGTGTGTCTGTATGTGTGTGTGGTTTGGAGGTATGGCTTGGTGAGCTGTGGTTTCTGGTATATGTCGATGATGGGCTCTGAGGCGATTTATACTCGAGGCTGCGGCATCTGCACCCAATCCCACGACGAAGACTGTAGGGCAAAGACCGGTCACGGTTCATAGTGAGCCTGGAGCATGGTTCATAGTGAGCCTGGAACATGGTTCATAGTGAGCCTGGAACATGGTTTATAGTGCGCCTGCCACATTTTAAGCTTGTGATCAAATGTCAGTTGTTCTGTTGTCCGCCAATAGGGGGCCCCTGAAGGTCAAGGCTTTGCTTCCCATCAGAACAAGGCAACCTGCACGCGCCCTCCAAAACACTTCGCGGCTGCGTCCGCTCTTAATAACGCAACCAGGCTGGGCCTATACCTCCGTCACCGATTATCCATACGCCCGTAGGCAACCGCTCTCGCATCATGCATGCTCAAGCCTTATCTCAAGCCATGCATATGGCTTGTGCATCGCCGGCAGGAACTCCTCTCCAACAGCTTTTACCCTCTCTTCACCAGCTGTGGCAGCTGCAATCGGCCAGATTCGTAGATGCTTTCTCCCTGGCAACTAACGATATGCTGCATCTCCTTCGCATCCTCTGCGAATTCCTCAAACCGAGTTTCGGACTTGCTGGCCAGACCGAATTGTATACGTCAAGGCGGGTATGAAGGGAATTTAGTTATTGGTAGCGTTATAGGAATCGCCTGCTCTTGCCCACAACTGCGTCGAATCGGAGACATACCGTCGAGAATGCTGAGTGCCCGGTTTTAAGAAATGCCTGATTATCGTCGTATCTCCATCTGCAGCGGAGAACGCTGCCAAATGATGTCGTGATAGGCTCGGCGGAGTCGAAACACGACTATTTGAAGCTGGAAGTCGACGTTGTCGAGTCTACCCTAAAACTTCACGACCGCCGCAGTAGAAGGGTTCACCCACCAACCGCCCAAACCCCCATCCCGTCCACGCCTACCCTACCAAAATTTTCTCGATTTTTCAAAGTCTTTGGAAAATTCTGAAAACTTTTCAGATTACAGAGGATACTCGAAATATTGCTTATCGTGTTAATTCTTCGAATTTGTGGCGTTAAGGTCTCCAAAATCCAAGTTGAGCGGGAAGGGGGTGTGGGCGATTGGTGGGTGAACCCTTCTAGGCCCACAATTTGTGGTCCCATTTGTTCCATAGTGCTCGGAGGATTGGAACAAGATTGAATCCCAAAGAGTTAAATTTCTAGAACCTTTCTAATCGAAGCCTAGTACATATTCAGCCAGAACGGTCGGATTACTTAGCAAATTGTGGTTCGCGGGACGTTTGCAAACCGCCAATAGTCTTCGTCCCACCTCCGCTGCGGACGCCTAATTTCCGTCATGCGTCAGAATTCCGCCGGGCGGACGGTGCGGGGCAGAAAAACACTTTCTCGGCAAATATAGGTGACGATGTCTTCGAACCTAAACGTTGTCTGACCTGCTGCGATAGCTCCGACGTCAACCCCCAAGTCTATGGCTTCGACAAACTCATTACCAGGGGAGGACCCGCAGAAAGCCATTTTAGAAGATGGGGTTTTCCGCACGGAAGACCCCGTTGTTGGAAATCGAGTGGACGAGATTGCACGGAAGGGATTCCCATTCAAGACAGAAGAGGGATTGGACTTTTGCAAAATAAATGCTCTTGATGATGAGGTAAGTAAGCATACTGACCTGTACAACGGCTATATCTAATTAATATGCTCTAGCGTATTCGACGTCCTCTCGAGTCCTTTTTCGAATGGTCCGGCCTAGGATTATACAAAGCGTTCGGCCGTGATCCAAGTCATGCATATTCCTTCCTGACCAGAACAGAGACGGAGGCGGAGACGGAGGCAAAGGCACGGGCCCTTATAGTCCAGTTGTGGAGCAGTGGATCGCGAATGGTATTCTACAGTGGCTCGCACCTCCTATCATTACCTGCAGAGGCTGCCAAAAACGGTTTACTGGAGACCCCTCTTGATCAGCTGAAACGACCGAGCATCAAATGGATTGAAGTTGAAATGAAGGATGGTGGCCTGTAAGCTTGGATCGCATCATTCTTATTACAGGAGCTAATGAATGCCACAGAGCTATATTAGATGGCGCACTCCGCTTCACAATCGTACAAGGCAGAGCAATCATGTTTGGATTCGCGGAACGGGAAGAACTCGAAGAATGGGGTAAGATGCATCTCCCGAACAACCAGAATCTCAAGCAAAAAGTTGCTCAGATGGAGAGTACAACTATCGGGGTGAACTTTGATTTTGATGACTGAATTTGGCGCGGGAAGATACTGAGAGGCAACGCTCCTTTTACTGCGGGGCTTATGAAGTCAAGGATGCATTATGGCTGGCAGTTGGACGCTAAGGTGGGCTAATAGGAAGCGCGGATTTCAAAGCATATTCATCCCGTCTCATAGGAGTTGGCAAAGACGTGTATGTTAGGACTGTAACTACCCATAATGACCAGCAGCTGGAACGAACATTTGAACCGTCTGTGAGGTTCCATACAACCCCGACGTTTCCTCATTGGCAAGTTGAGCGTCACTCTGACGTCTACCCACTGTGTTATACTCTACCGACGTTATCCTTGCTGGTGAAGTTGCATACTGACAGACAGTTTGATAACTTGAAGATCCATCCAATGTGTGAGAAGCGAAGAGAGGTGCTCTATAAAGACGTGTTGCTTCATATTGACGTTGTGCCGAGACACTGGATGATCCATCCATTGTGTGTGGGCTTGCATTTGTTGTGATTTCATACTCCTGGTCAGGATAATTCGAGGATCTATCCATAGGGTGAGAGAAGAGCGGTGCTTTTCCAAAAGTTCCCATATACTGGTCGCCCATGAAGGTTTCGTCACTCCCGAGAGGGTATTGTAAGAAGTCCGCCCCCCCTGAGGAATATGTGCCAGCATTGCCACTTAAGTTTGTGGATTTGTCCATATCGCAATCCGATTGGAATGTCGCCCTTGTATGGTGTGTGGGAATGAGGGCGCTATTCGATGGCATGCTAAAATGAGCAGGTGCTGCTATTTCTATGGGAAAAGTTAGCAATACCTCTGTTGCGATAAGAGAGACCTTACCCGTGGCAACGTCCTCAGTCCCGGGTGCTTGGTAGGATGAGCCTGAACTGATCGCCGCAGTGGCATCTCTATCATCTTCTTTTGTAATTCGCGGCTTTCGAGACTGGTGTGTATGTTCTGGATCTAGACCTGCCAGCTCCAGTGCTCGCTTTCTGCTACTTGTTTCTTGGGATAAAACCTCTTCGTCGGAGATATTGGCTCTCGTAGGCGTTTTCGATTTCAGCTCCTGGGCAGCCCTTCTACGTAGGATCATCCGTCGCTCAATTGCAATGCTTTCTTTGGAATTGAACTCGGGGCCTCGCTGAGCCTCCTTCTTAGTTTTGCAGGTGTCGAAGTGCGTCACATATTTGCGTACTCGATCTATCTTGAGATCACAGAAGGTACAAGTTTCGCAACATGGAACGTCTGTGAATTAGATCCGTTAGCCCTCTCCAAATCCCATGTGTTTTAAGAATGGAGAGGAATACGAATGGTATAATGTCGGAGGAGGTTTTTCCACGAGAATAATGCTCTTGGTCGCTTGCCGTCGCAATCCGTATGAGGGCAGGAGAGCTTTTTGTGTCCGTCGCAATCATTGACCAGATTATCAGCGTCATCGTCGTCGGAGCCCCCACAATCTTCCTCGTCAGAGAGTTTAGGATCAGAATGTGCGAAGCATTTCTGCAGTTCGGCGAACAAGTGCCACGCACGAGACTAGAGAGTGGTCAGGGTTGATGGACCGCAGCTAGGAATTCTCATTACGAACCCGGAAAGCTTCGATGTGCTTCTGCAGTTCCTCATCACTGGGGAAGTGCCGAAGGCAAGTCTGGCACTGCCAATATTCATCAAGATTCCTGGGCATTTCATTCGATTGTTGACAGAACAAATTCTGGAATGGAAGCGCCGTGTCATGTGGAGGTTAAGATGACGTGGCTGATCAGTTGAGATCAGCCTTTCGGTGCAGATAACCGCTATCGCCGAGTTTTAGCCTAAATTAGTATAGTCACATTTAAACACTAGCAGACTAGGACAAAGGCCCCTATGATAGGTTTGATCAACACACCACCTCGGCAATCAGCGGCGAAGCGTAGAACATGCTGGATTCCTTGCGCTCCCATGTGCTTGAGATATAAACCCTACGAGCACCAACATCCCAAATTCAGTAGTCTCGTCGACAAATCCAAATACCAGATTACGTGCCCTTCCGACTGCCCTTTCGACGATATTTGGCAGCACTTTCTTGATATAAGTGTCCGTATTTCCACCTTTGGAGATTCAGTTTGACATCGTTTGACTTTGACGTAGGATTAAAACATACGCTGGAAGATGGTTACTCGCGAGGTGGTGTTACGAGACATGGACAAATGTAAATTGTGCGGGGGCTCAGGGAAGAACGGAGACTTCACCTGCGGGATGTGTAACGGATCTGGAGAGGAGTAGAGCCAAGATTATCAAGGCTTCGTAAAAACTGTTGCTGTTTGAAGGATGTCAAATATCTCGGCCAAATGGGTCGCGTGGTGCGTAGGATTGATTATGCGCGCAACATCTGAAGGAAGGTCAGAAATGCAATCATGTGCCTCGTCACGGCTTTAGGGTGGCTGGATCAAATCAGCCGGTCAACCCACGCACGTGACACTCTCGACTTCAAGTCTACTCTCCATCGGATTTTCCATCCCGTAGAGGTGGTAGTTTGCTGAGGAATAATGTAAAGTATTAAAGAAGTTATAGACTATATACTTGTGCTAGTGGATGGGTGCCAGCTGCTGAGTGTCAGGAGTGACCCCTCCTCCATGGCTTTCGAGATCTAATTGCTCATGGATTGGCTTAACTAATTGAACCCCTGATCCAGACTTTGAGCCAAGACGAAATTGACTGTTCTGAGTCTGAGACTTGCTGAACATAACTCTCCATATCTTTTCTATCGGGTTACGGGCAGCAAATATGCTCGATAAAGTGAAAGTTACCTGCGTGCAATATAAATATATGCCGGAAGCCGTTGTAGGAAGTACGACTTACCCAAGTATAAAAGGCTAGTCCACCCCAGATGCTTTTACAACCCAAAATAAGGAAGACCAAAGTCGAGAGAGATATAAAAAAGCACCCGGCGCAGTTTACTACATAAATGCGTCTGGCTATCCAATTCTCCTGCTTCTGAGACAGAAAATGGTACAGATTGCCAAAACCAAGGAGGCCGTATATTCCCAAAGTTAAAGAGAGAACAGTTATCAAAATTTGCGGGAGGTCATCGTTCCGTATTATTAACCTAAAGCAATGTTAGCTAGGGATAAATGTTTCGAGCCAATCTTAGCAAACCAAGTCGAAAGCCCAGATATCAATATACAAATAAAAATGATAAATCCACCAAAGAGTCTATTAAGGAACTTGTTGCCTATATGAGAGATGTGCCACGTATTTTCACCCTATCAAACATTAGCAGAGGCTTTGTGCTGGTTTTGATTTAAACAAACCTCATACATTGCCACCAAGATGCCACTCACAAGTAGCGGGGTAATATAAACATTGCGATACTGTTTATTATCTTTTGGATCAGTCAAGATAATAGAAGCTACAGGATTCCGTACATACTGTCAAATGTGACCACCACCGCCAATGAAGTCAGGTAGGAGATACAGCATATTACCACCTGCCAAGGCCTGCGCTTCATCTTGGAGCCCCGCAGGGCACATCCAACAAGCCTGACGACAGAACCGACATTGATGATTGCAAAAAGGCATACCAACGCCACAAAGGGCATAGGGTCTCCCACTGGTGAGAGAGGGCCGCGCACGGCTCGAGAAGACTCTAGAACCTGCATAAAATTTGGTTAAAGGGGAAGTAAGATGGGTGGTGGCCTCGTTTCGTCTGCAGAGTCAACGAATACGAGGATTGGTGAGGCAAATAAAGATGCAGCAGCGGTGAACATGAGGAGGGCGCACACAGGTTGCCTGTGGCTTCTTCTTATACATTGGATGGCACCCCCTCGTTCATAAGAAAGACCACCAGGATTGAAGACCCAGGTAAATGTGAGACTTGGTTTTCAATATCGCATCAAGATCCAAACTCCACTTGGTCGCCGTTTCGGTTCCTCTGCTCGCGGATGCGATCCTGGCACGGCTCACTAACTCAAGAAACCACGACAGACTTGAGTTCGAATCGCTGTGCGATCAGGAACAGAGTCGCCACTAGGCGATAGTTTGTGAAGCGCACCATGCTGCGAACTTTCAAAGATCAGCTGCAAGACGGTTCATGGTGAGCCTGGAGCATGGTTCATGATGGGCCAGGAGCACGGTTCATGGTGAGCCTGGAGCATGGTTCATGGTGAGCCTGGAGCACGGTTCATGGTGAGCCTGGATCACAGTCACATGCGCCAACCACATTTTTACGCTTATGCTCACCCGCCATCAAGAGTTGCAATCACGTTCGCTCGACACCGTACCAGTTCATTGTTCCAAAGGGCGTCGCAAGAAGTCAAGCACAACCGCTGCAAGAATCAGAGTTCCTGCGGCCCCCTCCCATACATTAAATTAAATCTCTTCACTTTGATCTCTTTCTCTTACATGGATATTCAAGTTGGGTCTTCTGTACAAGCTGCTCCCAAAGACGGAATGTCCTGCCAATAGTTGGGGGCCTCAACATGGCGGTTTGTCCGCATAATAAACCAATCAAGCCATCCATTATTATTATTCAGTGTCCAATGTGTGCCTCCAGTCGGTTCGGGGACGAGAATACTGCACACGAGCTAGTGCTCCGCATCAATGTCTTGCTTCCCCCACATTGCTGCATGGAGAATTGGTGAAGCCATCCTGATTATCCAAGACGCCAACACATCATGCTCTAATTGTGGGGTGCCGTGCCGGTCCTGTTCATCAAGGGGTGATGGAATCAGCTTCCCTGATTGACAGTGCGGCGTTGGTCGCATATGAATGGACCTCTATGCGAACAATGATACGAAAACCAATGAAGATATAAGGGCATAGCTCCCCTCTGCAGTTTTTATCGTCATCTTTTGTGTTCCCGGACATCCAGCTCTTCCAGTCATCATTTCAACCCTTCTTACCCAGTATATATCTTGCCTGTCTTCCAACTGAATCCTACCGCCATGTCATCAATGGCAGGATACATTAATGGCTCTCTGCCAATTCAACCATTCTCGGACGCTCAAGCCTCGTTCCTGGACTTCTTGTTCCCAGGCTTCACCCGCATGTCTGCCGCTATTCAAGGGTATCTCACTATCGACTTGAACGTCTATGTTCCTCTGCTTTGTTTCTTTGGGTTGTTTGTGTTCGGTTGCGGACGTGTTTTCAAGTATTTGTTTGGATTGCTTGAGACTTATTGCTGTAAGAACTCCCTCTATCTAATACGAGAACCTGCTTTCTGACAATCAGTAGCTTTAACTGTTCATCTTCGACATCGTGAGGATGCATATGATATGTTCATGTTATGGATATCTTCTTAAAGCTTCGCCTAGAACGCTCGCTCTTCCCTCGCCACTACCGACTTGGCCTCTTCATTAAACCGCTCAAGATATGATCCTTCGAATGGTTGGGATGCGAGCAAAAAGACTTTATATTATACGCCCTGGAATGGATGCTTTTTCATGCGATATAAGGGCCATCTACTTTGGTTCCGGCGTCACTATTAAGCTGGAGAGATTAATAGCCGAGAAGAGGCCTCCATTTCCTGCTTTGGCAGATCTCCGCGAATTCTCAGGGAATTGCTATCCGAGTGCCGTACCGAGTATGTAAACCTTGTTCGGGACAAAACCTGCATCTATGAGCACTAAGACGGCCGGTGGACGAGGTCTGCAATGGGGAATAGAAAACGTATCGAGACGGTTGTTCTTAAGAAGAGAATAAAGGGGAAGCTGCTGAAAGATATCAAAGAGTTCCTCGACCAAACATCTCAGAGATGGTATTCTAACCGGGGCATCCCCTACCGAAGGGGTTACCTACTATATGGTCCCCCGGGGACTGGAAAATCAAGTTTGAGCAAGGCTATTGCTGGGCACTTTGGTTTAGACATCTACATCCTTAACCTCTCCACCATTAACGAAGCTAACTTGACGAGTCTATTCGCCAAGCTCCCAAGTCGCTGCGTGATTCTTTTGGAAGATGTTGACGCCGTGAGTTCAAATCGAGACGCCGAGACCGAGGACTCTCGCCAGACCTTGGCTCCCTCTCGAGAGCGCAAACTTGCCTCTGGAAAGGTATCCTTATCTGCCATCTTGAACGTTATCGATGGTGTAGCGTCACAAGAAGGCCGGATCCTGATTATGACTACTAATCACATCACCCACCTCGATAAAGCACTCATACGGCCTGGCCGTGTGGACGAGAAGGTCGAGCTCGGGCTCGCTGACAAGGAAATGACAGCTGACATCTTCCGTCTCGTCTTCAAGCCCGTAAAAGGCGACGTCGCTCCTCCAGAGGACGCTACTCTTCTAGAAGACGCTGCTCTTCCAGAGGACGCTCAATCAGGAGAGAGTAGAAAAGTCCATGAAGCTGCAATGAGTCAGCGTGAAGAGGCTGAGAGAGTTGAACGGTTGGCAAAAGAGTTTGTAGTCAAGGTGCCGGAGCTGAAATTCAGCCCGGCTGAAATTCTCTCGTTTCTTCTGGAGTACAAGAAATCACCGGAGGAAGCCATTGACAATGTGGAGCAACTCACCTCAAAGCCCATTAGACTAGAGTCGAAGCCGCCAAGGATATCCGAAGATGCTAAGCCTGAAGATGCCCTGCCCGAGACGGCTCGAGCTTCCAAGCCGGAGTTCGAGACGGAAGTGTATGTTTCCAACGGACCGTAAATCAAACTCTGTTAACGGTCCACTTAGCTACCATCCATTGACAACAGCTCCAACAGAAGTGGTTCACTGCGATCCCTTGCCAGCGTCCCCACCGGAGAGCGCGTGGAGTGATGCCCAAGCGACGGAGATGGCAGACGCGATAGCCGCGATAAGGCTGGACCCCACTCTGTCGTCTCACTTCTCTTCTTCTCGAACCTTACTTGGGAACCCACCACCCACGCCATCTCCCTGCCCTAATTGTCTGACGAAGTCATCCTCACAAGTTGCCGCGGAGTTTGCTCAGCAGGTTGTCGAAGCACTCAAGTCGGTCAATGCCAAGCAAGAGCCTCCCCCTCCCGCGAAGCCGTCTCGCCCTGGCCACGAAGACGGATCCGAGGAACCGAAAGCCCGAGCTTCGACGCTGGGGTTTAAGAAGGTCAACGAAGTGTACGTATATCCCAAGTATAGCCCGACCTTGCCGTTAATATCATATAGCTGGGACAAGACGGAGTACAGGTATAAAGTCGTGGAATCATTGACACCAGCTGATGAAGTGGGTGAGCTTGATCATTACATCTTTGTCGTGCGCACACGCATGGGTGAGTATCCTAGCCTCTCTCCTAACCTCCGCTCCTAACAAGAGCCCAGATAAAGAGACCAAGAATCAGATCCAATATATAGATATCAAATCTTCGGGCTTACGGGACATCGTTCGGAAGGTTTTGCAAGACGTCCAGGGGATCTGCCTTTACGAAGAGAAGCCCTCGGTAAGTGTAGAGCCGACCCGAGCACTCAAGTTCTCAATACATCTATTAACGAATCACTAGGTAGAGCAAAGCCTCCTCTACCATTACTTGTCCGACCTGGAGGAGTGCCGCCAAAACCCTGGTGCAGCCCTCGATCGTTTTACCCTTGAGCATCTGGATTTGCTGCTTGATTTTATCAAGACAGCTTACGCTTCGACCACCGAGCGCCTTGGCCCACTTCTCGAGAAGCGTCAAATCACGTATGAACTTCTATGGACGCTCTTCAAGCCGAATACTCTAGCGTACACCAAGTGTTTCGGCACTGGCCAGCCACGATGCGTCAAGTACGAATTTGGGGAAAAGAAAAAGACAAAGGATGGAGTAGAGTACTTCCACGTCAAGGCTCGCTATTTGGATTTTGACGGGAAGGTTTTAGGGGAGACCTCGAGTGAGCATGCTATTGAGAAATTCCGTGGGGCGAAAGCGATCACTGCTCTGGAGTTGTTCCCCCTCAAATACCACCCGGGCGAAGAGCATATGAGGGCCCAGCTCTCCGAACACGGTCGGAGATTTCTGTCCATGATGGACATCCACCTCTGCGAGTACGAAGGCAAGGCATTCTATATCGAGAAAGGACGGGTTGTCGAGATCTTTATCAAGAGCCGGGTCGTGGTCGACGCGGCTTATTTTCAAGAAGAGAACCCGAACTACACCAGACCGGCCATCAAGGAATCCAATAGGGGCCCACCACCACCATCTAGTTGGACCTTTACCGGTCTTGACGATAGTGACGAAACTGATGAAGAGTTGTCCCCGGTCAAGGACAATGGAATGGATCCGTCAGAAGTGGAGGGAGACGACCTGCTCGTCTGCAGTCCAACCGTTCCCGGGTTTAGCTTAGGCACGAGTAGATGGGGTGAGTATCTGATCCTTTTCTATTGTAGCTCGGCTAACATTAATGTAGTAGAGTTAGCTGTCGCCGACATCAAAGAGATCGACTGGAAACAAGCGGCGTTGGATGACCTTCATATCCCTGTAAAGAAGAAGAAGGCCGCGCGAGCTCTTTCCGAAGCCCATGTCAAGCGGGCGTCGACCAATGCCTTTGACGATGTTGTAAAGGGAAAGGGGCAAGGGTTCAACGTGCTCTTGCAGTAAGGTGTCTAGTCTCCGTTTACGTCGTGCTCCTGCTAACATGTTGTATTAGCGGGCCACCAGGTGTGGGGAAGACCTTGACAGCTGAGTTGCTCGCCGAACATCTTCAGAGGCCACTCATGCAAGTCTCCGCTGGTGAGCTTGGTACAACGGCAGAGGCCGTCGAACAGCGACTGCCTCGTATCTTCAAGCGCGCTGCTCGATGGAAGGCGGTCCTCCTGCTAGATGAGGCGGATGTACTTCTCGAGCAGCGCTCAGCCCAAGATATCCATCGAAATGCTCTCGTCTGCGTGTTCTTGCGGACCCTGGAATACTACCAAGGGATGATGTTCCTTACTACCAACAGGGTAGGGCAGATCGATGACGCCATCGCCAGCAGGATCCACTTCAAACTGAAGTATGGTAAGTTAAACGAAGAGCAGCGGACCAATATTTGGCGACGCTTTCTGGAAAAAGCAACTACGCCTCAAGGAGAACCAATTTACAGCCGGGACGCCTTTGACGATTGGGTACGGAAGGAGCGCAATGGCCGCGAGGTAGGTTCGTCCTTCACGTGTTCGAGAAGCAAACTGATTAACGGTATCGTTTCAGATCAAAAACCTGGTGTCAACGGCTCACGCTCTGGCTATTCAAGAGGGATGCCAGGTTACCATGTCCCATCTTGAAGTGGCTATTAGCGCATGCGAGGATTTCGAATGCGATTTCAAAGGGGCGGGGCCGAAGGAAGCTATGAACGGTTATTTCTAGCCGAGCCGCCCTTCAAGAATGAACGAATTTAGAGGGTCGGGCTGGATCGTACATATGAGCTTTGGTTATGATTCTTTGGGTCTCTATGTGTCTCGCATACGCGCCCTGTTATATAAGGTTGTCATTAATGTTCATATGTTATATATTAGACCTAAAATATAGCTGAAGCGCAGGATTCGCTGCTTTGATGACTGAAATTTGTAAGGACAGTAGGTTGCAATATCTTGGCTTCTAGAACATTCTAAGGCGCGCCAAAAAAGGCCATAACTTTCGTATTCTGTCGAACACGCGTCAGCCATGGAGCGCCATTTGGTTTGAAGATGGGAGGCCGCTTGTTGGATCTGTGCGATGTGCAACAAAACTACAGTCGTTGTGGCATATTCTGCTGGCTTGGGTTGGGCTTGGGTGTTGCTAAAATTAGCCGCTGACCACCATTTCATCCACCAGATGTGGATGTGGATGTGGATGTGGATATCATTTACCCTGACCCATCCCTTCTTGGGATATGCAGGCTACATACTTGTCACTTCTAAATCTAATGTACAGTTCGTTGTTCTAAGATTACATGAAGGTTTCATCCACCAGAGGGGGCCAGAATGGGCTCCACATACTAAATATAGCTCTATCGTCGTCACTATTGCGCTCGCTAATATCACAAATCTGCCTCTGATTTTGGATTTAATCCCTACACACCAACCTACGGAGAAGGAGTGAACCGAGAGCTAATCAACGTGCATCAAAGCTGGAGGCTTTTCCTTGCAAAACTAGAGAAGTTTGCAAAGGAGAAGCTTCCGTCAGGAGAATTTTCTCCAGAGCATCGCGATATGCAACAAAAATCAAATAAATCAAAATATTTCCTATATAAAATTTCTGCATGTCACGTTCAATCCCGGCTGGCGTCTGGGTTCCATTTGTCTTTGAACGGTTTTGGAGGGGTCGGGACGCATCGAAGGCTCCAGCCGGCTAGTGATTGTGGGTGGCACGTGAATTGGGTCAGGTGACACTGAATTCCAAGGCGGACATGTTTTGTGGCTTTTGTGGCTGAAAATCGCCGCAACTCCGCACTATCGATAACCCAGTAAACAACTTTAACAGAGTAGCTATTTATAATGTGCGATCAGTCACCATGAGGTGAGATAATCGAGGCCATAAATGAGGTGGTGGAAAGATAAGGAATCCATAAATCAACACAAATCGATATACTTGGGCTGGTTCGTGCCACGTTTACGTAGCCTCAGTTCGTGCCCGAGTCTTTGCATGTCTCACCACCAGCAGACAACATGAGGCTTAAAGGGATGCTGCAATTGCCCTCCGTCCCGCCCACACTGAGAGGTTGAGGCTCTGTGTTATGTAGTGTGCGGTACTACCCTACAAACTGTGATGAGGCGTAAGGGCACGAATCCGATGCCCCTCCAGCACCCAGATGACCCCGTGTTATGCATGTGTTGTTCGCATGCTACGGGCTGTAGGGGGCGATGATATTGCGGAACTGAAGAGCCGCCAAATACTTATAACCGTTCACTCCCTCATTTAAAAGGTTATTACTTTACAGGGCTTTGAAATTTGAGCTTGCTCTTAAAGGTACTCTCCACTCATAAATAATCAACTATAAGGATCAAATTTATTGACCGACGCTCTTAGCACTTGGACTACAAACCCACGAGGCTTGCTTTGAGAAACAACTTCGATTCTACTCGTCTGTAAGTTTAATATTTTGGAGTAGTTTTAAAGCTAGCAGCTTACTAGGTAAAGGAAAATCCACGCAGTATGTGCACGATAATAGTTGTCCAATGGACTTAGTGTGAATGTCTAATACAGGACGCTATTACAAAGTGTCAGGAAGATGTTGTTGATCCTTATCATTGTCCACGTGGAACTTAGTGGGCTGATGAACTTATAAAGAAGAATGGTTATTGCGGTTGCTTAGCCTAAACGCTATCAAGTTCGTCAGGAAGCGATGGTTGAGTCTTTAGGTCGACGGAGCACAATGTCTTGTGATGAAAGAGCTCTATTTATATGCTAAATTTATACTATTTCGTAGGATATCTCAACTCATGTCTGTTAACCAAGACTCAAAACTAC
>Ga0302325_10010130_pt1 | contig 20475 bp, 16 predicted proteins | sample Palsa_T0_2_FD_201948 | JGI IMG/M metagenome (GOLD analysis project Ga0302325, IMG submission 201948) | Peat permafrost microbial communities from Stordalen Mire near Abisko, Sweden - Palsa_T0_2 | ecosystem: Environmental > Terrestrial > Soil > Palsa > Peat permafrost | place: Sweden: Abisko...
CTCTGGGTGCCCCATCTTCGGCGACGGCCTCATCGTCGTCTAAGGTGGGATCGGATATCTCTGCCGCCCCCACCCCCGCCACCCACGAGCTCCACGGCGAAGCCTTCCAGCACTCCGACCGCACCCCACCCCAGCAGGGCATCGCAAGCGAGCCGCAGGCATTGATCTCGAGGGACCTCGAAGCCTCGGCCGGCCTCTCCTCCTTCGCTGAAACCGGCGGCCCCGCTTCCACCCACCCACTCGACACGGTAGACCGCAGCGTCTTCCACACAGCCTCAGCGATGCAATCCATGTACAACATGGGCGACGCCCCCAGCTGCAGCACCTGCGGCAGCCTAATGACCCGCAACGGCTCCTGCTACCGCTGCATGGAATGCGGCTCCACCAGCGGCTGTAGCTAGGTCCTACGCGGACGGCGAACAGCGCTTCGCGCAAACTAACAAATGCCCCACCTTGAGGTGGGGCATTTGTTCTAGCAACGATAATTACGCTGCCCTTAGGGAGAAGGCCAAGCAAGAAATGAGGCGATCGAAATGGATCTGAATAACGCGGAGATAGAACTCACCTGTAGCCGCTGTGGCTTCACTAACAACGCAACCGTCCGTGATGTACGCGAAGAGCGGGTAATTCTATGCCTAGGTTGCGGGTGTGGCATGCAACTGAGAGATCACGAAAGAAGTACAGTTACAACTGAGAGAAAGCTGAATGATGCGCTGGATCAGGTGCGTCGCGAGTTCCAGAACGCATTCAAGAAAAGATAAAACTGTGAATATTATGAACTTGCGCCTTAAGCTGCAGCGGCGATTTGCACCTCTGCTTAGCTCTTCCTGGGAGAGTTTTGACGCAGATCTAAAGCGGTTTCTAGGTTTCATTGAGTCGAACGAGACTCTCTCGCTATCCACAAAGGAGCTCTTAGGAGAATTCCCTAATCTACAGTCCGAGCTAGAGACCGCAAGAGCAACTAACACCTCTATTATCGGAACAAGCTACTCAGAAAGTGCCGCGTTGGGCTTCATCGTAATGAAGAGCGTTGCAGCATCCGGCCCACAGGATCATGGAATTGCATTTACCAAATATGTCGAAATGCAACGGGAAATATCCAGCACGCTTGACGTTTTCAAAGACACTTTCGTGCGACCGTTTCATGACATTCTGGACGAGCGCCTTCAGGATGGCGACTCCGTTCTATCTGAGTTAATGAGAGTAAAGCATGCAATAGAGTGGTTTCGTCGCCGAGAGTTCCTTAACGAATACCAGGCCGATACAAAGCGGGGCGAAAAGAACCTCGCATGGAAGCTATACGAAGCCCTATATGACAAAGGCGTTGAATTCAGTATTGAACCCTCATCGATCTCCGGCGAAGCCGACATGGTCTCATCTCAGGATTCGGCTAGACCGCTAGTCGCAGACGTTAAGATCTACGATCCCGATCGAAACAGAGGGACCTCATATCTGAAACAAGGGTTTCGGCAGGTTTACACCTACCTCGAGGATTTCAACCAAGTAATAGGCTATCTGGTGGTGTTTGCGACCAGCACAAAGCAAGTTCGGATCACAGGCCCACATGGCGATGGAATTGCTCCCTCAGTTTCTATTCATGGAAAGACGGTCTTTCTCGTTCAGATAGACATTTTTGAGCACTCAGATACCGCGAGTAAGAGACCAGACGATACGGCCGATTTAAATACAAATGAGTTACTTTTCGAGATTGAGACCGAAGGTCCGAAGCGCGACTAGCAGAGTCCCCAACTCACCCTAGACCATGTGATCTATACTCCTGCCAACCCTCAACGTTCCCGACCACTGCATTTGGGGGGACAGTTTCGGCCAGGTTGTAAGAACCTAATGCGCTTGACAAACAGCCGGGTACCTATAGGCTGATCGAGGAAGTGAGCAAAGGAGAACCAATGGACGTTGGAATTAAGAAATTCGATGTTGCAATGAACGTAAAGAACAAAGGCGTCGAATTAGACATATACGATCCAAATGGAGACCACAGAGGCGACCTCGTAATCACCAAAACCAAACTTATCTGGTGCCAAGGCAAAACGAATCCTAAGAATGGCAAGAAAATTTCATGGAATGATTTCATCGATTACATGAACGCCCTATAACCTAGGCCGGGTGCCCCATCCATACGCGTTCTTGCGGATGGGTGGGTTCCACTCTGCCGAAGGCTGGAGTGAAGCCGCAGGCGTAACGACTGAATTGCCTTCCTCCATGCCGCCCGGCCGCCCGCGCAAGACCCCGCTCTGCGTGTTCGCACGCAGAGCGCTAGCAGCCGTACTGCTTTTTCTCCTGCTCGGCAGGTTCCCAGGGAGTCGCTACAAACGTACGCTGGAAGAAGGCATCGTCTACGACATACTGTTCGTGATTTTCACCTTCAATGATCCAGTCCCCGGTGTGAACAGGACGCTTCCCAAGATCAGTAACGATCGAGTCATCATGGGTGCATTGACTCGCTTTCACCAGCAGGGGTCTACGTGTGCGAAAAGTATTCATGGATCAGCTCCGTCAGCGCTTAACACCGACAAGAACTATTTCAACAGCCAGCCCATAAAAAAGGCATAAGGCAAAAGATAAATGTTTAACACCTTGTCGCTCCATGGGTCACGGAAACGGTAGCCAACCTACCCGGATGCCCCATGCTTGCGCGGCTTGTGTCTTCGCCTTTCAGACGCAGCTAGCCGCCGAGCGTTGTGCAGAGCCGGCGATTCTACGCCGCCCCAAGAACATCAACACCGGCAGCCCCAACCCCGTCGCCAACAGCAACACGCTGGCAGGCTCCGGAGTCTCCGCAGCCTGCTCAAAGTCATCCGCCAAAATCGTGTCCGCGGCTGTCGTCGGATGAAACCCATCCCAGAAGAGATACTCATTTGGATCGGCGCAGACCGTCGAGCCGTTGAAACACGGGTCCGTTATATTGGTGAACCCATAGGCCGCGGGGTCAGCCTCAATCTGGTCGAGCAGGTTCGCGGTATTGAAGTAAGTCGCATCCCCAGGAAGACCGGCCACCAGCGCCGTATTGAACGCATTGGTATAAGCTGTCGCCGCCGCGGGATCTGCTGCATAATCCGGAGTCAGTCCCAGGTTCGGCAGGCCCGGCACCAGGATATTTTCGGCGCCATCGCTCTCCAGTTCGGCGACGATCGCGTCAACGTTAGCCGCCGCAACCGTCGGCGAACCCTCGGTAAGGAAATCGTTCGCCCCACCCCACACCAGAAACAAACTCGAGGACACCAGCGGCGAGGACAAAAGCGCAGCGGACTCAGCCACTTCCTCTTGCATTCCCGGCAAACCAAGCGAGCCCACCGTGGTCTGTGACCCTCCGTCGACAAAGTTCCCCACGCCGGAAGTCGCCCCTCCCACCGCGAAGTCATACAGCGGAACCCCCAAACTGGTAGCCAACTGTTCCGCGGCCACCGGCCCGTTGGAGAAGCGCCCATCATAGTAAGGAGCAGGCGGATATCCAATCAAGGAATAAAGATTCCCATTGTCAGACAAGCTGTCCCCGTACACCACGAGCGAGGAAAACGAACCGGCGGAAGCGCTGGACGTAAGCGCCATGGTCACAATCGCCATCGATACGGCGAACAGTACATACTTGCGAAGTTGCATAATCCCTCCAATTCTCAATTCTGATGTCGAGCAGGCGGCCACGAAATCGTGGCGCTTTTAGTCGGGCCTCATAAACGGCCGGTTCGGTCGAACCTGAATCGGGAGACGGAGCCTGGCTGACGATGACTCATCGAACGCACGCTACCAAGGATTGAAGAACAGCAAGCGACCAGGAATTAACGCTGAGCAAGCGATCTCTCTGGTCGGAGCAATCGCCAGGAAGCAAACAGTCTATACCCCTGTCTTAATGTTTGTCGGCATGGTGCGGATCGGGTCGCCCGAAGATCATCCCTCATCAGCACACCGCCCCAAACTTGACACGCTCCACCCCCAGAAAACACCCGAACCCCGCCCCCGAAATTCACACCTCCGTCAACCGCCCCAATCCCCCCGCCAACCGCCCCAATCCCACCAAACGCGCGTCCCGAAACCGAGCTCAAGACCCCGGTTCGTAACCCGAAACCCACCTCAGTCGCGCAAAGTTCAGCTCATCCCCCAAACAAAAAGGTGCAGGAGTCACCCGCGACTCCTGCACCTTCCCTCATCCGTCCTTCGTTGAAAGCTACTGAACCCGAGTCGGCGACAGCCTTGTCAGCACATCCACGATGGCCTGCCCCGACGCCGGCACAGCCTCGCTTCTGATGATCTGTGTCGCATCGATATCTTTGCCATAGATAGCCTTGTTGGCGTCATCGTCGGAATCCATCGACGCGCTGCCCAGCGAAGCGCCCGCGAACAGGCCGCCCTTCGCACGGGAATACGTCAGCATGTCAATGTTAGGATCGTTTGCCCCTACGGCCTTGGCTCCTGTCGGCCCCGCAACCGCACTCGCGTCCGCTCCCAGCTTCAGCTTTCCTGAGAGAATCTTGAGCGCACCGCGTTGGGTGTCAACAATCAGAACATAGTCCGTCGCCGAGCTTCCTAGCTGAACACCAAGGCTGCCGGTATTGAGTCTGTACATTGCGGGAGCCGACCAGCGTCCATCCATGTTGGCGCCCTTCCTGCAAACCAACACGCCTCTGCCGTAGCTCACACCAATCCCAATTCCTACTTTTTTCACCATCGGGAAAACAATCACACATGCTGCACGATTAAGCACAACCGGTGGAATAGCACTGGGTTTAGACATCTGCCGTAAAACTTCGGCTGACTCACTCAGGCGGTCATCAAATTTGCTCTGAGCGAACACGGGGGCGGCCAGTACAGCGAACATGGAAATGACGCGAACGCAATTCTTCACAAAAACCTCCTGGAGTGTCGCGTCCGATGATAACCCGAAGGCTCAAGACGCTCAACCTACGGTACTAGGTACCATCGCAGGCAGGGAACTGTCAAAACGAATAGGTGAGGCAGACCCTGCGGAATGACGCCTCGAAGTGACCGCCAGGCGAAACGATAGCCCTGCCCTTCCTCCCGCAGAATCACCCCCGCATCATCGGGCTATGTCATAGAAAAATCTAGCTCTAAACGCTCACACGCACCTCATCGCCCACGTTCCATGTTCGACAAACGCGCGATCCACAGCCCTTTCGAACGTCAATTCACAGCTCGCGTCGCTCCGATAATGCGCTAGCCATAGCTGCAGTGCTTCTGGTGCGAGCGGCTCGGAAAAGTAATAGCCCTGACCAATATCGCATCCGATCTCCCGCAGAAACTCAAGCTGTTCCGCCGTTTCCACACCTTCGGCGACCACCGTCATTCCTAACTCGTGTCCAATCTCGACGGTTTTTTCTACAACAATCCGGTCACTGCTACTAACCTGCATATTCCTCACGAACGATTGATCAATCTTTATTTCAGTCGCCGGAATGTGCCTCAAGCGCTGCATCATGGCATAGCCCGTACCAAAATCGTCCATTGAGATTTGAAATCCCTTCATCCTCAACCTCGCGAGGACGTCGAGAACCTTCGAAAGGTCCTTGAAGAATCCACTCTCCGTCACTTCCACGATGATGCGTTCCGGATCGATTCCATGCTCGTCGGCAAGCGACGCGAGGCGATCTGGAAGGTTCAGATCAAGCAGCGAGGAAGCGGAGACATTTAGCGAAAGCGTTGGATACGTATCTCCCGCGTGCGCAAAGCGCTCGAGTTCCGAAAGCCCTTTCCTCTGCACCAGCGAGCCCAAATGATCGATCAGCCCCAAAGCCTCGACACGCGGGATGAAGGCGTCGGGGAAGACAAGGGTTTGTGGCGTGCGCTGCCACCGCACCAGCGCTTCGAATCCAGTCACTTCCCCAGAGCGGAGATCGACTTGCGGCTGGTAGTGAACCACTAGCTCATCGCTTTCTATTGCCCGGACCAGGTCGCAGTCGGCAATCGCAACGCCTGCAGGCTGAGTATAGGGAGTCGGCACCGTTGTCCGTCGCAACTGGTGAAGTATTTCCTCCACCTGCGCCAGGCGAAATGGTTTTTGGAGTCGGCCGATCACCCTCATACCGAGAGCCTTCCCGAGCATCTCAGTGGTCTCTAGAACTCGGCGGTCGATGCCGCTCATCACGACAATCGGAGTCTTGCACCTTCGTTCACTCAGAACGCGAAGCAGTTGGATTCCATCGATTCCGGGCATCAGCAGATCGAGAAAGATCAAAGAAGTCTCCGGCCGCAGGAGCCCAAGGAAATGTTCAGAGGTCGTCGTAACGTTGCACGTCACATCCAGGTGTGCACCCAAACGTGACAAAATCTGCCCGATCACAGGATCGTCGTCAATGACCAGCATGCTCGGCGGATGCATCATTTTCCAGCTATTCTCTCCCGTCTAAGTGATATCGGCACTCCTGCAAATTTCACTATGTTTGGAGGGGGTCCGTTGGCAGGAAGAGACGCTCCACCTCACAAGCATGCGCGAATGCCCGCAAAGTAAAGCGCCGCCGCGTTCTAGCCGCACCAGCCGCAGTGTCGCCCGTGTGTCAAACCCACACATCCGTATTGGTCGCCCCGCAACCCGGGAGCAACCCAGTGGTTACGCGAGTTCTCCCTCAACCGGCGCTTTTGTCGCCTCACGCTGCTCCCGGAGCGCCCGCCGCCGCGCCGGAAGAAATGGATGAATCAGCAGTTGATACGCCGCGCCGCCAACCACGCCTCCAAGCAACGGCCCAACAATTGGAACCCACCAATAATTATCAGGAGAGGGAAGCGCCGACGATCCCCACCCCGCGAAAAAGCAGAACAGCCGAGGCCCAAAGTCTCGCGCCGGATTAATCGCCCAAGCCTCCAGGTAGCCCATCGACGCACCAATCACTGCTACGATCAGCCCGATAATCACCGCGCCAAAGTTCGCCCCTGGTGCCTGCTCGTTATATTGCTCCGTCACGGCGAAGATGCCGAATATCAAAAACGCCGTGAGAATCACCTCATCCAGCAGCGCATGCATCCTCGTGACAGCAAGTCCGGGATGCGTGAAGAACACTCCCGCCGCGCCGCCGCCCGCCCGCGTCAGTTGGTGGGAAACATTGAAATGATCAATGACCGGCCCGAACAATACATACACAACGGCCGCACCCAAAAACGCTCCCAACGTCTGCGCCAGGCAGTACGGCACAACCTTCTTCCACGAAAACTTCCGATACAGCGCCAACGCCAGCGTCACCGCAGGATTCGCATGGCAACCGCTCACCGAACCCGTCGCATAAATCGCAATCGTGACCGCCAGCCCCCACACTACGCAAAGTCCCCAATACGCATTCTGATACGGGCTCGGATCATAGAGCACGTACATCGCCGCCACCGAATCTCCAAATGCAATAATGATGAAGACCGCGACAGCTTCCGATATCAGCTCCCCCATCGATTCATACAGCGGTGACTTCATAAGCGTCCAACTCCCTGAGGCAGTTCCTTTATACATGCCCATCCCTGCGCCCGCCCTTCACGCCTTTCGCACCAACCCGTGCTACTCTTTCCTCCTCTGGAGGATCCATGAGCGACGCCAATAAGCAACTCGTCCAGCGCTGGTTCGACGAGGTATGGAATCAAGGCAGCCCCGCCACCATCCATGAACTCTTCCATGCCGATGGAAAGGCTCACGGCTTTCCCGAACCCTCCGCCATCCTCACCGGCCCCTCTGAATTCACGCAGGCTCATTCGCTCTTCAAGGAGGCCTTCTCCAACATCAAGGTGCATATGGACGAGGTCATCGCTGAAGGCGACAACGTAGCTGCGCGCTGGACCGCCACCATCACCCACACAGGTCAGTCTCTGGGATTTCCTCCCACCGGCCGTACCGCATCCTTCTCCGGCACCAGCTTCCTGCACATCGCAAACGGCAAAATCGCAGAGGCCTGGAATCACATGGACTTCACCCGCGTCGTCCTCGAACTTCAGGCCGCCTCCGTCACCACCAAATACTGAGCGCCAGCCGCCCTCACCCTCTTCCTTAGGCCTCCGTCCCACGAACTTTCGCCCGCAAAGAAGCATCCAATCATCTGGAGGCCATGCTTCATGCGCACCCTCATCCGCAGCATTTTTCTCGCACTCGTCATCCTCGCAGCCGCATCCCTCTCTGCAGCAAGCGCATACCCACAGCAGCAGCAAACCACCCCGCCACCGCCCCCTCCCAACCACGCCCAGCCAACCCGCACCCCCGGCGGCGACGTCGGGTCCGGTGCCGGCGACATCGGCAAAGGCGCAGGCGGAGCCGCTGGCAATGTTGCCAAAGGCACCGGTGAAGGCGCAGGCGAATTGGTCACCCTTCATCCCGTGAAAGGTGCGACGGACGTCGGCAAGGGCGTAGGCGTTGGAGCCAAGGACGCCGGCGTAGGCGCGGCTAAAGGTACCGGCAAGATCGCCAAGGGCACCGGCCGCGGTGTCGGCCACATCTTCCATCACTCTCACAAGGACAACCCGCCCGCCGCCGAGTCCGGTCCACTCACCAATTAACCTAAGCAAATCTCCCACGGATCATCCTCGGCCAAGTACAGTATTCCTATTCCCGAGGACCTCATGATCCAACTCTCCCGACCCCATCGCCTCACCGCATCCTTGATCCTGTTCTTCTCCAGCGCCGCGGCTCTCGCCCAAACAACCGCCCCCGCGCCGGCCGCCGCTGCGCCACCACCTCCGCATCTCGTCGGCTCCATCGCCGGCCATCCCGGCTGGCCCGTCGCCAAGCCCGCGGACGCCAGCTCACCTGAGGCGATCCTCAACGCCGTCTACAGCGTCATCTCCGGTCCTCAAGGCCAGCCCCGCGATTGGGACCGCATGCGCTCGCTCTTCATTCCTGACGCGCGCCTCATCCCCACTGTCCCCGCGAACGGCCACGCCGACGCCGTCGTTCTCACCATCGACGGCTACATCGCCCGCGCCAGCACTCGCATGGCCACCATGGGCTTTTACGAAAGCTCCGTCCACAATGTAACCGAGCAGTACGGCAATATCGTCCAGGTCTGGAGCACCTACGAATCCCGCCACGCGCCCACCGACGCCACACCCTTCGTCCGCGGCATCAACAGCTTCCAGCTCCTCAAGGACGGCGATCGCTACTGGATCGTCAACATCTTCTGGGACGCGGAAACTCCAGACCACCCAATCCCCGCGCAATACTTACCCGCAACTCCACACTAATCCCAGCCACGTCTGCTGGGTGCCCCATTCATGCGCGCTCTTTGCGCATGAGTGGGTGTCGATCGCAGCGAGCTAGCCCTAAACAGCTTTGCGCTGGAAGGTCGTCTTCTTCGTATTCGCAAACGAATTCTTCGCCTTCACATTCGCCGTCGTCGCGCCCGACGTCACCTTCGCATCCGTCTTGATCGCCGCTGCCTTCTCGCGCATCGCCTGCAATTTCTGCGCCTTCCGGCTCAGTCCGCCTACCTTCACTCCGCCTGCCTTAGGAAGAAAATCACTCATCCTGAAATCCTCTCACGTCCCACGCCTCTACCGCACCTCCAACAGGCCGCGGCCATGCAATCTCGCGGCCGTAGCTAGAAGCTAAAAGCTAAGAGCTAAAAGATCCTCCTCAAGACAATCGTTTGACTAAGCTGTAATTGCAGTGGAATACTTCCGGCCAAGGTCGACTATGACGAAATGGTTCGCAGTACTTCTTCTCGCAATCTCCTCCACGCTCGCCCCCGCGCTGGTCGCCCAATCCAAGTACGTCCACGCCGATGGCCGCACCCTCGTCGCCCCCGACGGCACGCCCCTTCACCTCAAAGGTACGAACCTGGGCAACTGGCTCGAGCAGGAAGGCTACATGTTCCATCTCGACGACGGCCCACAATCTCCGCGCGAGATTGAAGACCTCGTCAATCAACTCATCGGCCCCGAAGAGGCTGTCCAGTTCTGGAACCAGTACCGCGACACCTACATCACCGAAGACGACATCAAGTTCCTCCACGACACCGGCCTCAACTCCATCCGCATTCCGTTCCACTACAAATTCTTCACCCCCGGCAACGACGAAGGCTTTCGTCTCGTCGATCGCGTCATCGGCTGGGCCGCGAAATATCACATGCTCGTCATCCTCGACATGCACTGCGCTCCCGGCGGCCAGACCGGCGCAAACATCGACGACAGTTGGGGCTATCCCTGGCTCTACGAGTCATCGGCGGATCAAGAGCTAACAATAGCCATCTGGAAGCGCATCGCCGAGCACTACAAGAACAACCGCACCGTCCTCGGCTACGACCTCCTCAACGAACCCATCCCGCACTTCCCGCAGCTCCACCAGTACAACAAGGATCTCGAACCCATCTACAAGCGCATCACCGCAGGCATCCGCCAGGTCGACACGCACCACGTCATCATCCTGGGCGGCGCGCAATGGGACGGCAACTTCAGTGTCTTCGGCCCTCCCTTCGACAAGAACGTCATGTACACCTTCCACAAATACTGGATGCCACCCACCGAAGCCGAAATCAAACCCTATCTCGACTTCCGCGAAAAATACAACGTCCCCATCTGGCTAGGCGAGTCCGGAGAGAACAAAGACGCGTGGATCCACGACTTCGTCACTGTCCTGAATAAGAACGACATCGGCTGGGCCTTCTGGACCTACAAGCGAATGGACGCCACCGCAAGCATGGTCTCCTTTCCCAAACCCCTCTACTGGGACGAAATCATCGCCTACGCCAAACTCAATCGAGCCACCGGTAACACCGAGAAGCTTCTACCCGTGCGGCCTTCACTCGAACACACACGCGCAGCGCTTCAAGACCTCCTGCAACAAATCAAGTTCCAGCACGCCCACGTCAACGCCGGATACCTGCAGGCTCTAAACCTCACTGTGCCGCAACCCTAAACCCACGCCACAGCGCGGCACCCATAAAACAAAATCTGCTGCGTCGAAGGACACTATCCCCATGCGTACGATACCTCTCGGCGTTAGCTTCGCACTTCTCACGCTCGTTGGCTGCAGCAGCGGTAGCGGCTCCGGCGGCACCACCACGCCACCGCCGCCTCCTCCCGTCGCCGCATCTCCAACCTTCGCACCAACCCCCGGCCTCTTCACCACCGGCCAGTCCGTAACCCTCGCCGACACCACTACCGGCGCTACCATCCACTACACCATCGACGGCTCAACCCCAACCACAACCTCGACCACCTACACCGCCCCCATCCCCTTCACCGCCGACGTCACCATCACCGCAATCGCAGTCGCCACCGACTACACCACCAGCCCAACCACGCAAGGCCTCTACCAAATCGCCGGCCCGACTGTATCCGTAGTGCAAAGCACGCACGATCAAACTCAGCTCATGGCCGCGCAAGCCGCGACGCTCTTCACCGACACCACCGCAGGCACCAACAATGTCATCGTCGATGAAGCGCAAACCTACCAAACCATCGAAGGCTTCGGCGCCGCCTTCACCGACTCCGCCGCCTACCTGCTCGAGCAAGTCCAGCCCTCATCCACGCAAGCCGCCACCCTCAGCGACCTCTTCACCCGCACCGGCAACGGCATCGGCCTAAGTTTCATGCGTGTCCCTATCGGCGCCACCGACATCGCCCGCTCCATCTACTCCTTCGACGACAACAACGGCACAGTAGACCCGACCCTCGCAAACTTCTCCATCGCCCACGATCAAACCTACATCCTCCCGCTCATCACGCAAGCGAAAGCGCTCAACCCTCAAATGAAGTTGTTAGCCAGTCCCTGGAGTCCTCCAGGCTGGATGAAGTCCACCAACTCCATGAACTCCGGCACGCTCCTCCCGGCTGACTACACACCCTTCGCGAACTACCTCGTGAAGTATCTGCAAGCCTACAAAACCGCAGGCATTACCTACGACTACCTCACCCTCCAGAACGAACCCCTCAACCAAACCACCGCCTACCCCAGCATGTACATGGACGCCCCCACCCAACTCACCGTCATGCGCGACTACGTCCTGCCCGCCCTCACCACCGCGCAACTCACCACCAAACTCTTCGTCTACGACCACAACTGGGATACGCCCGCCTACCCCGAGACAGTCTTAACCGACCCCACCATCGCCGCCTCACCACTCATAGCCGGAACCGCCTGGCATGGCTACGCAGGCACTCCCGGAGCGCAACAAACCGTCCAGAACCAGTTCCCAACCCTCGGCACCTGGGAGACCGAACACTCCGGAGGCACCTGGCAAACCGACCAGTTCACCACCGACTTCCTCGAGATCACACAAGTCATGCGCAACGTCGCAAAATCCTTCGTCAAGTGGAGCCTCGCCCTCGACCAAACCCTCGGCCCGAACCTAACCGAACTCAACACCGGTCTCGGCGGCTGCGCAACCTGCACCCCCATCGTCACAGTCAACAGCACCACCGGCGCCGTCACCAAGGACGTCGAGTTCTACACCCTCGGCCACTACAGCAAATACGTTCAGCACGGCGCTACCCGCATCTATTCCAGTAACACTCCATCCATCGTCAGCGTCGCCTTCCTCAACCCCGACAACTCCAAGGCCCTAGTCGCCTTCAACAACTCCACAACCAGCCAATCCTTCACAATCCAGTGGGGAACTCAGGCCTTCACCTACACGCTTCCATCGCTCGCGGCCGCCACCTTCACGTGGAGCGGCACCCAGGCCGGCACGCCAACCACTCCCGCAACCTGGCAGATTCAGGGCTCCAGCTACTCCCAGGAAAGCGGTCTCGAGACCGAGACAACCGCAGACACAACCGGCGCCTATGACCTCGGCTATGTCAGCCCGAACGCCTTTGCCCTATATAAGAGCATCAACTTCGGCACCTCCGTCAGCACGGTCAGTGTTCGCACCGCCAGCGCAGGGCAGGGCGGCACCGTTCAATTCCATCTCGACTCCGTAACCGGCCCTCTGATCGCAACAGCAACGCTGCCCATCACAGGCGGTTGGCAAACCTGGCAGACCGTAACCGCGCCCGTAACCGGCGCCTCCGGCCTGCACGATCTCTACCTCACCTTCCAGGGCACCACAGCCGGAATTTCCAACCTCAACTGGTTCCAATTCAATTAGATGCCGCCCCCCCGACACTCCTAACCAACCTTCCGGACGCCCACGCTCCCCTGGGTTTGCCATTCAGTCGCTCGCACCACGACTTACCGGACCGATGTGCATCCTGCCGGCCGCATATCTTTGCCGTCGAAGTCCACCACTCAGACCCAACTCACTTCGCTCTGTGGTCCAAACGATGGAGCCGCTTCTCAACCTCGAGAACGAGCATTAACCCCGCTGTTCAGGCCTTAAGTGGATTAAGTACTTGACAAGCCACAGAGCGTTGGATCATTATGATCCGCGATTCCAATCAGCTGAAAGACAAACGTTTGTCTCGTTTCCGTCAGCTGATAGACAAACGTTTGTCTCGTTTCCGTCAGCTGATAGACAAACGTTTGTCTCGTTTCGATAGCTGTACATGCAGAACTGATGAAGTAATTGGAGGCACTATGAAGTCAAGTTGGTCATTATTCAGGATAGTTGCGTTTGCCATGGCCGGCATCCTGGGATTAGGCACCGCCCACGCACAGAGTACGAACGCAGGCGACATCCGCGGACTCGTCACCGATCCATCCGGCGCCCTCATCCCCGGCGCCACGGTCACCGTGATGAACCTCGACACAGGCGTAGCCAAGGACTATCCCACCAACAACGATGGCTTGTATGACACCAACTCCATCGTGGCCGGCAGCTACAAGGTCACCGTCGCTAAAACTGGATTTGAGACCTACGTACGTGGACCCATCACCGTCCTGGTCGGTATCACCGACGTCAACGCCGAACTGAAAATCGGCTCATCGAGCGTTGAGGTGACCGTCAATACCGACGTTCCCCTCCTCAACATGGAAGACGGTTCACATTCCGCAACCCTCGAAGCGCATGATATGGAGCAGATGCCAAACGTCGGCGGCAGCAACGGCCCTGACTGGCAGAACTTCATGATCCTGTTGCCCGGAGCCTCTGGCACGTATAACGGCAGCAACAACCAGGAAAACGCCTTCAATCCTGGTCAGGAAGTTTCGACCAACGGCAACCTGCCCTTCACCAACGTGCTCGCCGACGGTGCCTCCACCACGCTCCCCAGCAGCCAGAACGCCAACCCCGCCGCCTTTGAAGACGTATCGGAAGTTCAGGTCAGCCTTTCTTCCTTCTCCGCGCAGTATGGCGTAGGCGGTCTCATCATGAACCAGATCACCAAGAGCGGTACAGACAAGTTCCACGGCGTTTTGTACGAGTACTTCCAGAACAGATCGCTGAACGCCGCCAACTACGGCTTTGGTAACGTGGAGCCGGTGCCCCCCTCAACTATGACGACTTCGGCGGGACCTTCAGCGGCCCAATCCCATTCTTGGGGTTGAAGAAGAAAGCATTCTTCTTCTTCGGTTACGATCAAATTCACAATAACGCCACCACCAACGGCTACCAGACCGTTCCAACTGCCGCCATTCAGAGTGGTGATTTCACCGGGAACATCGCGGCCAACCCAACTGCCCCGTACTACATCTACGATCCCACGACGCAAACAATTGGGTCGGATTCGCAAGGCCATCCGTACCCCATTCGTAAGCGGTTCATCGACGAGTATGGAACAAACGCCATTCCCTCGGCCATGATCGATTCGGTCTCGAATGCCTTCCAGCAGTATTATCCGACCCCTACAAATCACATCCCCTACGGTAACTTCGTGCCGAACGCAACCGTCAATAGCGCCGGCGTCCTGGTGAACAACTTCTTCTCGCAGTATCCAGTGCCTCGGCCATGGAAGCGGTATTTTGGACGCTTGGATTATGCGATCACACAGAATAACCGGTTGACGCTCTCCGATACGCAAGGCGATGAAATTGAAAATGGCGCGAACGCTGTAACGGCCTGCCCAGTCGGTTGCCAGATCGGTGACGTCGACAACAACAATGCACAGGTCACCGACGTTTGGAATATCAGCTCGCGCACCGTCAATGAAGCCAGGATGGGTTTTACATCTCAGCTCAACTTCTTCCAGGACGCCGGTACGGGCTTGGGCTATCCCGACAAGCTTGGCTGGCAGTTCGCTAAAGCCGACGTTCTTCCCTCGGTCCAGTTCCAGCGCAATTATCCCTATGCCTGGATCGAGCCAGCCACCAACGCTGAATACAAGGAAATGGTCTTCGATCCTTCTGACGTCGTGACCATGATTCGCGGCAAACACGTACTCCACTTCGGTGGTGAGTTCGCGTTCTATCGTGATGACACAACCACCTGGGGCAACATCAATGCCGGCACCCTGCAGTTCGACGGCGTCTACACCGAGAATTGGACGCTTAACGATTCAGGCGTGGCCTCACCCAATCCTCAGTCGGGCGAAGAGTACGCTGACTTCCTCCTCGGCTACGCTCAGAACTGGAGCGCGAGCGTCTCTCCTGAATATGGTGTGCGTTTGAAGAAGCCCCAGATGTTCGTTCAGGACGACTGGAAGGTCAAACAGAACCTGACCATCAACCTTGGTCTCCGCTACGAAATCAGCCACGGTTATAACGAGGTCAGGGGCAACATGGACAGCTTTGACCCAACCGTAACGAACCCGGCAACCGGCACGCTCGGTGCCTATTGGTTTGGAGAAACCCACGCCAACGGCCGAACCTCTCTGCAGGCGAACGTATTTAGTACTTTCCTGCCGAGAGCTGGCTTCTCCTGGCTCGTGCATCCCAACACCACCGTGCGCGGCGGTTTCGGCCTATACTCCTACAACTGGAGCACGGATAACTACGGCGGCGCTACCAATGCGGGCTTAGGTCAATCCGTCTCTTCCGCCGGAAGTGTCAACGACTCCTCGAACGGAATCTATCCAACGACCAAGTTCGATGGGCCCGGCACTCTCTTCCCCTTGGGCGGCGGCTCAATGACACCTCTGCCGTACACAGCGGCTTCTCAGGACCCAACCAGGTTCAACGGACAAAACGCGGGCTACATCGCCTACCACACTGCAATCCCGAAGATCTATCAGTGGAACTTCGGTATGGAGTGGCAGTTGAGCACCAACACGGTCGCGACCATGAGCTACGTCGGCAGTCATGGGCAAAACCTGACCTTCCCCACCAATATCAACGCCGTTCCTGAAAACGAGCTGTCATCCAGCGACGTCTCGGGTTGCGGTACCGGATCAACGGTCAACTGCGCAGTCGCGTATCCGATTTATAAGCAGATCACCGGAAACCTCTATCAGGCGATCTCCAACTACAATTCGCTGCAGACAACCATCACCAAGCGCCTGCAACACGGGTTTAGCTTCAGCGCCAACTACACCTGGTCGCACTTCCTGGATGACCAGGATTCGTCCGGATGGGGAACGCATGCTGGTCCGCAGCCCTATCAATACGCAAGCACCCTGACCGTGAATAATGCAAGTAAGAATTACGGTCCCTCCAACTTTGACGTCCGCAACGCCTTCAAGGGATTCGTAATCTATCAACTTCCCTTCGGCAAAGGCAAAGCGTTCTTGAATAAGAACTGGTTCGAAGATCTAACCGTCGGTGGTTGGCAGGCCTCCGCCACGGTCATCGTCTCGTCCGGAAATCCCTACCAGGTCTATGCCACCAGCAACACCTACCAGAATGCTGGCTCGCAGTATCCCAACTGGTCCGGAACCTCTCCACGGCCTGTCAATAGGAGCATCAAAGAGTGGTTCAACCCAGCCGCCTTCTCCAACCCAGGAAATGGTAACTTCGGCAATGTGGGCAAAAACCCCTTAGTCGGCCCCGGATTCAACACCGTGAATCTCTCGGCCCTTAAGGAGTTCCACTTGCCCTGGGAACGGATGGCCTTCTCCATTCGCTGCGATGCGCAAAACGCATTCAACCATCCCAGCTTTAGTCCTCCGAACGGCACGCTCGCAGGGGATAACGGTTCAACCTACACGCTCACGAGTAACCAAAGCGTCAATGCACAAGGCCAAATCATCGGAAACCAGATCACCGGCATCCAGCTTGGTGGACGTACGCTGCAGCTAGGGGCTCGCCTCTCGTTCTAGCGTGCATTGACTGTCACACCCTCCGGAGAGACGGCGAGTACCTTCGCCGTCTCTTTCTTTTTTCCGCCCACCTGTTCCGCTTCACTCTCGATATCATCTGGACAGCATGTACCCAAAGCTAAGAAATCTTTCCACAGGATTGGTTCTGCTTTTGTCGGCGGCGGCCTGCCTCCCGCAAGCTACGCCCAACCAGCAGGAGCTCTCCTCCCATCTCCAAAAGGCGCAGGCGGACCTTCATCAGAATCGCCCTGACCTCGCCATCCCCCAGCTGCAAGCGGCGCTAGCCATCGATCCCTCCAACCTCGAAGTCCGCGCCAACCTCGGCGTCCTCCTCTTCTTCCAGGGTAAGTATGACCAGGCTCTTCCCCTTCTCCAGGCCGTAGTCACCGCCAAGCCCGACCTCTGGAAGATTCAATCTCTCCTCGGCATCGCCGAGTCCAAAACCGGCGACGACCGCCAGGGCCGCATCGATCTCGAGACCGCCTTCCCCCACATCGACGAGACCAAGCTCAAGATCAACGTCGGCCTCCAGCTAATCGAAAGCTATACCGCCACCGGTGATCTCGAGAAAGCATCGACTCTCATTGCCCAGCTTCTGGCCCTCAAGCCCACCGACCCAGAACTCCTCTACGCGGCGTATCGCATTCATTCCAACATGATGGCAGAGGATCTCCTCAGCCTCTCCCTCGCCGCTCCAGACTCCGCGCAGCTTCACCAGGCCATCGCGCACGAACTCCAGCGCACCCACGACCTCGAGGGCACCATCCGCAATCTTCGCCAGGCCCTCGCGCTCGATCCCAAACTTCCCGGCATCCACTTTGAATTAGCCGAAGCTCTCCACGCCTCCGACGATCAGCGCCTCCACACCGAGGCCCTCGAGCAATACAAGCTAGCCGTCAAAACCAATCCCTCCGACCCCAAAGCCGCAACCCGTCTCGGCGATATCGAAGTGGAGATGGGCGACCTCGACGCCGGAGAAAAGAACTATCAGCAAGCCCTCAAACTACAGCCCAACTCTGCGGACGCCAAAATTGGTATGGCCAACGTTCTCACCGAACGCGGTGACCCCGCAGCCGCAGCCCCACTGCTCGAGCAGGTCATTGCCGCCGATCCCTCCAACTACCTCGCGCACTTTCGTCTCAGCACCGTCTATCGCAAGCTGCACCGTCCAGACGACGTCAAGCGCGAACTCGATGCCTACACCAGGTACAAAGACATGCACGAGAAGTTGACAAGCATCTACAAGACCCTCGATTCTCCCGACAAGACTCCGGGGAAATAACGTGCGGCACCTGCTTCATCCAACCCTCACCCTCGCTGGCCTGCTCCTCGGCGTCCTCACGTGCGCCTCCGCCATCGCGCAAGCCCCCCCCCCCCCGCCCGCGCCAACATCCACAACCCAGCCCATCGACGTCCCGCAACTCGTCGACATCACTGCCTCCACCCACATCCAATTCGAGCACCTCTCCAGCTCCGACCAGAAATACATCGTCGAATCTATGAGCGGCGGTGTCGCGCTAATCGACTACGACGGCGACGGCTACCCCGACATCTACTTCACCAACGCACCCAGCGTCGCCATGGCTCTCGCCAACAAAAAAGCCCGCAGCGCCCTCTATCACAACAACCACGACGGCACCTTCACCGACGTCACCGACAAGGCAGGCGTCGGCTATCCCTGCTGGGCCATGGGCGCAGCCGTTGGCGACTTCAACAACGACGGCCTCCCCGACCTCATCGTCAGCTGCTTCGGCGGCGTAGTCCTCTATCGCAACAACGGCGACGGCACCTTCACCGACGTCACAAAAACCTCCGGCCTCGCCATCGACAAAGGATGGGCCACAGGCGCCGTCTTCGGCGATTACGACGCCGACGGCAACACCGACCTCTTCGTCCCTCACTACGTCGACTTCAACATGAACGACCTCCCGCAATTTGGCTCGCAGATCACCTGCCAGTATCACCACGTTCCCGTGCAGTGCGGTCCGCGCGGACTCAAAGGTTCGCCCGATGCCCTCTATCGCAACAACGGCGACGGCACCTTCACCGACGTCTCCAAAGCCGCAGGCGTCGACGATCCCAGCCACTTCTTCGGCCTCGGCGCCGTCTGGTCCGACTTCGCCAACGATGGAAAGCTCGATCTCTTCGTCGCCAACGATGGCGAACCCAACTACCTCTACCGCAACGACGGCAGCGGCCACTTCAAAGACATCGCCCTCGAAAGCGGCGTGGCCGTCAGCGACGAAGGCGTCGAGCAGGCCAACATGGGCATTGCCCTCGGCGACTACCTCAACGACGGCAAGATGAGCATCGCCATCTCACACTTCAGCGAAGAGTACGCCGTCCTCTATCGCAACGACGGCAACCTAAGCTTCACCGACGTTTCTCATCAAGCCGGCATCGCCCACCCCAGCGTGCCCTACGTCGGCTGGGGCGACGCCTTCGTCGATCTCAACAACTCCGGCTGGCAGGACCTCGTTCTCGTCAACGGCCACGTCTATCCGCAGGTCGAAGACGCCAAGGCCGGCATCGCCTACCGCGAACCAAAGCTCGTCTACATCAACCAGCACAACGGCACCTTCCGCGAGATGAGCGCCGCAACCAGCAAAGCCCTCCTCATCCCTCAAGTCAGCCGAGGCCTTGCCGTAGGCGATCTCTTCCATCGCGGCGTCCTCGACCTCGTAGTCGAAAACCTCGTCGGCGGCCCCATGATCCTCGAAACCAAAGCCAACCCCTCCAATCACTGGGTAAGCTTCGCTCTCGAAGGCAGCCCCACCAATCGCCTCGCACTCAACGCGCGCATCCGCATCACCACCGGCACGCAGCAACAACTCCAGGAGATTCGCAGCGGCGGCAGTTACCTCTCACAAAGCGATCTGCACATCCACTTCGGCGTCGGCAAAGCCCGCACCCTCGACAAGGTAGAAGTCCTCTGGCCCAACGGCCCCACGCAAACCTTCACCAACGTCCAGCCCGGCCACTTCTACACCCTCAAGCAGAACGGCAAGCTAGTCCTCGCCGACCCAACCCGCTAATCTTTCTTCGCACTCTTCTTCCCACCCCGCGGCACTCCACTCGACTCCCTCACCACCAGCTCCGGTTCCACCTCAATCGTCGCCGGCAGCGTCTCGTGCGCTAGCTTTCGCAGCAGCGCCGCCGCCGCCGTGCTGCCCATCAACTTCAACGGCTGCCGAATCGTCGTCAGGCTCGGCACATGATAGGAAGCCGACTGAATATCATCGAATCCCACAATCGAAACATCATGCGGCACGTGATACCCATAGTCGTGCAACGCGCGAATACTACCCATCGCCGAGATATCGTTGAAGCAAAGAATCGCCGTAAATTTCTGCTTGCTCTCCAGCAGGTCATGAATCCCCGGATAACTGATCTCCGGTGACGTCGAATCCTTCGCCAGCTGAATCGTCAGGTGTTCATCGATCGCCAGCCCCAGGTCCCGCGCCACCT
>Ga0302325_10010131_pt1 | contig 20474 bp, 11 predicted proteins | sample Palsa_T0_2_FD_201948 | JGI IMG/M metagenome (GOLD analysis project Ga0302325, IMG submission 201948) | Peat permafrost microbial communities from Stordalen Mire near Abisko, Sweden - Palsa_T0_2 | ecosystem: Environmental > Terrestrial > Soil > Palsa > Peat permafrost | place: Sweden: Abisko...
CGACGAGTTTCTCTGGGGGTCCAACCGCGACTCCCAGGTTCCCGGGACAGTCCTATTCCGGAAGCCTCTCGTCCTCGGCCAGTGGGTGAGATTCACCTGGCACATCTTCCCCTCGACCAACGGCTTCGTCGAGCTGTACGTCAACAATGAGCCCGTCGTCTCGACGTACAATGGTTCGACCGGACTTGGAGTGCACATCCCGGTCCTCGACGAAACGGATGACAAAGGACCATGGTATGCGCAGCTGTCCGTGTACTATGAGTACGGCGAATATCCGAGCGTGACGCTCTACTTCAAGAACTTCCGGATCGGCGAGTCGCAGGCGGCGGCCGAAGGCTATTGACCGGCGCGCCATGCCTCACGCGCGCCGGCCGCTCTGACGATGCGCCGGGCGGCTTTCAGGAGCATGAGCTCGACACCGTGCCTTTGCGACGCGCCCGCAAGACGGACTCCAGCAAGCAGTGCTCGGGCCGCCGCCGGCTCGCAGCGATGCGCGATGCAATCAGCCCAACCCGGGCTCCAGCGGGCGCCGTCCATAGCCTCCGGGTGCAGGCGACCGAGCGCCACCAATTCGGAGCCTTGCACGCGCGCATCTGCCAGAAAGGGCTCGAGGGAGCGCTCATACTCATGGTTCGCGCCGAGTGCACGGTCGAACACGCCGACCAATCCCGCTCGCGCGCAGCGGATCCCGAACTCCCGGTCCTCGTGTCGACGGCCAACGAACCCAGGGTTGGCGATCCCGACGCGCAGCGCGTCCACCCGGCGCAAGGACATGTTCCCGCCCCAAAGGTGAGTCAAGATCGTGGCCGGATCACGCTCGTAGCCGCTCACCCGCTTCTCGTACTCGCGCCGGTAGAGGAGGCGGGGGAGCGACTCCGCTCCGGGCCGTTCTGGAGCTGGGACCGGCATGTAGCCGACGACGACCAGGCCCGGCTTGCTATGTCGGGTGGCATGGCGGGCGGCGAGGCCCTCCGCGGGGACTACGTCATCGTCGAGGAGCAGGACGATCTCCCCCCGGGCTCGCTCGACCCCCGCCTGCCGAGCGCGATTGGGGCCCACTGCCCCGCACGTGCATACAATCCGGACGAGCGACGGCACGGCAGGGAGCAAAGGTTCCATGGCGTCGGACCGATCATCGACGAGAACAATCTCCCCCACTGAAGCATCGCGCTGGAGGCGCTCTATCGTCGGTGCCAGCCGGTCGCCCCCCCGGAGCGTGGGGATCACGACCGAGACCGTACTGATCCGATCCGCACTCATGTCCGCGCGGTGCGCCGGGCGACTAGAATGCTCGCCAGGCTGGCGAGGATCCACGTCACCTCGGGCAGCCCGCTCGTGGTGAAGTAGGTGGCGATTGTTTGAAGTGGCACAAGCACCAAGACGAGAACCAGTAGCGCGGTGGCGATCGCCTGGGCTTCGGGCACAGCAGCTTTCGCGCTCCGGGCGACTCCGACAAACCCGGTCATCAGTGCAGCATATAATGCGAAGAGGAGCAACCCGCCGCGGAGGATGATGGTGACGTATACGGAGTCTGTGTACTTCCATGTGACGTCTGGCGGGATCTGGGGTCCGTACCCGGTTACCCAGCGGCCCGACAAGGCGGGGAGATACTGCTGGATCCAGTTGTGGATGCGGTCCATAACGGTGTTGGGCACAATCCCGTTGCTCGCCTGACCCGGTCGGGCCACGAACTCCTGCTGGTAGCGCGTAGCCAGCACGACGCCTAAGACTACGATTCCGAGCCCGACGAACCACAGCAACCGACGGGCATCCACGCGCATGCGGCGACCCATAACGATGAGAGCACCCGATCCGACGGTGAAGCCCGCGAGGGCGCCAATCGTCAGCGTCCTGGCCAGACCGGCCGCGATCAGCACTGCAAGCGCGACGGCGATCGCGACCGTGAAGATCCGCTCGGCTCGGAACGCGGCAACAGACACCGCGATCAGGCCCACCGAGAGTAGGTAACCGGCTAGCACCTGCCAATTCGTGAACGGCCCGGTCGCGCGGCTCGGATGACCATCGTCGACGCCTGTCAGCACGTGGCTGAGGTGCTGGGCCCAGCTCACCCCGAAGCCCTGGAGCAGCGCGAACAGACACACGGGGACGGACATCAGGAGCAGCGCGCGCACCACCACATTGGCCTGGCGCTCAGTCCGCACACCCACCCGGACGGCCCGCAGGAGCGCCATGTACTCGAGCGGCCCGAGCATCCCATCTAGGTTGCTCGAGTCGAAAGGCGCGTCGCGACGCCAGACATCGAAGCCACCCAGGAGCAACGTTCCGCCAGCGTATGCGAGCCCAAGCCACTCCAGTCGCCCCCATGGACGCACTGGGCGCCGCGCCGAGAGGATCACCAGCGGGGCCAACCACACTATTAGCGCCTCGCTGGGTCGCAGGTGCGGGACGACAAGCCCCCGCTTGAGCGCCGCGGTCACAGGCGTCAGCGCAGCCAGGATGACGACGCCGACGAACGGCTCGAGGATCACGATGTAGCTGACCACGAGGACCCCGAGTACACCGATCCCCAGTGCAAGGCTGTGTCCGGCAGCAACGCCAACGCCGAGGGCAGCGGCCGAACCGCCCATGGGCCATCGAACCGAAGCGCCGAGGCGAACTGTCCGTCTCGGCTCCAACTGGGGGACGCTCATGCCACCGAATCAGCGAACAGCGCCCAGCGCGGCTCTACGCCAAGTTTACGCAAAGCGTCGACGGTGTCCCGGATCTCGCGCACTGGAACGCGACGACACGCGACGAGCACCACGAGATCAGCGTTCATTGCCATCAGTGCCCCGTCGTCGCCCCCGGGCGCGGCCACCTCGCGGTACACGATCCCATCGGCCGTCCCTCCCGCCGTGAGTCGCGCATGGGCCGTGCGGACCGCTCCGCCAGAGTCGTTGGTGGCGCTGACGAGCGCGATGGTGATCGGCCCGGAGGGCTCGCACAGAGATCGCCACCGCTGCTGAACGGCCCGCAGCGAGCCGTTGCGCGAGTCGGCCAGAAGCGCGGTGACGGGCACGCCGATAACGTCCTCGAGGATGAGCGCGTCGTCAGCCCGTGCGTCGTGGCGATCCCACGCGATCAGCACAGCGACTCCGAGGAACAGGCCCAGCACGATCCCAATGGGAACCGGCCCCTCAGGCACGTTGCTCCCCTGCATAAATGGCGTGCCGGGAGCGCTTACGAGCTTTAGTGCCCCGACCGGGATGCTGGCTGACGCGGGATGCGGGCCGACCACGGCATTGACGACCGCAGCGTCGCCGGCGGCTGAGCGCTCCGCCTGACTGTCTAAGAACGAGACGTCGATGATCGAGGTACCAGTCACCTGGTCCGCTGCGATCCGGCTCCGGACCGTCGTGGGAGGTAGACGCGTGGCCCGTGCGCCGGCTTCGATCACTCCGTCGTCCTCGCCGATTAGGTCCGCGTAGGTAGTGGCCAAATTCTCCGGGGAGGTGGCGGCAACCTCGTTGCTGGAAACGACCAGGACCGCCTCCGTCCGGTAAAGGTTTACGTGAGATCCGTTGACGATAGCCGCTGCGGTCGCGACCAAGATCACGCAGACGGGCACGATCCACCCGCGGTGTTGAAGCATCGATCGGGAAAATTTCATGACTTATGACTGGCTCAGGGCTAGCGGTGGCGTCCGCGAGCCCGGCCCCGACAACCGTGCGTCGTAATCGAAGATGGCCAGCAAACCCAGCACGTCGATGCAAGCGTACACATCGAACGAGCCGCATCTGACACCGCATCCGGCCGGGCCCGACCCATCTCAGATGGTTGATTCCACGGCGAGGGCCATGGTTTTGTGGGGTTTCCGAGGAATACGGAGCAGCAGGGTCGAAGTCGGCGGTGCTCACACGCATCGCCGACCCAAGGGGACCTCGATGGACGCCGACCTCGACCTGCTGCTCACGACCGTGTTCGTCACGGCCGACGATCTCCTGCCCGAACGACGGAAGAACGCTGCGCGTAGGGTCACAGACGCGGAGGTCGTCACGCACGAGCACGGACAAGCCCCACACCTCGCTCCGATCCGACAACGGATCGAATCGATCTTCTGGACGTGCAAAGACCTCCTCACCCTCGAGCGCCACGGCGCCCGCACCCTCGCCGGCCTCAGGGAAGGGGTCCTCGCCCGCTTCTGCTGCCTGGCCGCCGCCGTCTCGCTGAACCATCAACTCGGACGCCCAAGCCGTGCACTCGTCAACTACTGCGCCTAACCGCGCGGAATCAATCATCTAGTATCCGCGACCCGTTGCGGATCGCCTACCTCGTGTCTAGGTGTAGTTTCCCCGGAAGACAGAGGTTTTCGTCGTCCGGGGCCCGAACCAGCTCGTCTCACGCTGAGACATCGATGCTCGCCGCTTCTCGCTGTTTCCGCGGCGGACGCGGTCATCGACGGTGCAACGAAACCCTTAACCACGCGCCAGGACGGCCTCAAATACATTCATCGCAGATGTCGCTGATCTCGGTCATCACCCCGGCCTACAACCGCGAGCGGACGATCGAGGCGTCGCTCGACTCGCTGCTCGCACAGTCGCTTAGCGACTGGGAGACGATCGTCGTCGACGACGGCTCGAGCGATCGGACCGCGGAGATCGTTGAGGGTTACGCTCGGCGAGATCATCGCTTTCGTCTGCACCGCCAGGCCAACGCCGGCGTCAGCGCGGCGCGCAACGCCGCGCTCGCCCTGGCCGCGTCGCCGTGGACGCTGTTCCTTGACGCCGACGACTGGATCTCGCCCGACGCGCTTGAGCTTCTGAGCGCAGCGGCCGCCGCGCACCCCGACGCGATGCTGGTCCACGGGGGCTGCGTCCGCTTGCTCCCGAGTGGCGCAGAAGTGGCCGAAGCCGATCTCCCGCCCCCCGAGGAGCTGTTTGAAACTTTCGCCCGCACGTGCGTGTTCTCGATCCACACGTGCCTGGTCCGGACCGACCTGGTCCGCTCGGTCGGCGGTTTCGATGAGTCGCTGACCACATCCGAGGACTGGGACCTGTGGCAACGGATAGTCCGCACCGGCCACACGCCTGTACAGATCCCGCAGAAGATCGCCTACTACCGGGTCCGTCTGGGGTCGGCTTCCCGGAACCCCTTCGAGGCGCTGCGGGACGGCATCGTGGTTGTCGACCGATGCCACGGCCCTGACCCGCGCCTGGAGGACTGGCCTGGTGAGCTCCATCCGGGCGCGAGCGCCGAGCGTGCCTCGAACGCCAGACTGTGTTTGGCCGCGTATGCGGCCGGCCTGCAGCTCGCCCGCGGCAGCGATGCACGCGAGCTGCTCGGGCTTGTGCCCGACGGGCAGCCCGGAGATATCGAGGGCGAGGGGCTGGCGGCCATCCTGTTCGAGGCGATCGCACTCGGTCGGGGCGAGCCGCAGGCCGCGTGGAGCACGTTTCCGACGGAGATCCACTCGCATCTTCACGCGTTCGTGCGGGCGATGGCCAAGAAGGTTGATGACAACTGGCTCGAGTACACGACGACGGCGGAGCTCGAGCGCCTGATGGTCCAGCAGGCGCCGGCTGACGCCTCGCGGATCGGCCAGACGCAGCTCCGCCGGATCCAAATCGGCAAGGCTCCGGACGACATCGAACTCGAGCCGGATGCCGCGCGCCTGGTACTGCAGCTGCTCGACGACGAGAAGGCGATTGGGACGGTCGTCCTGCCCGCCTTCGACGAGGTTCTGCCTGGACGCGTCGCCGCCGACGCGGTGTTGACCAATGATCATTGTTGGAACGTGCTGCGCCGTGTCACCGAGCGCGTGAGTCGGGACTTGGCGGTGACGCGCGCTGACGGCCGTCTGATCGTGCGACGAGCGGACACGATCCTCGCCGATGTCGATGATGACCCCCGGGCGGAAGCCGGCGAGGCAGTCCACAATGAGGCCGGCTGGACGATCTTCCTCCAGGAGCTTTGGGGGCTTCCTGCGTGGCGGGGCGCCGAGTTCTATGAACCGACTGATCGGCGGACGCACGAACCGGCTGGACCGCCGCAGGACGCGACTGGGTCTCCGGTCGTGGTCGAAATTGCTAACCCCCTGCCGAAGATCATCAGCCACGCCCCCGCCATCGACGGCGCGATCGATATCTACATCGAGGCGCGCCTCGCGGGACTGCCGTTGCTCGCGCTTCGCATACCGACCGTCGACGGAGTGCTCGACCCGGACCGACTCCGCCGGGCGATCACGCTGGTCGGAAAGTACGAGTTGTGCCGAGTCGCGGTCCGCGAGGCGATCCTCCTCGCGGATTGGCCGGAGGCGATGACACTGCGTGGTTGGTTGCAGGAGTTGGCAGCCGGGCGGTCGCAGGTCGTCCAGAGCGCGGGGCCGTCAAATGGAGCCGGCGCGCTCGATGCCCGGAGATCGGCGCTGCTGACGGAATGGCTTCCTCCAGGGCGCCGGGCGACGGTCATCGGGCGCAGGATCACCGACCGGGTCGTCGGCACCGCGAGCCGCGCCGCTTCGTTCCCGTACGCGACCCGCGACCTGATGGCGACCCTCGCTCAAGACGGAAACCAGCTCGTCGTCGAATCGGGAACGGAGGAACTGCCCGGCATCGGCCTCTACGCGCCTTGGCTGTTCGACCCCTCGGAGTCTGCGATCCGCTTCGATCCGGACGACGACCATCTCACTCGTGAGTTCGACGAAGCGTTTGCAAATGACGCGGATCCGTGGGACTACACGTCGGCCTACGAGCAGCACAAGTACGACGACACGCTCGCGCTGATCCCCGACCACGCAGAGATCGCGATCGAGGTCGGGTGCGCCGAGGGGATCTTCACGCGACAACTCGCCGGACGGGTCGGGCGCCTGACGGCAATCGACATCTCCGGGCTCGGCCTCACGCGGGCAAAGCGGCGGTGTGCCGACCTTGCGAACGTCGAGTACCGCCGGCAGAACCTGTTCACGGAACCACTGCCGGGCGGTGCCGATCTAATCGTGTGCAGCGAACTGCTCTACTTCGCGCGCGATTGGAGTGAGCTCGCAGTCGGCGTCAGAACTCTCGTGGACGCTCTGAAACCTGGCGGGCTGCTGATCACAACCCACGTCAACGCGGTGGTCGACGACCCCGACGCGCCCGGCTTCGATTGGGACGTGCCGTTTGGAGCAGCCGGGATCGAGCGCGCCCTTCTCACCGACCGCAGGCTGATCCTGACGCGTGAGCGGATCGCGCCGATGTACCGCGCCCAAGCCTACCGCCGCGTTCGGAAGGCCCGCAGGCTCCTGCGCTCCGCGACCCACGCACGCGTCTCGGAACGGAGCGTGGGCGTCCCGGAGCTGACCCCCCCAGTCGCGCGGCACTTCCTGCCAGAGGGCGGGACCGTCCGTCGCGACACGAGCCCCACCATGACCGACCATCTACCGATCTTGATGTACCACCGAATCGCTTCGGACAGTGTGCCCGAGAACCGGCGTTGGACGACCACTCCCGAGGAGTTCGAGCAGCAGCTTGCCTGGCTCGACGAGCACCACTACAGCTCGGTGTCGATCGATGAATGGGCCGCCGCCGCGGCCGAGGATCTCCCGATGCACGGACGCCGGGTGATCCTGACGTTCGATGACGGGTATCAGGACTTCGCTGACCACGCGTGCCCCCTTCTCGAGGAATATGGCTTCCGGGCAGAGTTGTTCATCGTCACCGGGCGGGTCGGCGCGACCAACGACTGGGAGCGCCTCGCAGCACCGCGTTACCGCCTGATGGACTGGTCCACGATCGACGCGCTGCCACGGCGGACGGTGCGAATCGGCTCGCACACGGAGACCCACCCGCTGCTCACCGCGCTTCCCGCCCACACCGTCGTGGAGGAGCTCGCCCGGTCTCGGATAACGCTCGAGGACCGCCTCGGACGACGGATCAGCAGCATCGCCTACCCGTACGGACCAGCCGACGGCGCGCTCACGCACCTTGCCGGGGCGGCCGGATACGAGTACGGCTACACAACCCACGGCGGGCACGCATCCCGCGGCCCCGAGCTGCTCGCGCTTCCGCGACTCGAGATTCGAGGCGATCAGCCGATCGACAGCTTCGCGCGATTGGTCGCGGGCGGCCACACCGACGGGTGATCACCGTAGGCCGACGGTCACCCCACGCAGGAACCTCACGAGACTCACGACAGATCCGCGGTCGCGGCCGCGGAGCAGGCTGACCGGGCTCAGTGCCGCTGTCAGCATGCTCAGCGTGGTCACCGCGAGCAGGCCGAGTGCGTGTGGGACGCCACGACCCACCGACGCTCCATGGATGACGCCCTGAACTGACGCGAGGTCTCCGTCCGCCGCTCCGCGAGCGTCGGCGACGATCCCGGGCGCGACCGTCCAAGCGACCGTCGCGCCATGGCGAAGAAAGCGGTGCAAGAGCTCGCACGGCGCGTACTGGTGTCCGACCATGCAGTGAGCCAGGTCGAATCCCCCAGCGGACATGTAGGCGTCGGGCCGGACGGCGATGAAGTCCACCCAGACGGGCTCGAAGCTGCCAGTGTCTCCGCCACGGCCCTTCCAGAGGAGCTTGATCGCCTGAGCTGGCCAGCGGTCATCGAGTCCGACGCCGGCCGCCATGCCGATCGAGCTGCCCGACAGGGAGAGTCGCATCTCGTCCGTCCACGCAACCGAAATCGATCGACCCGGAAGCGGCAGCGCCGCGATCTCGGTCTTGCACCCGCGGATCGCAGCGTCAGCGGCGATCGCCCAATCCGGCTCGCCGATACCTGTGGGTAGACGCGCAACCGTTATTCCAGCGGGACTCGGATCCCCGAGCCGACTCACGGCCGAATCGCAGACAAAGATCGTCGCCGATGGGAGCTTGGCGCGATCGATCGCCTCGTTGGGAAAGGTATCGGCTGATCTCCTTGCCCAGTACTCGGGTTCGATTGCGGCCGCGATCGTGCGGGCGGCTTCGTGCCGGTCTGCGCGCGGGCTGATCCAAACGTTGCCGACGCTCCTGCCGGCTTCGTAGATCAACGCGTGCGAGCCGCGGAGCAGTCCCAGTTTCAGATCGTCACCGGAGGTCAGCTCGATCCGCGTGGTTGGCGTAACCGCAGCAGGGAGAGCCGACCGACCGCCTGATCCGACACCGGACCGAAAGCTACATTCAAGTAGCGGCTCAACGGCGTTGAACCAGAGTCGTCGCATGCGGAAGCGCTCGAGCATGCTCAGCAGTACGGCGAAGGCATGGACCGCGATGAGCGAGGAAAGGAGACGATCGGAACGGTGCATGCGTCCCGTCGACCGGACCCTGTCCGACAGGGCTGAGTCGATGCTTGGGTGCCTCGGCGCGCGGTGCGCCATCAGTCGGCCGAGTTGCCGCTGCGCAGCCACCAGGCTCTCGAATGTCGCCCGATACTCGCGAGTCGCGCACACGGGGATGCGGCGTAGCGAAGCACCCATGGCAGTGGCAGTGGCGTTGATGACGATCTCCTGAACGGGAGATAGGCGAATTCCAGCGTCTCGCTCGCCGGTCGCGGTCAGTAGCTCTCGCGAAACGGAGACGTTGGCCTCTCCGACATCGAGCACAGTCATGGCAGCGGATCTGACGTTCCCAGCGTGGCCCAGAACTTCCCGGCAACGGAGCCGCGATGCGAGCCGGTCGTCGCCGCAGACTGCCTCTAGATCGCCGACCCCGATCAGCCGGCTCCAAGTGTCGTGAGCCGCGGCGTGCGCTTCGATGAAATCCGTCCGGCAGTCGGAGCGGGGATCCCAGAAGAGAATCGCATCCCCGGTGACCCGAGCGCTCGCCTGTCTCCAATCCGCGGCGCCGAGCTCGCCCGCCTCGGTCAGCCAGACGAGCTCGGACACACGTGGATGGTCACTGAGCACCCGCAAGTCGAAGTCCTCGCGTCTAGGGCCGATCAACACTACCGATAGCTTGGTTCGACCCCTCACTGGCTGTCGACCCGAGCCGACCACGACTGGATCAACCGCCCGATCGAGGTGCCCACTCGGCCGGGTGGAGCGACCCGCAGCCAGGCGACGCGCCTTCAGCAGATGCGCCGGGCTCTCAATGAGGCCCCTCAGCATCGTCCAACTGATCCCCAGCTCGGCTCGATTCGCCTCGCCCGCCAGATAAGCCTGACAGGTTCGCAGGAGCGAGGAGATCGGCGTGAGCCCGAGCGGGAGCACGCTCGGGTCCCGATCCCTGGCGAGGACCGTCCCGGTGAAGCAGCCCAGCCCGATCCCATAGCCACGGACCGCCCCGTCGAACGCTTCGTCATCACGCCGATGATCGTGGAAGACGTGAGTCGATGGATCGTAGATCACGCGCCAACCGTCCACGATGCACCGATATAGGGCGTAGCCATCACCGCCCGACTGGCTTGGGGTACCCGCATCCAGCTCGGGGGGAAAGGAGCGCTCCGGACGGCGAAGCGCGGCCCGCCGAAACAACATGTTCGCCCCCACACCAAGCTCAGGGGCTGAGCCCGCACGCAGCGTGGTCCAGTCCTCATCGTGCCTGACGAACCCGCGATTCAGCGGTGCGTAGAGCTCGTGCTTGCGCTGCGCCTCGGTTGCCAGCTCGAGCGGCAGGACCGGACCGACGACGCAGCCCACGGCTGGATCGGCAAACAGCTCGGACACGCGCCCCAGCCAACCCACGGCCGGAACGACATCATCGTCGGTGAACGCCACGATCGCACCTCGCGCGGCTCTCACCCCCGCCGCGCGAGCCACATCGAGACCCTGGACATCCTCACGTACGTACCGGGCTCGGGACTCGTCGGCGAGCTGCCTGCAGTCCTGAGCCCCCGGGGCGTTGTCGACCACGACGATCTCATCCGGGCGAGGCTCCAGCTCTCGCAGCGCGGCAAGGAGTACCGCGAGTGATCTTGGTCGGCGGTGGGTGCAGACGATAACACTGACCGTGAGGTGCTCCCGAGCGGCAGCGTCCGCGATTCGCGCCTCGAGTTGACGCACGGTCTGCTCGAACGAGACCGAGACGGCGGCTTCACGTCGCACGATCGCAGCCAGCAGGGAAGCGCTCTGCGCAGATCGACCGATGCTCGGCAGATGCAGCTTGGCCACCGGCATGCCGAGCTGCGTCGCCAGGATCCAGAGCTCGGCCTGGTGTTCCAGATCGAGTGACGGTATCGTCTCTGAGAGTTCGAGACGGACCAAGCGGGTCGTCGGGGGCAGACCCGTCAGCAGCATCGCGCCCGGGGTCCACCCGGTCCCTGTCAAGCGTCCGCCCCTCTTAGCCGACAATGTAGCGTGCCGTCATGCACATTTCCGTCATCATGCCAGCTCTAAACGCTGCTGCGACGATCGCAGAAGCGATTGCTTCACTTCAAGCCCAGACTCATCGTGACTGGGAGGTGATCGTTGTCGATAACGGATCGTCCGATGAGACAGCGGCGGTGGTCGCAAACCTGGCTGAGTCGGACCAGCGGATCCGCTCCGTCGACTGCGCGCGCAGAGGCGTGAGCGCAGCGCGCAACGAGGGTATCCGTGCAAGCTCGTATGACTGGCTCATGTTTCTCGATGCCGATGACACACTCGCCGAAGAGGCACTGGAGAAGTTGTCACATCGACTGTCCTCACCTGAGCCCGTCGATGTTTCCTACTGTGGCTGGGTACGCATCGCCCCTGACGGTGAGGAGGTACAAGGGTGGCACACGAGCGATTCCACCGACCTGTTTCCAGACTTTGCAACGGCCTGCGCCTTTGCGATCCACGCATGCGCCGTCCGCAAGGAGCTTGTCACTAAGCAGGGCGGTTTCGACGAGGAACTCGTCACGTGTGAGGACTGGGACCTATGGCAGCGGCTCGCCAGGGCGGGCGCCCGCTTTGGGATGTGCGAGGGATTCCTCGCGCACTACCGGATGCGGGCCGCATCGGCTTCCAACCAATCTCTGCGGCTCGTACAAGATGGCGTCGAGGTCATCCTGCGCGGGCACAGCGCTGATCCGCGCGTTGTCGACCCGGTTCCCAAGTACGCGGCCGGACAGGACCCTGTAGGCGTCCCACGAGCGGTGCTCACGTTCTCAGCGTTTGCCGCCGGGCCTGCCCTCGCCGTTGGCGGGGATCTTGACGCCCTGCTGGCGGCGGTATCCGCGTACCGAGCGCCGGCCGTCGCCCCGCAGGAGATCGCGGATTGCATCTTCATCGCCGCTCTGCCTGCCGCCGGGATCGGTCCCAGTGGGTGGAGCGAGCTGCTCCCGCGGATCCAGCCGCGGCTCGAGCATTTCCTCGCTCGGCTCGAGCAGATCAGTGGCTCACCTCGGCTCGCGCAGCGAACAATCAGGTGTCTGGTCCGGGCCGCGATGGCAGCGTCCCCGGAACGGTCTGGCTCGATCGGTGACCTTCAGCAGGCGCACGTCGATCTCGAGATGGGCTTCGACGATCTCAAGGTCGATGACCGCATCCAGCGCTTGATCGTGCAGGTGAGCGCAGCCGGCACGAGACTGGGCGCCGTCGAGCTGCCGGTGGTCGACAGACACATCTCGGGCGATGTGGTCGCGGACGCGATCAGCGCCCGCTTCTCCTGGGAGATCCTCCGTGTCTACCTGGAGCGGCAGGCCTACCCCGAGTTACGCCAAGATCTCGCCCACGGCTCTCCCGTCCCGGCATTCGTCTCGGAGATCCTCGGAGATCGGCCATCAGCGGCTGATGTGGAGCACGACGTGGTCGGCTGGTCGCTGCTGCTTCAGGCCGTGTTCGGCAAGTCAGGCTGGCCAGAGGTCAACTTCTATTCGGCGAGCACCCGCTGGGAGGGATCGCCGCTGCGCATCGCACGCGGGTCCAGCCTGCGCTATGAGCTGCTCGGCCCGCCGCCGACGATCGTTCGCGGCCGCCAGACGGTGACGATCGAAGTCGTGCTTGCCGGCCGTTTGCTGGGTCTTATCGATCTCCACGGTCGCAGTCCGGTGATCCGACCCGGCACGATCGTGACAGAGGTTCTCAGTTCACTCGGAGCGCACCTCGCCTTCGCTGTGGCCCGTGCGGCGCTCGTGGGGCCGGGCTGGCGCGAGCCAACCCTCCGTGACCAGCTTCTGAGCTGCGCCTCGACGCCCGTCCACACGCGACAGGGACCGTTCATCGCTCGCCGGGACCCGTACCGCTTCGGCTCGTCGTCATCCCAACGCTCCGAGCTCCCGTTCGACGCGGAGATCGCCCGGGCGCTGCGAGCGTGCGGTGACCAGCTGGACACCGCGTCTGCGGACTCGGTCTCCAAACTGGAATACCGGCCAGACATCCTGCTCGGCAGCCAGCCTCGGGACTCCGGCCCGCGCGCGGGGGTCCCGGCTCAGCTGGCGGCCCCTCAGAACCGCTCCTTCTTCGACCATCTGTTCGCGACCGAGCCGGATCCCTGGGGGTACGGCTCGGACTACGAGCAGCGCAAGTACGAGCAGACCCTGGCCATGCTCCCTGATGGACCGATCGAGCGATGCCTGGAGATCGGCTGCGCCGAGGGCCACTTCACCGTGCAGCTCGCTCCGCGCGTAAAACAACTCGTCGCGGCGGACATCTCTCGCGTCGCCCTCGCTCGCGCCGCCGAGCGCTGTGCCGAACACACCAATGTCAGCTTCCTTGCCCTGGACCTCTCCAGCGCGGAGATTCCGGGGGGTCAGAACGTGATCGTGTGTTCAGAGATTCTGTACTACCTAGCCGATCGCGAGGTGCTAGACGATGCTGCCAAGCGGATCGCGGCTTCGCTCGTTCCCGGGGGCCACCTGGTGATGGCCCACGCGCACCTGCTGATCGATGACCCAGGGGTTCCCGGGTTCGACTGGGGGATGCCGTTCGGAGCCCAGACGTTCTCACGCGTCATGGTCGAATCCGCGGGGCTCAGGCTCGAGGAGCGGGCACAGACGCCGTATTACCGGATCGAGCGTTATCGGCGACCGCGCCGGCTGCAAGCGAGCAAGGCGCGGCCGCACGTGGAGCAGCAGCTCGAAGCCGCCGCTCCTCCTCCCGAGGTGGCACAGTTCTTCTTTCCGGACGGCGGGAAACGGCCGGTCCTCTGGAACCCCGAGCCGGTTTCCTCCTCAGAGGTCCCGATCCTGACGTACCACCGGGTCTCCGACGACTACATCCCGGCCACCCGCCCCTGGTGCGTCACCCCTGCCGAGTTGGCGGCGCAGATGTCATTTCTCGCCGAATCCGGCTATCACAGCATCACGCTCGAGGAGTGGTGGGAGCACGCCAACGCCAGGCGACCCCTGCCCGGACGGGCGTTCATCCTGTCCTTCGACGATGGCTATGCCGATTTCGCCGAGCATGCGTGGCCAGTGCTCAGGGCGCTCGGGTTCAGGGCTCACGTCTTCCTTGTGACGTCGTTCGTCGGACGCTCCAATGACTGGGACCCGGCCTACGAGGTCAAGGTACCGCTGATGTCCTGGCAGACGATCCGCGCCCTGGAGGCGGATGGCGTGCTGTTCGGTTCCCACACCGCCAGCCATCAGCCCTTGACCACCCTGACGGTCAGCGAAGCGGTCGGCGAACTCGTGGGCGCTCGTGAGGCGCTGGCCCAACAGCTCGGCCGGCCACTACCAGCGATTGCCTACCCGTACGGCGACGTCGACGGGGCGATCGAGCACCTCGCCGGCGCCTGCGGCTGCGAGTTTGGGCTGACCTGTCGCGGTGGGCGGGCTGGCTTCGGTGACCTCCCGATCGACCTACCGCGGATTGATGTGGCCGGCACTCTGTCGGTCGACGAATTCAAGCAAGCTCTGCTCGGCTGATGGCCATCCAGACGGCGTTGATCGCCGTAGTCGTGCCCGTCTACAACGCGGCGCCCACGGTCGAGCAGGCGCTGAACTCTGTCCGCCGGCAGTCGCTCGGCGAGTGGCGCGCCGTGGTCGTCGACGACGGCTCCGACGACGAAAGCGCCGCGGTGATCCGCCGGCTCGCGGCGGCCGATGGCCGGATCGAGCTGCTCGCCGGCGAGGCCAATGGCGGTGTCAGCGCCGCACGCAACCGGGCGCTCGCCAGGGTCGACGAGGAGTGGACGCTGTTCTTGGACGCCGATGACTGGCTGGCGCCCGACGCGCTGGATCGCCTATTAGCCCGCGCCGGCCGGGGAGACTGCGACGCGGTCCACGGAAGTACCGCGCGCGTATACCCGGACGGGACGCTGGAGGCCGTCGAGCGCCTGCCGGACAGACCCGACCAGTTCCCAGTGTTCGCGCGGGCCCCGGCTCTCCCAATCCATAGCTGCATCGTGCGTACCCAGGCGGTCCGCGATGTTGGCGGATTCGACGAGACATTGATCAACGCCGAGGATTGGGATCTGTGGCAGCGCGCGTCGGGCCGGGGATGCCGGTGGGGTGCCATCGACGCCCGCGTCGCCTTCTATCGTGTGCGACCGGGGTCGGCGTCGCACACCGGCTCGCGGCTGCTCATCGACGGCCTGCGAGTGATTGATCGGGGACACGACTTCGGCCGATGGGGCGCAAGGGCTCCGTCGGAGCACTACCGCCTGCTAGCGCGCACGTATCTAGCTTGCTCAGCCGCAGGAATCGCGATTGGCCGCGACGATCCGAAGCCGGAGCGGGTGCTCGGGATGCTCGGTGAGGAGATATCGCCGGCGGTCGGCGCCGATCTGGCCACGCAGGTGGTGTTCCAGTCCGTTCGGATCGGCGCTGCCACCCCGGCCGGGGCGTGGCCTGAGTACGCAGACCGATTCCGCGAAGCCGCACTCTGCTGGCTCACCGCGCTCGGGTCCCGAGCCGGCGTAGCCGGCTTCGCTCGCGACGCCGAGGCGTCGCTGGACCGCCTGAACCTTCTGCATGGTGCGGGTGGTGCGCGCTTGGGTCGCCGGCTGCTCCAGGAGGTCGAGTTTGGTCTGCCGTGCCGACCGGTCCCGCCGGCTCCGGCGGTCGACCGCATCGTCGTCAGGGTCCGCGATGAACAGGAGGTCGTGGCCGACACCGACATCGTTCCAGGAGATTGCCAGCTTCCCGCGCTTGTGATTGCGGATGCGCTCGCCGGTGAGCACGGCTGGCTGCTGCTCCTGCTGTTCTTACGCCAGCGCTTGGTGGATGAGCTGGCGTTGCATCGTGAGGGGTCGATCGTGACCGTCCGGCGGCGCTCGCAAGCGCTCTACTCCGGGCCTCTGGATGAGACGCGACCACCGCTGCGCGCGGCGATGGAGCGCGTCGGCTGGACCCTGCTCCTACAGGAGATCTGGGCTGAGCCGGACTGGCCGCTCGCCCGCTTCTACACAGCCGGCGCAGCGAGCGATGATCCCGCCGCACCGGCGGAGCCGGAGGACGTGATCGCGGTCATCGACGGGCTGCGGGTGATTGAATTGGCCGCACGGCCAGCTCGGATCAGGGCGGACCGCCCGGTCCGCCTCGGCGTTCGCCTTGCAGGGGCCCCGCTGGGGTTAGTCGAAGTGACGCCCGTCGATGGCTGGGTACGCTCTGATGCGATCCGCGTAGCGGTTCTCGAGCAGGTCGGCTTTGAGCTTTGCAGGGCCGTGGTGCGCCGACTGCTGCTGCGGGGGTGGCGCGACGGCGCATCCCTACGTGACTGCCTTCTGCAGCCGGCTCCGGGCGGGAGCCCGGAGCGCGCCCTGGCGGGCGCACACGTGATCCCCGGGTGGTTCCGGCCGGCGAGCGAAGCCGCCGAGGGGCTCGAGGGCTTGACGCTGCTGGGCTGCCGCCGCCCCACCAGCACGTGTGCGCCGCAACGCGCCGCGCTGTTGCCCGCAAGCGCGCGGGAGGTCATCGCCGGTGCTGCACGCCGTTCGGGCGAGCCTGTCCTGGAGATCGATGGCGGGGGTGGCCCGCTCCTTCGGGCGCCGTTTGTGATCGCCACCGATGATGATCGGCCGCCGCCCCTTGCGCCGCGCAGCCGGTCCTGGAAAGGGCTGCGTCGATCGTCTTCACCGACTCCGGCGCCGTCCGGGTCTGACGCGCTGACGATCCTGCTGTTCGACGACGCAGCGTCAATGCTGGACGGCGTTTCGCGACTCGATGGCGCCGGGATCGCGTTGGTTTCGCTCCGGAAGTGGGTTGTGGCCGCGGCGGCACGCCAACCGATCGGGAGGGTGGTCGCGGTGGTCTGCCGACAGCGACCTGAGCCGCTCGGCCGGCGGTCGATGCACCGCCTGATCGCCTGCCGCCACGCAGCCACGCTGTTGGTTTCAGACGACGGGAGCCGCGGCAGGGCATGCGCACCCGACACGCTGCGCCGGCTCACGCGGGCGGGCCTGGAGATCGGCTGTGTTGCCGGCGCGGATCTGGCCGACGCCGGGCCGGCTGAGCTCGCGACCCGCCTCTTCGCCCAGCGTGACTCCATGCGAGCCGTTACCGGCCAGGCGCCTGCGGTGATTGGCTTTCTGGATTGCCGGCCGGACCGCGGTGCGGCTCAGATCGCATCTGCGGCCGGCTTTGACATCGGACTCGTCCGAGGGGCCTGGCCCGCGAGCTTTGCCGATCCACCAATTCGACTGCCAGTCATCACGGTCCTCCGACGCGACGAGATTCTCCAGTTAGTCGCATCCGCAACGTGATCGAGATTCGGGTTATCGACGCGCATTGGGGTGCGGGAACCGGCAACGAGGCTCAGCGCTGGCACGTCCTCAGGACGGTGTCCCGCTGGCATGCTCCGAGCTTGCCGTCGCTCGGCGATGATGTGCCCCCAGAGCTGCTTGAGGCGGCTGTGGAACGGGTCGCCGATCCAGCGCTGGCACGCCGCGCGGAGATCGAGTCGCTGCGCATGCGACTTTGTCCAGCCGAGGCCGTGCCGGGCCACGGACACGTTGCTCGTTCCATGATCGTCTGGGCCCACCGCCGGCCAGCGCAGGTGCGGGTGGTGCTTCTGGCCGTGTTGGCCGAGTCACGCCGGCCATCGGCGAGCACCGCAGTCGATCACGCGGCTCGGTGTGCGTGCCGAGCCGTCGTCAGACTCGCGTCACGCTGTCGGTGTGCAGAGAACGAAAAGAAGCGAACTCGGCCCGCTGTAGACGGGGTGGAGGTAGCGACGGCCGAAGGCCGCTCACCGGGACTCGATCTAGCAACGGGAGGTCAACCCGTCTCTGCGCTGCTGATGTCAGACACCACGCCCGCACGCTCACCGGCGCTGCCCGACGCGGGAGGGAAGCGCTGGGTGCTCGGGGTCACGTCAGCCAGCGCCGGCAGGGTCGCGTCGTCACCGGGGTCGTGCAGGTGGACGCGTTCGAAGCGGGACTTCAGCCTCAGGCACGGTGCCTCCACTAAATACCAGGAGAGCGTCGTCGCGACGGCGGTCAGCCCGACGGTCAGCGCCAGCAGCTCCCGGCGGTCGGTCACTGTGTAGTCCGCGATGATCAGAGCCGGGATGTGCCACAGGTATGCGGCATACGAGCGACGCCCGACAAGTGCCACCGGCCACCAGCCGAGCGCCCTGGACACAAGGCTGTCCGGCCGCTGCTCAACGTGCAGGATGACAACTACAGTGAGGATCGCGACCACGGTGAACCCGCCCCGGTAGGACCACGGGTCATCCCATGTGTCATGTCGCATCCAGGCTACGACGAGTATCAAAGCTCCCGCAGCGACCAAAGTGGACACGGTCGCGCGCTCCAGGCCGCGGGGCAGACCCTCCTGCACCAGCACCGCCCCGAGCACGCCTGCGAGCAGTTCCGGCGCACGCGTCGTCGGCAGGAAGAACAGCGTCGCGTCGCTCACCCCTGCCAGCTGCAGCACGGCGCTGAGTGCCAGGAAGCCTACTGCCAGGGTGATGACGGCTGTCCGGAGCCGCACGCGTCGGGCACGCAGCAGAGCGGTCAGCGTCAGTGGCCACAGCAGGTAGAACTGCTCCTCGACCGACAGCGACCAGCTGTGCCCGGTGTAGGACCCGCGCGGAGCGGTGAAGGCGAAATGGAAGTCTGCGGTGTAGGTCGCCGCCGCGACCAAGTCGCTCCAGGTGTGGGGCGCCTGGTAATGCAGTGACAGCGCCGTTGCGCCGACCAAAAACACGACGTAGGCGGGCATCAGACGCAAGAACCGGCGGGCGTAGAAGTCCCGCAGCCGGATCGCACCGAAGCGCTCGCTCTCACGTAGCAGCAGGCTGGTGATGAGGTAACCGGAAAGGGCGAAAAACACATCCACACCGATCTGACCGCCCGGGACGCGATTCGGGAGGACGTGCGTAAGGATCACTCCCGTTATCGCGAGCGCGCGCAGCCCGTCCAGGCCCGCGACGCGCCCCGATGAAGATCTCCCCATGAATCAAAAGGCTAGCTACTACCGGGTTCCGACATCCCCGCCGACGAGCGGGAGCCGATCCTGCTCGGGACAACGTGTTTCGGCGAGGAGTTGTTCGTCCTCGGCGACGCCGGGGTACGGCCGACGGCGAGGTGGGCGAGCTCTGCAGCGCCGGCGCGGGTCTCAGTCCCGGCTACTGGCGCGCCCCCGAGCTGACGGCGGTGGCGTTCGTGCCACGACCCTCGTCCCGGTCGCGAGCGCAAGCGGATCCACCGCACCGGCGACCTCGCCCGGCGAGACCCGGCTGGCGTCTTTCACCGTCTCGGCCGCCGCGACATCCAGATCGAGCGCCGCGGCTATCGGATCGAGCTCGGCGAGACCGAGTCCGCGATCCGCACGCTGCCGGGCGTCGCCGAGTGCGCCGTCCTCGGCGTGACGACGGACCGGTTTGAGGGCGTGTCGATCTGCTGCGCGCTCGTCAGCCGTGCCGACCCCAAGCCGACCGCCGGCCAGCTGTCCGCGCGGCTGCGGGACACTGCCGACCTACATGCTCCCGGCCCGCTGGCAGCTGCTCGCTGCGCTGCGGAAGAACCCGAACGGCAAGATCGACCGCTCGGCCGTCCAGGAGATGTTTGCCCAAGCTCGCACGGCCGGAACGTTTTCGCAATTCCACGGGCGAATCCCGCTCTGGAGCCCTGACCTCGGCAGCAGCCGCGCGCTCAAGCCGACCCGTCTCTTAGGGGCCAACCCTTGGCTGCTGAGCGATCGATGCAATGCATGCGAAATCGCGGCCAGGTGACGCTGGTGACGCTGGTCGCGATTCGTGATTTGGCCGCTTTGCGGGCAGCTGAATCTCGCCGCACTTCGGAGCGATCATCGAGTTTTGCGTACGGCCGCTTACAACCCGCTGCCCAGGAGCCGGCCAAGCGTCAGCCTCGAGGCGCTCCACGCGTATAAGGCATTCGCAAGGCGAGGTTAGAGGGGGACCACAAGGGCACACAAAGACGTTCGAACCCCCGTTAGGAGACCTGTTGCGGAACATAACTCTACTGTCAGTGATCGTCGTTGCCGGGCTGAGTTCGATCGCGATGATCCCGAGTGCCTCGGCCCTTAGCCGCGTCGCGGCCGTAACTAAGTCCTCGGTGTCGGCCTGCCCGCCCGGAAGCGCGTCGCCCAACTATTGCGAGCCGCACTGCATCGTCCCCCGGCTCGACGGAGGCGGACTGCTTGGCGCGATCGTCAAGATCAAGATCGCCAACTGCCGGCTTGGCGCGCTCTTCTTCTACTACCCCCCGACGGCAAGCACGCCGAAGCTGATACCTGCGAACTACCACCTGTTCACCGTGGTCGCCCAG
>Ga0302325_10010134_pt1 | contig 20470 bp, 28 predicted proteins | sample Palsa_T0_2_FD_201948 | JGI IMG/M metagenome (GOLD analysis project Ga0302325, IMG submission 201948) | Peat permafrost microbial communities from Stordalen Mire near Abisko, Sweden - Palsa_T0_2 | ecosystem: Environmental > Terrestrial > Soil > Palsa > Peat permafrost | place: Sweden: Abisko...
TCCTGACCCGCATCGCGTTCGGGTTCCGCTCCCCAGAGGCACTGATCGCGCTCGCGATGCTCAGCCTCGGCGGACACAAACCCAACCTCCCCGGCCGAAACCACCCACAGATACGTCAGTAGAGCCCGTTTTGGTCGTTCCGCGTCCGCTAGGGGTAGCGAGCGACGCCGAGGACCCCGAGCACCGCCCGTGGCCAGTTGTCCTTCATCGCGGCCGTTTACGCACCGGCGCCCGACTCTGCCAAGTTGGATAAATGCTCATCAAGGTCCTCGGACACCCGGTACGTGCAGATCTTGGCGAGATCCGGCTACCTTTGTACGAAACGGCAGAAGCCCTCGAGGAGAAGCATGTCCACCACCACTGAATCCCCCGTCGACACCGCTACCGGCTCACTGCAGGAGCAGGCGCGCCGCCATCTGTGGATGCACTTCACGCGGATGGGCGCGTACAGCGAGGCCCACGAGATCCCGATCATCGTCAAGGGGGACGGGTGCTACGTGTGGGATGAGCACGGCAAGCGCTACCTCGACGGCCTCTCGGCCCTGTTCTGCGTGAACATCGGCCACGGCCGCGCCGATGTCGTCCAGGCCGGCGCCGATCAGGCGAAGGAGCTCGGCTACTTCAGCAACTGGTCCTATGCCCACCCGCGCGCGATCGAGCTTGCGACCAGGGTCGCGGCGTTCGCCCCCGGGGACCTCAATCGCGTGTTCTTCACCAGCGGCGGCGGCGAAGCGGTCGATTCGGCACTGAAGCTCGCGCGCCAGTACCACAAGCTCACCGGCAAGCCCACCAAGTACAAGGTGATCGCCCGCGAGATCGCCTACCACGGCACCACGATGGGCGCGCTGTCGGCGACCGGCATCACCAGCCTGCGCCAGCCGTTCGAGCCGCTCACCCCCGGCGGCTGCCACGTGCCCAACACGAACCTCTACCGTCTCCCGCAGGGGCTGCAAGCCTCCGATCTGGCGGACAAGATCGCCGAGCGGATCGAGTTCGAGGGGCCCGACACGGTCGCCGCCGTAATTCTCGAGCCGGTCCAGAACGCCGGCGGCTGCTTCACCCCGCCCGAGGGCTACTTCGAGCGCGTGCGCGAGATCTGCGACGAGTACGACGTGCTGTTCATCTCCGACGAGGTGATCTGCTCGTGGGGCCGCCTCGGCGAATGGTTCGGCGCCCAGCGCTACGGCTACCAGCCGGACATCATCACGACTGCGAAGGGCCTGACGAGCGCATATGCGCCGATGGGCGCGGTGATCGTCTCCGACCGCGTCGCCGAGCCGTTCATGAGCGGCACCAACAACTTCACGCACGGCTTCACGTTCGGTGGGCACCCCGTCTGCGCGGCGATCGCGATGGCCAACCTCGACGTGTTCGAGAACGAGCAGCTGCTCGACAACGTCCGCCGCAACGAGCACAACCTCCGCAGCATGATGGAGAGCCTGCGCGATCTCCCGATCGTCGGCGACGTACGTGGCGCCGGCTACTTCCAGGCGATCGAGCTCGTCAAGGACCGGGAGACAAAGGAGTCCTTCAGCGACGAGGAGTCCGAGACGCTGCTACGCGGCTTCCTGTCCAGCGAGCTGTACCGCCGCGGGCTGATCTGCCGCGCCGACGACCGTGGCGACCCGGTCATCCAGCTGTCGCCGCCGTTGATCGCCGGCCCCGAGCAGTTCGCCGAGATCGAGTCCGTCCTGCGTCCGGTCCTCGAGGAAGCCGGCGAACGGATGCAAGTCCATCACGCCTAGCGCGGACGCGGGGCAGCCGCCGTGCTGACGGTACGGGACCTGATCACCGACCTCGAGGTCCGTGTGCTGGCGGGCGAGACCGGCCTCGACCTGCCGGTCCGCTGGGTGCACATGTCCGAGCTGCTCGACCCGACGCCGTGGCTGTCGGGCGGCGAGGTGCTGCTGACGACCGGCATGCAGCTCGGCGCGCCCGAGCGCCAGCGCGATTTCATCCAGCGCCTCGCCGACCGGCAGCTCGCGGGGCTCGGCTTCGGGATCGGGTTCGGGCACGACGAGGTGCCCGACACGATCCTGCGGATCGCCGAGCAGCATGACTTCCCGGTGTTCGAGGTTCCGTACGAGTTGCCGTTCATCGCGATCACCGAGGCTGCCTTCAGCCGGCTGTTGAACGAGCAGTACGCGGTCCTGCGCCGAGCGCTCGCGGCGCAGGAGCGACTCGAGCGGATCGTCCTGTCGGAGCGCGGGCTCGAGGCGCTCGCCGCCGCGCTGGCGACGCTCGTCGGCGGGAGCGTGCTCGTGTTCGACGGGCGCGGCGAGCTGCTCGTCCACCACCCGTTCAGGCGTGAGCTCGAGCCTGACACGCTCGCGGCGGTCAAGGCCGACGTGCGCGAGCGCTCCAAGCGCAGCGAGGCGCGGCCGTTCATGCCCTCGGTCGATGACCCGAGTCGCGCGCTCGCGCTCCCGGTCGCCGCCGACGGCGCCCCGACCCGCGAGCCGGCCGCGAACGGGTCCGGGCCGGGTCAGCGCAGGTCAGAGGCGTGGCTCGTGGCCGTCAAAGATGGCGAGCCGCTATCGGACTTCGACCGCCTCACGCTCCGCCAGGCGGTCACGATCGTCGCGCTCGAGCTGCTGCGCGCCCGGGTCGCCGGTGACACCGAGCGGCGGCTGGCAGGCGACGTGCTGGCATCGCTGATCGGCGGTGACCTGGCGGGCTCCGAGCTGCGCCGGCGGCTCGAGCCGTTCGGGCTGTCCGGCCGGGTCGCCGCAATCGTGATGGCGCGCCCGCCGGGTGGCTCCTCGCAGCTCGCGGCCGCCGAGTTGGCACTAGCGGCGGCACTGCGCGACGAGGCGGCGGCGGGCCTCGTCGCCACCTGCGGGCAGCTGGTGTGCGCGCTCGTGCCCGGGCTCGACGACGAGGAGCTGTTCGCCACCGCCGGTCGCGCCGCGCGCCGCCTCGAGGCGCAGCTCGGCGCCGGCGTCTCGGTCGGCGTCGGCCGGGCCGTCGCCGGCGAGGATGCCCGCCGCGCATACCACGAGGCCCGCTGCACGCTGGAGGCGCTGTCGCTGGGGATCGGGCGGCCCGTGCGGCGCGACGAGCCCACGCCGGCGCCGGGCGCCACCAACGGCAACGGTGCAGTCGCTCATGCTGGCCAGCTAGCCAGCATGAGCGAGACGCGCGTCGGCACTTACCGCGACCTCGGGTCCTTCCAGCTGCTGCTGTCTTTGCAGGACGAGGAGGCGCTGAAACTGTTCTGCGACTCGATCCTCGGGGCGATCGAGCAGAGCGAGGGTCACTACGGGGGCGAGCTGATGCGCTCGCTGGAGGCGTTCATCGACGAGAACGGCCAGTGGGAGCGGGCGGCCAAGCGCCTTTACTGCCACCGGCACACGCTGCGCTACCGGATCAGGCGCGTTGAGGAGTTGACCGGGCGAGACCTGTCGTCCGCCCGTGATCGGATCGAATTCTGGCTCGCACTGCGAGGAAGGGAGCTGGTCGCGTGAAGGTTGGTGTCCCCACCGAGATCAAGGTGGACGAATACAGGGTGGCGCTGACGCCCGCGGGCGTTCGTGAGCTCGTCGACGCCGGTCACGAGGTGGTCGTCCAGCGGGGCGCCGGGCTCGGCTCGGCGATCGAGGACGACGCCTACGCCGCGCAGGGCGCGACGATCCTGCCGGACGCCGAGGCCGTGTTCGGCGAGGCCGAGATGATCGTCAAGGTCAAGGAGCCCCAACCGATCGAGGTGGAGCTGCTCGAGCCTCGCCACACCCTCTTCACGTATCTGCATCTGGCGGCCGACGTCGAGCTGACTCGGGGTCTGATGCGGTCGGGCGCGACCTGCATCGCCTACGAGACCGTCGAGGACACGCGCGGACGCCTGCCGCTGCTCGCGCCGATGAGCGAGGTCGCCGGCAAGATCGCGACGCAGGCCGGCGCGTTCATGCTCGAGAAGCCGCTCGGGGGGCGCGGCATCCTGCTCGGCGGCGTCCCGGGCGTGGCGGCCGCCAACGTGATGATCATCGGCGGCGGCGTCGTGGGAATGAATGCGGCCTTCATCGCTCTCGGGATGGAGGCGACCGTGTACATCTACGACCGCAACATCGACAGGCTACGGGAGCTCGACATCGCGCTCGGCGGCCGCGCCGACACCTGCTTCGCCTCGACGCTGGCGGTCGAGGAGCGCCTGCCCTACATGGACCTCGTGATCGGCGCGGTGCTCGTTCACGGGGCGAAGGCCCCGCACGTCGTCACGCGCGCCCAGCTGTCACTGATGAAGCGTCACGCCGTGCTCGTGGACGTCTCGATCGACCAGGGCGGGTGCTTCGAGACCTCGCGGCCGACGACGCACACGAACCCCACCTACGAGGTCGACGGGATCACGCACTACTGCGTGGCCAACATGCCCGGCGCGGTTCCGATCACCTCGACCTACGCGCTGACCAACGCGACGATGCCGTACGTGATCGCGGTCGCCAACCAGGGCGCGCTCGCCGCGGTCACCGCCAACGCCGGCCTGAAACTCGGCGTCAATGTCGCCGCGGGCCAGGTCACGTATGCGCCGGTCGCCGAGGCCGCCGGAGTGCCGTACGTCGACGTCGACGAGGCGCTCGCCGGGGCCGTCGCGTAGCGGCCGCCGGGCGCGAGGGCGTTTATGTGGGTCGATCGATTCGGTCCCGCCCGCCCCGTGGGCGCCCTGCTACATTTCCGCACGCATGCCGACCACCAGCCAACTCGTCACCAAGGGTCGCAACAGGCCCGCCAAGAAACTCGCCACACCGGGCCTCAAGTCCGGTAAGGGCCGCAAACGCAAGGTCGCCGCGCCCCAGCGCCGTGGCGTCTGTACGCGCGTCTACACGACCACTCCGAAGAAGCCGAACTCGGCGTTGCGCAAGGTCGCGCGCGTGCGTCTGACGAACGGCATGGAGGTGGGCGCCTACATCCCGGGTGAGGGCCACAACCTTCAGGAGCACTCCGTGGTGCTCGTCCGCGGGGGTCGAGTCAAGGACCTTCCCGGGTTCCGCTACAAGGTGATTCGCGGGACGCTTGACGCCGCCGGCGTGGTCGATCGCAAGAAGGCCCGCTCGCAGTACGGCGTGAAAGCCAAGTAATGCCGCGTCGCGCAGCCGCGCAGATCCGGCCGGTCGAGCCCGATCCAGTTCATCGCAACCGTCTCGTCCAGCAGGTCATCAACAAGGTGATGCTGGACGGCAAGAAGTCGACCGCCGAGCGGATCGTCTACGACGCGCTCGCGATCCTGGGCGAGCGCACTGGTCGCAGCCCGCTCGAGGTGCTCGAGGCCAGCGTCAAGGCGCTGACGCCGGTGCTGGAGGTCCGTTCCCGCCGCGTCGGCGGGGCGACCTACCAGGTCCCCGTCGAGGTCCCACCGCGGCGCGCCAGGACGCTCGCCGTCCGCTGGCTCGTGACCTATTCGCGCCAGCGGCGCGAGAAGACGATGGCCCAGCGCCTCGCGCACGAGCTGCTCGACGCACAGCAACAGCAGGGCAACGCGTACAAGCGCAAGGACGACATCTACCGCATGGCGCAGGCCAACAAGGCCTTCGCGCATTACCGCTGGTAGTTGGCGCCGGTCCGTGCGGGCGCTTCGGCGTTCAAGCGGGCCGCGACCGGGGACTCGCCGAGCCGCGACAGGGACCGCTTTGCACCCCCGAGCGGGACCGCTCTGCCTCCGCTAGATGGAGAACGCGAGGGTCGCCCACCACACGGGACCGGGGGCTGCAGTGAGACAACCCTCGCGTTGGCCAACTCTACCCGCTGGGGCTGGAGGTAAACCCCCGACTGCTATATTTGGGTGCTGGCCCGAGTGGGCGCGAGGATCTGCGCGCAGGCAACGCTCGGGCGACCTATCTGCCAAATGGAGACCCCCACCCTCTGATACGTCCGCCCGTGGCGACACCTGTGTCGTGAATGGGCCCGCTGGGCCCTTTTTCACGCCCGTAGCCGGTCGCCCGGCGTCGCGCTCCTCCTGAGCGCCAACCCCGAAGAAAAGACTTCACATGCCTCGCACGTTCAGCCTCGACAAGACCCGGAACATCGGGATCATGGCGCACATCGACGCCGGCAAGACGACGACCACCGAGCGCATCCTCTACTACACCGGGCGTACTTACAAGATCGGCGAGGTCCACGAGGGCGCCGCCGTGATGGACTGGATGGAGCAGGAGCAGGAGCGCGGCATCACGATCACCTCGGCCGCCACGACCGCCACCTGGAAGGACCACCGGATCAACATCATCGACACGCCGGGCCACGTCGATTTCACGGTCGAGGTCGAGCGCTCGCTGCGCGTCCTTGACGGCGCGATCGCGCTGTTCGATTCGGTCGCTGGGGTCGAGCCGCAGTCCGAGACGGTCTGGCGCCAGGCGGACAAGTACAGCGTCCCGCGGATCGCCTACATCAACAAGATGGACCGGATCGGCGCCGACTTCGAGCGCGGCGTGCAGACCATGATCGACCGCCTCGGTGCCCACCCCGTGCCGATCCAGCTGCCGATCGGCGTCGAGGCCGACTTCATCGGCATCGTCGACCTGGTCGAGAGCCGCGCGATCGTCTACAAGGACGAGCTCGGCAAGGAGCAGGAGATCATCGAGATCCCGGCCGAGCTGGTGGAAGCGGCGGCGGCGGCGCGAGAGCACCTGCTCGAAGAGGTCTCGAAGTACGATGATGAGCTGCTCGAGATGATCCTGGAGGACAAGGAGGTCCCGGTCGACCGCCTCAAGGCTGCGATCCGCAAAGCGACCTTGCAGCTCGCGATGACGCCGGTCCTGTGCGGTTCGTCGTTCAAGAACAAGGGCGTACAGCCGCTGCTGGACGCGGTGCTCGACTACCTGCCGAGCCCGCTCGACGTTCCCGCCGTCGAGGGCTTCGAGCCGCAGCGGGGTTCCGACAACGGCGGCACGCCGGCCGTGCGCCACGCCTCCGACGATGAGCCGTTCGCGGCACTCGCGTTCAAGATCATGGCCGACCCGTACGTCGGCAAGCTGACGTACTTCCGCGTCTACTCCGGCAAGCTCACCGCCGGCTCGCGCGTGCTCAACGTGTCCAACGGCAAGACCGAGCGGATCGGGCGCCTGCTGATGATGCACGCGAACGAGCGCGAGGATCTACAGGAGGTCTTCTCGGGCGACATCGCCGCCGGCGTCGGCATCAAACAGGTCAGGACCGGTGACACGCTCGCGGCGCCCGACCAACCGATCCGCCTCGAGACGATCGTGTTCCCCGAGCCGGTCATCAAGGTCGCGATCGAGCCCAAGACGAAGATCGACCAGGAGAAGATGTCGACGGCGCTGGCGCGTCTTGCCGAGGAGGACCCAACCTTTCAGGTTCGCACCAACGAGGAGACGGGTCAGACTGAGATCTCCGGCATGGGCGAGCTGCACCTGGAGGTGCTGGTCGACCGCATGCTGCGCGAGTTCAAGGTCGACGCGAACGTCGGTCGCCCGCAGGTCTCCTACCGCGAGACGATTCGCGGCACGGCGGACAAGGTTGAGGGACGATTCGTTCGCCAGACGGGTGGCTCGGGCCAGTACGGCATCGTCTACATCAACATCGAGCCGGCGCCGGGCGAGGGTTTCGACTTCGTCAACAAGATCAAGGGCGGCGCGATCCCGACCGAGTTCATCCCGGCGGTCGAGAAGGGCGTTGAGGAGGCGATGGAGAACGGCCCGCGGGCCGGCTACCCCGTCGTCGACGTTCGGATCACACTGACGGACGGCAAGTACCACGACACCGACTCCTCGGAGATCGCCTTCAAGGTAGCGGGCTCGCTAGCCGCCAAGGAGGCGCTGCGAAAGGCCAAGCCCGTGCTGCTCGAGCCCGTGTTCGCCGTCGAGGTGGTGACGCCCGAGGAGTACATGGGCGACGTGATCGGCGATCTCAGTCGCCGGCGCGGTCAAGTGAGCGGGATGGAGCGGCGTGGCAACGCGCAGGTAATCTCGGCCCACGTGCCGCTCGCGGAGATGTTCGGGTACGCAACCGACGTCCGCTCGGCCACCCAGGGTCGGGCCACATACACGATGCAGTTCGAGCGGTACGACGAAGTACCGCCCAACATAGCCGACAAGATCGACGGCGACCAAGGAGCCGGATGAGGCGGAAATCCGCCAACTTTCCCGGCATAGCAGCACCATCGGACGGAAGTCCGATAGATTTTTGAAGTTCGTCCTCTCCACGGGCCTCAGCCCTGGAGCCAGGCGACAAAACACCTGAAATCAGAAGGAGCATCCCAAAGTGGCGAAGGCCAAGTTTGAGCGCGGTAAACCCCATGTGAACGTCGGGACCATCGGTCACATCGACCATGGCAAGACGACGCTCACGGCGGCCATCACCAAGGTGCTCCACGATCACTTCGGAACCGGCGAGGTGCGTGCGTTCGAGTCGATCGACAACGCCCCCGAGGAGAAGGCGCGCGGCATCACGATCGCCGCCTCGCACGTCGAGTACGAGACCGCCAACCGGCACTACGCGCACGTAGACTGCCCGGGCCACGCCGACTACGTGAAGAACATGATCACGGGTGCGGCGCAGATGGACGGAGCGATCCTCGTCGTGTCGGCGGCCGACGGCGCGATGCCGCAGACTCGCGAGCACATCCTGCTCGCCCGTCAGGTTGGCGTGCCGTACATCGTGGTCTTCCTGAACAAGGCCGACATGGTCGACGATCCCGAGCTGCTCGAGCTCGTCGAGGTCGAAATTCGCGAGCTCCTGTCCGAGTACGAGTTCCCGGGTGACGACATCCCGTTCGTGATCGGCTCGGCGCTGAAGGCGCTCGAGGGCGACAAGGAGTATGAGGCGAAGATCCTCGAGCTCGCCGAGCAGCTCGACTCCTACATCCCGGAGCCGGTTCGCGACCTCGACAAGCCGTTCCTGCTTCCGATCGAGGACGTCTTCTCGATCACGGGCCGTGGCACGGTCGCCACCGGCCGCGTCGAGCAGGGGATCATCAAGACCGGTGAGACGGTCGAGATCGTCGGCATCAAGGCGACCACGTCGACGGTTGTGACCGGCGTCGAGATGTTCAAGAAGATCCTCGACCAGGGCCAGGCAGGCGACAACGTCGGTTGCCTGCTGCGTGGTACCAAGCGCGAGGACATCGAGCGCGGTCAGGTGCTTTGCAAGCCGGGCTCGATCACTCCACACACCAAGTTCAAGGCAGAGGTGTACGTCCTGAAGAAGGAAGAGGGTGGGCGTCACACCCCGTTCTTCTCCGGTTACCGGCCTCAGTTCTACTTCCGCACGACGGACGTCACCGGCGTCGCCCATCTGCCCGAGGGCACTGAGATGGTCATGCCGGGAGACAACGTCCAGATGGAGATCGAGCTGATCCAGCCGATCGCCATGGATCAGGGGTTGCGGTTCGCGATCCGCGAGGGCGGCCGGACGGTCGGCTCCGGGGTCGTAACCGAGATCATCCAGTAGCCCAGCAGCGGGCGGGATGGGACCAACCCAACCCGCCCGCCGCGTTTTCCAGCAGATACGACACAGGGGGCGGGCCTCGATTGCCCGAGGCTCGCCCTGAACATTGAAAAGAGACTCACAAGCTTCACGTCAGGCGGGCGACATCGAGACCCGCCGAATTACGAGAGAAGGCCTGCACCCGCATGGCGACCATCGCCCAGAACAAGATCCGCATCCGCCTGAAGTCCTACGACCACACGGCGATCGAGACGGCGGCCAAGGAGATCGTCGAGACGGCGACGCGCACCGGCGCGCGCGTCTCCGGTCCCGTGCCGCTGCCCACGGAGAAGAACGTGTACTGCGTGATCCGCTCCCCGTTCAAGGACAAGGACTCACGCGAACACTTCGAGATCCGCACCCACAAGCGTCTGATCGACATCCACCAACCAACCCCCAAGACGGTCGACTCCCTCCAGCGCCTGGATCACCTCCCGGCCGGAGTCGACATCGAGATCCGTCTCGCCTCGTGATGGCCGCCATCCTCGCACGCAAGCTCGGCATGAGCCAGCGCTTCCTCGACGACGGCCACGTCGAGCGCATCACCGTGCTCGAGGCCGGGCCGTGCCCGGTGACCGCGATCCGCTCCAAGGAGCGGGACGGCTACGAGGCGGTGCAGCTCGCCTTTGGCACCTGCAAGGAGAAGGCGCTGACGCGGGCTGAGCTCGGTCACCTGAAGAAGGCCAGTGCCTCCGCTCACCGTCACCTGGCCGAGTTTCGCGACGAGGCGGGAGAGCTGCTGGTGGGCAACACGGTCACCGTCGAGGTGTTCGCGCCCGGTGACAAGGTCAAGATCTCCGGCAGCTCCAAGGGCAAGGGGTTCCAGGGAACGATCAAGCGACACAACTTCAAGAGCGGTCCGAAGTCGCACGGCTCCCACAACGTCCGTGCGCCGGGATCGATCGGCGCCTCCGCAACCCCGTCGCGAGTGTTCAAGGGCCTGCGTGGCCCCGGCCGGATGGGTGGCGGCCGGGTCACGCAGAAGGGCCTGACGGTGGTCGACGTGATGCCCAAGCAGAACCTGCTGCTCGTTCGCGGGGCCGTCCCGGGAGGCAAGGGCGGGATCGTCGAGGTGCGAACCGATGCCTAGGAGCGCAAGCGTGATCGGCGGTGGCACGGTCGAGCTCGACCCCACCGCGTTCGAGGCCGAATTCAACATGCCGGTCGTGCACGAGGCCGTGCGGGCGGAGCTCGCCGCCCGCCGGCAGGGCACTGCGTCGACCAAGACGCGCGGCCAGGTATCGGGCGGCGGCGCCAAGCCGTGGCGCCAGAAGGGCACCGGGCGGGCGCGTGCCGGTTCGTCGCGTTCCCCGGTGTGGACCGGTGGCGGAACCGCGTTCGGTCCGGTGCCACGCGGCTATACGTTCAAGGTCAATCGCAAGGCTCGCCGCATCGCGCTGCGCGCCGCGCTGTCGGTGCACGCCGAGCGCGGGTCGCTCGCGATCTTCGACGCCGCGACGTTCACCGCTCCCTCCACCCGGCAGGCAGTCGACCTGCTCGACGACTGGAGCGCGCGGTTCCCGACCCTCGTCCTGCTCGACGAGGCCGAGGAGATCGTGGGCAAGTCGTTCCGCAACATTCCGCGCGTGATCGCGATGCCGGTGCAGGATGCGGGTGTGGCGGACCTGATCGGCGCCGCGTCGCTGCTCGTCTCGCAGGAGGCCCTGCAGGCGCTGGTCGCCCGGGCGACGGGCCCGGGCGGAGCGAGTGAGGAGCCGTCCTGATGGATGCATCCCAGGTGATCATCCGCCCGGTCGTGTCCGAGAAGAGCTACGTGCTCGCAGAGGCGGGCAAGTACACCTTCCGCGTGCACGACAAGGCCCACAAGACGCAGATCCGCCAGGCGATCGAGCAACTGTTCGACGTCAAGGTCGTCGAGGTGCGGACCGCCTCGGTCAAGAGCAAGCCCAAGCGCAGGGGTCAGACCTCGGGACGCAGCCGGCAGTGGAAGAAGGCGATCGTGCAGGTTCGCGAAGGTGACACGATCCCGATCTTCCGTGGGTTGGAAGGAGCCGCTGAGTAATGCCGATTCGGAAGCCGAAGCCGACGTCCGCGGGCATGCGGTTCGTCTCGTACCCGGACTTCGCCGAGATCACCCGTTCGGAGCCGGAGAAGTCGCTCGTCGAGGGGCTGACGAGGTCCGGCGGGCGCAATGCATACGGACGCAAGACCTCGCGCCATCGCGGTGGCGGCGCCAAACGCCTGTACCGGCGGATCGACTTCAAGCGCCAGAAGGATGGAGTCCCGGCCAAGGTCGCTCACATCGAGTACGACCCGAACCGTTCCGCCTATATCGCGCTGCTGCACTATGCCGACGGCGAGAAGCGCTACATCCTCGCTCCGGCGCGCATGCGCGTCGGAATGACGGTGCAATCCGGCCCGGGGGCGGATATCAGGGTGGGCAACGCGCTACCGCTGATCAACATGCCCCCCGGCACGATCGTTCACAACGTTGAGCTGACTCCCGGTCGCGGCGGCCAGATCGGCCGCGCCGCCGGCACCGGGATCCAACTCCTGGCCAAGGAGGGGGACTACGTCACCCTCCGGCTTCCGTCGGGTGAGATGCGGATGGTCCGCGGCGAGTGCCGCGCCACCGTCGGCACGATCGGCAACTCCGATCACCAGAACGTCAAGATCGGCAAGGCAGGCCGCAAGCGCCACATGGGCGTCCGGCCACAGACCAGGGGTACCGCGATGAACCCAGTCGACCACCCGCACGGCGGCGGCGAGGGCTCGACGACCCCTGGACGGCATCCGGTCACGCCGTGGGGCGTTCCAACGCTCGGCTACCGGACCCGGAAGAAGGGCAAGGCGTCCGACAAGTACATCGTGCGCGGCCGGAGAAGGGGTAAGAAGCGGTGAGCCGCTCGAGCAAGAAGGGCCCGTTCGTGGAGGAGCGCCTGATGGCGCGAATCGAGGCGCTCAACGCCTCGGGCGAGCGACGCATGCTGAAGACCTGGTCTCGCTCCTCGACCATCTTCCCTGACATGGTTGGACACACGATCGCCGTGCACGATGGGCGTAAGCACATTCCGGTGTTCGTCTCCGAGTCGATGGTCGGCCACAAGCTCGGCGAGTTCGCCCCGACCCGGCTTTACCGTGGCCACGCGGCTACCGGGAAGAAGCGATGAGCGATCCTGAGGATCTGGACGAGCGGTCGGTGGAGGACTCGGCGACGGAGCCTCCTTCAGAGGCACACTCGAGTGCCTCTGAAGCAGACCCCGCCACCGAGTCTGCAGACGAGCTCGCGCCCGCTGCCGAGGATTTGGCGGCTGAGGCTGCGGCCGAGTCCGAGGAGCCTGAGGACGACGACGAGGACGACGAGCTCGAGGCCGAGATTGATGAGGAGCCCAAGGCGGCGGCTCCTGCTCCCGCCAAGCCGCGGCGGCTTCGGCGGCCGCGTGGGGCAAAGGAGGAGCCGGCCAAGCCGCCGGCGCCGGCGCCGCGGCGCCAGCGCGGCCGGCGCGAGCCGGGGGCGCCACGACCGGTCGTGCGGGCGCAGGCGAAGTACGTGCGCTCCTCGGCGCGCAAGGCCCGGCTGGTCTGCGATCACATCCGTGGAAAGAGCGTCGAGGAGGCGCGCGCTATCCTCGCCGTCACGCCGCGTGCCGTCGCACGCGACTGGAGCAAGCTTCTCGAGTCGGCCGTCGCCAACGCCGAGCACAACCATGAGCTCGTGGGCGAGGACCTGTACATCAAGGCGGTTCACGCCGATGAGGGCCCGACGATCAAGCGCTTCCGGCCGCGGGCGATGGGGCGTGCGACGAAGATCCGCAAACGCACAGCGCACCTGACGATCCTGCTCACGCCCAAGGAATAGAAGACATGGGTCAGAAAGTTCACCCCGAATCGATCCGCGTGGGCTACATCCACGACTGGAAGTCGAACTGGTTCAACGAGAAGAATTTCTCCGATTACCTGTACGAGGACCTGCGGATTCGCAATCACATCATCGGCCGGTTATCGCATGCCGGACTGTCGGACATCACGATTCGTAAGAACGCGACCGAGGTGGAGGTCAACATCCACACCGCGCGTCCCGGGATCGTGATCGGGAAGTCCGGCTCCGAGGTCGACCAGCTGCGCCGAGATCTGCATCAGATCACCGGTAAGCAGGTCAAGGTCAACATCCTCGAGATCAAGCGGCCGGAGCTCGATGCCCGGCTCGTTGCGCAGTCGATCGCCGAGCAACTGCAGAACCGCGTCGCGTTTCGCCGCGCGATGAAGCGGGCCCTCACAAGCGCAATGCGCTCAGGCGCCAAGGGCGTCAAGGTCCAGGTCTCCGGTCGCCTCGGCGGCGCCGAGATGGCGCGCACCGAGGGCTATTCCGATGGCCGGGTGCCGCTGCATACGCTGCGGGCCGACATCGACTACGGCTTCCACGAGGCCCGCACGACCTTCGGTCGGATCGGGGTCAAGTGCTGGATCAACAAGGGCGAGATCATGCCCGAGGGCTACACGGGCGCCGACTTGACGATCATGGAGGAGCCGGCTCCGCAGGCGCCCGAGCGTGGCGGTCGCGACGGCCGCCAGGGTCGTGACGGACGCGGTCGCGGCGGTCGCGACGGCCAGAGCGCCGGCGCCGGCGGCGGTCGTGGTCGCGGCGGTGGTCCCGGCGGCCCGGGCGGGCCGGGCGGTGCCGGCGGCGGACGCGGACGTGGCCCGGGTGGTCCCGGTGGCCCAGGTGGTCGTGGCCGCGGCGGTCGGCCGGGCGGTCCGGGCGGCGCAGGTCCGGGCACCAGCTCGGGCGGCCTCGGCGGCGGCGGTGGGTACCGTGGCGGTCAGGGTGGTGGCCAGGGCGGCTCCGGCGGTGGGTACCGTGGTGGCCAGGGCGGCGCGGGCGGCGGCGGTGGCGGTGGGTACCGTGGCGGTCAGGGCGGCGCGGGCGGTGGCGGTGGCGGTGGGTACCGTGGCGGTCAGGGTGGTGGCCAGGGCGGCGCGGGCGGTGGCGGTGGCGGTGGGTACCGTGGCGGTCAGGGTGGTGGCCAGGGCGGCGCGGGCGGTGGCGGTGGCGGTGGGTACCGTGGCGGTCAGGGCGGCGGCTCCGGAACTCGGGGTCCGCGTCCCGGCGGTCCAGGCCGCGGCGAAGGCGGACGCGGTCCGCGTCCGGCGGCCGGTTCGGGCGATGGCGGCCAGGGCAGCAGTGGCGGCGGCGCCGGTGGCGGCGCGCCCCCAGCCGGTGGTGAGGGCTGATGCTCGCCCCGAAGCGCGTCAAGCATCGCAAGCAGCACCGCGGCCGCCGGGCCGGGTTGTCGCGCGGGCAGGTGAAGGTCCAGTTCGGCGAGTACGGCCTCAAGGCGCTCGACGCCGGCTGGATCACCAACCGCCAGATCGAGGCGGCGCGTGTTGCGATGACCCGCAAGATCCGCCGCGGCGGCAAGGTGTGGATCAATATCTACCCCGACAAGTCCTTCACAAAGAAGCCCGCGGAGACGCGCATGGGCTCGGGCAAGGGCTCGCCGGAGGGCTGGGTCGCGGTTGTCAAGCCCGGGCGCGTGATGTTCGAGCTGGCCGGCGTGCCAGAGCCACTGGCGCGCGAGGCGATGCGGCTGGCCGGCCACAAGCTGCCGGTGCGGACGAAGTTCGTCCTGCGCGAGGAGGGCTGAGATGAAGCCGATCGAGTTGCGCGACATGAGTGACAGCGATCTGCGCCGGCACGTCGTGACGGCCCGTCGCGAGCTGTTCGGACTCCGGTTCCAGCACGCGACCGGCGAGCTCGACAACACCGCGCGCCTCGGGCGCGCGAAGCAGGAGATCGCCCGGGCGCTGACAATCGCCCGCGAGCGCGGAATCGAGACTGGGAGCTAGGTATGGCCGACGAGGAATTGGATCAGGACACGAGCCCGGACGTCGCCAAGGCGGCGGAGCCAGCCGCTCCCGAGGCGCCACAGCTCGCGCCGAAGGCGAGGCGTCAGCGCAGCCGTGCCGCAAAGGCCGGGAAGACGACCGTTCGCGTCCCCCTGACGCCCGCCGAGCGCCAGGCCGCTCGCGACGAACTGCGCGCGCAGAAGGCCGCGGCGCGGCGCGGCGAGCGCGCACGCCAGCGTGCCAAATACCGGGCGGCCGAGCACGAGCGGCAGGCGACACCGCCGCGCGAGCACGTCGCCGGTAACCAGAAGACACGGCAGGGCGTGGTCGTCTCCGACCGTGCCGACAAGACGATCATCGTGCGGATCGATGTGGCGCGCCGTCACCGGCGCTACGAGAAGGTCGTGCGCACCTCCAACACGGTTCACGTGCACGACGAGTCAAACGACGCCCACATCGGCGACACCGTCGTCGTGCGCGAGTGCCGCCCGCTGTCGCGGACCAAGCGCTGGCGCCTGATCGAAGTGGTGGAGAGGGCGAGGTAGAGCCATGGTCCAGAACGAGACACGCCTGCGCGTCGCCGACAACACGGGCGCCCGCGAGATCCTCGTGATCCGCGTGAAGGGCGGGCATCGGCGCCGCTATGCTCACGTCGGCGACATCATCACCGCGACCGTCAAGACGGCGATCCCGAACGGGTCTGTGAAGAAGGGCGATGTTGTCACCGCTGTTGTCGTGCGCACGAAGAAGCCCTACGGGCGCGACGACGGTACCTACATCGCCTTCGACGAGAACGCGGCAGTGATCATCGACAACAACAACAACCCCCGCGGGACGCGCATCTTCGGGCCGGTCGCGCGCGAGTTGCGCGAGCACAACTTCATGCGGATCGTCTCGCTGGCGCCGGAGGTGCTGTGATGCCGGCGCGAATCAAGGCGGGCGATCAGGTGATCGTGGTTAGCGGCAAGGACCGCGGCAAGGGCGGTCGTGTGCTGCGCGTAGAGCCGGCAAAGCAGCGGGTCTACGTCGAGGGTCTGAACATGATCAAGCGCCACGAGCGTCCCCGCCAGGTCCCCGGCGCCCAACGCGCCGAGCAGGTCGGAGGCGTGATCGAGAAGGAGGGTGGCATCCACGTCTCCAACGTGATGCTGGCCGATCCAACGGACGGCAAGCCGACCCGCATCGGAATCGAGATCGACGGCGGCCGGCGCTTCCGTGTGGCGCGCCGCACCGGTACCAGGATCGACTGATGTCTGCTCGTCTCAAAGCCAGGTACAACGAGGAGATCCGTCCGGCGCTGATCGAGCAGTTCAACTACTCGACGCCGATGCAGGCCCCGAAGGTCCTGAAGGTGACGGTGAACATGGGTGTCGGCGACGCCAAGCAGGACTCGAAGATCCTCGACGCCGCCCAGGGGCAGCTCGCCTCGATCACCGGCCAGCGGCCCAACGTCCGCCGGGCGCGCAAGTCGATCGCGCAGTTCAAGCTTCGCGAGGGCATGCCGGTCGGCCTGTCAGTGACGCTCCGCGGCGACCGGCAGTACGAGTTCCTCGACCGCCTGATGTCCGTCGCGATCCCCCGGATCCGGGACTTCCGCGGGCTCAACCCGCGCTCGTTCGACGGCCGCGGCAACTATTCGATGGGCCTGCGCGAGCAGACCATCTTCCCCGAGATCGACTACGACGACGTCGACCAGACGCGTGGCCTCGACGTCACCATCACCACCACAGCCCGCACGGACGCCGAATCGTTCGCGCTGCTCGAGGCGCTCGGCATGCCGTTCGCGAAGGACGGCCGGCCTGGCGAATTCGCGGCGGTGTCGCTGGCAACCGAGAATCAAGGAAGCTAATGGCCAAGGTTTCGCAGAGGGTCCGCCAAGCGCGGACGCCCAAGTACAAGACCCGCGGGTACACCCGCTGCCGTCGCTGCGGTCGCGCACGCGCCGTGTATCGCAAGTTCGGCGTGTGCCGGATCTGCCTTCGCGAGCTCGCGCACGACGGCTACATCCCCGGGATGACGAAGTCGAGCTGGTAGGGCCGCTGTCCGATGTCGATGACCGACCCCATCGCTGACTTCCTCACGCGTCTGCGCAACGCAGCGAAGGCGCAGCACCACGACGTCACGATTCCGTCCTCCAAGCTGAAGCGTGACCTCGCGCGGATCCTCAAGGAGCAGGGCTACATAGAGGCCTACGAGGTGCTGCCTCCTGGCGCCGACAATCCTGGCGAGCGGATCACGGTGACGCTCAAGTACACGAACGAGCGCAGGCCGGTGATCACTGGAATTCAGCGGGTGTCACGTCCCGGCCAGCGCAGCTACGTCGACCACGCCCACATCCCGCGCGTGCAGGGCGGCATGGGTACGGCGATCATCTCCACCTCCAGGGGCGTGATGACCGGCCACGAGGCGCGGGCGCTGGGAGTCGGCGGGGAAGTCGTGGCGAAGGTCTGGTAGACCTGGAGACGAGCGATGTCAAGAATCGGCAGACAACCCATTCCGATCCCCACGGGCGTGACCGTCACGATCGAGCCAGAGCTCGTCACCGTGCGTGGCCCCAAGGGGGAGCTGTCAGAGCGGATCCCGCGCGACATCACGGTCGCGGAGGCAGCGGGCGAGAACGGCGACGGGCAGCGGCTCGTCGTCACCCGACCGACCGACCGCGGTGAGCACCGCGCGCTGCACGGTCTGACCCGCACGCTGGTGGCAAACATGGTGACCGGCGTGACGACCGGGTTCGAGAAGCGCCTCGAGATCCAGGGCGTCGGCTACCGGGCGCAGCTGAAGGGGCGCGACCTCGAGCTCGCGCTCGGCTATTCGCACCCGGTCGCGGTCAAGGCGCCGGACGGGATCGAGTTCGAGGTGCCGCAGCCGACGAGGATCACCGTCCGCGGCGCATCCAAGCAGCAGGTCGGCGAGATCGCCGCCTACATCCGCAAGCAGCGCAAGCCCGAGCCCTACAAGGGCAAGGGGATTCGCTATGAGGGCGAGTTCGTCGCCAAGAAGGTCGGTAAGCGCGCATGAGTGTCATGACAAAGCCGAGCATGCGCCTGAAGCGGCGCCGCCGCGTCCGGGCGAAGATTCACGGCACCGCCGAGCGCCCGCGGATCTCGGTATTCCGCTCCAACCGCGGGATCTCGGCGCAGCTGATCGACGACGACGCCCGCCGCACGGTGGTCGCGGTCAACTGGACCGAGGCGAGCCTGCGCGAGCTCGCGCCGACCGAGCAGGCGCGGCAGGTCGGGCTGCAGCTGGCGGCGCGCGCCAAGACCGCCGGGGTCACGACCACCGTGTTCGATCGCGGCGGATACCAGTACCACGGGCGCGTGCAGGCGCTCGCCGACGGCGCCCGCGAGGGCGGGCTCCTGTTCTAGCTCGGGCCGCTACCCTGGACTGACCTAATGGCACGTGATCGCACAGTTTCGTCAGCCGGGCTCGACCTGCAGGAGCGGGTCGTCGAGATCAACCGCGTCGCGAAGGTCGTCAAGGGCGGCCGTCGCTTCTCGTTCACGGCGCTGGTCGTGGTCGGGGACGAGCGCGAGGTCGTCGGTGTCGGCTACGGCAAGGCCAACGAGGTCCCGGTCGCGATCCAGAAGGGTGTCGAGCGCGCGAAGAAGAATCTCTACCGCGTCCCCAAGCATGGCTCGACGATCACGCACCAGACGACCGGCATCTTCGGTGCGGGGCGGGTGTTCCTGAAGCCGGCTGCGCCCGGCACCGGTGTGATCGCGGGCGGCGGCGTGCGAGCGGTGCTGGAGCTGGCCGGGATCACCGACATCCTCTCGAAGTCGCTCGGGTCCCAGAATCCGATCAACCTGGTGAAGGCGACGATGGCTGGGCTCGAATCGCTACGTACCCCCGCCGAAGTGGCAGAGCTCCGTGGGTTGTCCGTCAACGCGGTTCTCGGGCTGTCGTCCAACGAGGCCTCCGACTCGCCAACCGCTTCCGTTGAGGACGGGGCGGGGTCTGGGCCTGAGGCGACGCGAGTTCGCGAGTCGGAGGCCCCATTGGCCGACTCCGCGCCGGCTCCCGACGTTGCCGTCTCAGCCGACGCTGGGGAAGAAGCTGCAGAAGCCGTCGACGCTGAAGCGGATGAGGCCGAGGCATGAGCTCGCTCAAGGTCACGCAGCGCAAGTCGCGCAACGGGTGCGATCAGCGCCAGCGCGACACGCTGCGCTCGCTGGGCTTGAGGCGGATCGGCCAGACCGTCGAGGTGCGGGACAACCCGCAGATCCGCGGCATGCTCCACAAGGTCAGGCATCTGGTGGAGGTCGAGGACTCGTGAGTCCTGAGGAGACGCCCGCCGCGGAGGAGCGGATCGGCCTGCACAACCTGAAGCCCGCGGCCGGATCGCGGCGGCCGCGCAAGCGCATCGGCCGCGGCGAAGGGTCCGGGACCGGCAAGACCTCGGGGCGTGGCCAGAAGGGCTACGGCTCGCGCTCGGGCGCGAAGTCGCGCCCCCGCTTCGAGGGTGGGCAGATGCCGATTCACATGCGGATGCGGAAGCTGCGGGGCCCGCATATGAAGAAGTCGATGCCGTTCGAGCCCTTCCGGACGCACACCCAGACGGTCAACCTGAAGGACCTCGAGGTGCGCTACGTGAAGGGCGACTCGGTCGGACCGGCCGAGCTCAAGGCGGCAGGCATCGCCACGCGTCCCGGCATCCCGATCAAGGTCCTCGCCAAGGGCGAGCTGACGATCGCGCTGACAGTCAGCGCGCACGCGTTCAGCGGCGCCGCGCGCCAGGCGATCGAGGCCGTCGGCGGGACGTGCGTCGTGATCGGCGACGCGGCCACGACCGACGCGAAGACCGACTCCTGAGGCTGGCCCGATGATCTCGACGATTCTCGGTGCGTTCCGAGTCCGGGAGATCCGCAACAAGGTCCTGTTCACGGCGCTGATGCTGGGCCTGTACCGGCTCGGCTCATACATCCCGGCGCCGGGGATCAGCCGGACCGCCGTTGCGGCGATCCAGAAGAACTTCGGTGGCTCGAGCATCCTCGGGCTGCTCAACACCTTCTCGGGCGGCGGGCTCGGGCGGATCGCGCTGTTCGCGCTCGGGATCATGCCCTACATCACCTCGTCGATCATCATGCAGCTGCTGACCGCGGTCGTGCCTTCGCTGGAGAAGCTGCAGAAGGAGGGCGAGGTCGGCCAGGCGCGGATCACGCAGTACACCCGCTACCTGACCGTCGGTCTCGCGTTCGCGCAATCGATCGGTTACGTGTTC
>Ga0302325_10010138_pt1 | contig 20467 bp, 12 predicted proteins | sample Palsa_T0_2_FD_201948 | JGI IMG/M metagenome (GOLD analysis project Ga0302325, IMG submission 201948) | Peat permafrost microbial communities from Stordalen Mire near Abisko, Sweden - Palsa_T0_2 | ecosystem: Environmental > Terrestrial > Soil > Palsa > Peat permafrost | place: Sweden: Abisko...
TGGAGGAACCAGATATTGGGCAAGCTGAACCAGCCGAGCGCGCCGTAGCGCGGATTGAAGACCAGATCGCGATGTTTCCACAGGCACTGCATCGTGCCGAAAGCCCACCGGAAGCGCTGCTTGGCCAGCCACCGGTACGTTTCGGGCGCTTCCGTCCAGGCGATGGCCTCGGGCGCGTACTCGATGCGATAACCAAGCCGGTGCAGCGTCAGCGTCAGGTCGGTATCTTCGGCCAGCGTGTCATCAGAGAATCCGCCCGCGGCGTTGATGGCGCTGCGGCGCAACGCGCTGACGGCCCCGGGCACCACCGTAATGCAATGCCACTCAGTATAGGCGCGCCGGTCGAGATTGAAGCCGCAGATGTACTCGAGGCTTTGGCAATTGGCGATGAAGGTGCGCAAATTGCCGACGCGCGCGTTCCCGCTGACCGCGCCAACCAGCGGATGAGCGAGGGGCTCGACGAGGGACCGAATCGTGGCGCGCACAAATTGGGTATCCGCGTCGAGGAAGACGACGATCTCGCGCTGGGATTGGGCGATGGCGTGCCGGAGTGCGGCGGCCTTCCCGCGGTTGGGCTGGCGCACCAGGCGAATGCGCGGGTCGGCGGCGGCCATAATCTCGACCTTGGCCGCCGTGTCATCGCGCGAGCCATCGTCGGCCACGATGATTTCCAACTCGCCGGCGTAATCGGTGTCCAGGACTGAGTGCAGTGTTTTCTGGATCACCTTGCCCTCGTTGAAAGCGGCGATCACCACGGACACCGGCGGATGGAAGTTGGACGCGGCCAGGGAAGGGGACCGATGGTGCCGGTGCGCGAGCCAGGCCACGAGCAGGGTGCGCGCGACCACCACGCCCGTGGAAAAGATCATGAATGCCCAAAAGAATGCGACAATGCCGTGCCAGGTCCGGAAACCCGTGCCGGCCACGAAGCGGTCGATCGGCCGGTGGCTCGGATCGACGGGCGGCATCACTTCGTCGCGCGTCATATTGAGCAATTGCGAGAGCGAAACGATGCGATCGCCCCGTGCTTGCAGATAGTCGATGATGCGCGGGAGCGCCGCGACCGTCTCCGAACGGTCGCCTCCGGCGTCGTGGAGGAGGATGATGTTGCCCTCGTTGCGAAGATCTTTGACGCGCTGCACGATTTCATCGGTCCCGGGCCGCGCCCAATCCTGGGGATCGATCTTCTCGAGCACCACCGTGTAACCGAGTTGTTTCTCCGCCATGCTCAGCGGGGCCAGCTCGGCGATATCCGTGGGGTTCGAGTCCGCATTGTAGGGCGGTCGAAACAGCGTGGTGGACCGGCCGGTATAGCTCTCCAGGAGGCGCTGGGTGAGGTTCAGTTCGAGTTCCATTTGCCATTCCGACATGACGGCGAGGTTACGGTGCGAGTAGGTGTGATTACCGATCTCATGCCCTTCGGCCACGATACGCTGCACCAGCCCCGGATAGTCCTCGCAGTTCTTCCCGAGGAGGAAAAAGGCGGCCTTCACCCCGCGCGCGCGCAGGATGTCGAGAATCTTCGGGGTCCATTCCGGGCTCGGTCCATCATCGAAGGTGATCGCGACCTCATGCTCGCCTCCCGCGCCTTGATGGTAGAGAATCGGGTAGGTGGGAAAGTCGGTGTAATCCGCCCGCAACAATCCTTTGGCATCGAGCTTGACGATGCGCGCGCCGTCCTCCCTTTTGGTGTCGACGGAGACGATTTCGCCACGACCGACGTTGGTGACAGTGTCACTGGATTTGAGCGCGCCGAGCGCCTTGAGCGCGCTCGAAGTGGGCTGGCCCTTGAGCTCGAGCACATCCCAGATTTGCGGATCTTCGGAACCCAGGCGCATGACCCCGACGCCGCCGAATTGCGCCGCTCTGACCGCGTGGAGATTGTCGTAGAAGGAGATCGCGTCCAGAAAGCTGACGGTGTGCTTGTCCGCGTGGTCCCAGTATTCGTACTGGCCGTTGTAACTCGGCGGGGCGACTTCGGTTTTATTCCCGGCGGTGTCGACGCCCGCGTCACTCGCCCGGCTCATCGCGTCCTTGAAGGTGATCAGCTCCGTCCGTTTTGCGGTCGTGTTCCAGTCGTAGGCATACGCGCCAAGGACGCCGATCCACTGCTCGGGATCGGCGTTCTGGACGATCACCTTGATCCAGCCCTCGAGCCACGGCTGCGAGGCGATGGGCCCCGGGGCATCGGTATCGGAGTTTTCGTCGTGCAACGTGACCAGAAAACGATCCACGAAATCCTCCAGGGCCGGGCGGTTGGATTTCACGTCGGGCTGCGCGTCGGGGTCGCTAAAGATGTGGAAAGTCTTGAAGTCTTCCCCGGGCGAAACGGAAAACCACAAGTCCATGCCAGCGGTCTCCAGTGCGGTCGAGATCTGCAGGAGGAAATCCGAGTAGTTGTCGCGATAGGCGGGATCGAGCTGCTCCCAGTCGATGATCAGTCCGCCCGCCTTGATGGCGCGCAACTGGGCGAGGAGATCGCGAATGAATCGCGCGCGCCGGTCGGCGGTGCCGTTGGCGAGATTCTCGACGGCCTCCGGCTGCCAGACGCTGCCCTGGATATTTTGGAGCAGCGGCATGAGGACCAGGCTGTGCGCCGCGGCAAACGTCACGAGCCGGGGATTGGGCTCTGTCACCAGGCGGCTGTCGGTGCCCTGGAGCGAAAACCATTCGGGGGCGAGGTGCGTGAGCGCCTCCGCGTGCTCTTCGAGGGACGTAAGGCTGTTGGGGTCTGACTCGATGTAGTAGCCGACGCGGATCTCTCCTTTCGTTCCAGGGGTCTTGCGCAGCTGTTTGTGGAGATTGGCCAGCCGCTCCTGCGCGGATCTCGACTCGCTGTAGTAGCGCTGCCAGTTGATGGCATTCGGATCATCCTGCTCCGTGCGGTTGATCGCCGCCTTGAGCTGTTTCTTCTGCAGCAGCACCGACGCCGGAGTTTTAAATTCCGGATGGATGAGCAGAGTGCGGAAGAACCAGACGATGGCCACCCCCACGAGCAACCCCCAGACCACGAGCACCCGCCGCAGCCGCGGCCAGCGCCGGCCGTGGAGATCCTGGAAAATGAAGGCGCGCCGGTCGAATTCGCTCATGGGCTGGCGACGTGGGGCGGCTTCGCCGTAACATCCAACATCCAACATCCAACACCCAACATCCAATCGACTCCGTAGCGAACGCGGGATCTCCTCCGAAAAATCCTCCCGGAAAAAGGCAAAATCCGAGGTGTAGCGACACGAATCAGCGGATTTGGCATCTGGGGTATTGCTGTGGTTCGGGGGTTTTCTTCACGAGGTCTACAGATGGACGCGGAAACGCCCTTCGACGTTCACGGAGAATGAGCAACCTGCCACATCCGCAAATCGATGGGAACGATTCCCCGTGCTGTAATCACGAAATTGTCTGCTCGCGCATCTCCGACCCACGGTTCCAGCCCGTCCCGTGGCACGCCTCTCCAAAGCCAATATCTCTGCTTCACCGGGATCAGGCCAGCGTTCTTCAAAAATGTGTCCACGACTTCTTGCGACGGCGGATCGCCGACAATGAACTTTTGACGACTGACGATTTGGAGGCGGTCAGTTATGCCCAATGTCTGCTGCGAGAATCCAAAATGTTTTTTCAATAGAAGCATGCGGATCAAGTATTCTACTGGCGTGCATTGGAACTGGTGAATTCGCCCATCAATCAGTTCGTAATAGTCCCCATAAATGCCACTCTTCGTGACCTTTAGCACTTCGACTTTGGCAGCATTAAAATAGACGGAATGCTCGGAGCCTTCGGCGAGGAGTGGCAGGTTTTCGGTTTTAACCCGGGTGTGCGGACAGCTCATAATCCACTCCCGCAACCATGCTGCTTCCAAAGTGGAACGCGCGTCGATCAGTTCGTTTTTTGAGGCCGCTGAAATCTCCGGACCTGCTGCACGGCGGCTGAGAATGAAATCGATCGGCGCGACGCCCGAACGGCATTTTTTACACGGCTACGGACGCCAGCAAAATCCCTCACGGTTCGCGGAGAAATGATGGATTGAAGGAGTGTCGCCGATCTCAGGCTCATTCAAGGGATTGTAATTGGAATCGAATGGCAATCAACGAAATCCGAGGAGCGTTCTGGGCTTTCCGTTTCGTATGCTTTGCAGGTTACTTTCGGTACGCTTTGAGTTGGCGGCCTGTTGGGATACGAATCGCGATTTCCACCGGAATCAATCCGGAAAGCGGAAAAACGCGGCGGCATTGGCGGTGGTGCGCGCGGCGAGGGATTCGATTTTCTCGCCGCGGAGGCGGGCGACGTGCCCGGCGACCTCCCGCGTGTAGGCAGGTTCGCAGCGCTTGCCGCGAAAAGGGACGGGGGCGAGGAACGGGCAATCGGTTTCGAACATGAAGGAGTCGTCCGGGATGTGCCGCGCGGTTTCCTGCGCTTCGATCGCGTTCTTGAAGGTGACGATGCCGGTGAAGGAAACCATGTGGCCGAGTTCGAGGAGATCCTTCGCGTGCGTGGGCGTTTTACCAAAGCAATGAAACACGGCGCGCAATTTGCCCGTGTAGGGGCCCAGCAGGTCGAGCGTGTCCTCCCAAGCGTCGCGCTCGTGGATGACGACGTTGAGGCCCAGTTCCACCGCGAGGTCGAGTTGCTGCTCGAAGACCGCCGCCTGGGCGGATTTCACCGCCCCGTCGCGTACCGCCGCCGTCGGTTCCTTCGGGTCGCTCCACGGCATTTCGGAGAGTACGCCATCCTTGGAGCCGAGCAGGTGTTTGCTGGGCAGCCGATGATAGTCGAGCCCGGTTTCCCCGAGAGCGATGACGCGCGGGCTTTGCGCGAGGGCGCGAAGGTCATCGAGGAAGTTATCCGCGGCCTCGACTGCGGAGTTGGGATGAACGCCGACGACCGCATAGACTTGCGGATATTTCTCCGCGAGTTCGACCGCGCGCCGGCTTCCCTCAATGCTGGTGCCAATGGTGACGATGCGCGTGATCCCGGCAGCCTCGGCCCGCGCGAGCACCTCGTCGAGATCGTTGCCGAAATCGGGGAAGTCGAGGTGCGCGTGCGTGTCGATCAGCATTCCCCAGCTTACCACTGAATCACCGAACTCGCCCACGTCAGGCCACCGCCGAAAACGACCAGCAGCACGTAGTCGCCGACCTTCATCCGGCCGGTGCGATTGGCCTCGTCGAGGGCGATGGCGACCGCGCCCGCGCTGGTGTTGCCGTAGCGGTCCAGGTTCACGACGAAGCGTTCGAGCGGCAGTTTCATGCGTTCGGCGATGGCTTCGATAATCCGGAGATTCGCCTGGTGCGGGATCACGCACGCGAGGTCCTCGGGATCGAGGTTGGCCTCGGCCAGAACCTTATGCGCGGCATCGAGCATCGAAGTCACGGCGTGTTTGTAGGTCTCCTTGCCATTCATCTTGATGCAATTGAGCCGCGAATCCGCATTTTCCTTCGTGATCGGGAACCGCGACCCGCCGCCGGGGATGTAAAGAATGTCGCTCAGGCCGCCGTCACTGGCCATGAAGGTGCTGATGACACCGTGGCCGCCGCCGCGGTGCCGCAAGACGGCGGCGCCGGCGCCGTCGCCGAAAAGCACGCAGGTATTGCGATCGGTCCAGTCGATGATCGAACTGAGCTTGTCGGCGCCGATGACGAGAATGGTGTCGTAGGTGTGCGAGGTGATGAATTGCTGGGCGATCTCGATGGCGTAAAGGAAACCGGAGCAGGCGGCGCTCACGTCGAAACAGGCGGCATTTTTCGCCCCGATCTTCGCCTGGACAAAGCACGCGGTGCTCGGGAAGAACATGTCGGCCGTAACCGTGGCGACAAGGATGAGGTCGATTTCGTCGGCGGTGATGCCGGCGTTTTCGAGCGCTCGTTGGGCCGCCCTTGCCGCGAGATCGCTGGTGTGCTCGTCGTCGGCGGCGATCCGGCGCTCGCGGATACCCGTGCGCGTAATAATCCAGTCGTCGCTCGTCTCGACCATCTTTTCGAGGTCCCGATTGTAGAGCACTTTCTCGGGCAGATAACTGCCGGTGCCAATGATGGAAACGGTGCGCTTAGGCTGGTTGCGGCGCGTTCTGGGCTGAATCATGGGAGCGTTGCACGGCCTCAATAATGTGGGGATTGAGTTGGTGCTGGATGGAAGAGCAAGCGGCTCGAAGAGCGTTTTTGACCGCCCTCGGGGAGCTGCCGCCGTGGGCGATGATGCAGTTGCCATCGATGCCCAGCAGCGGCATGCCACCGTACTCGTCGGCGTTGGTCACGGCGTCCACGGCTCGGAACCCGGGCTTGCAGAGGATGGCGCCGGCCTTGCGAATCGGATTGGCGAGCAGCTCGCGCTTGAGCAGGCGGAAAATGCTTTTCGCCAGCGCCTCGCTGGTCTTGAGGACGACATTGCCCGTGAAACCGTCCGCGACAACGACATCGACGGTGCCGTCGAAGAGATCATGGCCTTCGACATTGCCGTGGAAATTCAGCCCGCTCCCCTTGAGCAGACCGTGGGCGGCCATGGTGAGCGCATTCCCTTTGAATTCCTCGGTGCCATTGGAGAGCAGGCCGATCCTCGGATTCGGACGTCCGAGGACGTGCTCGCAGTAGGTCGCCGCCATGAAGGCGTTGTCCTCGAGGTGCTGTGGGGTGGGGTCGGGATTGGCCCCGGCGTCGCAGAGCACGAAGTGGCGGCCCTTTTCGCTGGGCATCATCGCGGCGATGGCCGGGCGATCGATGCCGGAGAGCATCCGCAGCTTGATGGTGCAGGCGGCGACGGCGGCGCCGGTGTTGCCAGCGCTGACCACGGCCTCGGCGGTGCCCGACTTGACCAGATCGACCGCGCGGCTGACCGACGAGTCCTTTTTCCTGCGTAGCGCATCGATACCGCTGTCGTGCATTTCCACGACCTGGGTACTGTGAACGATTTCGAGACGTGAGTCGTTGCAGCCATGTTTCTTGAGCAGCGCTTCGAGTTGGGCGCTGTCGCCGGTGAGAAAAAGCCTCGAGATTTGCGTAAACTCACGCAGCGCCATGACGGCGCCTTCGACGAGCGGAGCCGGGCCGTCATCATGGCCCATGGCATCGAGCGCAATCTTCATGGCCGCATTTCGGGCGCGGGGAAAACTTTGTGCAAGTGTAAAAAGAAGCAGCCGCCCGCTCGGCAACGAGGGGCGGCTGGCACAGCAAGCAGGGGACTACAGGGCCTCGATGGTCAGCACCTGGCGGCCTTTGTAGTAGCCGCAGGAGGGGCAGGCGCGGTGCGGCGGAATGGAGCTGCCACACTGGCCGCACTTGCTGAGTTGGGCGGCATGAAAGCGATTGGCGGCCTTGCGCGTGCGCAGGCGCATCTTGGACATCTTGCGTTTTGGAACTCCCATATCGGTAAATTTATTTAAGTTTAAGCTGATCCAGCGCGCCCCAAGCGTCTGGTTTTCCAGCGAGCGGCGCGCCGGCGCCCTGGGTTTTGGCCCGATAGGAAACGCCCTGACACACTCTCTCGCCGTTCCAGTCGCAGTGCGGGTGGGGCGGAAGGGCGAGCAAGATGTCTTCCCGGACCGGTTCTGTCAAGTCCACCCTTTCGGAGCCGGTCAATTCGACCTGGCAGGCGAAATCCCGGACGCGCAGCGGGTAGCGGAAGCGCTCGAGGCAGGCGACGCACTCGAGTTCAAGGTCCACCGCGAGCTGACCGGTGGCAAAGAGCCCCCCTTCGCTCAAGCCGATATCGAGTGAATAGTCGACGTCGCTCACCGGCTCTACGCTGCGGTCTTGTAGATCGAGGATGCCGCGGGGATCGGTTCCCTCGACGTGCAGCCCTTCGGACGGAATTTGTTTCAGATGGATTTTCATAAGGCTCCTTTCCCGCCGGCGAGCGTGGCCAGTTTTTCGCGCAACGCCCTGGCGACAGACACTGGCACAAAGGCGCTGACATCGCCACCCAGGCGTGCAATTTCTTTCACGATTCGGGAACTCAGATACGTGTACTTCTCTGCCGGCGTGAGAAAGATTGTCTCTATTTCTGGCTCCAATTTGCGATTCATGAGGGCCATCTGGAACTCGAATTCGAAATCGGAAACCGCCCGCAGCCCGCGCACCACCGCGTTGGCTTTCTCGGCCTTGGCAAATTCGACGAGCAGACCGTCGAAGCGGGCGATGCGGACCTTCGGTATGCCGCTGGAAACGTCGCGGATCAAGGCGACGCGTTCATCGGCGGTGAACAAACTCCGCTTCTGTTCGTTAGACGCCACCGCCACCACGACCTCGTCGAAAAGGGTCGCGGCACGGTGGATGACGTCGAGGTGGCCGTTCGTAATCGGGTCGAAACTGCCGGGATAAATCACGCGCTTCACGGGGCCAAACCTGCCGGGGCAGAGGGCGGAGGGGAAGCCGAAAGGCGCCGCGCGAAGGGTGGATCGCTGAGATTCCGCGGCGAAATTGCCGGAAAGTGAGGCCGTCCGGCGCGGGACGGCCGAAGGCTCGGTGACATTCGTCGGGCGTCCCGCCGGGTCGGCAAACCGACTCATGAAATATCCGGGCTGGCGATTGATCGACCCCAGACTTTCACGATTGTGCCTGCTCGTCCCCGCGCGGAAGCACGTCCGCACGCTTGAAAGTCCGGCAATCTTTAGCCGGTCCCTTGCATGATCCCGATCCAATTCCATTCGTTCCTCCTCGCACGGCGCGCCGCCATTCTTGCGGCGCCACTCTGGGCGCTCGCCGCATTCACCGCGGACTCCCTCGCCGCGCTTCCCGACGGGTTCGATGCCGAACTGGGCGGCTCGGGTACCCAACCAGGTCAGTTTGCAGATTTGCTCGATATCGCATTTGATGGCCGGGGGCTGCTCCTCACGCTCGAAGGCCAGAAGGAAACCCGTGACCGCGATCACCGGTATCCGGGCAATCTCCGGGTGCAGAAGATTGACCCGGCGACCGGGAAGCCGGTGTCGTCGTTCTCCCTCGCTGATCCGGAGTTTCCACAGAAGCCGGTCGCCGGCCATCCGTTCGGACCGTCGCATCTGGCGGGCGACGCGCAGGGAAGGGTCTTCGTCACCTACCCCGGGCAAAATCTCGTGCGCCAATACGATCCGGCGGGCCATAAACTGGCCGACTTCTCCATTCCCTCAGCCAATGCGGTCGTGGCCTACCCAGCGCGCGGGCCGGCTTGCGTCGCGGTCATCGGCGGCGTTCATCAGGTGGTCGGCCGCGCCTGGGCTCATGATGGCGGCCGGGCGATTACGCTGATTGACGGGAAGAAAAAGACGGTCATTCCGCTCGATCATGAGGTGACGCAAGTCGCGGATATGGCCGCCGACCGGGCGGGGAACTTCTACGTCCTCGCTTCCCTCAACGCCCTCTACAAATTCTCGCCTGACGGGAAATTGCTCAAGACGCTGGGCGCGCAAACGAAGATCCGGCCGAACGACGGGTCGGAGCTGAATACTTCGGTTGAAGTCGATGCCGAGGGCAACATCTTCGTGCTCGACGACAATTTGCTCTGCCGCTTTAGCGCCGACCTGCAAACCGTCAGCCTGCGTGAGCCGAAGTACCAGTGGTTTCAGGCTTCCAACTTCAAGGCGATGGCCCTTGACGCTCACGGACGGCTCTGGGGGGCGACGACGGACCTGACCACCAGCCCCCTGTTCGAGCGGTATCACTTCCTGCCGGTGGTGGCGCGCCTCACGGCCGATTTCTTCAATCCGCTGGCCAGGGGAGTCAAGTCCGCGTCCACGCGCAGCCTGGGGTTGAAGGCCTCGATTCAGCCCGCGCTGCCCTTCGGGGTCGCGTATGATCTGCAGCCGTTCGCCGCCGAACTGGTCATCGCGGCCGCCAATCGCAACGTCCGCGAGCTCCAGGTGGATTATCACGCCTACGACGCCTACCGTCGCGAGGCCGGCCACGGCCAGTTCACGCTCGCCCTCAAGGACGGCGAGGAAGCGCGCGCCCCGATGCCCTTTACCCCACCGCGCTTCGGTTGGTACACGTACGAAACGACCATCAAGACAGGCGACCAGGAGCTGATGCGTTTCGGCCAGCATGTCGGTGTCACGCCCGATTTCCCCGGCATGGTGAAGCTGACGCAGATCGAGGGGCTGGGCGGCACGGCGGACGTCCCGAAGCAGATGTTTACCGGCCTCCCAAACATGCGCCTGAACGCCACGGCCGATCCCAAATCCCTCGATTTCCTGGAGAAGGTGCTGACGGCCTGCGAACAGTACGGGGCGGTTCCTTTCGTTTGTTTTGCCGATGAGAAGGACGCCACGGAGGCGAGCATTCGCGCGGCGGTCACGCGTTTCAAGGGGCGGGTCAAAGTGTGGGAAATCATTAACGAGCCGAACCTGCGGATGGCGCCGGAGAAATACATCAGCGAATACCTCTCTGTCGCGGCGCGCGTGATTCACGAGGTCGATCCGGCGGCGAAGGTCATGGGGCCGGCGTGCTGCGGAATCATCCTCCCATGGTACGAAGGCTTTTACAAAGCGGGCGGTGGCAAGCTCATCGACATTCTTTCGCTCCACGACTACGAGGGACATCAGGCGATCGACCCCATTCACTGGCGCTGGAAGCTCGGCCAGTTGCGCGAGATCATAGCCCGCAACGGCGACGCGAATAAGGAGATTTGGCAGACCGAGCGTCTCCTCGACGCGATCCGCGGCGGAGACTTCATGCCCATGTATCAGGCCGTCAACATGGCGCAGCATCGCGATCTGCTGGAGACGCTCGGCATTCCGCCCGATCATAACAATCACTACTACGTGAACCAGATGGGGTACCAGGCGGTGCCCAGTTACATCTGGGGCAGCAACGGCCCGCACGCCGCCGGCTTCGTCACCCGCACCCGTTACGCGGAAACGCTCGGGCGCAAGTACGAAGGGAAGCTCGACTTTGGCCCGATGGGCAATGAGATTTTCTCCGCGCTGCGCTATCGCGGGAGCGACGGTCAAACCATCGTCCTGCGCAACGAAGGAACGGCGGACCAGCAACTCGTCCTGAATGTCACTTCCGGCGATGCCCTCCACGTCGTCGATGCCTGGGGCAACGAGTCGACCGTTCCGGTCACCAAGGGTCGCGCGGAAGTGATGGTTTTCCAGCTCCCGCAATACCTGCGGCTCGAGCCGAAGCAGGACATATCGGTGCCGGCTATCGACTTCGGTCAAAATCTCGCGGAACTGGCGGCCTTCACCTACTCCGGCCAGACGCAAAGCCCGGTGCCGCTGCTGAACAACGGCATTATCGAAACCGTTCACGCGGGCAATCCGAACGGCGGGACGGACGGCAAGAAGATTTGGACCGGAGAACTCCCGGAAATCGATGGCCATATCGTCCCGCAGACCCTGGAGGTCGACTTTGGCCAGCCCCGTACGTTCGACAAAATCGTCCTCCACGGGGTGCGCGCGGACAACGCCTTCTGCACGCTGCTCGACTACGATCTGGAGGCCGACAGTGGCGCTGGCGAGGGGACTGCACCGCCCGGGACGACCTCCTGGAAGACTCTGGCGTCGGTCCGTTCCGCCGTGCCAGCCTCGGACGCAGTATCGCTGCCGCCGACCCTCGCGATCCAGTGGAATGGAAATGAGAATCTGTTCGTCCGTCGCCTCTCGCAACCCGTGACGGCTCGGCGGCTGCGCATCGTCGCCCGGCGGGCGACGTTCGGATTCTCCTTCGACCAGGCGGCCGCGGACGCGACGAAGAAGCTTTTTGGCAGTGCCAGCAAAGAAAAGCTCATGCTGCGCGAGGTGGAGGTATTTGCGCCGCGCGGCGCGCTGAACATCAGCGTCACCGCCGGGGAGCCGCGGAAAACCGCGATGTTTGCCACCGAGGAGGCGAAGGCCACCTTCCGCAATATCTCGGGAAAGCCCGTTAAGAGGACCGCGCGATTCACGATGCCCGCGGGATGGAAGGTCGAGCCGCCCGGCGCCGTCGTCGAAGTCGCCGCCGGCGGTGCGCAAAGCGTACCGATCCGCGTCACTCCGCCCCCGGTCCTCTCGATCGGATCCGCGATGCTCGAGGTGACGGCCGGCTCCAGTGGCGATGGCTCAGCTACACCCGACCTCGGCTGGCTGCGCTACGACATTGTGGCGCCGATGGAACTCACGCCGGGAGGCGTGCGGGAGGTCGGCAGCCCTCACCAGGCGCTCCTCGCCAAAGTCAGGAACACCGGCCCCGGCGCCCTTTCCGGGACGGTGAAGCTGGATGTCGATGGGACGCTCGTGGAGAATCCCTTCGGGCCCGTGGAACCAGGAAACACCGTGGAAGTCAGCTTTGCCGTTCCGTCGATCAAGCTCATCGACGCCCACCCCGTTGCCCACTACACCGCGACGGCGAATCAACTTCAAGTCACCGCGACGCAGCCGCTCGGACTGCGCCAGTGGAACATCATCGGAACGTGGGAAAAGAACCTCGACGAGAAGTTCGGACCGGAGAAATACGTCGGTCACATCGACCCGGCCAGGACCTATACCGACATGATGGGCAACGAGCAAAAGTGGAGGATCATTTCCTCCGAGCCGAGTGGTTATCTCAATATGCTCTCGCTCCAGCCCAACCAAAACATCACCGCCTACGCGCTCATCTACGTCACCACCCGCACGGCGCGCCGCGCCATCTTTTCGGCCGGCACCGATGATTCCGGCAAGGCCTGGCTGAACGGCCAGGAGGTCTTCGTCGACCCCAGCGTCCACGAGTCCGCGCCCGGGCAAGTGCAGAAGCCGGTGGAACTGAAAGCCGGTCGCAACGAAGTCCTCTACAAAATCGTTCAGGGCAAATTCAAGATGGGCCTGCACTTCGATCTGCTCGACGCCGAAGGCAAATCCATGACGGATCTGACGTTCTCGCCCGTACCGTGAACGCCCTGGCCAGGGAGCGCCCACTGACCAACAGTTTCGGCTGCGCGAACTGCTTGTCCAGAACGCGGAACACGAGCCCGATCGCTTTGTCGCTCATCTCTGAGTGAAAACTGCTCTCAATTTCTGTTCCCTTGGCGCCGAAATGGTGGAGCGATTCATCGTATCTTCCAAGTTAAAAGCGGGGAGCCGGAAACGTGATATTACGTCCGGACAAATTCCCCTGAATCCAAGGATGGCGCCCTTTCGCCGTTCCCCTTTCCCGTTATTTCACCAATTTTGCGCTCTTTAGTTTGAGGGTGTTCTCATCGAGGATCACCTCCGCCTTCAAGTCGCCACCCTCGCTTGACATATCCAACTCGATCTGTCCACCGTTCAGACGGACATTGTTGATTGCTGGCCTCCCACCTTTCGAGGTCTGCGGTCGATCTGTGAAAAAATCTTCGGACAAAGAACCTCTTAGCATCACCAAATCCCCGAGATCGGTTAATTTTTCCGGCGCAACGTCCTTCTCAAAAGCTGCCCATAGCTGAGGAAGATCCGCAGGGTTGCCGCCGCCGTTTAATAGCGACCTGCTCCATTGAATCACCGGCCCATCGGTCCCAAGTCCTACGATACCGCGCCTGGTCGAGACGAAGACGGGAAATTCACGGCCAATCCAGCATTGCCTCGTACCTTTGTCAAAAAATGCGACTACCGAGCATTCAAACCCTCCTGGTGGAACCCCCACCTTATAAACAGCACGTTCAGCGCCTACGGTCGAACGTCCCGACGCGGTGTACAGGTTGCATGAAAATGACTGCGGCGCTCGTGTGAGGGCCTTGAGCATAAACTGAGGTTCCTGGCCGGTCCCAGGAGGAGCGAAAGCGTGAAGAATCGCAAAGAGTGTAACGAAGAGAAACGTGCCCAGCCTTCCTCGAGGGATTAAGACGGGAAAAGGTAGGCTCCATGAATCCCGCCTTCCCGATAACGAGTCTGACGTTATCCGCAGGCGGATCATTCGCGGTACGCCCGAACCGCTATCGATCCACTTCATTCGTGGCCGCCGTGCAGGCGCAGCAATTCCGCAACATCGTTGTGCCCGGTAGTGACCGCCGCGTGCAAAGGTGTCGCACCGAATTTATCCGTTGAGTTAACCTGGGCTTTATTGCTTAACAGTAATACCACCACATCCTTATGTCCATAAGCCGCATAGTACAGGGGGGTATTTCCGTCGCTATCCTTAGCGTCGATCTCGGCATTGTGGGCTAGGAGTATCCCTACCACGTCCTTGCTGCCAAAGCTCGCCGCTGCGTGCAAAGGAGTGTCGCCTTTTTTGTCCCTGGCATCGACGACAGCTTTTTTGGTCAAAAGCAACGTGACCACGTCGCTGTAGCCCTTGGCCGCAGCCACATGTAACGGCGTCATGCCGTCGTCGTCCCGGGGGTCGATTTCCTCTCCATCGTTCAGCAACAATTCCGCAACATCCTTATAGCCATTTTCCGCCGCATCATGTAAAGGCGTCTTGCCACTAGTCGTCTTGCCGGTGACCGCTGCATTATGAGCCAACAGGAACGCCGCTACATCTTTATGGCCATTCCAAACCGCCCACTGCATGGGCGTTCTGCCTTCGATGTTCTTCGCATTGACGTCTGCGTTATTTGCGAGCAGCAGTTCCACCGCATCCATATTCCCTTTGCCCGCGGCTTTGTGTAACGGCGTTTCGCCAAAGTTATTCTTCGCAGTGACATCCGCCTTATTTGCGAGAAGAAATTCCATCATTTCCTTGCGGCCAGCAGCATCTACATTGTTTTCCTTACGGCTAATAGCAGCTACCTTGTGCAAAGCTGTATCGCCACTATAGTCCTTCGCATTGATATCCGCCTTGTAAGCCAGCAGCAACGTCACAACGGCCTTGGCACCTCCAGCCGCTGCCTCTTGCAATGGTGTTTTGGCAACGATGTCCCTCGGATTGGCGTCGGCTTTGTCATCCAACAGCAATTTCATCACCCCCGTCTGCCAAGCCAACGCGGCAAGGTACAAAGGTGTGTAGCCGTGTTCGTCTTTGCTAAAAACCAGTTCAGGATCGCTTTTCAGCATCTTTCTGACTTTTTCCAAGTCGCCCTTAGTGGCCGCCTCGTGAATCTCATCGCCAAGGGCGGCCTGATGACAAACCAGCGCGACCACACAAAAGGCAGCGAGGCGGAAAACCGTGGCGGAGCAGGACCGAAAAAAGGAAGTCTTCATGCTGCGACGTGTATTCGAACGCTCAACCACTCCAAAGCCAACAATCGCTTGGACTGAAAATCAGCCGCATCTGGGTCTGCATAGGTGACGCCATATTCTCTCCTGGGTCGGTGCAGGTCAGTGCAGGATGCTCTCGACGAGCTTTGCGATGCGGTTCTCCGGCTCACTGGCTGCTTCTGCTTTTTCCCAGATCTTCACTGTCGGAGCTCGCACCGCCGTGGGCATCGCCTGGATTGCGTAGGCGACTTCCTGCTGTTCGAGGAGTTTCCGCTCCCGAATGGCGCGGCGCTTCGCCTCCAAGTACTCGGCCATTTTTTCCTTGTTGGCCATCGGCGCGGCATTTGGCGCCGCCGGGGCGTCGTTTGGCCCGGCCGCGAAGGCGGCGTCTGCCAGGGCGGCAAATTCGTTCTCGGGATCCGGGTCGGCAATTCCGTGGCGCGCCCGGATTTCTGCGGCGGACCGCGAGGCTTCCTCGGCCTTCTTGCGCTGCGTCTCGAGTTCGACCCTGAGCGAAACCAGATCGGGCCAGGCCCGGTCGACCTCCGCACTCCGGCGCTGATCCTGGTAGATGATGGCAATCGCATTGGCGACGTTGGCGGCGCGCTGGGGATCCGTGTCGGAAATGCCGATCTCGATGAGCCCGGTATTGCGCGACTCCCGCACTCTCATCGCTGCCCGCAGGCGCTGGTAGGCGTCCATTGGGGAAACGGTCGTTCCGGGCGGGGCATAGGCATTGGTCAATTCTAGCCGCTCAATGACGGGGTAGAGAACCTTGGTGGTCTGCAGGACCGCCATTTGCGGCTGAAGATACTGCGGAGCGTAGGACTGTAGCGAATCGACAGGAGGAGCGGCCCGGCCCGTCGAAGCATCCGGTTGCACTTGCATCGTCACCTTGGAGAAGTACTGCTTCGGCATCCGCAAGACAGTCGCCACGCCTGCCGCCAGCGCGAAGGAAAGAAGAACGAGGACCAGCCGCAGGCAAACCTGGAAGACCGTCCGCAGATTCACCGAAGACGCATTGTTCGCACTAATGTTGTTCACAAGTCAGGGAGGGTGAAGATAACCGTTCCATGATGGGCCGATTTTGCCGCCTCCGCAACCGAACATGGATCAACAACCAGAGCGCATCGCTCTACCCGCCCTGTTGTTTTGCCAGCGTGTCCTCGATGACCTTCAAGAACTGGTCGAGTTTGTAGGGTTTGGTGAGATAGCCGCTGGCCCCGAGCCGCAGCACGTGCTGAATGCGATCGCCCATCACGTCGGCGCTGACCATGATCACCGGGATATGGCGAACCTTGGGGTCGGATTTAAGCCGGTGAAGGACTTCGTCACCGGTCATGTCCGGCAGATTCAAGTCGAGCAGGATGAGGTCGGGCAGTTGTTCCTGAGCGAGATTGAGACCGGCGCCGCCCTGCAGCGCGGTGAGCAAACGGTACTGCGGGAGTGGATTGAGAATGCGCTCGACCAGCCGCAGGTTTAGATCCTGGTCCTCGATATAGAGCAGCGTGTGGCGGACGTAGCTGACCGGCTTGGGCGGAACTTCGGGTGGAAATGCCTGGGCCGGTGGTGTCGTCAAGGCAGGTCCGCTGAGGGCGGTCGTGTCCTCGGCGCGTGGGAGCGTCACCCAAAAGGTGCTGCCTTCGCCTACGCGGCTTTCCACGTTCAATTCCCCCTGCAAGGCCGTCACAATCCCGCGCGAGAGGGCCAGGCCGATGCCCGAACCCTCGACATCCGTGTATTCCGCCCCGAGTCGTTCGAAGGGCAGAAAGAGGCGCGCGAGTTTGTCCGGCTCGATGCCGTGCCCGGTGTCGGCGACCATCATGCGAATGTTCGGGCCCTCCGCGCGGTAGGTCACGTTGACGCGCCCCCCGGCCCGATTGTATTTCACGGCGTTGGAGATGAGATTGAAGATTACCTGGTGCAGCCGTTGCCGGTCGGCCAGGACATGGAGTGGGGCGTGGCCGGCGTCGCCCGGTTCGAGAATGAGCGCGACATTGTGCCGGTGAGCGAGGGGCCGAAGGCGATCCAGGGCCTCGTGGAGGAAATCGCCGACTTCGATCAGTTCCGGGGTGAGCGCAAAGCTTCCGGCATCGATGCGGGAAATATCCAGGACCTCATTGATCAGCGAAAGCAGATGTTTCCCGGCGCGCGAGATATGTTGCACGCTCTCGGCGTGGCTCGGGGCGACGTTCTCGAGTTCCAGCAGTTGCGTAAAGCCCAGGATGGCATTGAGCGGCGTGCGCAGCTCGTGGCTCATGCGCGAGAGAAATTCGCTCTTCGCGCGGCTGGCCAGTTCCGCCTGTTCGCGCGCCTGGCGGATGCTTTCCTCGGCCCGCTCGCGCTGAATGGCGGCGGTGAGCACATTCGCCACGGACTGGAGGAAGTGGATATCCTCCGGCACAAAGGCGCGCCGCGCGAGGGTGAAAGTCGTGAGGACGCCCAACGGACCATCCGCACCCTTGACGAGCACGCTGAGCCCACTTTTGAGACCGGCGCCGGCCACGGCCGCGGACGCGGTGAAGCGGGTCTCGGTGGCAGAGTCCTCCACGATCACCGGTTCGCCAGTGAGCAAGGTGTAACCAGATTGCGAGCTGTGGCCGACGGGCACCCGGCTGCCCAGGGAGGATTCCGGCCACCCCGCCCGGGCGCGAACGACCAGTTCCTTGCCGTCATGGGTGAGAGCGAGCAAGGCGCAGCGATCCACCCGCATGACCGACTGGATGCTTTGCATGGCCTCGTCCATGAGCCGGGCCAGCGGTGCACCGCTGAGGGCGCGCTGGCCCAGTTGCGCGACGGCCTCCTGGCGGTGCGCGCGGTCTTCGAGCAAGGCGGAGGCCCGCGCGAGCGCGGCCGTGCGCTCGGCGACGCGCTGTTCGAGGCTGTCGTGCGCTTGGGCCAGCGCGCCCTGGGCGGCTCGCTGCAAGGTCACGTCGGCAAAAAACCCGACCATGCGCCCGATTTGACCGCGCCGGTCGAGAAAGAAGTAGCCCCTGGCCTCGAGGTCGATGGATCGGCCGCTCTTGTGCTCGATGCGAAAATCCAGGTGGAACGGGTCGCGCGTGGCGGTGATTTGCCGCACCCGCTCATCGAACCGCGGCAAGTCCTCGGGGTGGATCAACTGGCGGAAGCGCTCCAGGCCACCGGCCATTTCGGAGTCTGTGTAACCAAACATGCGCTCAACGTCACCGGCGTAGGTGATTTCGTTGTTCGCGGAATTCCAATCGAAGAGAATCTGGCCGCTCGCGCGGATGGCCGCGTCGTACCGATTGGCCCATTCAATGCGCTCGACTTCCTCGCGCTTCGAGTCGCTGAGATCACGGATGATCGTGGAGAGAAACTCGACGGTGCCGTCGGCGCCCCGGTGCGAGAGCAGCACCTGCGAAACGGGGATCTCATTCCCGACGCGATCGCGCATGGCATTTTCGCCGCGCCAATAGCCGTCGCGAATGGCCGTGGGAATGGCTTCTTTCAAAATGATTTCATTCGCCCAGTCCGGATGACTTGCGGACAGATGGAAATCCAGCGGTTCATCGGGCGCGATGCCGAGCATCTTCCGCCCGGCGGCATTGATGTAGAAGGGGCGGCCGTCGATCGTGGCCATGCCCACGTAGTCCGTCGTCGCCTCGAGGATGCGGATGAATCGGGCCTGCGCCTCCTCGGCGTCCCGGCGTTTGCTGATGTCGCGCGACGCCACGAACAGTCGGGTGACTTGTCCTGACGCATCGCGAATCAGGCGGGCCCGGCTGTCGAGGGTGACCCAGACGCCGTGGCTGTCGCGAATGCGGTATTCGTAGGACACGCTGGTCTGGCCGGCCTTCATGGCCTCGTCGTAGAGGAGGACAATGGGTTCGATATCATCCGGATGAGCCCGGGATCTCCACCAGGCATGCGCCGCGTGATATTCGGCTGGGGGTTCGCCAAAGGTCTCGATAAACGCGGCGTTGCAGACGACGGAATTGGTGCGGAGGTCCCAATCCCAAACGACGTCATGCGTGACCTGGCTCAGCAATTCGACCTGAACCGCACTGCTGGACGAATAAGATTCGGAGAACAGGCTGGCCGTCAGGTCGGTCACCAGACAAAAGACGCCGGAAATGGCGCCATCGCCATTTTGCAGCGGTGTCCCCCGTTCAATGAGGTGGTGGTATTGACCGTCGCCGTCCCGCCGCCGGTATTCCACAGAGAAGACCTCGCCCCCCCCCGAGAACCCCTGCCGCAGTGCGGTCTCGTACATCTCGCGGTCCTCCGGGAACACCTGCTCCCGCCACTCGTCTACCGGCCTTGCGGGGTCATTGTTTCCGGTGAAGGCCCGCGCGATGTTGTTCAGATAGGCAGGTTGTCCGCTGGGATCGAGAATCCAGACCATGGCCGGCCAGCCATCGAAGAGCGTTGCGTCGAACTGGATATTCTCCAGGCTCATGCGAAACGAAGAGGTGCCAATGGGAGTTCCATTTACTCTGGCAACGGCCGGCCCTTGGTCTCCGGCCCGAACCAGACGATGACCAACCCCACGAGATAGATCCCGACCATGCAGGAGGCCGCCTTGGGAAAGCTATTATTGAAGATTTTCATGAGATTCGCCGTTTGCAAACCTCCGACCGCAGCAGCTATCCGGCCAAAATTGTAGGCAAAACCCTGACCGGTGGCGCGCACCGCCGTAGGAAAGAGTTCCGGCAGGTAGAGTGGAAAGAATCCGTAAAATGAAGCCGTGGCAGCGCCGGCGACGAACGTGGAGAAAAGGAAAAAGCCGCTGTAGGTGGTGTTGCACTGGTAGAGCAGCAGCGACCCGCCGATGGACGTGACGCAGAGGACGGCGTAGGTGATGCGCCTGCCGAAATGGCCGGCGGCGAGGGCCGCGAGCATCGTCCCGACGATGGCGCCGACGGAGAGCCAGAAGAGCGTCCATTCCTTGGCGTATTTGGTGGGATCGGGTTCGAGCACAATGACCCATTTCGAAGCCCACTGCGTCGAGCCCCAGGTGCCCAGCAGCGCGACCGCGGCCAACGCTGCCCCGAAGAGCATGAATCGGATAATGGCCGCGCCTTGATCCGGGCTCAGGGTGCCAGCGGCTTGGGCGCGAACGAGGTATTTGCGAACCGGATAAAGATAGCCGAGCAGCGCGACGGCCAGACCGAGGATGGTGATAAGAATCGCCGCCGCGGCATTGACTCCTCTTGCCGCCCCGTCCGGGGACCAGGCCCAGATGATCACGAGCGCGGCCACGCTGCCGATGACCACGCCCGAGAGGTCCCAGCGCGCCCAATGGGCGGTCGCGCCCCGCGCGTGCTCGGCCTTCCATTTTTCGGATTCCGGCACAAAGAAAAGAACGCCGAAGGTGAGCAGGGCGGGGAGAGCGCCGCTGATCATGAGCAAACGCCAGGCGGAGCTGGAAAGCAGGTGCGCCACCGCGGTTTCCGGGAGGCCGACGGCGGC
>Ga0302325_10010139_pt1 | contig 20466 bp, 15 predicted proteins | sample Palsa_T0_2_FD_201948 | JGI IMG/M metagenome (GOLD analysis project Ga0302325, IMG submission 201948) | Peat permafrost microbial communities from Stordalen Mire near Abisko, Sweden - Palsa_T0_2 | ecosystem: Environmental > Terrestrial > Soil > Palsa > Peat permafrost | place: Sweden: Abisko...
CCTGGAATAAAGGATTTCGCTAACGCCTAATAACGCCTAATAACGCCTAAAAATTATTTTTTTGTGATTGCTCGTGTGACACTTGATTTGGCCCTGGGCAAGGAGTTCGACTATCTCATTCCTGAAGAATGGGCGGCTGTCGTCGAAGTCGGCACCCGCGTCAAAGTCCCGTTTGCACAGCGCCAGGTGTTGGGATGCGTGACCGCGTTGCTGGAGGACTCGCCCCATCCCAATTTGCGGCCGATCATCAAGACCATCGGACGCCAATCGCACGTCACGCCCAAAATTCTGGAATTGGCGAGGTGGCTGGGCGAGTATTACTGCTGCCCGCCGGAAATCGCCTTAAAAAGCGTCCTGCCGGAGGCGGTGCGCAAGGAAAAGGAAGGTTGGCGTGAACACATTTTCGTCCGGGCGCTGCCCACGCCGGAGGCGAAGCCGAAATTGAGCAGGCGCCAAAGCGACATCCTCGAAATGGTCCGCGCGGCCAAGGAGCTGCCCATGCAGGATTTACTGCGGCAAGCCAACACGACGGCCCAAACCTTGCGCCGTTTGGAAGACAAAGGCTTGATCCACATTGCACCGCAAATCTCCGAACGAGACCCCTACGCGCGCGAAACCATCCTGCCCACCGAGGCGTTGATTTTGAATGCCGAACAACAACAGGCCGTCACGGAGATCATAGGTGCGGCAGGGATAGGCGGTGCGGACAAACCCAAGCCGGTTTTTCTCCTGCACGGCGTGACCGGCAGCGGCAAGACGGAAGTGTATCTGCAAGCCATCGCCCATGCTTTGCAACAGGGCCGAGGCGCGATTGTGCTTGTGCCGGAAATTTCACTAACACCCCAAACCGTCGAGCGCTTCAAAGCCCGCTTCACTTCCGGGACAACGCGGACGCTGGTGGCGGTCTTGCACAGCCATTTGTCGGCGGGCGAACGCCACGATGAATGGCACAAGATTCGCCAGGGCCGCGCCCGCATTGTCATTGGCGCCCGCTCCGCCGTGTTCGCGCCGGTGGACCCTTTGGGGTTGATCATCGTGGACGAGGAACACGAATATTCCTACAAACAAGAGGAAGCGCCGCGCTATCATGCGCGGGACGTCGCCGTCGTGCGCGGGCGGATGGAGGGCGCCGTCGTCGTGCTCGGTTCCGCCACGCCCTCAATGGAGAGTTGCTTCAACGCGCGCAAAGGCAAATATCGTCTTCTTGAAATGCCGACCCGCGCCGACAACAAAAAAATGCCGGTGGTCCGCGTCATTGACATGCGGCAGGCGGCCCGCCAGGAGAAAGGCGCGCCGATGTTTTCGCCTCAACTCAAGGAGGCGATTCACCAACGATTGGAACGGAAGGAGCAGACGCTGCTGTTTTTGAATCGGCGCGGTTTCGCCACCTCGCTGCAATGTCCCTTGTGCGGTTACGTGGCGCAATGTCCAAATTGCAGCCTGGCGCTGACCTATCACCGCCAAGCCGGACGCCTGCGTTGTCACATATGCGCCCACGACGTGCCGGCCCCTGCGATTTGCCCGGAACCCAAGTGCCGCAACCCGGCCATTCGTTTCGCCGGCATGGGCACGGAAAAAGTCGAGGCCACCCTGGCCAAGCTATTCCCGCACGCACGAGTGCAGCGGATGGATTCCGATGCGTTGAAAAGAAAGGATGATTACCGGCGCATCCTGGGTGATTTTCGGACGGGCAAGACCGACATCCTGGTCGGCACTCAAATGATCGCCAAAGGGCTGCATTTTCCCAACGTCACTTTAGTTGGCATCATTTACGCTGACCAAGGCTTGCACGTCCCTGATTTCCGCGCGGGCGAGCGCACCATCCAATTGTTGACGCAAGTATCCGGGCGGGCCGGCCGGGGCGACGTGGAAGGGGAAGTCTTCGTGCAGGCCTTCACGCCGTTTCATCCGGCCATCCAATACGCGCGCCGGCACGATTTGAATGGATTCTACGAGCAGGAAATCGAATTTCGCCAGCAACTCAAATATCCTCCCGTGAGCCGGATTGCGTTGCTGCTGCTCAAAGGGCGCAACGAGGAAAAAGTGAAATTATCCGCCGCGCACGTCAAACAGGAAATCGAAAAGCGGACAGCCACGCTGGGCGATTTGATCATCGCCGGTCCCGCCCCCGCGCCCCTGGCCCGCGCCGAGACGCTGTATCGCTATCAAATTTTATTGCGTACGCGTCACATCACCAAACTAAGCCCGTTACTGGCCGCGATGATCGAAGCATTGAGCCTGCCCGATGGTGTCAGCATCACGGTCGATATTGATCCGGTTAATTTGACGTGAATTAAGTTCGGATCAAGGTTTGCGGAAAACCACCACGCGATTGGTGTTGGTGCCTTTGTCGTTGTTGTCCACGCCCCAGCAATTGGCCGTCTTGGTGAATTTTTGGTCGTTGATCAAGACCAGGACCGGCTCCAAACCTGCCTGGACGCCGCAGGGAATGACGGCTTCTTCCAGCCTGATCTTCCCGGCCCGCACTTCGCCCACCTCAAAAGCCACGTGGCCGCCGGGACGAAGAACACGGAACAACTCCCGGAACACATCCGTCATCACGCACTGCCAATCCTCCAGTTTCTTCGGGACGGTCAATGCGACGGCGGCGGAATCGACTCCAATGAACCAGCACCGCAGCCAGTTGTCGTTGGCATAATTGACAATGTCAAGAAACGGCGGCGAAGTCACGACCAGCGAAACCGAGCCATCGGCGATTTGAGGCGTGGCGTCCGATTTTGCAGTCAGCAAGATGGCGGAACGGGCGGCCGGCGCCAGGGCTTGGCGTTCCTTCTTTCCGCAATCGCCCAGCAATTGTTTTGTTTTCTTGCAGATGATTTTGGCCACGTTTCGCGGCGGCGGCGTCTGGCCTCGCTTGGCGTTGATCTTGCGTTGCACCTGGACTGTCACCGCTTGATTGGGCGGCATAGTATAGACGGAAAAAAAGCCCGGCGAATGGCCGGTCAAACGGTTCAAGGCAATCATTTGAATCCATCCGTCCACCGCGTTCAAGGGTGCTTCCACTTTGCGGCGGAGAAGATATTTCTTCAACGCGCTAACCTGGCGCAACGTCTCTGGATGATAGAAGACAAGCAATTCCTCCGGCCATTCGTCGCCGTCGCGCCAATCAACCCCCGCCAACCGCGCCTCGACCTCGCGCAAAGTGGGCGGTGCAAGGCGCGGGCGCGCCAGGCAAACGCTCAACGGATTGACGTCACAGCCGCAGGGAATCCGCCCCAGCAGCGCCGCCTCGAGGACTGTTGTTCCCCGGCCCATGAATGGGTCGTAAACAACCTCTCCGAACTTTGTCAGGCGCTCAATGAAAAAGCGCGGCAATTGCGGCTTGAAGCAGGCGCGATAGGAGACCTCATGCAAGCTGTTGGCTGCCCGCTGTTTGGGGGTCCAGAATTCGTTGATGCAAGTCGGCACGGAAACAGTTTGCCCGTTGAAAAGCCTGGCCTGTGTCTGCACAAGTCGGGTCGCGGCGCCAAACTCCGCAAACCCGGCCAACTGCTCCAACAGCGGCGCCTCCGAGGGCGCTTTCGCGCGCGGCGGTTCTTCGCGTTGGAGGTTGAATCCAAATTCCAAGTTTTCTTCCAGTGTCGTAACGGCGATCACAAGACACTCTAAACAACTCCAACGCGCTTTGACGACTTGATTTTGCGGCCCATTTTCACTTCCCGGCGGAATGACGTAATGATACAAGATGAAAACGTCGTTGCGCGGTTGATGCGGCCAAAGATTTGTCTTATGAGTATGGAATCTGCCGCCATTGGTCTTATCTCGGAGCCTGGTTTGATGCGTCTGTCAGCAGGCCGGTTTGCATGGATTGATTCAACGCTGCGCGTGGTGGACGATACGGTCATGGATGAAATTGAGACTCTAACGAGCCAAGCCGCCAGTCTAGGCTCTTCGGGTGCGCTGGCGCGCCGGAGGGGGGACGAAGCGGCGGCCGAGGCTTTTTTTCGCGATGCATTTCGTCAGGCGGCAAAAGCCGCTCTCCGGACAGCGGAAAATGAACCCCATACCAGACGGCTGGATGTTCTGCGGACGGCCGTCCTTTTGGCGTTGAACTGCGGCGAAACGGACGAGGCGCGGCGATGGATGCAGGAAGCCCTCACGGCTTATCCGTCCGCCAGGCATTTGGATGAATGGGCGCAAGTCCTCGATATGAATGCCTGGCCGGATGAGTGGTTAATCGCGGCGGTGCGGCGCGATCCACCGGACGTGGCAGCCCTTGACGTGCTGGCGGATCGTTACTGGAAATCTTTGTTTGGACGCTGTCAGATGCTGAGCTTGGACAAGGACAAGGCGAGAGATCTTGCGCAACAAGCTTGGTGCCGGGTGCTGCGCGCGCGCCACACGCTCAAACCCGGCGGAAATTTTCCGGCCTTATTGACAACCATAGCCACTAACCTTTGGCGTGATTCGCGGCGGGCGTCCCGGCGGGCGGGACCTCTGGCAGAACACCGGCTGGCATCGCTCGAAGCCGCGTTCCCGACTGAAGAGGGGGAATCTTCGATGTTGGTGGACACGCTGCCAGATTTGAACGCTTTGCGTGCTGATGAGCAGAGGCTTTTGGCGCTGGACATTGATCAGGCGCTGGAAAATTTGACGCCATTGTTGCGCGACGTGCTCGTGTCACGCCTGTTGGACGGTGAATCCTGCGCGGAAATTGGGCGCCGCTACGAACGCACAGAGCAAACCATCAGCGCGTGGGTGCGTCAAGCCGTCCGGGAAATGAGACACCATTTGGAAGAATCGGGTCATGCGACCACCATGGAGACCAAACAATGAAGCCTGAATCAGCCGTCGAACAACTCTTGCGCTGGCGTCTGGCCAGGGCCGAGGCGGAAGCGCCGCATGCGCCGCGCGGGGCGTACTTGCTGAAGCTGGCGCGACCCTGGTGGGAAACCTGGCCCGAGTGGTTTAAACTGCTGGCGCAACGCGTGGGCCGGATTGAAACCGCCTACGGCTACGCGATGGCGGAAAATAGCCGAAACCGCAGTGGACATCCCGTGGCGGCGCTGGTCGTGCGCGGGGGCGAGGAATTGGAGACGTTCGCACGCGTCTTATATATCAACGTTCGTGATGGACGGTTGCGGCTTCGCTTCCAACTTGACGCCCTGTGCGGGCAGCCTCTGGAGGCCTTCGAGGCGACGTTTATCGACGACAAGGACGCGCGGCCTTTGTTGTCCGCGCAGGCCACTTTGTCGGTGGACAGCGAATATCGGATTGACACGGAATTTTCCGGGCAACTAACCCGGGACTGGGAACTTTTGAAGGTGACGGATAAGATGCCGTTTCGTTTGATTCTACGCGCAGAGACAGATAGTGGCTGAGCTTTGGATCATGCTTGTCGGAGAGTCATGAGCTTTGTCTGGTTTTGGACGTTTTGGCACTGGAGCAAAGAAAGCTTCCGGGAAGGATCGCTTTTGCGCAGTCCGCTTCATGGCATCGGCGGACATTGGGATGAATGGTATCGCCACGAGGCCTCGGAAAGCGATCATGAAGCCATTGCGAAAACAGGCCGAAGCGAAGCTTCACAACGCCAGTTCATCAGTTGGCTTTTGCTTCATTGGGCGGGAGAAACGGAATTGCGCGCAAACCGTCAGGCCCATCGTTTCGTTCTGGGCCAAATCGCTCATCTTGAGCCATTCAAGCATTGGGCGGCCTTCGAGAAATACCGTGCGAGTTACGGCATCGGTGGCATCTCGGCCGTCGTGCTGGCCGAAGGAAGTCCCGGTAAACCGGAGGATGTTCGTGCGGTTGAGGCGTTGGCGCTGACGGCTGATCCCACCGCCTCCGCCATCGTGGCTGAGGGCTTTCAGGCCGATAGCATTGAATTGGAAACGCCGCGCAGCGCCGTGGCGAGTATGTTGGGCGGGAAAGGGCTTCTAGTCTTTCTGACTTTGTGGCTGGCCAGCGGGAAGCGGGCTTACCCTCGTTGGTTGGAAATTGTTTTGAGCCTTGGCTGGGTGGCGGTTGCCGGGTTGATTCTCTATTTGGCGGCGGGCCCGGATCCGGGCGAAGGGCTGATTTTCTTGTGCGGGACATTATTTGCGCTTTGGAGCGGACTCATTCTCGTAGCCGCCACGCAGGCCGCGACGCAGACCATCCGCGCCTGGCAGCAAGGGAGGAAGTGGTGCGCGCGGTTGGAGCAAAGCCAGGTGCGCCTGCGCATGGATGGCGGATTGACGATCAAGGGAGGTTCGGCGGGATTGCCATTCTGCCTTAACGCGCTTCACTCTCTTTATCGCGCCAATTCCCATGCGGACCGCCGTTCATGGTTGTGGGAGCGTCTTTTTCACAAATTGCGCGGAGAATCACAAGCTTGGGCGGCAACTGGTTCCATCACCGCCGAAGGATTCCTCAAACCCGTCATGCTGGAGGCAAAACTTCGCGCGTGCCTTCAGAGCGAGGGCATCAAACATGTCTTGACGCCACGACAACACGGCGGGGGCCGTAAGGCGGTCTATCGCCTCGCCGATGCCCGTGGCGCGTCGCCCAAGCAAACCGCGCCAACTCCGCCCTGTTCCGTCAAAGTGCGCCTTGGGTTTGCCGCCGAGGAACCGTGTTTGCGCGTGCATCCCTGTCGGCACGTCGCCCAGGCATTGATGCGTCTCGGTGAATTCAACAGCAAACGCCAACTGGCGCTGAATTTTTTCGCCGTTGCAACGAGCGTCGCCATGTTGATTGCGCTGCGCGATCTTAAGGCGATTCTCCTCCCGCCGCCCTCGCCAATGGTGGTGGCTCCATCTTCGCCTCTGCCAGATTATCTGTGGGTGAGTCTGGACACGATGCATCCAGATCAGTTTCTGGTGGTCCTGGAATCCAGCTATTGGCTCAATCGCCGCGCGGAGTTGAGTCCCCGCGTCGGAGCACACGGCCCGCCGCGCGCGGAAATTCATTTGCAACGCTCGGAGGCCGCCAGCACGACCGACCAGGAAGACGGAACGGTTTGGATCGAACGCCGTTACCAGTTTTTGGGCCGCGAATTCGCCCCGGGCCGACACATCGGCCGATACGACGTTTCTTATCTCAACCGCATTGGCCATGAATAACCATTTCCATTTTATGAGGGCGCTGGCCATACTCGTAGCTCTCTTCGCGGCGGGTTGCGGAGAGCGCGAGTCGATAAAAGTAAAATTGCAGGCGCTGGCTTTGCCGCAGGAATCGGCGATTTACCAGCAAATCGAAGCAGAAATTGCGGGACCGACAGAAGGGCTGCAGTACAAGTGGTTCGCGGTTGCCGGCGCGTGCGAGCCGCAGCAGTCCGAAAAGCCCAAGACCATCTTCAAATTTTCCGAGGGCGTCAGGCGGGACCGGGTCTCTGTTGAAGTGTGGCGGAACGACACGCGGGTAGCGCAGGGTGAGATCGCGGTGAAGTTCAACGAGGAACAGGCGCAAAGAGAACAGACCAAACCGCCCGAACCCCGGATTGAGATCACGCAAATCCCACCCGCCGACATTGGCGGGGAAAAAACGCACGCTGAAATCGCCGGCAAGATTAGCGGCGGTGTTCCGCCCGGTTATGTCATCGCTATTTATACGCGGGCCTACGGCAAGTGGTATGTCCAGCCGCAAGCCGGCGCATTACATAAAATTGCACCCGACAGCACTTGGGCCACCTGGACTCACACTGGAGCCAAATATGCCGCGCTGCTGGTGCGGCAGAATTTCGAACCTCTCTCGCAACTGGATATGCTGCCTCAAACCAATGACGACATACTGGCGCTCGACATCGTCGATGGTCTGAACGCGGCGCAGTTTACCAACACCTCGTCAAGCACAGTCCCTGCTCATCCGTAATTCCGTCTTTCAGGTTTCGAGTAGGCCGCGTAATGAAGAGGAGGTAGCCAATTTGAATCGTCAGGAAACTACCCATAGGATTAAAATATATGAACAATAACAATGGACAAAAGCTGGCAGGCAAGGTCGCGGTGGTCACTGGAGGTTCGCGCGGAATTGGCGCCGCCATCGCCAAGCGGCTGGCAGCCGACGGGGCAAGTGTGGCGATTACTTATACAAAGGGCGCGGACGCAGCCGCTTTGGTCGTTAAAGAGATTGAAGGTCCCGGCGGAAAGGCGATCTCAATTCAAGCGGACGCCGCTGATGCTGACGCCGTCAAGGCCGCGGTCGAAAAGACCGTCGCGACTTTCGGCCGGCTGGATATACTGGTGAACAATGCCGGCACGGCCATTCCAAAGGCTTTCGAGGAGGCCTCGTTGGAGGAGCTAGACCGCGTGATTGACATCAACGTCCGCGGCCCATTTATCACGACACAGGCGGCGCTAAAGCACATGCGGGACGGTGCTCGCATCATCATGATCGGCTCTTGCGTGGGCGAGCGCATGATGACGCCCGGCCTTGTGTCCTATGCGGCCACGAAGGGGGCCATCAAGATGTTCACGCAGGGATTAGCCAGGGAAGTGGGGGGTCGCGGCATTACGGTCAATAATATCCAACCCGGCCCCATTGACACGGATTTGAACCCCGCGAAGGGTGACTGGGCGGTGCCGCAGAAAGCCAACACCGCCCTAAACCGCTATGGGCAGGTTGAAGATGTCGCCGCGTTAGTGGCGTTCGTCGCCGGTCCGGATGCGTCCTACATCACAGGCGCGAGCCTGACAGTCGATGGAGGCACCAACGCCTAGCGGCAACTTTGAAGTGATCTCAATTCCATGAAGAGAAGAAAGGCAATCAATCTATGAGCACGATTACTACTAAAGACGGAACGCAAATCTACTACAAGGACTGGGGCTTCGGCCAACCGGTTGTTTTCAGCCACGGCTGGCCGCTGACGGCGGACGACTGGGACGCTCAGATGCTGTTCTTCGGCCAGCTTGGGTATCGTGTCATCGCGCACGACCGGCGCGGCCATGGCCGTTCCACCCAAACGTGGCATGGCAACGAGATGAACACCTACGCCGACGATCTGGCGGCGCTTGCCGAGAAGCTCGACCTGCACAGCGCAATCCACGTTGGCCATTCCACCGGCGGAGGCGAAGTGGCCCGATATATCGGACGACACGGCACGAAGCGGGTCGCCAAGGCCGTCCTTATAAGCGCGGTGCCGCCACTCATGTTAAAGACGGAAAAGAATCCTGGCGGCCTGCCTATCTCGGTTTTCGACAGCATTCGCGCCGGCGTCGCCGGAGACCGCTCGCAGTTCTACAAGGACATTACGATGCCTTTTTACGGCTACAACCGGAAAGGCGCCAAGATTTCCGAAGGCATTCGGGAACGATGGTGGTTGCAGGGCATGTTGGGAGGCGTCAAGCCCCACTACGACTGCGTCAAAGCTTTCTCAGAGACGGATTTTACAGAGGACCTCAAGAAGATCGATGTGCCAACCCTTATTCTTCACGGCGACGATGACCAGATCGTGCCCATCGGTGCCTCGGGTCTGATGTCCGCCCAGATTGTGAAGAACGCCACGCTGAAGGTGTATCCGGGTTTTCCGCACGGAATGCCAACAACCCATGCGGACCAGATCAATGCCGATCTGCTGGCCTTCATCAAATCCTGACAACTCCATGAGAAAGGCACGATATGATCTAAACCGAACCGCCGTTGAGGCTAACGCAATGAGTGGCCTTGACTTTTTTCGTAATCCTTACAATTGTCACTGGAATTAGGGTCCGAAATGAAAACGCAGGGTGCGACTACGTTGGCAGCCAGTTAGACATCAAAGAGAAAGAGATAAGCATGTCTGTGCAAACAAAGAAACGAGCGGGCAAAGTCCCTGTGGTCACCGGAGCTTCCAAAGCCATCGGAGCGTCCATCGCCAAATATCTGATTCTTTAAACCCAAAGTGCAATTCAAACCATGAACCTCGAACTGAGTGATAAGACGGCTCTGGTCTCCGGTTCCACCAAAGGGATCGGTTTTGCCATTGCCAGCCAACTCGCCGCGGAAGGTGCGCGCGTCATTGTGAACGGGCGCTCGGATAAAGCCGTCGCTGAAGCCCTGGGACAAATCCAGCAGGCGACGCCGAAGGCCAAGGTCGAAGGGTTCGCCGGCGATCTTTCCACAACGGCGGCAACCGAGGCTTTGCTCAACGGTTTCCCCGCGGTGGACATTCTTGTCAATAACCTCGGCATTTTCGAGCCAAAGCCGTTCGAGGAAATTCCTGATGAGGATTGGCGGCGATTTTTCGAGGTCAATGTGCTTAGCGGGGTGCGCCTGAGCCGCATTTATGTGGCCGGCATGAGGCAGCGGAAGTGGGGACGGATTGTTTTCATCAGCAGCGAGAGCGCCATTCAAATTCCTTTGGAGATGATTCACTACGGCATGACCAAAACGGCCCAGCTAGCGGTTTCGCGTGGTTTGGCGGAGTATTGCGCCGGGAGCGGCGTTACGGTGAACTCTGTTCTTCCAGGGCCGACCCGCTCCGCCGGCGTGGAGGAATTTGTCACCCTACTTAGCGGCGGCAAGCCGTTCGAGGTTTTTGAGAAGGAGTTTTTTAAGAGCGTTCGACCGAGTTCGCTGATCAAGCGATTCGCGACGACCGAAGAGGTCGCGAGTTTGGTGGCGTTCGTTTGCAGTCCGGCCGCTTCAGCCATTACCGGCGCAGCTTTGCGGGTGGATGGCGGCGTGGTTCGATCCTGTTTTTGAAATTCAACAAGAGACACAAGCGTATGAAAAAATCGACAACGAAAACTGAGGAAGCGCCCAAAATGTATGAAACCGAAAACGACATTCCACAAGAGCGCCGAGCGGAACTTTGCGCGCTGCTGAGTCAGCGTCTGGCGGACGCGGTGGATCTCCAGATGCAGATGAAACAGGCCCATTGGAACGTCAAAGGCCCGCACTTTATCGGGCTTCACGAACTCTTCGACCAGATTGATGAAGCGGTGGAAACCTATGTGGATTTGATCGCCGAACGAATCGTGCAACTTGGCGGCATCGCGGAAGGCACGGTGCGTGTGGCGGCGTCACGCTCGCGCCTTGAGGAGTATCCCCTGGATATTGCCGATGGCTGCGCCCATGTCGCGGCCGTTTCCAAGGCGTTGTCCGACTTCGGTCACGACGCCCGCAATACCATTGATGAGGCGGATAAGTTGGGGGACGCGGACGCTGCGGATATTTTCACTGAAATTTCGCGCGGCATCGATAAATGGCTTTGGTTTGTCGAAGCTCATGCCCAAGCGGAAAAGTAGGTATGATCGCTGAACCAAATGAGCCTAATAAGAAAAGCTGAAATAGAATTATTCGCGGCTGCCGTTGCCTTGCTCTGTCTGGCAGGGTGCAAGGAGAAACCGCATGTGACACCGCCTCCTCCGATAGTCGAAGTGGCTCCTGTCACGCAGGCGGATGTGCCCGTTTATCACGATTGGGTCGGAACGCTCGATGGGTTGGTCAACGCCACCATTCGGGCGCAAGTCACCGGCTATTTGCTGACGCAGGATTACCGTGAGGGCGACGCCATCAAAAAGGGCGACCTGTTGTTTCAAATTGACCCGCGTCCGTTCAAAGCGGTGCTCGACCAGGCCAAAGGCCAACTGGCCCAAGCCCAAGCCCGCCTTGGGAAGACCGAACTGGATGTAAAACGCTACGCACCGCTCGTCAAGGATAGGGCCATCAGCCAGGAGGAATACGATGATTCCGTGCAGGCGAATTTGGAAGCCGAAGCCGCCGTTTTATCCGCCAAAGCCCAGGTGGAGCAAGCCCAGTTGAATTTGGGCTTCACTCAAATCACTTCCCCAATCGACGGCATCGCCAGCATCGCAAGAGGACAGATTGGCGATCTTGTGGGGCCGTCCACGGGCGAATTGACCACTGTTTCCACCATTGACCCGATCAAAGCCTATTACAATGTCACCGAGCAGGCTTACCTCAACTTCGTCAGTCGTTTTTCCAATCAAAAAGACGTTCAAATGGGCCTGCGGCAATTGGAGATTCAATTGATTCTGGCCGATGGGTCCATTTATCCCAAACCGGGCCAAATCTATGCGCCAGACCGGCAAATCGGCGCCACGACCGGAGCGCTGCGATTGGAGTCCCTCTTTCCGAATGAGAATAATGCGCTGCGACCCGGCCAATTCGTGCGCGTCCGAATAAAGTTCGATACCAAGCATGGCGCTCTGCTGGTGCCGCAACGCGCCGTTTCGGAACTGCAAGGTGCTTTTCAAGTCGCGACGGTAGGCTCGAATAATACAATCCATATCCAACCCGTCACCGTTGGCGAGCGAAGCGGCAGCCTCTGGATCATCGATCACGGCGTTGAGTTGGGCCAGAGCGTCGTGGTCGAGGGTCTTCAAAAGATTCGTGAAGGGGTGATGGTAAACCCGACTAATTTTGTGCCGGATACCATTCTAAAGGCCGCGGGGCCGATAAGCCGCTAGACCATGTCCAAATTCTTCATCAACCGCCCCATCGTCGCGATGGTGATTTCCATCATCATGGTTATTGTCGGCCTGGTCACGATGGTTTCACTGCCTATCGCCCAATTCCCCAAGGTCGTGCCCCCTGAAATCTTCATTCAGGCGGAATATGTCGGCGCCGACGCGCAGACCATTGAGACCTCCGTCGCCACCCCCATCGAACAACAGATGAGCGGCGTGGACAACATGAACTACATGTACTCGGTCAACGCGAACAATGGTTTAATGCGGTTGTTCGTCAACTTCGATCTGGCAACGGACCCGAACATCGACCATGTTCTGACCCAGTTGCGCTACGCGCAGGCGGAACCCCAGTTGCCGACCGACGTGCGAAACTTCGGAGTGACGGTGCAGAAATCCCTCTCCGCCCCTTTCATGATCCTCTCGCTCAATTCGCCCAAAGGCACCCACGGCGCCGAGTTTTTGGCCAACTACGCCTACATCAATTTGAGCGATCCACTGAGCCGGGTGGTGGGCATTTCCCAGGTGACGATTTTCGGAGCGGGGCAATACGCCATGAGGATTTGGGTGAAGCCTGACCAACTAGCCAAACTGAATATCACCGTTCCTGAGATCATCAGCGCCGTCAACAGCCAGAATGCCGTCAATCCTGCCGGCAAAATTGGAGGGCGTCCCACGCCGCCGGGACAGGAATTCACTTACACCGTCCTGGCCCAAGGACGGCTCACGACGGAGGAAGAATTTGGCAGCATTGTTCTCCGCGCCACACCCGACGGCGCCATCGTGCGCTTGCGGGATGTGGCCCGCATAGAATTGAGCGCCGCGGATTACGACATCGTCGGTCGTTTCGGCGGCAAGCCTTCGGCCATTCTTGCCTTGTTTCCGCTTCCCAACGCCAACGCCATCGATTCGGAAAAAGGCGTCAAAAAGCTCATGGAGGAATTGAAGACCCGCTTCCCGTCCGACGTCGCATACGAGATTCCGATTGATACCACGAAATCGGTGACCGAAGGAATTCGCGAAATCGGCACGACATTTTGGGAGGCGCTGGCGCTGGTGATGCTGGTGGTTTTTATTTTCCTGCAAGGCTGGCGGGCCGCGATGATTCCTTTGTTTGCGGTGCCAGTGTCGCTGGTCGGGACATTCGCGCTTTTCCCGTTTTTGGGTTTCTCCATCAATACGCTTTCGCTGTTCGGTTTGGTCCTCGCCATCGGCCTGGTGGTGGATGATGCCATTGTGGTCGTCGAAGCGGTGGAGCACCACATCGGGGAGGGGATGGCGCCCAAAGACGCAACTTTGAAAGCGATGGAGGAAGTGTCAGGTCCAGTGGTGGCGATCGCACTGATTCTGTCGGCGGTCTTTCTGCCAACTGTATTCATTCCCGGCATTACGGGCCGGCTCTATCAGCAGTTCGCCGTGACCATTGCCCTCTCCGTGCTCATTTCGGCCTTCAACGCGCTGACACTCAGTCCGGCGTTGTCCGCGCTGCTTCTGCGCCCCAAGAAAGAATCGAAAGGCCCGCTTGGCTGGTTCTTTAAATGGTTCAATCGCGGCTACGACCGGTTGACGGGCGGATACGTCGGCGTGTGCCGCGGCCTGATTCGAAAATCCGCCATCAGCCTGTTGTTCCTTGCCCTGGTGGCGGTCGGCGCCGGTTGGTTGGGCAAGACGCTCCCGTCAGGTTTCCTGCCGGAAGAGGACCAGGGTTACCTCTATGTCAACGTCCAACTCCCCTTCGCGTCTTCGATGGATCGCACCGTAGGCGTTTGCAAACAGGTGGAAGACATAGTGCTGTCCACGCCGGGAGTCGAGAGTTGCACGACTGTGGCTGGTTTCACGCTGTTGAGTTTTACGCGCAACACCTACAGCGCCACTTTTTGGGTCAGCCTCAAGGATTGGGACAAACGCACCAAACCGGAGGAAAGTTATATATCGATCAAAACAAGCCTGGCCAGGAGACTTTCCCAAGTGCCTGCGGCGATTGCCTTCCCCTTTCCGCCGCCGGCCATCGCGGGCGTCGGAACAGCGGGCGGGTTCACCATGGTCCTGGAGGACCGGAGCGGAAAGGAGATTCAGTTTCTTGCGGCCAACGTCGCCAAGTATTTGGAGGCGGCGCGGAAGCGTCCTGAAATCGCCAGCATCAATACCACGTTTTTGCCATCCGTGCCCCAACTTTACGTCAATGTGGATCGCGACCGCGTCCTCAAGCAAGGAGTGGATCTGTCGGAGGTTTACAAGACTTTGCAAACGTTCATGGGCGGATATTTCGTCAACTATTTCAACCGTTTTGGGCGGCAGTGGCAGGTCTATGTTGAAGCCGAAGGCGACTACCGGACTCGCGTCGAAAACCTGGGTTTGTTTTACGTGCGCAACCATGGTGGTGAATCCATTCCCATGTCCGCTCTCACTTCCACCAAGTCCATTTCCGGGCCGGAATTCACCATGCGCTACAATTTGTATCGTTCGGCCCAAATCAACGGCACGGCGGCGCCTGGATTTAGTTCGGACCAGGCCACCAAAGCCTTGGAGGAAGTGTTCGCCCAGACCATGCCTTCAGAAATGGGTTTCGACTACATTGGCATGTCGTTTCAGGAGCAGAAGGCGGCCCAAGGTGTTTCGCCGGCGGCGATATTCGCCCTCTCTTTCCTTTTTGTCTTTTTGATCCTGGCCGCCCTTTATGAAAGCTGGTCGCTGCCGTTCAGCGTTTTGCTGGGGACGCCCATCGCCGTATTTGGCGCTTTTGCCGCCCTCCTGTCGCGGCGGATGGATAACAATGTTTTTGCGCAGATTGGGTTGGTCATGCTCATTGGACTGGCGGCCAAGAATGCCATCCTCATCGTTGAGTTCGCACGGCTGGAATACGAAAAGGGCAAGCCGCTGATCGAAGCCACTCTGACGGGCGCGCGTCTTCGACTGCGGCCGATTCTGATGACTTCCTTCGCCTTCATTTTCGGCTCGCTGCCATTGTGGTTTGCCTCCGGCGCGGGAGCCGTTTCACGGCGCAATCTTGGGACGGTGGTCGTGGGCGGCATGCTGGCCGCGACTTGCATCGCCGTCTGTCTGATTCCGGTCACCTTTTACGTGGTGGAGAAGTTTGCCAGCCGCGGGCGGGCGGCGGAGCCGAAAGAGGCCTCAACTTCGCCCAATGCCGAATTGGGAGAAAGCCCTTCATGAGCGCCAGGGCCGGACAACGAAGGCTTGCCCTGCTGCGGATTTCTTTTTGCGCCGCTTTGCTGGCGGGATGCGCCGTTGGCCCAAATTACATGCGGCCGCCGGTTCAATCGCCCGCAGTCTTCCGCAGCGACAACGCACCCACGAACACTTCCTTCGCAGAACTCGCTTGGTGGGGAGTCTATCAAGACCCTCTGTTGCAGGCGCTCATCCGTGAAGCCTTCACCAACAACTACGATCTGCGCATTGCGATGACCCGTGTCGAGCAAGCCCGCGCCGTCGCCATGCAGGCCAGATCGCAATTTGTGCCCAGCGTCAATTACAATGGCAATGTCGGACGGGGGCGCAACGACTTGTTCGGCGAGGCTTACCCGAACGGCGGCGCCACCGCCAGTTCGGCGGCGGCCACTCTAAACGCGTTCTGGGAGGTGGACCTGTGGGGACGCGTCCGCCGACTTAATGTGTCCGCCCGGGCGGAATTTCTGGCTTCCGTGGACGCCCGCAACGGTGTCCGCTTGAGCTTGCTCAGCGAAGTGGCGTCGGCTTATCTTCAATTGGTGGAGCTGGATCAGGAATTGGAAATTACGAGCCGCACGACCAATTCATTTGGCGAGAGCTTGAAAATTTTCAGCCAGCGCGCGGAAGGAGGCACGGCGACCTCGTTGGAGACTTCGCGCGCCGAAGCCGCTTTGGCCGACGCGCAGGCTGGCACGCCGGCAGTCCTGAACCAGATGACGATGACCGAGAATCAGCTTTGCATTTTGCTGGGGCGTGTTCCTGGACCGATTGCACGGAAGGATGCGCCCCCTGAAAACATGTTGACGCCCCAGATTCCGGCAGGTTTGCCCTCCGCGTTGCTGGAACGGCGGCCAGACGTGCGCCAGGCGGAACAGACTTTGCGGTCAGCCAACGCGCTCATCGGCGTCTCGGTCGCGGAATTCTTTCCCACGATAGGTTTGACTGCGCTGCTGGGAAAAATCAGCCCGGAATTGTCGGCCTTTACTTTGGGCGGCGCCAATGCGTGGGGCGTCGCGGCCAACGCCAGCGGGCCGCTTTTTGAAGGGGGCCGGCTGGTTGGCCAATATCGCCAGGCCAAGGCGGCCCGCGACGAAGCGCGCCTGCGCTACCAGCAAACTGCTCTGACCGCGTTGGGCGACGTTTCAGACGCCTTGATCATGCGCGAAAGGCTTGGGGAGATTCGCCTGCAACAATCGCGCGAAGTAACCGCGCTGGAGACCGCGGTCAGGGTTTCATCGGAGCGATACCTCGCCGGCAAAGCCAGTTATTACGAAGTTCTCGAAGCTCAACAACAACTATTTCCGGCCCAGATAAGTCTGGCCCGCACCCAGAGGGATCAACAGCTTGCCGTCGTCGCCCTTTACAAGGCATTGGGAGGCGGTTGGAAGGATGAACAATCAAATGCCAAAGCTCCGAAACCATGAAAACTACGTATTGCAAATTGCAGAAAAAACTCTTGGAGGCACTCCATATTCTTGTCGCGCTGGGATGCCTCGCCGCATGGGCCGCCGCGGCGCAAAATGCCGCGCCACACGCGACCAATTCGACGGCTGAAATCATTGTTCTCCCGACGGGAATCCCCGACTCAATAGAGCACTTCAATCGTGATATTTGGAGTTTCAACGAGGTATTTCTGGCTTCGGCTGTCAGGCCGTTCTCGAAGGTGTACAGGGGCGTCGTGATTAAGCCCGTGCGAAAGGGAATCGGAAACATGGGCAAAAACCTCATCTATCCGGGACGACTCATCAATAACCTGTTGCAAGGCAACTGGGCGGGGTCCTATGAGGAAACAGAACGCTGCCTTTGTAACACCGTGCTAGGGGTGGGTGGATTCTTCGATGTGGCGACGAAACTGAGCATTCCAAAAAACGACACGGATTTTGGCCAGACTTTCAAGAAATGGGGCTGGCATCCTGGGTGCTATCTGATGCTGCCTATTCTCGGTCCGAGCGATGATCGTGATGCGACGGGATTGGTCGCGGATTACTTTGCCAACCCGCTCTCGTATTTCTTTCCGTTTGAATACATAGGTTCCGGCGTGATAGCCAATAATCTCAGCGACTCGGTGGAGAGGGATGTCTGCTTCATCAAGTCCGAGCCGGACACTTATTCGATTCTGCAATACGCGTGGAGCTTTAGCCACGAAAACCGGCAGGTGGATATGCGTTTGATTGGAGACCAGGACCAGGCGTCGCTTGAAACGCTTCAAACCGTCCTTTTCTCATACCATAACCCCGAATTTCCAGCACGAGGCAGGACGCGCTCGGTGCTGATCCCAACCACCGGGAAGAAATTGGAGTTCACCTACTGGCTCCAACCGGGCCGCGCGCCTGTGGTCTATATTGTTCCAGGTTTTGGCGCCCATCGATTTGCCGGCACCGAGATGGGGCTGGCAGAACTTCTCTTCAAGAACGGGTTCTCCCCCGTGTGCATCAGCAGCACGTTCAATCCTGAGTTCATGGAGCACGCTGCGACGACCGACCTTCCTTCCTTTCCGCCCACCGATGTGCGCGATCTGCACGTCGCTCTGAGCGAGATTGACCGTCGTTTGGACGAGAAGTATCGGCATCGCTTGGGATCCAAGGTCCTGATGGGTTACTCCATGGGAGCTTTCCAATCGTTGTTCATGGCGGCGCAAGCGGCGACCAATGATGCTCCCTTGGTCAAATTCGACCGTTACGTGGCCATTGATGTGCCGGTCAATTTGCGCTATGGCGTGACCAATCTGGACGAGTTTTACCGGGGGGCATTGGCCTGGCCCGCAGCGGAGCGCACTTCCAGGATCGAAAACTTGCTCCTCAAGGTGGTAGCCTTGAGCGCGCAGTCTCCTAAACCGGGGTCAGTCCTGCCCTTCAACGCCATTGAAAGCAAGTTCCTGATTGGCCTTGGCCTCAGGCTGAACTTGCGCGATATCATCTTCAGCAGCCAGTTGCGGCACAACCAAGGTGTTTTGAAACAGCCGCTCGATAAATGGAAGCGCCGTGCAGCTTACGACGAAATCATGCAGTACTCCTTCCTGGATTATATCGAGGACTTTGCAACTCCTTACGACAAGACCAAAGGCATCGATCTGACGAATCCGGAGGTTGTGACCAAGGCGACCAGTCTGAGCAGCTATACGGACCAATTGCACGCCAACCCCAATATCCGCATCATCGCCAACCGGAATGATTTTCTGCTCTCGCCAGAGGACGTCGCATGGATCGAGGCGACGTTTGCTCCGTCGCAAGTGACGCTTTTTAAGCAAGGCGGCCATTTGGGCAACCTTGCTCAACCCGAGGTGCAACAGGCCATTTTGCGGGCGGTGGAGGGCTTGGGTGCAGTGCAAAAAATATCGCAAATTTCTTCGCGGAGTGGTAAATGAAACGACATGGAAATGAAAGTTTCTACGATATTGTTCTTGTGGGTCAGGAGAAGGCCATGAATGACATCACTCGTTTTTTGTCCAATCACGGCGGGCCTGTTTTGTTTGGAGTCGTTTTCATGGAGCAGATCGGCCTGCCCTTGCCCGCTGTGCCGTGGCTGTTGGCGGCGGGCGCGCTGATTGCGGCCGGAAAGTTGAATGCGTGGCTGGTGGTTGGCGCGACGTTTTTGGCCTGCATCGTGGCGGACTTGATCTGGTTTTATCTCGGCCGCCGCCTCGGCTACCGGGTGCTGGGTCTGCTATGCCGCATTTCGCTGGAGCCGGACACATGCGTCCGCCGGACGCAGGATGCGTTCACACGCTATGGAATGCGAGGCTTGCTGGTGTCGAAATTCATTCCGGGTCTGGGCAACCTGGCGCCGCCGTTGGCGGGCAGTTCCGGCATCAAGCTCCATCGATTTCTTTTCTTCGATGCCTCGGGTGCGTTGCTTTACGTTGGATGCTTCCTGCTTCTTGGCGTCTCTTTCGGACATCAATTGAATCAGGTCCTGGCTGCGTTTGCTTCTTTGGGGAGCAGCGCCCTGGCTTTGGTCGTGGCGTTGATTGCGCTTTACATCGCATACAAATATTACCAGCGCAGGCGGCTCCTGCGCGAGTTGCGGATGGCTCGAATTACCGTGGATGAATTGTATAAAAAACTGGAGGCCGGTGAAAATCCCATGATTCTCGATTTGCGGTCTCGCGCCGCGCTGAATGAGGAACCGGACTTAATCCGCGGCGCGCTTCACATGAGCATGGACGAGGTGGATTCTCGTCTGCGGGAAATTCCGCGAGACCGCGACATCATTCTTTATTGCGCCTGTCCTAACGAAGTGAGCAGCGCGCGTGTCGCCTTGCTGCTTCATCGCAAGGGATTCTCGCATGTCCGACCTTTGTTCGGAGGAATCGATGCCTGGCGGGAGCGCAAATACCCGACGGAATCGCGCCCGCCCGTGGAAGTAACCTAATTCCTTTTGTTATGCCTAAACCCGTAATATGGACAGTGGACGACGACCCGGATGTGTTGCGGGCCGTTGAACGAGACTTGCGACGAAAATACGGCGACCGCTATAGAGTCATCTCAGCGGATTCCGGCGCTTCCGCCATGGAAGCCGTCAAACAATTGAAGTTGCGCAATGAGCCGGTGGCGCTTTTTCTGGTGGACCAAAGAATGCCGCGCATGTCGGGAGTGGAGTTCCTGGAAAAGGCGATTGAACTTTATCCCGATGCCAAACGCGCCTTGTTGACGGCCTACGCGGACACCGACGCGGCCATCCGCGCCATTAACAGCGTTCATATCGATCATTATTTGATGAAACCTTGGGACCCACCCGAGGAACGGCTTTACGGAGTGGTGGATGATTTGCTCGATGATTGGCAGGCTTCCTATCATCCGGCTTTTGAAGGAGTGCGCGTCATAGGGAATCGGTGGTCTCCTCGTTCCAATGAAATTCGCGATTTTCTTGGGCGCAATTTTTTGCCCCACCAATGGCTTAATATCGAGACGGATGAGACGGCGAAACA
>Ga0302325_10010146_pt1 | contig 20458 bp, 16 predicted proteins | sample Palsa_T0_2_FD_201948 | JGI IMG/M metagenome (GOLD analysis project Ga0302325, IMG submission 201948) | Peat permafrost microbial communities from Stordalen Mire near Abisko, Sweden - Palsa_T0_2 | ecosystem: Environmental > Terrestrial > Soil > Palsa > Peat permafrost | place: Sweden: Abisko...
ACCTCAACTTCACCAGGCTGACGGGCATGGACCCCATTTGGTTTGTACTACGCGGTTACGCCGTGCTCATGGACGCCACGATGCCCGTCGTTGGTGATCCCGAAACGATGAACGACACCTACATCGAGCAGGTCAATGCCGCCGCCCGCGCCCACATTGACGCCCTCGACGAGGATCAGATCGTCGACCCGGCACGCGTCATCGTCGCCGGGCACAGCTACGGCGGATTCATGACCGCCAACCTCCTCGCCCACACCGACCTCTTCGCGGCTGGGATCGCGCGCAGCGGCGCGTACAACCGGTCGCTCACGCCATTCGGCTTCCAGACCGAGCGCCGCGCCTTCTGGGAAGCGCCGCAGGTGTACGACGCCGTATCCCCGTTCCGGTTTGCCGATCACATCACGGCCCCACTGCTGCTCGTCCACGGCGGCGCGGACAACAACCCGGGCACCTTCACGATCCAATCCGAACGCCTCTTCCAGGCCATCGAGGGCACGGGCGGCACCGCCCGCCTCGTAATCCTCCCCCATGAGGCCCACGGCTACGCCGCCCGAGAGTCCATCCTCCACCTCCTCGCCGAACAATTCGCGTGGGCCCAACGATGGGCTCCCGCCACGACGACCGCAGATAGCCAGTGATGACGAGGGTCTTCGGACGCGAGGCCCTCAAAGGGCGGCCAACCATCCCATTCCCCTAAGGTTGTGGGCGGAGAGGTGCGAGAGCGGCCGAATCGGACTCACTGCTAATGAGTTGACTTGGGAAACCGGGTCCGAGGGTTCAAATCCCTCCCTCTCCGCCGAGTAGCCCCCAAGGGCAATCACCTGACAAACAATCATGGCGACGACCCGCCGCTCGCCGATGTCACCGGAGTCACCCCGTGGGGCAACGCTGTCACCGATGCCGCCATCTGGCATGGTCACGATCCGGCGAGCCTTGCCACCAACCTCGCCAGCGTCAAGCTCTTCGTGGCCGCCGGCAGCGGCATCCCGTGCACCCTTGGCGATGCCGACCCCGTGCTCATGGGCGGGGAGGCGCTGTTCCGCTACCTCAGCCAGGAGTTCGACGGTGTGCTCACCAAGGCCGGAGTGGCGTACCAAACATCGTTTCCGGCTTGCGGGGTGCACGACTTCAACAACTGGATGGCCCGGCTTCGGGAATGGTGGCCGACGATGGTCGCCGCACTGGGCACCCCGCCGCCGGCGACATTCTCATACCGCAGCACGGACGCGGCCTTCTCGGTATGGGGATGGAGCGTGGCAGCCGATGCCGGCCGGGCGCCCGAGTTCCTCCAGATGTCCGACGTCTCCGACTCGGGGCTGGTATTGACCGGGTCGGGAAGCACGACGGTCACGACCCCGCCGTTGTTCACCCCCGACGCGGCCGTCGACCTGACGGGAGACCACACCCTCTGCTACGGCCGACTCAAGCGGACGTCTCACGTTCACGGTCGACCTCGGCCCCGCGCACACAATCGAGGAGTACACCCCTCTCGGTCTCGTCGCCGCCGCCCAGCCCGGCTACTTCCACACCGCGGTCGTGACCTTCGGTGCGGCCGGCTAGCGGCGAGGCCCGTCTCATGGGAGGCCGAGCTGCCGTCTTTCAAAACACGGGATTCCTACTGGACGAGATCAACCACGGGCATGATGGCAGGCGGGGCGCTCAGCTTGATACCCAACTCATCCAGGATGGGCACCAGATATCCGAGGAACGCGTCGAACGCCTCCTGACTCTCCCAGATGTCGAAGGCCTGAAGCTTGCCCTCTTCCCCGAATACGGAGTGCAGCTTCATGGCATCTTCGGGGGCACCAGCAGCCGCTAGTCGTTTGCGTCCTTCGGCGTGCGTCGCCGCGGTCATGTTTTCCGTGGTGATGTAGATCGCGATCATGGCCGACCCCCTCGACGTGGCCTGACAACCCGCCGCAGGAAGGCTCGGCGGTGCACGCACCGAGCTTATCTTGCTGGGCTGCGACGTTCCGCGACGTCTGGCTGGAGCTCCAGGCCGACCTGGCGACACCGTCGTCGACGCCGTCCGCCTCGTGATGCAGAGGCGCGCCGATGACGAGCACAAGCGCAGGCTTCGCCCGGGAGACATAGCCCAGCCCTATTCTCAGCGGCGTGCCCCATCAGACCGCCCACCAGACCGCCCATCAGACCGCCCACCAGACCGCCCATCAGATCGACGAATCCTTTGCGGCTCTGCCCATGGCTGCGCTCGCCGACGCCGCGCTGACGCGTGCGCGCGAGCTTGGCGCCGACGCCGCCCAATTCCGCTTCGAGCGCACCCGCAGCGGTCAGTTCGCGGTCCGTGATCACGAGCTTGAGGGGTCAATGGACGCCGAGGACCTTGGGTTTTGCGTACGGGTGGTCTACGACGGCACGTGGGGGTTCGCCGCCGGCGTCGAGGCCACGCCCGACGCCGCCGCACGGGTAGCCGGCCTCGCCGTCGAGGCCGCCAAGACCTCTCGCCCCCTCAGCATCGAGCGCATCGATCTCGCCGATGAGCCCGCCTATCCGGATGCGACCTGGATCTCGGCCTATGACGTCAATCCGTTCGATATACCCGACAGCGACAAGGTCGCCCTCCTCCTCGGTTGGACGGAAGGACTGCTTGGTGCCGGAGTCGATCACGCCGACGCCTACGCGCTCGTCGTCCAGGAGAACAAGTACTACGCCGACCTCGCCGGTACCGTCACCACCCAGCAGAGGGTGCGCAGCCACGCGGCGGCGACGGCCACGCGCATCGACCCGTCGTCGGGAGCGTTCGACTCCATGCGCACGCTGGCCCCACCGGTGGGTCGCGGCTGGGAATACCTGTCGGGGACCGGATGGGATTGGGATCGGGAGTTGGCCGAGCTCCCCGACCTGCTCCGCGAAAAGATGGCGGCACCAACCGTTACCGCCGGCACCTACGACCTGGTGATCGACCCCTCCAATCTGTGGCTCACGATCCACGAATCGATTGGGCACGCCACCGAGCTCGACCGGGCGTTGGGTTACGAGGCCGCGTATGCGGGCACGTCATTCGCCACCTTCGACAAGCTCGGCTCGCTCAAATACGGATCGCCCGTCATGCATGTCACCGGCGACCGCACCGCCGAGCACGGCTTGGCCACCGTCGGCTACGACGACGAAGGCGTCGCCGCCCAGCAATGGGACCTCGTCCGGGACGGCGTGCTTGTCGGCTATCAACTCGACCGGCGCATGGCCAAGCTCAAGGGTCTCGGCCGCTCCAACGGCTGCGCCTTCGCCGACTCGTCGAGCCACGTGCCCGTCCAGCGAATGGCCAACGTCTCACTGCAACCGGCCGCCGATGGCCCCACCACCGACGAGCTGATCGGTGGCATCGAGGACGGCATCTACGTGCTCGGCGATCGGAGCTGGTCGATCGACATGCAGCGCTACAACTTCCAGTTCACCGGACAGCGCTTCTATCGCATCACCAACGGCCGCCTGGCCGGCCAGCTGAAGGACGTCGCCTACCAAGGCACGACCACGGACTTCTGGGGATCCATGGAGGCGGTCGGCGGCCCGTCCACCTACGTCCTCGGCGGCGCCTTCAACTGCGGCAAGGCCCAACCCGGCCAAGTCGCCGCCGTGAGCCACGGGTGCCCATCGGCGTTGTTTCGCGGAGTGCGGATCCTCAACACCGTCGAGGAGGCCGGCCGATGAGCACACCTCAGGAGATGGTGGAGCGAGCGCTGGAGCTCTCCAAGGCCGACGGCTGCATCGTCATCGCCGACGAGACCACCAGCGCCAACCTGCGCTGGGCCAACAACACCCTCACCACCAACGGCGTCACGCAAAGTCGCCAGCTCACCGTGATCGCCACCGTCGGCACGGGGACGGGCACCGCCGCCGGGGTGGTGTCGCGCAGTGGCGTCGACCTCGACTCGCTCGAGGCGCTCGTCCGATCGGCCGAGGAGACGGCGCGCGGCAGCATGCTCGCCGAGGATGCTCAGCCATTGATCGGCCCGGCATCAAGCCCGACGTGGTCGGCGCCGCCCGCCGAAACGTCGATGGGCGTGTTCGCCTCCTTCGCTCCCGAGCTCGGTGCCGTGTTCGCACGCGCTCGCCAGGAGGATCGGTTGCTCTTCGGCTACGCCGAACACGACATGCGCACGACCTACGTCGGCTCGTCGGCCGGCTTGCGTCTGCGCCACGATCAACCGACCGGCCACGTCGAGATCAATGCCAAGTCCGCCGACCTCGTCCGCTCGGCCTGGGTCGGCGCCGCCACCGCCGACTTCGCCGGCATTGACGTCGACGCTCTCGACGCCGATCTCGTGAAGCGAATCGGCTGGGCCGCACGATCCATCGACATGCCCGCCGGCCGTTACGAAACCATCATCCCTCCCGGTGCGGTCGCCGACCTCATGCTCGACCTCTACTGGTCCGCCGATGGGCGCGACGCCCATGAAGGACGGACCGTGTTCAGCCGCGCGGGAGGCGGCACACGACTTGGGGAACGTATCTCGGAGCTTCCCGTCACTCTCCGCAGCGATCCAGTCGCGCCCGGGCTGGAAGCCGAACCATTCGTCATCGCCCGCGCCTCAGGCGGCAGCCAATCCGTGTTTGACAACGGGCTCGAGCTGAAGCCGACATCGTGGGTCACCGACGGCGTGCTCACCGCCCTCGGCCAATCGCGATACACGGCGCAATTGACGGGCATGCCGGTCACGCCCCGCATGGACAATCTCATCGTGGAGGGCGCTCCCGGTGGTCGGTCGCTCGACGAAATGGTCAGTGCCACCGAGCGCGGACTCCTCCTCACCTGCCTGTGGTACATCAGAGTCGTCGACCCGCAAACCCTGCTGCTCACCGGACTCACCCGCGACGGCGTATACGCAATCGAGCAGGGCGAGATCGTCGGCTCGGTCAACAACTTCCGCTTCAACGAGAGCCCGGTCGATCTCCTCGGTCGCCTCAGCGAGCTCGGAGCGACAGTGCCGACACTGCCGCGCGAGATGGCCGACTACTTCACGCGCATCGCCACGCCGCCGATGCGCGTCGCCGACTTCAACATGTCGTCGGTCAGCCAGGCTTCGTAGCGCTCTTTTTGGCCGCCGCCTTCTTGGCGGGCGCCTTCTTCTTCGGAGCCGGCGTTGCCACCAACGCCGTCAGGTCGACCACCGAGTCGTCACTGCCGAACTCATTGGGCACGTAGGCGTCAGCCGCCCAGTCGTTTTCCCAACGCTCACCGTCGAGCAAATAGCGAAACCGGTACGCCCGCCCCGGCTCCAACTCCACCGTCAAACTGAAGCCTCCGGCGGTGTCGCGTTGCATGACGTGGCCGCGCTTGGACCACTTGTTCCACTCACCACAGACGGCCGCCCGCTTGGCCCCGACCGCGGGATCCAATGTGAACGTGACCGATGCCTTGCCGGTTGCATCCGTGGACTTGATCATCGCCACGATGCTAGATCTGCAACGCAGCTGTGGGGAACACGGCCGTACCGGCGTGAGAGCCGCCGGCATAACGGCCATGTTCCCCGTCAGCTCATCGCGTTCAGCGCTTCTTGGCGGGGGCCGCCACCTTCTTCACGGGAGCCTTCTTGGCGGGGGCCGCCTTCTTGACGGGGGCCGCGGGCGGCCACACCCCGGGGGCCAGCTTCGGCGCCAGTGACGGGGTCAGGACGGCGTCCTTGAACCCCTTGAGGGCGGTGATGCGGGCCTTCTTGGAGGCCTTGATCTTCACCGGCGCACCCGTCGCCGGGTTGCGCCCCATACGGGCCTTGGTCTCCACTCTGGCGAACTTGGCGAAGCCGGCGATCATGACCGGCTCCCCCTTGGACGTCACGCCCGTGATGACATCGGTGAAGCCCTTGAGCAGTGCATCGACGGTCTTGGCGTCTTGGCCGGTTTGGGCGGCGATCGCCTTCACCAGTTGGCTACGGTTCACTCATCCTCCTGTAGTTGAGTTGACTTGACGGCAGTGTGGCCTCGCCGGCCATCAAAACGGCGGATCCTGCGCAGACTGGAGTAGTCGATGGGTGGCCTTGACGGCAAGGTGGCGATCGTGACCGGGTCGTCCAGCGGCATCGGCGAGGCCGTCGTTCGGCGCTTTTCGGCTGAGGGCGCGAGCGTCGTCGTCAACTCGGCACGGTCCGTCGAAGCGGGCCAAGCCGTCGCCGCCTCGCTGCCCGACGCGCTGTACGTGCAAGCCGATATCGCCGATGAAGCCCAGGGCCGCGTGCTCGTCGCGGCCGCGATCGAGCGGTGGGGGCACCTCGACATTCTGGTCAACAATGCCGGCACGACGACGGTCATTCCGCACGCCGATCTCGACGCCGCCGGGCTCGAGGTGTGGCAGCGGATCTTCGAGGTCAACGTGTTCGGCACGTGGCTGATGAGCCGATCGGCCGTGCCGGCGTTGCGGTCCTCGGGCGGGTCGATCATCAACATCACGTCGCTCGCCGGCGTTCGCGCCGCCGGCAGCTCGATTCCGTACGCGGCGTCGAAGGCCGCGCTCAACCATCTGACCAGGCTGATGGCCAAGGCGCTGGGGCCCGACGTGCGCGTCAACGCCATCGCTCCTGGACTTGTCGACACACCGTGGACCGAGGACTGGGACGCCATCCGGGCGGGCGTATCGCAGATGGCGCCGATGCGGCGTTCGGGCAAGCCGGAGGACATGACGGACATCTCCTTGGCCCTCGCCCGATCGAGCTACCTCACCGGCGAGGTGATCCTGATCGACGGCGGACTCAACCTGTCGGCGTGAGCGGCTGGATGGTCTGGGTCGTCTGGATCGTCTGGGTCATGAGCTGGATGTGATGGCGGGCCCCGGTGGGTGTGCGCATGCCGGGAATGAGATGCGGCCCGCCCTCGCGGCGAAAGCCCATGGCTTCGAAGAATGCGACGCCGGATGTGTTCTCGGCCAGGGTTTCGAGATGGCAGCCGGCGATGCCGCGCTCCCGGAGGCAGTCCAGCCATTGGCGCATGAGGGTGCCGCCGACTCCTTTGCCTCGCGCCACGGGTAGCAGGTTGATGTGCAGATGCGCCGGCCACCTCGGGTCGACCACGGCGGCCGGCGGTAAGCGTCGCCGGGCCAGGTCCACCATGACGTCGCCCGCCGAGCGCCAGATGAAGCCGGCCGTCCCGGGGCGGAAGCAAATGCCGCGGTGGAGGATGTGGTGGCCGATGATGGCGGCAGGGTTACCCACGGTCCGGGTGTCGAGGCAGCCGAGCAGATAGCCCACGATCTCGCCGTCCTTTGTGGCGACGAGCGCGGACTCAGGCTCGTGGTCGGTGTAGTAGCTGCTGAACAGGTCGGAGAAGCTGTCGATGTCCCGCCACATCCAGCTCGCGGGCTTGCCCATGTAGCCCGTCTGATAGCAGACGTGTCGCACCCCGGTGCGGTCGCCGGGCGTGTAGGGCCGAATCTCGATGTCGCTCACGCGTCACACCTTCGCACGGCTCAGACTTTGGCATGCCGGGCGGGGGCCCGTGACGGCCCGTGACGGCTACCGTGGCGGTGCGCAGGTCGTGACTTGCTCGGGGGAACGATGGCCGAAGTACAGATCGCTAATGCACCGTCGATGCTGCCCAGCGCCCGCCGCCTGATTCCCCAACTTCTGGTCGCCGGCGTCTGTCCGGTGATCGCCTACTCGCTCTTGCGTCCGCACCTCGGGTCGGACGCCCTGACGCTCTGTCTCGTCATGGTGTTCCCCGTGGTCGAGATCGGCTACGAGCGAGTCCACTACGGTCGCTTCGAGCCGATCGGGATCATCGCTCTGATCGGTATTGCGCTGGGGATCGCGGGGGCCCTCATCTTCAACGGCAACACGTTCCTGCTCAAGATGCGGGACTCCGTGGTGACCGGAATGTTTGGGGTCTTGTGCCTCGCGTCGCTCCCCGCCCGTCGACCAGTCATGTTCTACCTGGGTCGCGAGTTCGCGACGGAGGGGGACAGCACCAAGCGGGCCGAGTTCGACGAGACGTGGGAGCTGCCGGGGGTGCCGGCCCGCTTCCGTCTGGTGACGGCCGTGTGGGGCGTCGGGCTGGTGGGCGAAGCGGCGGGACGGACTGTGCTGGCGTTGATCTTGCCGACCGGGACGTTCCTGGCCGCCGCGCTCGTCCTCAACGTCGCCGTGCTCGGCGGGCTCTTCCTCTTCACCGCCCGCTTCATCCGCCACAGTCAGGCCAAGACCCTGGCCGCTGTGGCCGCGGCCGGCTCGCCGGCCTCTGGTCCCCCTGGTCCCACCGGCGCCTGAGCCCCCGACGGGTGGGGCTCGGTGTGAAAGAGCACGAAACGGAAAAGTGTCTCCAACGTTGGAGGAAGATACCGGGACATATTCCCCGTATCTGCCTCCAACGTTGGAGGCATTCGGCGCGCTCGCTCGCGACCGACCGACCGACCCGACCGACCGAGCGACCGACCGATCGACCGAGCGACCGACCGACCGATCGACCGACCGACCGACCCGACCGACCGAGCGATCGATCGACGGCTCGCCGACCGGGGAGCACACCTGGCTAGCGCCAGCGGATCAAGTCGGGTGTGAGGTCGGCGACCGTCCCGCACCCCGACAGCGCCATGGTCCGGCGGATCCCCTCGTCCAGGAGACCGATGACGTGGTCGACCCCGCGCTCGCCGGCGGCGCCCAGGCCGTAGAGGTAAGCCCGGCCGATCATGCACGCCGTCGCGCCGAGGGCGACGGCCTTGACCACATCGCCCCCACGCCGGATGCCGCCGTCACAGATGATCTCGACTCGACCCCCCACGGCGTCGGCGACCGGCGCGACGAGCTCGATCGGGGCCGGTGCCCCTTCGAGCTGACGGCCGCCATGGTTGGACAAGGCGATGGCGTCAACGCCGGCGTCGGCGGCGATGATGGCGTCCTCGACGGTCTGGATGCCCTTGATGATGATGGGGCCGTCCCAGGCCGAGCGGAACCACTCGAGGTCGCGCCACGACAGGCTCGGGTCGAATTGGGAGTTGATGTAGGCGGACAGGTTGACCGCCTCGCTCCCGTCCCCGACGTCACCGCCGGACCCGACCACGTTGGCGAAGGTGATCGGATCGGAGCGCACGAACTGCAAGGTCCATCCCGGATGCACGGCTCCGTCGATGAGCGTGCCCAGGCCGATCTTGGGGGGGAGGGTGAAGCCGCGGCGGACGTCGCGTTCCCGGCGTCCGAGCACGGCGGTGTCGACCGTCAGCATGATCGCCTCGTACTTGCAGGCGGCGGCCCGGTCGAGCATGTCGCGGACCAGGGCGCGATCACGCCACACATAGACCTGAAACCATTGCCGTCCCGACGCGCACTGGGCGACCTCCTCGATGGATCGCGTCGCGAGCGTCGACAGGGTGTACGGCAGCCCGGCCCGCGCCGCGGCCCGAGCGACGGCCAGCTCGCCTTGGGCGTCGGAAATACGGGTGAAGCCGGTCGGCGCCAGGATGAGCGGCAGCGGAATTGACCGTCCGAGCACGGTCGTCGACGGGTCGACGACACCGACGTCGCGCAGAACGCGCGGTCGAAACTCAGCCCGCTCAAAGGCGGCCCGGTTGCGCCGCATGGTCACCTCGTCCTCGGCCCCGCCGTCGACATAGTCGAAGACGCCGCGCGGTAGGCGCCGCTTGGCGATCGTTCGGAGGTCGTCCACGTTGGCGGCTCCGCGCAAGCGGCGGGCGACCGGGTCGAGCTCGATAGGTCGGAACTTGAGGACCGACTTCAGGGTGCGCAGGACTGGCATCAGGGCACCAGGGTGTCAGAGCAGCCGGGCCGGGGCCAAGAAGGCCGAGGCGTCTACGCGCTGACGGCGCCCGACCGGTTGATGACCGCCGAATCCGTGCCGAGGTAGGACTGGATGACCGCGGGATGTGACAACACGGCCTCGGGCGCGCCCTCGGCGATGACGGCGCCCAACTCGAGGGCGATCATGCGATCGCAGATGTTGCGCAGGAGCGGCATGTCGTGCTCGATCACGAGGATCGAACACGCCGTGTGATCGCGAACGCGGAGCAGCAACGGGCCGAGCGCTTCCGTCTCTTTTTGGGCGACTCCGCCGGAGGGTTCGTCGAGCATCAAGACCTTCGGCTCCTGGGCGAGGATGCAGGCCAGATCGACGATGCGTCGGGTGCCGGTGGAGAGCTCCCCCGTCAGCTTCTGTCGGAAGGCATCGAGGCCCATGAGCTCGATCAACTCGCTGACCTTGCCGGCCAGGTCGAGCTCGGATTCGTACGACGCGGGAAGCTGCAACGCGGCAGCGACCATGTCGCGCGACGCCAAGTGGCGTTCCCGCGCCACGCTGATTGTTTCCGCGACGGTGAGCGTCGGATAGAGCAGCGCGTCCTGGAAGGATCGGCCGAGGGCGGCCTTGGCTCGTTGGTGTGGGGCCCACTCGGTGATCTCGACGTTGTTGAGGTAGACCCGGCCCCGATCGATCGCCAAGAAGCCGGAGATGCAGTCCATGAGCGTCGTCTTACCGGCGCCGTTGTGGCCGATGAGGCCGACGATCTCGCCCTGGCGGACCTGCAAGTCGACGTTGTCGACGGCGGTGATCCCGCCGAAGCGTTTGACGACGCTCTGGCACTCGAGCACGACCGGAGCGTCGGCAGCGATCGAGGGGCGGAGCGGGACGATCGCCTCGGCCGGCGTGGCCGGGCGCCGGCCGCGCCGTGCCTTGCCGTTGGTGGTGGCAGTCGCGGCGACCGGGCCGCCGCCCGCCGCCGCCCCCGCCGCGACCGGGCCGCCGCCCGCCGCCGCCCCCGCCGCGGCCCCCGCCGCCGTGTCGGCACCCGCCCCCGCCCCCGCCCCCGCGATGAAGACGGACCGAAGGATGTCCGGCCGCTCGAGCAACTGCGCCGCCTCGCCCTCAAATCGCACCTCGCCTTTTTCCATGAACACGGCGCGCTGGGCCAGGTTGAGGGCGACGTTGACCGACTGCTCGACGATCACGATGGTCGTGCCCCGCGCGTGGATCTGGCGCACGACATCGAGCAACTGCCCGACGATCGTGGGCGCCAGGCCGAGTGACAGCTCGTCGATCATGAGCAGCCGCGGCCGAGTCATGAGGGCACCGCCGAGGGCGAGCATCTGCTGCTCGCCGCCGGAAAGGTTGCCGGCGAGCTGCGTGTTGCGCCGCTCCAGGATGGGGAACAGCTCGAAGACCTCGGCGCGCGCCGCCTCCACCCTCGCCTTGTCGTCACGAATCAGCCAGGAGGCCATGCGCAAGTTTTCGGCCACGCTCAGAGTGGGGAACACTCCCTTGCCGCCGGGCATCAGTGAGATCCCCCGCCGCGTGGTGACGTCGGCCGGGAGACTCGTGATGTCCTCGTCGGCGAACATGACCGTGCCCCGCGCCGGCCTGATCAGCCCGCAGATGCCTTTGAGGAGGGTCGACTTACCTGCACCGTTGGTGCCGAGTAGGGCGACGATCTCACCCTCGACGACGCTGAAGTCGACACCGAAGAGGATCTGTACCGGGCCGTAGGCCATGTCGATGCCCTGGCATGACAGCAGCGGTGCGGCGCTCACCGTGACACCTCGGCCGGCGCCCGCTTGCTCGTGCCGTTGCCGTTGCCGGTGCCGGTGCCGTTGGCGTTGGCGTTGGCGCCACTCCCACCACCGTCCGCGCCGTGGCCATCGCCCTCAGCTTTGCTTGCCTCAGGCGGCGGGGGACTTGGCTCGGGGATTGAGAGAGCTCCCTGGAGGAGGGCCGACTCATCGGTGGAGTGGTCGTCAGCGCTCACCCGCTTGTCGGCGAGCAGGCTCGGGACGAGGATCTGGCGGTGGGCGGCAACGCGTCGCAACAGCCGGTCCCGGACCGAGTAGAGCAGTTGGCCGAGGCCGCCGGGGAAGAAGTACAACACGACGAGGAGCGAGAAGCCGTCGAGGGTCTCCCGCCACGTGCCCAGCCACGTCAGCGTCTCCAGGAACTTGAAGAGCAGGATCCCGACCAGGGCCCCGGTGATCGATCCGAGGCCGCCGATCACGGTGTAGGCGAAGACGGTGATGCTGTCGATGGCGGGGAACGAGCCAGGGTTGAGGGCGTTGAGCAAGAAGACGTCGAGGGCGCCGGCCACGCCGGCGATCACGCCGGCCAGCATGAAGCCCGACAGCTTGACGGAGGTGGTCGGAACGGCGGCGGCGTCGGCTGCCCGTTTGTTGTCGCGCGTGGCGATCAGGACGCGACCCGACCGTGACTTGCGGACGCCGTGTGCGACGAGGATGGCCAGGCCCAGGAAGGCGAGGCACACCAGATAGGTCTCGTAGTAGTTGGCCTGGAGGTCGAAGCGTTTCCAGAGGTAGGGGCGGTTGACGTTGTTGGGCAGCCATTGGGGGAAGGTGTTGGAGTTGAGGAAGTACTGGTCGAGGGCGAGGGCGAGAGCCAACGTCGTGACGGCCAGGAACAGGCCTTTGATCCGCAGGGCCGGCAGGCCGACGATGAGTGCCGCGAGGGCGCCGGCTGCACCAGACGCGACGATCACGAAGAAGAAGTCGACGTTCCAGTGGGCGACCATGTTGCCGGCGACCATGGCGGCGATGCCGGCTATGCCGAATTGGCCAAGGCTTATGTCGCCGCTCCAGCCGGTCAGGACGACGAGCGAGACGCCGATAAGCGCCCACACGATGGCGAAGCCGGCTAGAAGTTGGCTGCTCTCGCCCCACCCGTGCGGGATGACGATGAAGGCGGCGATGACGGCGGCGAGCAGAGCGATCTTGACGTAGCGCACCTCAGGTAGCCGCCGGAGCTCCTCGGGGATGGGTCGGAGGACGGAGGACGCCGACCAGCTCGACTCGCCGCTCTCCTGGGCCCGCGAGAGCTTGCCGCTCTGCAGAAGGAGGGCGGCCACGATGATGACGAGGTACACGGGGTAGACCAAGGTGGGCGCGCTCTGGAAGTTCCAATAGACGACCTGCTCCATGATTCCGAGGCCGATCCCGGCGAGGAAGGCCACGGGAAGGGATTCCATGCGGGCCACGACGGCGGCGGCGAGGAGGGGGAGCAGGACGGTTGGACCGTTGGATGTCAGCCCTGGCTTCACGCCCTCAAACGGTGCTTGGAGCATGTAGGTGAGGACAGCTAGCCCGCCGGCCAGGACCCAGACGATGGTGTTGAGCCGGCGGACGGGGATGCCGAGAAGCAAGGCGCGGTCGGCGTTCTCGGCCGCGGCTCGCACGGCGACGCCGTTGTCGGTCCGGAGCAGGTACCACGCGAGGGCGGCGATGACGACAGGGACCACGATCACGACGAGCATCTCGTCGCCGTGGAACGTGTAGACGTCGATCTTGAGCGAGACGTCGAAGGGGACGGTGAACCCACCGGTCAGGGCGGTGAACTTGATGGCCTTCGAGCCGGCCAGCTCCAGCCCGCCGAGCAGCTGGGCCAAGCCGATGCTGGCGATGGTGACGATCAGGCGGGCCGAGCGTCGGAAGCGACGGATGACGGCAAACTCGATGATCGCACCCATCACGCCGCCGACGGCGACGGCGAGCGGCAGCGCGATCCAATACGAGAGCCCGTGCACCTTGACCATGCCGATGGCAAGCACGCCGACCATGCTCCCGAGGGCGCCGTGAGCAAAGTTGATGAAGCGGTTGGCGCGGTAGATGAGGATCAGCCCCATGGCGCCCAGGGCCGTCACCGAGCCGTAGACGACCCCCACAAGCAAGATGCCGAGCGGTGCGCGGCGGTAGACGACGCCGTGATGTCCGGTGACGGCGAGCGCTACGAAGTAGACGACGACGATCCCGACGAGCACGATCGCCGTGCGGGTCCGGACCGTCAGGTCGGACCAGCGACGGAGGAGGTCGTTCACGACGTCGGAATGGGGCAGCCGGGCGGACCCTTGGGAATCTGGCCCAGAGTCCAACGGGCGTTGGACGTCCCGATGTAGGCCCCCTCCTTTTGGTTATAGGGCGAGATGGTCGTGGGACTCCAACAGATCTCGCGGACGTCGTCCGGCGCCGTGAACTCGCTCGGTGAGAATTGCCACAGGCCGTCGGGTCCTAACTTGGCGGGGTATGCGAACATGCCCTTCATGAAGTTTTCGGGCGTCAGATCGGGCCCAGCCATCTGCAAGCCGATGGCCAACATGTCCATTTGCTCGTAGATGAGGTCGACATAGAAGGCCGGCTCGTCACTGCGCACCGTCTTGTACGCCTCATAGCCCACGGTCTGGGTAGAGGGGACCTCGGCTTCGCTCGGGCTGATGCCAAAGGCGTGCGCGGTGAAGGCCGGGTTCCAGAGCTGCCCGACGATGTCGGCATCGGTCAGGGCGGTACCGGTGATGATGAACTCGGGGAAGTAATTCTGGCGGGCGGCGACACCTGAGAGGAATACCGGGATGATCGGATCGCAGCCGCAGAGAATGGTTGTCACGCCGTCGCTTTGAAGCTTGGCGATGATGTTGGTGGCCTGGTTGGACTCGGTCCCGAGGTCCAGGGCGTACTCAACGTTGTCGCCCGGATTGCAGCCGCCCTGGGTGAGCATGTTGCGGGACACGTCGACGGACTCTTGGTAGAAGGAGTTTTCGGGGGCGAGCGTGGCGAACTTGCGGGGGGCGTTTTTGAGCGAGCCCCCCGCGTACGCCGCAGGCGTCCCGGCTGGGCACAGCTTTTGGAGGGCGTAGTCGGCTGACAGGCTGGCGACGACCGTGCCGTCGACGGCGATCGACCAGTCGTAGGGCGCGTGCTGCTCGTGCCATTCCGCTGACATGTAGGGGTCGCCGAAACCCAACACGCCTTGGCGCTCGAGCGCGTCGGCGTAGGGCTCGGACTCAGCCGAGATGTCGCCAAACGCCTTCATCTGCTGACCGACCGTCAGGGCGTCGGCATCGGCCTGGGCCTGCCCATTGCCCTGAAGCTCGTTGGTGAGCGAACCCTGCCCGTTGAAGAAGTTGATGACCATCTTGCGGCCGTAGAATTGGAAGTGGGTGTTGAAGTACTGGGCCAAGGTGGTGATGGTCCGCTCGGTGTCGGCGTTGGTGTCCTGGAGCGACGCGCCGGCCAACTGAGCGAGGGTCTGCTGGAAGGACTGATCGTCGGTCACCCGGTAGGAGATGTTGATGGCGTTGGCCGTCACGCCCTTGGAGGTCGCTCCGCCGTTGGAGCCCGAGAAGGAGATGCACGGAGGGGAGTACGGGTCGCCGGGCACCTGCTCCCCGGCGCAGCTGGAGACGACGCCCGGCGCCGTGGTGCTACCCGACGCTCCCGACGTGACCGAGCCGCCAGGGGTCGTCACCTTGGAAGAGGAAGAGGTGGAGCTATGCGTGCCGGCCGTGCTGGCGGGGCCGGACGCCGAGCTCGAGCCGCTCGCCAACTGGCCGGGCGTATACGCCGTCCCGCTACCCGTGCTCGCGGCCGTGAGTCCCGTGGTCTTGGGGACGGTGCTCGGTACGACAAGCGCCATGACGACCAGCAGCACGGCGAATACGGCGAGTGGTCCGTATCCCCGAAAGACTCGTTGCCAGACGCTGAATGCGGACGTCGGCGGAGTGGCTGCCGACGGTGGAGCGTGAGAAGCCATGTTGCTAGTCCTCCAGGCTGATGGTGCGTTGCGCTCGGCGCATCTTGCGGCGATCGGCTTCAGCGACCGCGGCGAGAAGGACGAGGCCTATGAGGCCGACCACGGCGAGCGCCCCTCCCCGCTTGCCGTGAACGACGCTCGCTGGTGTGAGGCTGGCGACCGCTGCCGCCGGCGTTGGGAGGGGCGCGCTGGCGGGGACGATCGGGCTGAGCGAGCCGGGGTTGGCAATGATGGACGTGGACTCCGTCGAGAGGGTGTCACCACCCGTCTTGGTCGGGGCGATGCTCCCGGTGCCCCCGCCTACAGACAGGGAGTACCCGCCATTTTTCGTGAGGTCATACCCGTTGGCGGCGATGGCCCCGGACGTAGCCTGGGCGCCACCGAGGACGATGTCCAGGGCCCCGCCACCGTCGATGGATGCCAGCGCTACATCAAGCACAGTGATGGCAGTGTCGGCGTCGCAGACGGCGTTGAGCGTCGCCGCGATCACGTCGGACGTGATGGGCTGGATGCCGGTCAGCACCGTGTTGAGGAGCGAGTCGCGGGTGGCATTGGGGATGACGGAGATCTCCAACGGGTCGATGAACTCGATCCCCGAGTCGAGGTGAGCGGTCGGCGCCAGCAGGCTCAGACCGAGGGGCTCGATGAGAGCGTTGAGCTCATCGAACAGATGCGTCGGGTTGGTGGTCGGTACGGCCATGCCGCCGATCGTTGCCTTGGCGATGGAGAATGTGCCCGTCTGCTCCTCAGTCCCAGTGGTCTGGTCGACGACGGTCCATTGCAGGCCCTCGAGGGAGATGCCGGCTGGCAGGGTGATGCTGGCGATGTTGACGGTGGAGCCGGCCTGGCGCTGGCCGTTGACGAGTCCCGACCAACTCGTCGCCACGCCTGCGCCGATGTCGATGATCCCGGCGAGGCCGATCGGCGCGGTGGTCGTGACCGCTTCGGCGTAGGGCGCCGAGTTGGCCTTGCCGAACTGGGTGAAGGCGCCCCCGTCGTCCGTGTCGGTCACGCCTGCGGCCGCTCCGGGCTGGCCCGTCTCGACGATCAGCGGCTGCGGGAGCTGGGTGGGCTGAATCACGGGGGCGGCATTGCAGTTGTAGGAGGTGAGCGACGTACCGATCGATCCGAGGTCGATGGTCTGCGATTGGGCTTTGGCTTCGCCGTTGGTATGCCCGGCAAGTGCTTCGCCGAGGGTCACACCAACCGAGAGCGCGCCTTCCTTGGGTAGGACGGCCAACGTGTATGCCGTGGCCGAACCCTCACCCGGAGGGGGCGATGCCGAGGCGCCAGTCGTGGCAATCCACGGCGACGCGCCAGCGATGAGCAGTCCTGCGGCGACGAGGCGCGTCCGTCGATAGTGGCGCGACCGAACCAGGCTGTGCACGCGCCTGCCGCGCCGGGACCCGTCCCTGATCCACCTGTCTGTCCTCATGTCCCCCGAGGCTTTCTCGTCAAGCGACTGCGCACCGCGCTCCCTGTGACTTATGTCACACGCGGTTTCGCGACCATACCGCCAATGACGCTCCTGTGTATCGCGAGTCTGTAGTGGGTCAGCCGGCGTACGCCACAGGCGCCATGCCCGGGACCGGCGTGTCCCGCAACCGATACAGGGCGCCGGCGCCGGCGAGACCGTTGAGGCCCCTGGCTGCGGTCGTGATGTACAGATCGCGCAGTTGGTCCCCGGCAAACACACAGCTCGTGACCCGCGGCACGGGCAGCGAGACGACGCGATCCAACGTGCCGTCGGGCGCGTACCGTCGCACGGCGCCCCCGTCCCACAGGGCCACCCAGAGATAGCCCTCGGCGTCGATCGTCATTCCGTCGGGCGTGCCTTCGCCGCTCGGAATGCTGACGACCGGACGGCTGGCTCCGAGCGACCCGGTCGCCAGGTCAAAGTCAAAGCTCACGACGCACTGCGTCGGCGAGTCGATGTAGTACATCGTGAGACCATCGGGACTCCAGGCCAAACCGTTGGAGATGCTGACCGCGCTGATCATGGTGTGCAACCGGTGGTCGGCGTCCAGACGGTACAGCGTGCCCGCGCCGGGCTCTTCGGCGACCGACATGGTGCCGGCCCAGAATCGCCCGGCCGGGTCGCACTTGCCGTCGTTCATGCGAGTCGATGGCAGGTCGTCCTCGACGGCGACGCTCAGCCCTCCGGTCGCCTCGCGGCCGTCGCTGTCGAGGCTGACGAACCCGCTGGGACAGGCGACGACGTAGCCACCTGAAGCTCGACACGCGATCGCACCGGCCTCATAAGGCAGGGAGACCGACTCGTCGACGTCGGTTGCCGGGTCCAACCGGTGGAGGGCCTTGCCGACGATGTCCAGCCACAGCACCCGGCCGATCCGTGCATCCCAGATGGGACCCTCACCCAGGGTCGCGGCGGCGTCGACCACCAACTCCACTTCGGCCACGACGGAAGGGTGATCAGCCCGTGACGACGACGGGGTTGCGCAGGATGCCGATGCCTTCGACCTCCATCTCGGCGGTGTCCCCGTCGAGAAGGAAGACGGGCGGAGTCCGAGCAAAGCCGACACCTGGAGGCGTACCGGTGGCGATGACATCACCCGGCTCCAGCGTGATGGCGAGCGAGAGGAAGCTGACGAGGGCGGCGACGCTGAAGATCATCTCGGCGGTGGAGCTGTCCTGCATCGTCTGGCCATTGAGGCGGGCGCTGATCTTGAGCACCTGGGGGTCAGGTATCTCGTCCGTCGTGACGATCCACGGGCCGAGCGGACAAAAGGTGTCAAACGACTTGCCGCGGACCCATTGGCCCTCACCGAACTGGACGTCGCGAGCGGACACGTCGTTGCAGACGGTGTAGCCCAGCACGTAGTCCAAGGCGTCGTCGGGAGACACCATCCTCGTCCGTCGGCCGATGACCACGGCAAGCTCGGTCTCGTAGTCCACCTGTTGGGAGTGCGCCTTCGAGTAGATGATCGGGTCCCCCGGCCCGATGATACTGCTCGGCATCTTGGCGAAGACGATCGGGGTGGTCGGCGGCTCCTGACCGGTCTCCCTCGCATGCTCGGCGTAGTTGCGGCCGATGGCGAGGACCTTCTGGGGCGCCCCGACCGGCGACCGCAGAGACCACTCCGTCACGGGGCTCGGATCGTGCACCGCCGGCGCCGCCCTCAGGTCCAGGCCGGCGGCGATGGCGCTACGGAGGGCGTCGGCACCCGGCGTGGTGTCCTCCCGGAAGATCGGCACCGCCACATCACCCTCGATCCGAGCCAGGAAGATCGTGTTGTCACGGTCGGCGACACGGGCAAGGCGCATGCGCCGACAACCCTATCGGGGGCCGCTCGCGGCCCGCCCTCGGGTGTCTACAATCGCGGCCCACCATGGGGTGGACGTCACAGCAACGCACGCTCCAACTCGAGCGCTTGCGGCGGGTCTTATCCGAGTTGTTGCGGCCCGCCCTGTTTGGAGACACGGAGCCCCTCGTCGTCAGCGCGTATCACGTCGAGGGCGAGCCGATCACGGTCGCCGGAGCTCGCGCCGCCACCTTCACCCCGTTTGCCGTGGGCGAGGCTTGGGGCCCGCGGTGGGGCACCACATGGTTTCGCCTCGAGGGTCGAGTCCCGGCCGCCTGGGCGGGCGAGCAGGTGGGTGCCAGGGTCGAGCTCGGGGGTGGGGGCGGTACTGGTTTCGGCACCGAAGGTCTGATCTGGTCGGGCGACCGACCGGTCCAAGGCGTGTCGCCCAACCACACGTTCGTGCCGATCACCAACGCCGCCAGCGGCGACGAGACCGTCGACCTCCTCCTCGAAGGGGCGGCCAACCCTCCCATGGACGGCTCCCTCCTGCTTCCCGATCCGGGCGGCCGCCCGATCAGCGTCCTTGCTCGCGCCCAGCTAGCCGTGCGTCGGCCCGACATCGCCGCGCTCATCCTCGACGTGGACCAACTGCGCTCGCTCGCCTCTCGCCTGCCCGAGGATGAGCCTCGCGGCGTGGAGGTGCTTCGAGCCCTCGATCGCTTCTGCACCGCCCTCGATCCTGATGACGTCCTCGGCACGGCCCGTGACGCTCGCGACTACCTCACCGAGGTCATGAGTCAGCCGGCGGTGCCGAGCGCGCATCGCGTCGTCGCCGCCGGGCATGCCCACATCGACTCGGCGTGGCTGTGGCCGTTGCGCGAGACCAAACGCAAGTGCGCCCGCAGCTTCTCGACGGCGGTCTCGCTGATGGAGGAGTACCCGGACTACACGTTTGTCTGCTCGCAGGCCCAGCAGCATCAGTGGATGAAGGACGAGTACCCGGATCTGTTTGACCGGATGCGCAAGAAGGCGGAGTCCGGACAGTTCGAGCCGGTCGGCTCCATGTGGGTGGAGGCCGACTGCAATGTCCCTTCGGGCGAGTCCCTCGCCCGTCAGCTGATCTTCGGCAAGCGCTTCTTTCTCGAGGAGTACGGAGTCGAGACCCGTGACGTCTGGCTGCCCGACGTGTTTGGCTACTCGGCCAGCATGCCGCAGCTGATGAAGCTGGCCGGCGTGGATTGGTTTCTCACGCAGAAGATCTCGTGGAGTGACACCAACCGTTTTCCGCACCACACGTTCTGGTGGGAGGGGATCGACGGGTCCCGCGTGTTTGCCCACTTCCCACCAGCCGACACCTACAACGGCGACGGCAGCGTGCGCGAGCTCCTGTACGTGTCCAAAAACTTCAAGGACCACGGCCACGCCGGGGTCTCGCTCTACCCCTTCGGGCACGGCGACGGCGGCGGCGGGCCTACACGGGAGCAGATCGAGCGGGTGATCCGAAGCGCTGACATCGAAGGTCTGCCGAGGGTCAGCTTCGGCGGCGTTCGCGACTTCTTCGAAGAGGCGGTGGCGGACGCCGATGACGTGGCCACATGGGTGGGCGAGCTCTACCTCGAGTACCACCGAGGTACGTACACCACCCAGGGTCGGGTCAAGAAGGGCAACCGATTGGGTGAGCTGGCCCTGCGCGAGGCTGAACTCTGGTCAGTTGTAGC
>Ga0302325_10010148_pt1 | contig 20453 bp, 20 predicted proteins | sample Palsa_T0_2_FD_201948 | JGI IMG/M metagenome (GOLD analysis project Ga0302325, IMG submission 201948) | Peat permafrost microbial communities from Stordalen Mire near Abisko, Sweden - Palsa_T0_2 | ecosystem: Environmental > Terrestrial > Soil > Palsa > Peat permafrost | place: Sweden: Abisko...
CTAACGAGATGGCCTATGAAATAGGTTCTGGGCTTCAGAAGTGGCGGCTCTCTTGGATCTAGGCGGACTGGCGTGCATTACGACGATGAGGACATCAGTACCCAGTACTATCCCCCCCGGCAACGTTGTCAGTGGGTCCTTGGGTAACGCCACCCTCAAACATCGTCAATATCCCCGAATTGAGGAATATCGGGTGCTTTCGAAAGTCTTTATTGGCCAGAGGCCCTTGGTAGGGCCCGTGCAGGTGTCGTGTTATAAATACCATGACCGACAACTGTGCCGGCGGGGGGGGGGGAAGTAGGACACTGATGGTGTACCCAGCGGGGGAGTTCTGACAGCTTCTAAAAGTGACATGGTTTTATCGAGTCGTGTGCAACTGGACAAGTTTATTGTGTTAAAAGTGCATTCCACTAGATGTTAAGAGCGACAGAGATCGACTTCGGCGTGATTGTGAAAATGGCTGTGGAAAGGTGATTAGATGGGAAGAAGAAGGGTAATTTATAGGAATAGAAAAAAATCGGAAGTGAATGGAATTCTAATCATTCTTTCACTCTGTCCACCTAGGAACTGTGAATAATTTTTGCAATTGTGATAAACCAAATCCTGGATTTAGTTTGTTACTCGTATCGCTTGCTTACCAGATACGGAAAGTTTACCCCTTGTATCCTTGGGCCTATGATATTTCAAAATAGTGGCAACAACATAAATTTTGGGGTAGAAAAAAATTGTACCCAGAAGCTGGGAAGTTGAAACTTACAGTCCGTGATTTCTCCTCTTCTTGTTTAACCTCGTATAGGCAATACCCTCGCGGAACCATTTGCTTAAATGGTTGGCAGATTGCTTTCGTCTACTACGTACACCAGGGTCCCTTAAGTCCCAGTAGTAGAAATTATATCAAGATAAAAGGTAGATCCTGCAGATTTAACTTATATCAAAGTGAAGCTCTTTCAGGCTCACCGTTGTAGCGTGCTCAAGTAGTTCTGCCTAATCTCCTATTGCCCTTAAATCAGGGGTATCACGTGATGGCTCGGCTCCAAGAAATCGGTTAAGCGACCTTCGATTTCGGTGTCGTTTCGCGTTCTCAGCGCGTCGCCCTAGTTTATGATTTCAACCAGATCAAATTTGCTTCTCAACATGGCACCCCAATCTCCAATTGCTCAGCGTGTGACCTGAAACGACTTGTGCCACTCTCCTAAACATCGCAATGTCGTCCCCAGCAGTGACCCGCAAGCGCAGCAGGGCGGACGTCGACGAAGACGAATTGTCGCCCAAGAAGGGGAAGACGACCACACCCCTTGCGAGCATAAAGAAGAGGAAGCTGAATACGAATGAATCTTCACCTGCGGGTGGGACAGTGCTAACCTCGTTGAAGCGCAGGGTTACAGGCATATTTGGCTGGAAGGCAAAGCAGAAGGATAATCTACTGGCGGAAGAGGAGGATGAATTGGCAAGCGGAGTGTCTCTCGACACCAACGATGGGAAACGTGGAGCACCCGAGAAGGATGTCTGGGATATTGAGGTGTCAGAATCCGAGGAAGATACAGGTCCGAAGAGGAGGAATGGTTCTGAACGCTCGAGATCCACTTCCACCCCGATGAAAGCTGCCAGCCATAAAGGCAGCGCAAAATCGAAGGACGTTTCTGGGGTAGATGAGTTAGCAGAAGATATTTGGGAGGTACCGGAGGAGGATGCATCCGCGAGACGGTCTGCAAGAAAATATACGAGCAGTGTTGAGAAAGCTAAGGTTTATTTTGCACCTGTTTCTGATGGCAAGGAGAGGCCCGCGGTACGCTCACCAGGGCGCCCGAAGAAGTCTCGAATTCTTAAGGAGGCCAAGAAGCTTTCGAATAAGGCTGTGAGGGAAAGAATGATGGCTGCTGGATCAGAAAATGAGGACGAAGAAGAAGAGACGGGGATCACTACGAAGACCCGAAAGGCTGGGAGGTCAAGAAGAGAAGAGAGCCCAGCACATACAGCGCCGCAAGCCGCTGCATCGACAGGCCGGAAAAGGGGACGGCCTAGGAAAGTGTCCATTGATATCAGCGAGTCGGCGAGACAAGTTCCTAAAGGCATATTGACACCCAGCAAACGAAAAGTTGGTAGGCCGAGAAAAATCGTTTCATTCGAAGAAGGAGAAGTGAATCTAGGGTTCAAAGATCTTCCGGAGAAGACATCGAAAAAAGCAACGCCAGGGAATGAGGAGGAACCAGAAGAAGAGGTCGAATCCGATGAAGCCGATGATCTTGCATGTGCCCTTTGCTCAGGACTTGACTCCAAGAAGAAGAATCCAATTATCATCTGCGAGAGGTGCGATTATTCTGTACACCAGAAGTGCTATAAACTATCCGTCGTCCCGGAAGGTGCTTGGTTTTGCAAAGGTTGTGAGTCAAAGACAGGCAGTGATGTTCTGTTTCCGCAGCTGGACGACGACCAGGACTTGGCCGGGTCTTCGAAAAATCTGCCAGACATCGAAGGATTTGAGGAGCATCTACGGCGCATGCAGCGAACAATCTTGGATAGATTGAGCGGTCAAAAGCGGATCAGCCTAAAGGGGTATGACAATGAAATGCAGAAAGTACATCAAGTGGTTGAACAAACGGTCCTAGCAGGTGAAGGGAACTCTATGCTAATGATTGGGGCAAGGGGTTGTGGAAAGACGACAGTGAGTTCCTTGGAATCAACACTATCTCATCATACTAATATGAGGGAAGCTTGTTGAATCGGTCATATCTGATCTTTCTGATCAAAGAGAGAAGTTTCATGTTGTGCGATTGAATGGATTTATCCACACTGATGATAAATTGGCTTTGAAAGAGATTTGGCGACAGCTTGGGCGTGAGATGGAGCTCGAGGATGATATTGCAGGCAAGGTGAGCTCACATTTGCCCTGGATTTTGTGCATTTGTTGACTGTGGCTTAGACAAGTAATTATGCTGATACATTAGCATCCCTTCTGGCACTACTATCCCATCCATCAGAGTTATCTGAAGGCCAAACAAACCAAACAGCCAAGTCTGTGGTATTTATCCTGGATGAGTTCGACCTCTTCACGACCCACTCTCGCCAGACTCTACTCTACAACCTCTTCGATATTGCACAAGCAAGAAAGGCCCCCATTGTTGTGCTTGGCCTCACAGCAAGAATGGATGTTGTGGAAAGCCTGGAGAAGAGAGTTAAAAGCCGTTTCAGTCACCGTTACGTGCATTTGTCGTTACCCCGAAGCCTGCCAGCATTTTGGGAGATATGTAAGGCGGGTCTCACTGTGGATGCGGACGAACTTGACTCTGAGGGTTTAGATCTTGGCATTGCTGGTCAGGATGAGTTTGTGTCATATTGGCAAGCAATGATCGAAGTATGTTTGAATGTTAGTCGACACCCAGTAATGATGCTAAATCTACTATAGGACCTTTACAACAAAGATGAAACCTTCAAGCATCATATCGAATCACAGTTCTATCGAACCAAATCGGTGCCAGGATTCTTTACATCATGCATTCTTCCCATTGCCAATTTGTCTGCGAGGAATATTCCCCTCACTGGCAAGGCTTTTACGTCAAATTACTTATCCTTGTCACCACCGGACTCGAAACTCGAACTCCTCCGGGGGCTTTCTGAGCTAGAATTGGCACTAATAATAGCCGCTGCACGCCTTGACATCATTCTCGACACCGATACCTGCAACTTTGCTATGGCCTACGATGAGTATAGCTCTTTAATTTCACGATACAAAATCCAGACTTCGAGCACAGGTGTCACAGCCCTTGGTGCCAGCGCTAAAGTTTGGGGGAGAGACGTTGCATTGGCAGCGTGGGAGAGACTTGCAGAGTATGAACTACTGGTTCCTGCAGCAATCGGTGGTGGGGGTGGTCGTGAGTTTGGAGCAGGAAGACGAATGTGGAAAGTCGACGTGGGACTTGAAGAGATAACAGGAAACGTTGAGGCCATGAGTGGGGTTATGGTCAAATGGTGTAGTGAAATCTAAACATTGATCACACCATCGTTTGGACAGATAGAATCTCAATGGTTTATGCTGGTCTTCGGATTGCTAGCCTTAGGATCCCGTCCGCTCTGTCTTCAGCATCGCCCGGTTGGTTAGGCACTGACCGCTCTGCACTAACATTCGAGTATCGAACCCTGCCATGATTTTCTTACCTCATATTGACACACCTTTCTTTAAGTCTCAATGAACCTTATGGAACCACCTTTTGGGCAGTAATTGGCTCCCTTAATGCAGAAGCCCCAATCAAGTTGAGGACTGCCAACAGAAGCAGCCACACAGTGTGCCTATTCTGAGGCTGGTTGGTTCCAACACACGGCCACTTCAGCAACTGCTTTGGTTGTACGAATTTTTCTGAGTTGGCGTTCTAGTTATCTTTTCATCATTCTATCATGCTGTGCGGCTCCAGGCAGCTTTCTGAAAATACCTCTTGATTTCAATCGTGCTGACTGCAGACGCTAGCCTCGTCATTTGCTGACCCGCCGACTTTAGACCAGGACTTCTGCGCAATCATGCATGTTTCCCGCATAGAATCACTATCATCGAACAAGGTATTGGATACACCCAAAAAGTAATTATGTGGCCACTCATCGGTCGCATATGCAGGACTTAGCTGAATTCGTTGTTCGGTGAGGACGTCGCACCACTATAGCGTCTCTGCAGCCTCACTTTTTTATCCTAAGGCGGGGAAGCACAGCTGCTCTTGCATGGGTACTCCTCACCAAGGGTGGTTGCCTCAGCGATTTTGAATTTCCCTCCTCCCTCCCCTTCCCGTTGTTTCTTTTCCTTCTGCTCGTGTTAGGGAATTCTTCAATTTCAATTGCAAAACCGGGCACTGTGCGAAGGATGGACCAGCTGAGTGCCGACAATGTCGCCGCCATAACGAAGGAAGTTGCTGCCTATGGCAGTCAACTAGCAGCGGTCTTTCATAGCTATGCCCTCTCGGCAGAGAAAATCCCTCGTGGATTCGAGGGTGCCATCAATATCCTGGATGCCACTGTGGCAACCCTGAATCAGGTCTTGAGCCTTCTCAATTCCGAGGCTGGGGGCTTCGAGGCCGGCACGGGAAAGAAGCTCTTCAGTGAAGAGGGTCTTAAATACGTTAAGCTTCTTGCAACGGAGTGTGCTACGACCTTGGCTAAGGTCGAGCCGATCGTTGCAGACGCTTGCTTGAGTTCTAAGGAGCTCAAGGTGAAGCGCAGGCGAGATAAGAGAGATCTTGCCAAAAATGGCCCCGTCAGCGTCGACACCGGCGCGTTGGAGCTAGATGAGAAAACTTTCTTGGTCACCGTTGAAAGTACGAAATGGAGCTTGGCGACTGCGGACATCGAGGAGTGTATGGAGAGGCTTTACGATCTCCAGCTGCACCTCCTCCTTGTCTTCCAAGTTGTGACTGTGGGAGTAATGTCCAGAGATATGTAAGTCATTCACAACAACCCAATACCTCTCTGCTTACACGAATAAAGATCATCTGGAAAAGTTGACGTCAAGAGCATTGTTGTCTTTCACGAGCGTATCAATCGCACGGCCGGGCTTGTTGGTATCAAGTCTCCCAAAGGCCGGTCCAGAACGAAACTGTACGACTCCTCAACGGAGACCGACAGTCTCTTCGGTTCAGATGACAGCGATAGCGATGACTCCAGCATCGGGTCACGCAGGCATTCAGGTAGATCTCAGGCAAAGGAATCATTTGTTCCAGGTCCTCCACCCCCACCACCTGCACCCAGCGGGCCCCGACTTCAAGCATATATTGCATGTCCTCCACCTCCACCTCCAGCAAATTGGCCTGGAGGACCGCCTGAAAGAGTATGTAACATTCTAAGCTCTACGACCCCGACCACACCTCCAGCTACGACTTTGGGAGGGACAACGGTCAACTCAGTAAGTTCATGGTTTCAACATTGTTGTATCCTGCTAACCTGAAAGGGAAATCCCCCTCCTTCGTACTCAGAAAGCAAGCCAGTGGCAGATGCCACCAGCTCGACAACCTCTACACTACTGGGAACAATGTCACAGACATCGAATGCACCAACTCCCGCAGTACTTTCTCCCGAGAAGTCGGACGCTAACCGGGCTTCTGTTTATCCAGAAGAGAAGGAGAAACCAAAAGAAGATGTCCCTGAGAAGAAGGAGATGGTGTAAGTGATTCCACTTAACGGCATCCGTCCTCAGCTGACCATACAGGCCTGCCCCACTTGAGCCTCGCCTTTTCAAGTCGAATACCAAGGGTCTCCGATTTAAGGTCAAGAAACTTTTCCGAAGCAATAAATCACTCGCAGATGAGATGAAAAAAGCTCTCAGTGATTCGGACTCTCGCCTTCTAGCTGTTGTCATTCAAGGTGGCACTTTCCGACAAGTCCCTCATTCGGCTTTTCACTCCCTTGAAGCCACTCACATGCGAACGATTCTTTCTCAGCTGAATGGCGATGAATGGTACGACACATTCACGAAATTGGATACATTTGAGCATTCAACGCTTGAACGCCTCGTTCATCCATATTTCCAAGGGAAATTGTATGAACGAGAGCTTGTTGTGCTTAAGGTTATTCACGAGAAAAAGGTTACTGCTTGGGCATCGTTGCTACGTGATGTCATTTCGAAGTACCCTGCCCCTTATAGTAGTAATCGTGTTGTGCTTGCCATTTTACGGGAGAAATTGGTGGATAGCAAAGCTCTACATCTTCTTGGTAGTAAGTAAAGTCCCAACTATTCACTGAGTTCGAGCGAGGCTTATCTACTTGACGAGCTGTTTGCGAATGCATTGACCCCAAATTCAAATGATTCTATCTCTGACAGTACTAACTTACCTAGTGGGTCCACCACCACCGCCTCGTGGTTTCGGCGGCCCGCCACCTCCACCTCCTCCACCAGCCTTTCCGTCTTTTCCATTAAATGTTATACCCCCAGTCAGACCGCCTCCCGGACTTTCAGGTCCTCCTGGCAGAAGCACCAAAACTTCAGATCTGCACTATCCTCCGGCACCTCGGGGTATGCCTCTACCAGTCGGCCTACCTACTGCACCAGATCCTCCTGCAGCTCCCGCGCCACCCTTAGGTAGACCTAATATAGTGTCTGGCGGAATCACTACCGTTCGAGTCAGCGATACAACGCCATTGACTGAATACGACGCAGCAGTGGCCTTGACAACGTACAACGAGTACACGCTTCACTTGGCCGAGTCTCTTAACCCAGGGACACCGCGCTCCTGGTCTCGTGTTATCGTCACTCAAGAAAGCGCAGAACGACACCTGATCATACAACGTGTCCAGACTTTCCTAATGGCCGGTGGCAACGTGCTTGAAGCCAAGCTCCGCCTCACCGAGCAGCAAGGCAGTCAGGTTACTCGTCTCATGGATGAACTCAAAGGCAACGAACGAGACTCGAGATTCGAATGGTGCTGGGTTGAGATTAGTCTCTACAACCCCTGCGGCGAAATCACAGACTTTACATCAAATGGAAGCTTCCCAAAGGTCGCGTCGGCGACTATGATGCATCTGATCGCCAAACGCATGCCGAAAATGCATTGTAAGCCGTTGGACCTGTACAACTCGCTTGTGCGACCTCAGCCTCCACAGCCTCCACAACCACTAGTCAATACGGCGCCAGTCCTTGTTGATCTTACGAGAGAGCGTGAGATCGACGTTACTAGACGCCGTAGTCGTAGATATGATAGTGACAGCGACAGCGACACCAGTGCTGGAACCAGCTTGTGGAGCGACAACAGCAGTGTTGGGAATGTAAGGCGCAGGTTAAGGAAGAATAAAGTAAGGAAGGCAGTTGAAGCAACGTGGAATTTGGATAGCGGTTCGGATTCGGATGATAGCGAGGATGAGGACGTCATCAAGATTAAGTTGGAGCTGAAGAGGGGCGATGATGTAGTCCATTCACTCTTGCAAATCTGGACACCGCAAAGTGAGGCAAATGGGAAAGGAAAGGAGAAAGAGAAGGCGCGAAAGACCGTTTTTGGTGTTGTGGGATAGGTCAAAAGTGATACCACGGCTGCGGTTGAAGAGGAAGATATGGCTAATGACTTTACGAAACGCACGAGTTATGGTCGATTCAAGGTGGCCTTTTCCATGCTCATGAATCCTAACAAATGTTCGAGTTACAAGACTCGAGAGCATGAAGCTTATTTTTTACGTTTAACTCGATCTTTTGTTCTTTTTATTTACTTCTTTGTTCTGATACAGTAGATAAACTCCGCTCATATTACAGTAACGACCTTATGGTTCTATCTCTTGACTGTTGATTGAAGTAGTGCCACAGTGAATCATAAGAGGAAGGATATGGGATGCCGCCGTGCTTCCTCTACCCGAGACATTGTCCCAGACCAGTCTAGGACATTGGAGGCCTTCATATAAATATACACCTTTGATTATGATTTAATAAAAAAATTCGAACACATCTAACTGGACTGGCCCACCTGCCTCACTATTCAATGCAAGTGAGAGTATGCCACCTGCCAATAAATAATTAGTCATAGCAACCTGCCAAACGTGTCTTGCAGATTGAATATTCTTTGCCGTATCTAGAACAAATCATAAATAAGAGTCTATAAGACGAAATCGTCCGTGCTTTCGGCGATCAAAGATACTTGGCAGCCCTTCGTCGCATCTTCCAGACGATCCTCGTTGTCAGTTATTTTATTTCAATCGCCCAGCATGGCTGGGGCATTGGCTATCTCATGCACCATACGATCGCAAAGGCACCATGGCAAAGATCAAAGGGAAGGAGTTGTTGCAGTGTTGTGGGACATTGATTAGGCAGACGCCAGCCTTTCCGGAGAATTTGTCTCGACTCATGCGTTTGCTCCTAGACAGGAGTAGATCCGGATGCTTAATTACTCCAGAATCGTTCACCTTATGTGGGGCATTGACTTCTAGCCAGGTGCTTTGCCAGGTAGAGGATTGAATAAATGCACTTGGTAGGACTACTTCTTGATTCACTTCAAGTGAAGAAGACTGGTTCCAGTAAACCACTGCAGCCTAACATTAGGCTCATGGCTTTAAGTGGGGGGAGCTATAAATCGTGTTTTAGCTTCTCATAGCTCCTAAGTAATTCAACAAACGTGCCGAGGCGGCGAGGCAGGAAAAACACAAGGTCCACCGCGAAGCTGCCTCCTACTAGTTGCGAGCTTTCAATGGTGGTAAAATCATATGATTGCTCATAGCAATGGTGCCCAATTCGTTACAATTGCTAGCTGTGTTGTAGTTCTTTATATCAGATCGTCTTATAATTTGTTGATAACAAAAAGCTGACAGCGTTCGTCCGACCTTAAGATGATCTTACAGCACAATCTCCCAGATAAAGCTGGACATTGGGTGATAAAGGACTTTGGTAAGGGAAATCCACGGCCCTAAGGTTTAGAGGTGGACAGTTGTAAGTAGAAGCAGGAGCTGTAGCAGGACCTTAAGGTCGAGGAGTCTGGTACGGGAAGTTGTAGGGGGTTTATATATCGCGCTAGTAATAAAAGACATTGATATTCACTATTCTCTCTAAGAACCTGTCTAGAGATAGCTGCTGGTCTAGAATGCCTCCTTGAAGCTCCCACTTGTTGTGGGACAACGAGCTGCTTTCAAAGCGGGAAGTTAAACGGTCGGATGCAGTGAATTACTAAAGTCTGATTCATAGACCACAAATGCCCCATCAATATTCAGTATATTTCAAACCTAATTAGCCTATATTATATAAGGAGACCACTGTTGCAAGAATTTCTAATTTCATAGAATTTTAAACAAGACTACACCAATAGGCGATCTTTCCTCTAAGAGCATAGAAGCATCCTGGAGCGCATTTTCTGTGACTAAAGCGTCCACTATAGCACTCAGCGCAGTCTTACAAGCATCGCGCATCCGCTGTGTGTAATATAGTTTCTAAACTTTGTCCAAAGATCGTCCTATGATTCGGTAGCTTGGTCAGCCTAACAGCTACCACATTTAGAGATCGTCCCAAGAGACACTGAGAACGGTTGATTTTCCTGCTTGACAGCCGCAGCTTGGTCCTTTGATCAGACGGTTTATTATCGGGAGCCACGAGAATCACAGAAAGGGTTCTGGATATTGAGTAAAGGGAGCAAAGTTAAAATTAAAGTATTTAGAAGTCGGGCTACTTACTCCAAGTTACTGCAGCAATGAGGAGCGTCTATGCTGCAACAGTATGAAAACCCTGATGTCTCCGGCGTTAAAACCGGGAGCAGATCTTTTCATGTAGTAGGATAGCTAGAAATCATATCTTCTCTAAGCGTAAACCACCCGATTGTGGAGAGCGGCTGTGACGTGCAAGAATGAAAGATCACATGATCGAAAGTGAAGTAAATCCTGCACAAGAAACCGAAGTAAGAATGTACCTACCAACCATCTTAGAAGAATTTATAGCCAATGTTCTAGGAATACTCGAACATTGAGAGATGAAGAAAATCTCAAAGCCCTAACTTGGGTGGAATAGTTGGGAATTAATGTTCCAAAATCGACCCGTACATTGAGAGAGAGAACCACTTTGAACTAGGGCTGGATCGTGAAATCTTCGATTCATCTACCGATGCTGATCTAATGCCAGATCTATGTATATCGTCTATGACACCCCTGAATGTAATTCTGTGTATTGTGTATCAAGTCCGATGCGCCCAGATCCCAAAAGGCCCTTCTAATGCAACCCAAAAAGCTCATGATCTCATCTAAAACATTAATAATGACTTTCTATAGCCTGCTCGTAGGGGTGAGCTGCCCGAACTCCATATTTACGAGAACCACGATGGCCGCTAAGCCCCATGACCAGTTGAGGCCACTGACCTTCATCGAAGAAGCAGCATTCGTCTTCGTAGGCGCCAGTTTTGTTTGCGTTGGTAGAGGGGCTTGGCTCGGGGTTGGTGCCGCCATCAAATGGACTTGATCATTGTGCAATGGAGGAACACTTCCACTTATGAGCAGACCTTGGATGGTCTCTAAAGCACTCATCTGTTGACCCACACCAAAATTGCCGTCATACCCACCTACGTACCACTTCTGGCCACACGTCACATTATCTGCGCCTCCAGAACAAGCTGCTGCTGCGGCCTGAGTAGACGGCGCGAGCAACGAGGTAATGACATCTCTAGTAAAGGGAGCGAGGAGAGTGGTAGCCCACATGAAACGAGAGAGATAGCCCTTGAAGGAGTATTGATCGTTGTCGCATGTATTGACCGTCTCACACGCAGGTTCGTACATGATGTTAGAAGCGTTATCATAAGGCGAGAAGAAGTTCGCTGTAGCATTCAAGAAACCATCGGTGCGTTTCGCCCACAGCGCGGAGCCGTTTGTGTAGTTGTAGAGAACGGCTGCACCATATAATGCGATACCCGCATTGTAAGTCCATATTATCTCGTCTGGGCGGCTGCAGTTTTTGGTATCGTCGGTACCGTCAAAGATGTGATAGTTGGGGTCAATAAGTCCTATTCTGACTGACCAGTCATAGGATTTATTAGCCCAATGGACATAAGTTTGATTCCCTGTGAATCTGGCTAGACGAGCTGATAATTGGAAGAAGGCACCATTCGAGACAGAATTCTTGTAGTCATAGCCATTGTTGAAATTAAAGATCTGCCACTTCAAGCCCCCATTGCAGGATGTCGTGTCCCAGCGTCGAACTTGGGTATTCCAAAGGTTCTCCGTCAACTCCACCCATGAATAATTCCCAGTTGTAGGTTGTGGATAGTCCTTTTCGGCAGCAGACATGGTGGCAAACCCCCAGAACGCTTGATCGTCATTTCCTTCATCTTTCTGTTGTGCTGGAACCATATAATCGCTATCGGGGCCAACTTGTGAGAGTAAGGCTTGAGTCGTTACATAATTGTAGGAAGAATCGTTGGTATAATGGTGATAATCCAACAATGCCCCCCACAAAGCGCCAGCTTCCCACCAGTAGTACGGTGCGGGCAGGACCGCAATCGTCGATGGCGTATTCGTGATATTGCCAGTGTAATATTTCATCAGTCCGTATGCGATCGTACTGGCTGCATCTTTGATCGAAGCTGCCAATGTGCATCAGCTTCCAATCTTCAATTGGGACCTGTAATCTTTACCTTGGTCTGTGACGTTGAGAGAGATCCCCACACTCGGATGTACTGACAACACCACCAGAACAGCAGAGGCCTTCATCCTGTTCCTCATATTGGCGTTACGTTACCGTCGCGCAAACATGGTAGCCAATTGATTCTTATGAAGAAGCTGAGGCTGTCTGGGGGTGCAGAGAACTTATGGAGATTTGGAGGTTCATCCGATGTTTTCCCAATTGAGTATGAGAGATCTCCAAGCCAAGATTAATCAGATGCTGTCATACCCACAAACTTGTTTCGATAAGCTGCGAATCAGAAGGTGTTTGCGACAATCAGCTAGCACATCTAGAACAAACTGCGCTCCAATGATAACCGTATCACGGATGAGGCGCCGCTCCCGGGTGCGTCGAGTGTTTCGAGGACATGGGGTTTGAAACAAAAGCTCTTTTGTTCCTGATGACGCTCTAAGATTAGGAGTAAAAGGAGGGAAACGAGGAGGAAAGAAGAATAAGTAGATATACCTGTAGTTGCCCTACATGTGCCTTGTTTGTATAGCTTTGCCCCAATGCGCCTGCTGCAGATGAGGTGACAAAGCCTCCTCAGTTGAGGTCTGGCCAGGTTCAGTCAATAAACTGCTGTACTGTATACCGTATTTTCATCAAAATGTTCTCCTCCGGGACCATTGAACTCTGGGGCCCCTGTAGGTGACGGCTGCTGCATTAAAGTGATACGAGAGCGGCCTTGCATGACAGCTTCCAACGGCTTCCAAAAGGGAACGCGGCGATAAGACCGTGAACATGCTTCTCGAGCTCGACGTCGCGCAATCATGAATGCTGACAGGTGAACGATGACCACTCCTATTTCCGAATGACACGATTCTAGTGATATCGGAAGCATGAGGAAGAGAGAAACGAAATGAAGATTCAACTTGTAGGACGCGATCACGTGAACGCGTTCCTCGACTTCGACACGACGAACTTACTCTGCTTGCTCACCGGGCCCAAGAACAACCACAACCTGACCATGATCATGTATGTCCAGCAACCATGGATTACAACTCGATCCATGGTCCCGGGGTATCTAACTTTTCCTCCTCGTCTCCCCGTAAGCCATCTCCTAGATGTAGTTCAATTTTTACCTGACATCTTCCAGACCGCTTGCCCACAGTCTCGGCGGCACAGGCTCTGCAAGATCTCAAGGCATCGCCGACGCGATGTATTTCCACGGGTCTGAATCTTCTTGATTCTTTTCTGCAGAACAGAGAGTGGGTTTCTTCTAATGTGGAGGCTCTGTATGGCGGCGTTTCAAGAGGAAAAGTTACTGAAGTTTATGGACCCCCTGGTGTTGGCAAGACCGTTCTTGGGTGAGAGATGTGAAAAAAATCTCTTTAATCTCACTGAACAGAGATACAGAGTTCAATTGGCTGCTAGTGCCTTATATGCGGGCGAGGGAGTCATCTGGGTAGGTCAGTTATCTCTAATTCTCTCTTTGATCTGTTCTTAATGACGGCTCACCGGGTTCCATCACTCTATCAAGTCCCCAGCCGCTTTGGCTATTTTCCTCTGCTTTCTTATGATATGCATTAAATGTAAATGGGCGAGGCAGCCCATACCTTTTCATCATATCAACATCTAGACGCTGAGGATCAACTCTCACCTAGGTGGTAAGTATCGTTGCGTTTCTTGCTAATACCTTATAGATGCATCACATCCAGTACCAGGATTACGTCTATCCCAGATCTTGGCCTCATTCACGCCAACAGTACCTCAATCATGGGCCCCAGGATCTCAAGCTGCACTAGATCTTTTAGACAACTTTACCCATTTCTCAACTCCTACACTCGCCCATCTCATTACTCTTCTCTCCCACCCGACGCAAAACCATCCGCCACAAAATACAAGTCTAATAATCATTGATTCATTCTCTACCCTCATCAGCAGCGCATTCCCAAGAACGATGGATGCGAATTCGACCCCGAGGAAACCTAGTGGTAAGTCACATGTGGACTTTGGTCAAACCTTTTACTCACCACAATCAGCCCCCAATCCATCGGCCCACAAATTTCCAATTCTTCAATACCTAATAAACAACCTTCAAAAGCTCGCCGCTACCCGCAACATCGCCATCGTAATATTTTCACAATGTGTGACGAAGATGCGTCCTGGTGCAGGAGCAGTCCTTATGCCAGCAATCAACACGACAGCATGGGAACAAGGCCTTGGATGTCGAGTTGCTCTGTTCAGAGATTGGGGCTGGGATGACGAAAAAGGGAAAGCCGTAAATGATGTGAGATTAGCTCAAGTTACCAAGGCGGAGGGGATTGAAGTCCCTGAAGGGAGATCAAGACTTGTTGCTTTTAGCATTTCCGAGGTATGTCACGTATTTGAATTACCCCCTTATTTTTGATACCCATCATCTAACACCGTCCAGACCGGCCTAACACCCCTCACCCTTCCTACATTGCCAACCGCTCATCTCCTAGCGCCGCTCATAACTAGCAGTACAATCACGCCGACCCTCCCCCAGAAGCGCAAGCTCTCAGCCACATATCTCGAGATTCCAGACAGCGAAGGAGAAGATGATGAGGATTACGGATGGGCAGAAGAAGACGAAGAAGACGTGCCACCGCCACCTCCTCAATGGCAAGGGAGTGAGGATATCTTGGTGCCTGCTGATGGTGAGCTCGAGCCTGAAGAAGAGGATCCAGAGCTGAACTTTGAGGATGAGGGAGAAGCAGTCAGTGAAGAAAGCCACGAAGAAAGAGTAGAGATCGTAGACAGCGAAGACGAACTTGCATTATGAGCCATGAAATCAACAAATCAACAAAGCCGCTTTTCCTTCAAGTTTTAGTCCTTTCTGTGCTTTAAATGCATCCCATAGCAGCTGTCTATCGCGTCCCATCGCCTCGCAAGCGCGTTTCCCTGACCTCCGTTCGGTAAATTCTGCCACCTACCCTTATGTATTCAAATTAGCAATTTTGCGTTCAGTACACGGCCAGGTTTAGCTCAGTCTGCTTGGTGGCGTAATGTGTACGACTAGGCACCGGTTCCGTTAATCGAAATGATACCTACCTTCAATGTCCCACCATTTGACTATGGGGTCCGTTGAAGCGGTTGATCCCCGGGTCTGTAAAGTCTGCGAGAGCGGACTTTCTATTTCTTTCTTTTTTTTTTTTAAAAAAAAAGGTTCTACACTCCACCAATTTCCCTTCTTTGGGGAGTGATTAGAATTAAGCAACTTTTTCAAGTTTGCCAATATTTTTTTTACAATTTTTTGCAATTTTTGCACCAAAGGCGAGGAGCTCGCTTCACGAGGCGAGTTGGCAACATGCTCGCCGCCTCCTATCTCGGATACCGTTGATATGCTCAAGATAATGCATTTGTTTTAATAAATTCCACCTTATCGTACACGCGGTGGCTCCCTTACCCAATGTCCTCCATCCTCATATGTCCTCGCAAATATCGGCCAAACACTGCTTCAAGCACACTCTATCCCAATCGACACGACGTTTTCATACCCCAAGTGTGATAAAAGAGCCCCTTATCTTTATATTTAGGATTTCAGATACAAAAGACAAAAGAGGAAGGATGCTGGAAGCGTTGTATACTTTAGCTAGAACATCTGCGTATATTGAAACTATTGGTCCAGATATTGACTTAGACTTCGGTCACCCCCCTGAACAAACTCATTGAACAGACATGTGCAGATCATATTCATGGGAGGTAGCTCAGGCTCCATCACACCCGACATGACTTGTTCCGCTGTTGGTCGTCCTTTCTGATCCTTGACCATCATACTACAGATCAAGGCATAGGCCGCAGAGTTCTTGTCTGATGCAAACCAATCTTTCACCCTATGAGCGGTAGCAAAGTAGCATAGGGTCATCTGCTCTGGGTCGTCTGGGTCCGTCTCACTCTGAAAGTCGTGGAAGTCTTCGACTCTTCGGCCTTGACTGACGGTAGTCATTTCGGCAAACACGCATCCCAGAGAGAAAATATCTGCTGATCTGCCTCTTTTGTCTTCTTCGATGACCTCAGGCGCACTGTACATTCTGGTGACTCCGGCGGCATAACCTTCTGTTGCGCTAGTCAGACCAGCGCTGAATTGATGTGCTGATCTAAAATTAGTCAGGAAAATCTCATCGCCTTTGCAAATGGCGTTGCTGGGCTTGATATCTTTGTGTCTGATGTTCTGGGAATGGCTTTCAAGATAGCTACCTCCTGCTGGGCTAGGGGCAAGAGCCGTTTCCGTGCCACACCTGGAAGCCGAATCACTTTTAGAGCTAGAAGAATGCCTTGCTCCTCACCAGAAGGGCGGACTGCATCTACGATCCCTAGTGAACCGTAGCCGAGTTGTTTGATACTGGTGAATGGAACGACTTTATGACTAGCGTACTCTGTAGGGCTACATTCTGTAAACTTAGATATTTGCTTATTGAATACAACTTGTTGAGCTGGCAATGACATCCTCGTTGAGACTGGTGCAATTGGAGACGAAAGTGACGAGATTGGAAGTTCGTCTAATCCTTGCCAGCGCGGTATTATCCATGATTCTACGCGTTGATTGGCCAAACCATATTCGATTCATAGAGATGGAAGTGTTCTAAGGGAAGGTGACACCTAGAATAAGGTCTTAGATAGTCTAATGAGCTTGATGACAATCGTGGAGAGGCCGGAGGAAACTGGGGAGTCTGACGGGCTTGGTGACAAGCGTGGAGAGGCCGGGGAAAACTGTAGGAAGTCTGGCGGGCTTGATGACAATTGTGGAGAGGCCGGAGGAAACTGTAGAGACCGTAACGAGCTTGACGACGATCGTGGAGAGGCCGTCAAATTGACATTATTCCTGTCGTTTGGTGATCAATGTAATGTCCCCGAAGTTAGCACCAAAAAGTTCTGTTGAGGGACAACACCCATAGTTGTCCCATCATGGCATTCGTCGCGACAACTATAGGTGTAGGTTTGTGGCATTTGCACAAATTAGTGTGTAGTAGAATTCTCGAGCGGGGAACCTGACAAGCAAGTATTCTCGAGTGAGAAATCGAAGCAGTCCTGACTTATATCTTGGGCGTGTTGGGTTCGTTGCCTGGTAAAACTTGGTACTTCTACGGGCAGAGGCTCAGGTGAGGGCGAGGGCGAAAGCCTGTAGTGGATTTCCGAATGGTAAAGCCAAGTTGGAGCTGGAGGTCGAACATCGCCCTTAGCATGATAACGATCTAATTCTTGCTCTGGTCCTGTCGGTTCTACTTTTCGTTAAGGATGCAAATCATTCTCAATTCGTCGACTTGGTGGCCAACTGACATCACGAGATGGGAATATAGGTGAAGGCGAAGGACTGTACCGATATGCGGCATATGTGTTCTTACTCTCCTCTCCGCGATCATCGGCTGGACATTCATCGGCTCGAGCCAGTCGTTGTTCAACCTTTCATCGCCATACGAGATGGTTGATCTACCAGACTGACCAAAGCTGAAGAATGTTAGCACTACAAGGCTGGGATCGGTATCTTCTACTTACATGAGCCAGGAGTCATCTTCGTACTTGGATAAGGTCTGTGGACGACCGTCTAGCCTGTTTAAATCCCTAACTGTTGCACTACCAGAGAAAGTGTAGGCCATCGTCGGCCATGGTTGTAGTCCCTGTCTTGATGTCCGCAGTCATTTCGACAAATATGCCTTCAGTTGAAGGATTGACCGTAAGGCTCTGAGTGTCTCGAACCTACTAACACCGTTTGGGAATCCTGCATATGTAGTAGGTACCTAAGACTGTCATGAGGCTGGGTCACGTGTCAACATACCGAATCTGGATCGTCTTTCTCTGCCTCTTCGCAATTCATGACCAAAACCCTCATTGCTTAGATAATCACCACCTTCAAGGTCAATAATTATTGAAAGTACTGTTTGACCACCTTCCTTTTCTCCAAGATCACATGTCACGAATCCAGTTCAGTCCACTCCGGAACGAAAATCCACTAGCGGGTAGCACTTACCTCTCTTGATTTAAATCTGACCCTAACTCACCAACATTATTTTTCAAATCCGACACAATTATTTTTCATCGTCAGTTTTTCAACACAAAGAAATATTCTTCAACTCCATCCACTATGGCACTCGACTCCAGACTTCACGTACAGCTTCCCGCGGAAAACCACACGCACACCATCATCCTGCTCCATGGCCGCGGCAGCACCGCCTCAGAATTTGCGTATGAATTCTTCCAAAGCCAAGCTTCAGACGGCCTCACGTTACCAGAGATATTCCCAACTTTCAAATGGGTGTTTCCCACTTCAGACTTACGGACTTCCATTCGATTTGAAGAGGAGATGTCACAGTGGTTTGACCTTTGGTCTTTGGAAGAAACAGAAGAACGAAAAGAGACGCAGAAGAGTGGATTAAGGGAAAGTGTTGCGTTTATTCTTGAGGTTATGAAAAACGAGATGGAGAGTGTTCCAGCCGAAAATATCATACTCGGAGGAATTAGCCAGGGTTGTGCGACTGCAATTCATGCCTTGTTTGCGGGAGGTATTCAACTCGGCGGGTTTATCGGATTTTGTGGCTGGATGTCTTTCCTGGAAGAGATAGATGGCGTTGCGAAGTGTATCAAGGACAAGAAGGAAACAGCAACTTCTTCTCTCCTTGGGGAGATCTGGAATCTTCCATCACCATTGACGAATTTGAGTGCTCACTTGAGGTTCACACATCGAGTTCCTGTGTTTTTATCACACTCGGAGGATGACAACATTGTGCCGATTGAGAATGGAGCGCGGTTGAGCCGGTGTCTGGGTAATATTTGCGAGAGTGTTGAGTGGAAGAAATATAAGGAAGGCGAACATTGGATTAATGAGCCCCAAGGAGTGGACGATTTGGTGGCATTCATCAGGAATAATTCGTCATTTAGTTGAATTGAGAGAAGGTTTCGGTAAACAAAGAAAGAACAGACGACAGCCTGTGAAGAATATTTGCTCGCCTAGAGCAAGTGGATAATTTAGCGCTTCTCTGTGTCAACACCCACTTCAAGACTTTGAGTTAGAGATCTTCCTTGCAAAGGCTAACTACTTAGTAAAGAAGACTTTTCTCACCTACTAAACGAGCAAAAAAACACTGTAATTGAAAGCGTACTGCGCTCTTTGGAGACGCGAGCCACTCGGCCAAAAAATTGCAAGAGAAAATTTTGAACAGAGTGGGACTCGCAGCCACGCCACTTTACGTGACAAGGAAATTGTGCTAAGGGATCACCTTAACCTTATAACCAGCTCGGCTTTGAGATGTTAGTTGATGTTTGTTTGGTGTGGGTAGAAGAACTTACCCATCTGTCCTGATTGGTTGTCATGGTAGAAAACGTATGATGCCTATTTTAGGTTATTAAGATCGTGCGATTTAGAAGCGAATTTGAAATGCAAGTCCCAACGGGAAATACGTAAGTTGAAATCCTGGATGCGCAGAGAGATTTGAGGAGGTTCGAGTATGCATATTCTCTAGTTTGTTTCTGTCATTTGAGTGTCTCTTGAGCCTGTGAACATTTAGCGTGGATGATGGTTTACAAGACTGGCAGCAACGCAGGGTGAACGCTGGCCAGGAAAATATACAACCGATATCCATCGCACTCATGCACAGTACAAGTTGAAAGGAGGAATCAGTATCGTTCATATTTCAGACAAAACTAAAATTAATCGATGTGCCTAGGTAACCAAAATATCGGGGTTGATATAACTCGACGAAAAAACAAACAGATTATACCAGAAGTAGTGAGTTATTTGGTAGGCAAAGGTCTTGCTTGAATGTACAACAAAGGGCAAGACATTTGGAGGAAAAGGGGCCTTGCTCCAGATGACGACATTGCCCCAAAACCCCACCGACAGAAAAGCGGGCCCAATTTTCATTGTTCCACACCCAAGTTGGACACTTCCACCACGACTCCACGAGCCCTCTAAGGCCCACCTAGGCGATAGGAAGAGTTGGAGTTTGGTGTGGAGCAGCTGGGTCTTTCTCATTCTTGAGGGCAATGTCCCGCAGGATCTAGGACATTTGTGAGTCCATGGGAGGGCATAATGTTAGAATTCTGTAGATAGTAGAGGATGTTTATAAGTGAGAAGTCAATGCTGTTTGCGAATGCGAAATCGCGAGTCGATTTATACAAGAAGGCTATAGAACTTCCGCAAGTAACAGTCTTATTCCTTGTCATCTCCAGGAAGATCTCGGATTGCCGTGAGATGCTCGACCTGTTTCATTTCCGGGAGACAGCTAAAATCGTGAAGCAAGCGCCCTGCTCTTCCGGGGTAAGCTCGGCCATATGTGTCGTCACTGCTTGAAAAAGTCTAGTCCCAGAGAGGGATCTGTGAACTCCTCATGATAATCATTATCATCATCGTATGGCAACAACACCCCGAGACTAAGTCAAGTAACGGATCTCGACTTTCCGAATAGCGATGATT
>Ga0302325_10010149_pt1 | contig 20452 bp, 26 predicted proteins | sample Palsa_T0_2_FD_201948 | JGI IMG/M metagenome (GOLD analysis project Ga0302325, IMG submission 201948) | Peat permafrost microbial communities from Stordalen Mire near Abisko, Sweden - Palsa_T0_2 | ecosystem: Environmental > Terrestrial > Soil > Palsa > Peat permafrost | place: Sweden: Abisko...
TCGTCTGGGTCGACGACTCCACCAAAGCGGCTCCCGTGCCCCCCGGCGGGGCCAAACTCATTGCAGATGGGGCCGGGGGCTGGCTCGCCTATGCCTTGGGCGATGTTCTCTTCATCAAGAAATTTACCGATGTGCCGCCAGCATCATTTGCACCCAAGGAGGGTGATGTCGAGATCTACACCGGCAGCGACTATCTGGAGCTTGAAGTCCAGGGCGCTTATACCCAGCTCGCCGGCGGGGAGTCGATGCCCTGGACGGTGCAGTGGCGCGCGGTTGCGATCCCGCGCACGGTATCAGTCAAAGCCGGCAGTGCGACGCTGCTCGCGTTCGCGCAACGGCAGTAAGCGGCAATCGGTGGGCGCTTTGCACCTGCGTCGGGATCAATACCGCTCCATGCCGTGGCGCAATGGGTCGGGCGTAACCCTGGAAATCGCACGCGAGCCCGCCGCAGACAGCGAATTCCTGTGGCGCCTGAGTCTGGCAACGGTCGCGGACAGTGGCCCGTTTTCCAGCTACCCGGGATATCGACGTTCAGTCACCCTCATTGCCGGCAACGGTTTTCGACTCAATATAGGAGGTCAGGAACCCGCGATCCTGGACACAGTCGGGGCGACGGCGCTGTTTTCCGGAGGTGCCTCCACGGGCTGTACGCTGCTCAACGGCCGCTCGACTGACTTGAGTCTCATGGTGCGCGAACCGGGCACGATCATCTCGGTTACCCGAATCCAGGATGCCGCAGCGCGGGTCGTGCCGCTGCCGTCGGGCACGCTCAATGCTGTTTTCTGCCTCGGCGAGGGGACCCTAGTCACGCTTTCGGGCAGCGCAGGCCCGAGCAGCCGGGCAAGCACCGAGGCGAAGCTCGCAGTTCACGACACGGCACTCCTGGGTGCGCAAGCCGCTGAGGTGGTGATACGACCAGCCTCGAACAGGCCGAACGATCTGCTGCTGTTGACGTGGACGGCAGTGAGCAGCGGGCAGTCGTAAACCGTTCGCAAGCGCGCGAATATTTATGGCACGCCATCATGGCGGGGACATGCGGGCTTCATCGATGCGAGTCCAGAGAATATCCCGCGCTTCACGTCGATCAACGAAGCCTGTGACGTGGCCGTCCTTGTCACGTAGAAAGATCCGGCGTGAGCGCGGTGCGCCGGGCTCGAAGAATACGTCCGGTGTTTCTGCCAGAAACCGGCTGTCGGGCCGTCCTGCGCGTTCGAAGGTCAACTCGCCGTCGCGGCAGTGAATCGTGCCGATGATCTGGGCCGTCAGCGCGTAGCGTCCGGTATACGAGCACAGGACGCTGGAATCCAGTGGGATCGCCGGCGGATCCTGCAGCACGGCCAGCACCTGCGAGCCGATCTGTCTCCAACCCTGGTGCGTCCGGATCCAGGTATCGGTCATCCGAAAGCGGCTTCGAATCACTTGGCCGTGATAGTCTAGGTACTCTTTGTCTTCGTGAGTCGCGACGGCGACGTTGCCAGCCAGCGCTACCTGGAAGTCGTCGATCTCGAGATTTCCGGTCAAGCCGGATCCGAGCGGCTTGAGGTTCGCGAGGATCTCGCTTTTGTTCCGCACTACGTCGTTTTCGTCGACCTGAATCGCACGAGCGTCGAGTAAACGGCTCCAGACGCTGACGTTGCCGGGGGCGATGGCGTCGAGCAACGCTTGAGTATTTTGACGAAGCTTTTGCACGACGGCATTCTCAGCTGCCGCCGATCCTGCCGAGGCAGATCCCGCGGGACTCAGGCACGCGCCGCACGTGATCGCAATCAGTACCAGTAAGGAGTAGCGCCTGCCGGGGACACTGTGGGGCGCCTGGAGGATTCCCAACGACGGGGTGCCAATGGAACCGTCGGGAAATACCGGGGACTTGATCGTTCTCATGGCGATTCTCCTCACGACACGCGCTACCAGCGGCCACACGCCCCGTCAAGCGTACAGTCTAGAATCAGACTCTACGGTACCATCGGCAGTGATCAGGCACCTGGTGCATTCATTGTCGCGTGTGGAGGAGAATTGAACCGATGAGCGTCATTGATTCGAAAGTCATCAACATCGATGAATTGAAGCTCGAACATTTCTCGAAGGGAGACAAGTTCGAGTCCAACGCCGTGCGCATCGGGCCACTGCTGGGCGCCAAGGATATCGGTTACTCGTACGACGTCGTTCCTCCCGGCAAGCGTTCGTGCCCGTTCCACAGTCATCGGGGCGAAGAGGAGATGTTTTTTATCGTGAGGGGCAACGGTACGCTGCGTTACGGCAGCGAAGTTCGAAAGATCCGTGCAGGCGACGTGATCTGCTGCCCGACCGGCGGTCCGGAAACCGCACACCAGATCGTGAATGACTCGGATGCCGAGCTCGCCTATCTGTCCATCAGCACCAATCTACCGGTGGAAATCTGCGAATACCCGGATTCCAAGAAAATCGGCGCTTACGGCGGCACCATGCGCCATATGACGCGCGCTGAACATGCGCTCGAGTATTGGGTGGACGAGGTATGAGGGGGCACGGGTAAGCCCAAGCATCGTGCCGAGCTGGCAGAAGCAATCCCGCCTTCTACTGGCCTGCGGCAATCGCCGCCGCCAGCCGGTCGGCCAGCACACCAAGGGCGCGGCTCATCGCCGCGGCGAGTTCGCCGGTGCAGGGTGCACTTGATGGCAGCTGCACCTGTTCGGTGCCATGCTGACTCACGGCGTGCGCCGTTGTCAGCGACCAGCTCGCGCGCAGGCTCACCGCGCAGCTGTCATCGCCGTAGAACTCATCGATCGCAATGCTCAGCTGCCGGCGCGGATCGTTGGTGCTGGGTTCATTCGGATCGGCCACCCCTCCGGGCGGCAGCCGTGCTGACAGGTCGTCGGACAACACCCTGCGTATCTGATCGACCAGCGGCGCCGCCCAGCGCTCCGAGCCCGCGATCTGCACGCGGTTCGGACCGTTGCGCGTGACGAGTTCGGGTCGATCCAGTTCCTGTGCCATGGCGACCGGCTGGATGCGCACCGGGATCTGGTTTGGCGCGGCCGCTGCCGGCGGCGTCGCGGGTGCGATTTCATTCAGGATATAGAAGCGCGTCGGCGGGCTGGAGCCGCAGGAGATGAGCACGCAAAAGCTGAGCCAGCCGACAGGACGCAGCCACGTGCGGGTCATTTTTGCTCTCCCTTGCGGCCGCGGATCAGGGCTTCAGGATGCTGCTCGAGATAATCGGTCAGCGCCCGGATCGAGCGCGCCGCATCGGTGAGCTCGCGGATCAGGCGCGGCAGGTCCGTGCCGCTCGCTGCACTGCTGCCGAGCATGTTGGTCGCCGCCTGCAGGGTGCGCTGCGTCGCCTCCGAAGTCTCGCGCAGGCTGTCGATCAGAGGTTTGATCTGCGGTTCGATTTCGGCGGTCACGTGATCGAGATTGGTGAGCGTGCGATCGAGTTCCTTGATGGCATGTCCGAGCTCCGGTCCCGCGGTCATGGTATGGATGTGACGCACGATGCTCTTGACGCTCGCGAGAATATCGGCGATGTCGGCGGAGCTGCCGGTCGGCAGCTGTGCATAGCCATCCACCTGCTCGATGCGCGCCGGCGGCGCATCGCGCACCATGTCGAGCGAGATGACCTTGATGCCGGTGAGGAAATTCGCCGTCGTGAGCTGCGCGCGCAGGCCGTGCGCCACCAGTTTCTCGATGCGCGCACCGAACGCGGCGACCGGGTCGGAGGCCGAGCCCGAACGCCGGTGCGCGATCTCGATGCGGCTGGGATCGATCTGCAGCGTGACCCGCGTGAGCATGGAATCGGTGGCGTCGTCGTACTGCAGACGCGCTTCGGTGACCTGGCCGATGCCGGAGCCGATCAATTGAACAGTCGTGCCGGGCCCCACGGCGCCGGCCGCGGGTCCGGTGAAATTCACCCGGTACACCAGCGTCGGTCCGCGCGGATCCTGCTCGGCGTCGCCCTGGTTCTCATACAGGCGAAACACGGAGCCGGGGTCGCTGGCGGTCTGCGCAAGCACGGGATCAGGCGTGTCGAAGGAAATCCCGCCTGAGACCAGCTGCTGCCAGGAGGAGGCACGGAAGCGCAGGCCCTGGACGCCGACCGACACGTCCACGCCGCCCGAGTTCCAGAAGCGCGACTCGGGATGCACCAGGTTCTCGTAGGGTGAACGGATGAAGGCGTAGATCTCGATCTGGTGGTGCTGGCGGTCGAGCGCGAAGCCCTCGACCTCGCCGACCGGCACGCCGCGATAGGAGATCTGCGAACCGGCGACCAGGGATCCCAGGTCGCCGGTTCGCAGCGTAAACGAGCGTCCCGGCGAATCGGGAATGATGGCCGGCGGTTCGTCGAGTCCGGCGAATTCGCGCGCCGGCGCGCCATCGCCCGGATACATTTCTATGTAGGAGCCGGACACGAGGGTGGACAGGCCCGAAATGCCACCGAAGCCGACGCGCGGCCGCACGATCCAGAAGCGCGTCGCCGCGGTCAGATGCGGCACCGCCGAGCGATGCATGCGCGCCCGTACGACGACCCGTGACATGTCGGGCGTCAGGTACACGGCCTCGACCGTGCCCAGATCCACATCCTTGTGGCGGATCCTGGTCTCGCCGGCCTGCAGCCCTTCCGCATCAGTGAACGAGATCGTGATCAGCGGTCCGCGATCTTCGAGCTCACGAATCGCCAGCCCGATCACGATGGCGGCGGCCACTGCCGGCACGATCCATACCCAGGAGAACCAGCGCCGTGGCCGCAGCCTGGCGTTCGGCGGTGCCTCGTCCACATCGCTCATGCCGCGCGACCTGCGTCCCACATCACGCGGGCGTCGAAGCAGCGCGAGGCGATCATCGTGACGACAACGACCGCGGCGAAGGCGATCGCGCCCGGTTCGGGCCGCACGCTTGTGAGTGCGCCGAACTGGACCAGCGCCGCGAGGATGGAAATCATGAACACATCGATGTTCGACCAGCGCCCGATGCGATCGATGAAGCGAAACAGGCGCGTTCGGCCGACCAGCCAGCGGCGCGAACGCATGCGCGTCATCACCAGCATCACGCTCAGGCCGAAGAGCTTGACCAGCGGCACCAGGACGCTGGCCGTAAACACGATGATGGCCAGCGGCCACAGCCCGGCGGTGATCAGCTCGTGCACGCCGCTGACGATCGTGCTCGGCTGGTCGTGACCGAAGCGCTCGATGCTGAGCACCGGCAACAGATTCGCCGGCACGTACAGCAGAAATCCGGTGATCACCAGGGCCAGCGTGCGTCGTATCGCATCCGGCTTGCGCCGGTGGATCGTGGCACCGCAACGCGGGCAGGGGCTGTGTTCGCGCGACGTCTCGATCATCAGTTCGCAGGTTTCACAACTGATCAACTGTTTGCCGGCGGTCATCGGCATACGCGGTGGCAGTGCATCCCAAACCGATTGTTCATCGAGCTTGAGCGTGGCGAGCACCGCTGCGAGCGTGGCAGCCAGCAGGCACCAGCCCCCCGGCCCGACCTTGACCGTGCCCACGGACTGCAGGCGCGTGTACGCGACGCAGCAGCCGACCAGGTACACCTCGATCATGACCCAGGGACGCAACGCGGCAGTCCATCGAAACAGTTTGCCGAGGGAAGCCGCAAGGCCGAACCGGATAGCGCCCAGGACCCAGATCATCAGTCCCAGGTAGATGAACGGAATCGCGATGCTGAAGATGAATACCACGACGGCGAGGGAGGCGAAGCCATCGTTCCACAGCGCCTCGACGCCGGTGGGCAGCCAGTCGCGTCGCGGCACGCCGAAGGAGGTGAGCCGCATCAGGGGCAGCAGAGCGCCGGGCAACAGCAGCAGCAGTGCTGCAACGGTCAGCGCAAGCGCCGTATCGATGCTGCCGCGGGCGGGCGGTGCAAAGGCGCGGTGGCAGCGCACGCACTCGGCGATCGCATCGGGGGGCACCGGCGGCAGAATCTGCACCAGGCCGCAATCGGCGCAGCCGATGAGCTCGGCCGCGGGACGCTGGTACACGTGGCGCAAGGACACGCCGAAATTATAACGATCGAAGCCCGGTTAACTAGACTGCGCCGCTGGGGATCGGTGTCGGCGAATGTCCTACAGCGATGAGCACGAAGCACTCACCGCTGCACGGATTATCGCTCGGCGCGGTCAGTCGACGCTGTAGCCGCGGCCCTGCAGGCAGGCGGTCATCGCGCGGCGATAGTCGAGGCCACCCGCGGCGGATTGCTGCGCGCCGCCGGTCTGCGAGCCGGCCCACTGGGCGCACTCGCTGCGATCAGCCGTCTGCTGCTGCTCGCTCTGGCCATTCTTCGGATAAGCGAACAAGCCATCGCCATTGGCGGGGCCGGCGGGCGCAGGCCCGTAATTCGCCGGTCCGCCGGGGCCGGCCTGAGGGCCTGGTGCGGCAGGTCCGGCACCGCCGTTGCTGTCGACCGGTGCGGCGTCAGAGTCCAACGCCGGGGGCGGCGTCGTCACCACGTAGCCGCTCGCCGCGGGGTCATACGTGTAATAGACATCGTTGTAGTAGTAATAGGGGACCGAGTTCCACCAGTAGGTCGCGCAGAACGCGGGCAATACGGGCAGGAACCATGCAAACCCGGCGCCCCAGAACACACCCGGCCAATAGCCGCCGTGCCAGTAGCCGCCACCCCAGCGTCCATAGCGCCCGCCGTAGGCACCACCCCTGCCGGCGTAGGCGACTGCGGAGCGTCCATAGCCGCCGGCGACCGTGCGGCCGACAGCTGCGGATCTTGCGACCCCGAAGCTCGCGCCGCCGCGCGCCACCCCGCCCGTGTAGCCGCGGAAAGCCGTCGCGCGCGCACCGGAGAAGTGGCCACCGGAAGAAGCGTGGCCGCCACCGGAGGCGTGACCGCCACCGCCACCGCCGCCGCCATGCGCTCCGCTGGCAAATGCCGGGGATACGGTCAGTGCGAATAGTGTGAGGGCTGCGCCTAAGGCCACCGATCCGGCGCCACGGGTCTTCATGATCGTCCTCCGTCCAGCGCCTTCGCTCGATGAGCGAATGTCGCTGTAGTGATTATACGACCGATCTGAGCCCGGGATTGTTCAGCGCTCCAGCATTGATAAATAAAGCTTAATCCTGGTCACGAATCAGTCGCTTACGAGTACATAACGCGCACCGCACCCCGGCGTTGACGAGCTCCCACGGCCAGCGTTGGCGGGGCGCCGAGGCGCGTCAGGTCGCTCTCGCGCAGGGGCGCTCACGGCGCACGCTCGGGACCCGAGCCTCATGCGGGAGTGTCTCAATGCCGACCGTCGGTGCGCCAGCCACGGAGGTGCGATTTCGCAGTGCTTGACCACCGCATAGCGAGGTCAGCGCCGGCTTAGGGGATAGAGGGTGCTATTAAGGTCGCCGTCAGCGCGTGGCCGCGAAAGCATCCATCATGAGACCGGTGCCACCGCCCGAGACATGGGCGACCACGGCCGTGCGGCGATGCAGTTTGGTCACCGCGCCCAGGTCGATCGCAAACGCGAGACTGACCTGCTGACCCTTGCGCAGTCCGAGGCCCGCAGTGCGGATGAAAACGCCGGTGGCGCTCAGGTTGACCGCTTTGCACAGTCGACGCTGACCGTCGGGAAGAAGAATGTAGACCGTAGTGCGCGCCCGGTGCCGCGTGTGCAGTCGTCGTTCCATCCTAAAGCCCCCAAGGCTTCCAAACAATTTGGGATCAAACTGCGAGCGGCGTCATAGCAACTCAACCGCAGGTCTATTATGCCTAGTTGTCTGCGGTTGCCGACGCGACTCAACCATAATCACGCGCCTGTTTACCGGCGCGTTGAGCGAATCCTGACATAAGTCCGATGCCGAACGAAAGGGGCATAACAAGGCCCAGGACAGGGCAGGCGGCTACGGGGGCGGGCTCGATTTTGGGGCAGCGGCTCCGGCCGCGCCTTCGGACATCGCGCCGGTCGGCGCTGGTCCGAAAGCGGTGATTTTCTCAGCAGTTAAAACACCCGGAACGGGCGGAAACCATCGTCGATCGGCTGCGCGAGCCGCGTCGCAGTGAAACGCCGGCGTACCGCACGGGTGCTCTGGCCGCTGCGCCCGGCAGCACCGACCGCCGCCGCATCATCCAATGTCGGTACGCTAATCCGCCGGTCGCCGCTCCCGTGGCCGACCATGTCTGGTTTGAAAGTAAGGTCGCTCATCGCTCAACTCCTCTGCAGTAAAGTACGTGTCGCATATAGTTCGTATCGCAGACAGTATTATAGCGAAAAGCAAGCGCGGATTCACCCCCGCGACGGGTCCCAAGTCGTTGATTAGGAAGACGAAAAAGCGCTGTCTATTGACTTGCGCGGTGGCGGCGCGAGAGGGTCCGCAGGGCCGCCCTGGGGCCGCGATTGCGGCCCGGAAAAGCTTAAGCGCCGGGCGCTTGCAGCTAGGCGAGAAATGCGCGCACTTCGGCGTCGAAGCGCGGAATGTCCACCAGGAAGGAGTCATGACCCTCGAGCGAGGGCAGGCGGGCGAAGTGCGTGGGCGTGCCGTTCTGTTCGAAGGCCGCGGCAATGGCGGCCTGTTCCTGGATCGCGAACAGCATGTCGCTCTCGACGCCGATCACCAGCACGCGCGCTTTGACCTCGCGCAGCGCGGCGGCGTAGCTGCCGCCGTGTTCGGCCAGATCGAAGCGATCCATCGCGCTGGACAGATACAGATAGCAGTTGGCATCGAAGATGCGCGTGAAGCGCTCGGCCTGCGCTTCCAGATAACTCTCGACCGCAAAATGCGGCGCGAACGGACTGACCGTGTGCGTGTTGCCGGCGATCGGATCGCGGCCGAAGCGCTGGAGCCATTCGCCGGCGGAGCGATACGTGATGGTGCCGAGCTTGCGCGCGACCCGCATGCCGCTGCGCGGTGGATGATCGGGCGCGTATTGGCCACTCTTCCAATCCGGATCGCGCAGGATCGCCTCGCGCTGCACTGAGCGCAGCGCGATCGCAAATGGTGAGGCTGCGGGGCTGCCCGAGATGCTGATCAGTCGCCTGGCAGCCTGCGGAAACTGCGTCGCGAAGGCCACCACCGACATGCCGCCGAGCGAGGCACCGATCACGGTGTCGAGCCGCTCGATGCCGAGTGCGCGCAGCGTCTCGTAGCCCGCGCGCGCGATGTCTTCGACCGCGACCTCGGGGAACTCGAGCCGGTAGCGCTCGCCGGTGGCCGGGTTGATCGATGCGGCTCCGGTGGAGCCGAAGCAGCTGCCGAGCGAATTCACGCAGACGATAAAATATCGGTTGGTATCCAGCGCGAGGCCCGGGCCGATCATGGCCTGCCACCAGCCCGGCGCGGGATCGCGCTCGTTCGCCGCAGCATGCGCCGGGGGCGACAGGCCGGTGAAGAGCAACACCGCGTTGTCGCGCGCAGCGTTGAGCTGGCCCCAGGACTCGTAGGCGATGCGCGCCTGGTGCAGCACGCCGCCGCGGTAGAGCGTGAACGGATCGGGCAGCGCCACGGTGAGCGGCTCGTTCATGGGCGGCAGGTCTCGCCGATTGCGGGAGGGCGGGCTCGCACGGGCGCTGCGGTCCACTTCAGGGTTCCGGATCTGAGCCATCGGTGATCCCCTCGAACAGCGCCGTGGACAGATAACGCTCGCCGGTATCCGGCAGCATTGCGAGCACGACCGCGCCGCCGCCGGCTTCGCGCGCCACTTTGGCCGCGGCGGCAAACGTCGCGCCGGATGAAATACCGCAGAAGATGCCCTCCTTGCGGGCCAGCTGTCGCGCGGCCTCGATCGACTCGGCATCCCCGACCGTGACGATACGGTCGGCCACACTGCGATTGAGCACCGCGGGTATGAAGTCGGGCGTCCAGCCCTGGATCTTGTGCGGGCTGAACGGCTTGCCCGAGAGCAGGGCCGCGGCCTCGGGCTCGGCCGCCACGATGTGCACGTCGGGCCGTGCCAGCCGGATCATCTCGCCGGCCCCCGTGAGCGTGCCGCCCGTGCCCCAGCCGGTCACGAAATAATCCAGTCGCTTGCCGGCGAAATCCGAGAGGATCTCAGGTCCCGTGGTGCTGCGGTGGTAGGCGGGATTGGCCTGGTTCTCGAACTGCCGCGCGAGGAACCAGCCGTGTTTCTTGGCGAGCTCCTCGGCCTTGCGCACCATGCCCGTGCCGCGCTCGGCCGCCGGCGTGAGCAGCACGCGCGCGCCGAACATGCGCATGATCTTGCGGCGCTCGACCGAGAAGGTCTCGACCATCACGGCGACGAACGGATAACCCTTGGCGGCACACACCATGGCGAGCGCGATGCCGGTATTGCCGGAAGTGGCCTCCACGACTGTCTGCCCGGGCTTGAGCACCCCGCGCGTTTCCGCATCCTCGATGATCGCGATCGCCAGGCGATCCTTGACCGAGGAGCCGGGATTGAAGAATTCACATTTGACGTAGATCGTCGTGTCGGGCGGCGCGAGATGGTGCACACGGACGATCGGCGTACGGCCGATGGTGCCGAGGATGCTCTCGTAAATCATTGGCTCGCCAACCTAATCCTGGTCTGGAGGGCGGCACTCTAGTCCGCTGCCCCGCGCTAATCGATAAATAATCAGCCATCATTTGATAACCAATTGTTATAATTCCGTAGCCGACTTTCCTGCATAGTGCGGCCCAATCGGGTATAGCGGCGGGATCCCAATGAATTTCCATCAGTTGCAATACGCTGTGGCGATCGCGCGCCACGGCCTGTCGGTCACGCACGCGGCCTCGGCGCTAGGCACCTCGCAGCCGGCGATCAGCCGTGCTCTCAAGGCGCTCGAGCGCGAGCTCGGCTTCGACCTGTTCGTACGCGAGGGCCGCGCGTTCTCGCGCGTGACGCCGCAGGGCGCGAAGGTGCTCGAATACGCCAATCGCGCCCTGGCCGAGATCGACAGTCTCAAGTCCGTGGCCGCGGACCTGAACCAGGACAATCGCGGCACCCTGTCGATTGCCACCACCCATACGCAGGCGCGCTACGTGCTGCCGCCCGTGGTGCACGCCTTTCGCGAGCGCTACCCGGAGGTCGAGCTGCACCTGCACCAGGGCACCTCGGAGCAGATCGGTGAAATGGTATCGACCGATCGCGTGCAGCTCGCCATCGCCACCGGCTCGGAAGGCCTCTTTCCGGGGCTGGTGCTGCTGCCGGTGTATCGCTGGTTCCGGCAGATCATCGTGCTGCGGCATCACCCGCTGGCGAAGCTCGAGCGCGTGACGATCCAGGATCTGGCGCAGTATCCCCTGGTCACCTACGTGTTCAGCTTCTCCGGTTCCTCCTCGCTGCACACGGTGTTTGCGCGCGAGGGCCTGACGCCGAAGGTGGCGCTGACCGCGCGCGATTCGGACGTCATCAAGACCTACGTGCGGCTCGGCCTCGGTGTGGGCATCGTCGCCAGCGTCGCGGTGGATCCGGCGCAGGACAGCGATTTTGCGATCATCGATGCCTCGCATCTGTTCCCGATCCATACCACGTGGATCGGCTTTCGGCGCGGCACGCTGCTGCGCAATTTTGGTTACGACTTCATTCAGCTGTTCGGTCCGCATCTGACGCGGCGGCTGGTCGATCGGGCGATCGAGGCTCGCGACCTGGACGGCCAGGCGGAGCTGTTTCGCAAGATCTCACTGCCGTCGCGATGAGCACCTCGGCTGCCAACGCACGGCGGTGAGCGCGCGGCCGTGAGCGAGAGGCTGCAGAAGCTGCTGGCGGCTGCGGGCCACGGCTCGCGCCGCCAGATCGAACAATGGATCCGTGCCGGCCGGCTCACGGTGAACGGGCATGTCGCGCAGCTCGGCGAGCGCGCCGACGCCGATGCCGACGTGCGGCTCGACGGTGCCCCCCTGCAGTTCGGCAGCCTCGCGGCCGCGGCGCGCGAGGTGTTGATCTACCACAAGCCGGCCGGCGAGGTGACCACGCGCGCCGATCCGGAAGGCCGGCCCACGGTGTTCGAACGCCTGCTGGCGCCGCGCGCGGGGCGCTGGGTCGTGATCGGGCGACTGGATGTGAACACCACCGGCCTGCTCCTCTTCACCAATGACGGCGCGCTGGCGCACCGGCTGATGCACCCGTCCTCCGAGGTCGAGCGCGAGTATCTGGTGCGGGTGCGCGGGACGCCGGGCGCGGCCGTCGTGGAGCAGCTGCGCCGGGGAGTGATGCTCGAGGACGGACCGGCGCGTTTTGATAGCATTGAACCCGAGACCGGGGCTCGCCCGGCCGGCGGGCGGGGCGGTGATGCGGAAAGCGCGCAGAGCGCGTTTCGGGTGATCTTGCACGAGGGCCGTAACCGCGAGGTGCGGCGGCTGTGGGAGGCGGTGGGCTTCGAGGTCAGCCGCCTGACGCGGCTGCGCTACGGCCCGGTGCGTCTGCCGCAGGATCTGCGGCCTGGACAATGCCGCCTCATGGGGGCGGCGGAGGCGGCGCGGTTGTGAGGCTTTCCTTATATATAGGGCTGACCCGGGCGGCCGCCGCCCAGCGGGGGCGTCCGAAGCCGCCGCGACCGCTGCCGGTGGTGACGCTGGCGCTGGCCGGGCTGGCGGCGCTGACTTTGGCGCGATTCGCCGCGGCGGCCGAAGCAGTCCCGGCTCCGGCCCCGCCCGCCGCTCCGATCACGGTGCCGGTCGTGGAGTCCGCACCCGTGCCGCCGGACTCCGCCCCGGGTGCGGCTGCCGCCCCGGCGGACGCCCCGGCGCTGGTGCGGGTCAGCAGCAGTTTCGAGGCCAAACATGCCGCCGCGGTGCTCAGGCAGGTGGGCAAACTGTTTGGCGCCGGATTTGTCCGCAGGGATGCGGAGCGGGTGGCGGCCGAGATCGACGCGCTGCCGGCCGAGCAGTCGCGGATCTGGGAGTTCAGCGCCGTGCAGAAGGGCAAAGCCTATGCACTGCGGGTGCGGGCGCGACTGGACGAGTTCGGCGATGTGGACCTGGATTTCTTCAGCGCACCGGAAATCTCAAGCGCCGTGCGCAGCGCGGTCGATCGCTACCTGAACGCGCGCGGCTTGTAGCCGGCCGCCGCCGCCGGCGTGCCGGCCGGCATCCCCGCCGCGGGGCTTCAGGGCCTCCCACCGGCCCCAGTTGAGGTCCAAGCGCGGCTGTGCCGGCGTCGGTCGCGCCGATTGGGGGCCGGCCGGTGGCTGACCGGGGGCCAAACTTGCCTTTCTGGACGTTCCCGGGCCTGAAAGATTGGCCAATTGGCCCGGAATCTGCATTGACAGGCCGGGTACCGGAAATCAGAATACGCGGCTCGTTTTTCGCGGAGGGGTACCCAAGCGGCCAACGGGAGCAGACTGTAAATCTGCCGGCTTACGCCTTCGTAGGTTCGAATCCTACCCCCTCCACCACGAGGGGGTCTGGACTTGAAGACCCGGCAGATTCGGTGGTCAGGATTGAGTACTTCGGCGTCATCTTAAAGGCGGGTGTAGTTCAATGGTAGAACCTCAGCCTTCCAAGCTGATGACGTGGGTTCGATTCCCATCACCCGCTCCACAAGCTTGAGCAGTGATACGTACGCCGCGGCACATCGCTGAGGCTTGAGAGTTCATGGGCGCCGTCCGCCCACGTAGCTCAGTTGGTAGAGCACGTCCTTGGTAAGGACGAGGTCAGCGGTTCGATCCCGCTCGTGGGCTCCAGTGAAGTCCATTCGGTTCAGTTAAGGTCATGAGGAGTCGTCGTGTCGAAAGAAAAATTTGAGCGCACCAAGCCGCACGTGAACGTGGGGACGATTGGGCATGTGGATCATGGCAAGACGACGCTCACGGCGGCGCTGACCAAGGTGATGGCCGAGACCAACGGCGGCACATTCGTGGCCTACGATCAGATCGACAAGGCCCCGGAGGAGAAGGCGCGCGGCATCACGATCTCGACGGCTCACGTGGAGTATCAGAGCAAGAACCGCCACTACGCGCATGTGGACTGCCCGGGACACGCCGACTACGTGAAGAACATGATCACGGGAGCGGCGCAGATGGATGGGGCGATCCTGGTGGTCTCGGCCGCCGACGGCCCGATGCCCCAGACGCGCGAGCACATCCTGCTCGCCCGCCAGGTCGGTGTGCCCTACATCGTGGTGTTCATGAACAAGGCCGACATGGTGGATGACAAGGAGCTGCTGGAACTGGTGGAGATGGAAGTGCGCGAGCTGCTCACGGTCTACAAGTTCCCCGGCGAGAAGACCCCGATCGTCATCGGCTCGGCGTTGAAGGCGCTGGAGGGTGACAAGGGGGAACTCGGGGTGCCCGCGGTGATCAAGCTGGTGGAGGAGATGGACAATTTCATCCCGGTGCCCAAGCGCGATATCGAGAAGCCGTTTCTGATGCCCGTGGAGGACGTGTTCTCGATCTCCGGGCGCGGCACGGTGGTCACCGGGCGCATCGAGCGCGGGATCGTCAAGGTGAACGATGAGGTGGAGATCATAGGCTTGAAGCCCACGGTCAAGACGATCTGCACCGGGGTGGAGATGTTCCGCAAGTTGCTCGATGAGGGGCGTGCGGGGGACAACGTGGGGGTGCTGCTGCGCGGCACCAAGCGCGAGGAGGTCGAGCGCGGCCAGGTGCTGGCCAAGCCCGGCTCCATCACCCCGCACACGCAGTTCGAGTGCGAGGTGTATGTGCTGACGAAAGAGGAAGGCGGGCGGCATACGCCGTTTTTCAAGGGCTACCGGCCGCAGTTCTACTTTCGCACCACGGATGTGACGGGAATGATCGAGTTGCCGGGCAACACCGAGATGGTGATGCCTGGGGACAACATCAAGATGACGGTGGAGCTGATTGCCCCGATAGCAATGGAGGACGGGCTGCGCTTTGCGATCCGCGAGGGTGGCCGCACCGTGGGCTCCGGCGTGGTGTCGAAGGTTCTCAAGTAACGATTTTCAAAGGTAAGTGCACCATGGCCAACCAGAATATCCGCATCAGGCTCAAGGCCTTCGACCATCGCCTGATCGACACCTCGGCGAAGGAAATCGTCGATACGGCGCGCCGTACCGGTGCGACCGTGCGTGGCCCGGTGCCGCTTCCGACCAAGATGGAGCGCTTCACGCTGCTGATTTCGCCGCACGCCGACAAGGACGCGCGCGACCAGTACGAGCTGCGCACGCACAAGCGGCTGATGGACATCATGAACCCGACCGACAAGACCGTGGACGCACTGATGCGCCTGGAATTGCCGGCGGGCGTGGACGTGCAGATCCGGTTGAATTGAAGGATTTAGCTGCTATACTGCGCGGCCTTTTTCGCCCGCCTGGATTGCCCTGAAAGCAGCCGGCGGCGCCGCTTCTGATCGAGAATCGGGGCGGATTATCGGGCGAGGTTGGCCTGAGGATTTTCGGGCCAAGACCACTCGAGAGCATCAGCGCCTTGTGCGCTGCCCTCCTGTAGTCATACCTGAAACGATCCGGCTCGCACCGATCACGGTGCGCGCCTATTGAGAGGAATGGTGCCATGGCTATTGGTCTGGTCGGCCGCAAGTGCGGTATGACGCGCATCTTCACCGACGCGGGTGAATCTGTGCCCGTGACCGTGGTCGAGGTGCTGCCGAACCGCGTCACCCAGGTCAAGTCGGTCGAGACCGACGGCTATCGCGCCGTGCAGGTCACCTTCGGTACGCGCCGCCCGCAGCTGCTGAGCAAATCGAGCGCCGGCCACTTCGCCAAGGCGAACGTGGAACCGGGCCGTGGCCTGATCGAATTTCGCCTGCCCGGTACCGAGCATGCGGACCTCAAGCTCGGCAGCGAGCTCAAGGTGGACCTGTTCGCGGAAGGCCAGGCGGTCGACGTCACCGGCGTGACCATCGGCAAGGGCTTCGCCGGGGTGCAGAAGCGTCACAATTTCGCCGGCGGCATGGCCTCGCACGGTAACTCGCGCTCGCACCGCGTGCCGGGCTCCATCGGCCAGCGCCAGACCCCGGGCCGCGTGTTTCCGGGCAAGCGCATGTCGGGCCACATGGGCGTGATCCGCCGCACCACCGAGAATCTTAAAGTGGTGGGCGTGGATGCCAAGCGCAACCTGCTGCTGATCCGCGGCGCGATCCCGGGCGCGGACGGCGGCGACGTGGTGGTGCGCGCCTCGGTGAAGGCGCTGCGCCTGGCGGCGCGCAAGACCGTACAGCCGCACAAGAAGTCATCGTCATGAAGCTCAAAGTGGCCAATGGCGGCGCCGAACTCGCCGTGTCCGATGAGAATTTCGGTCACGTGTACAACCAGTCGCTGGTGTTCCAGGTGGTCAACGCCTACCTGGCGGCCGGCCGCGCCGGCAGCAAGGCGCAGAAGACGCGCGCCGAGGTGCGTGGCGGCGGCAGAAAGCCCCATGCCCAGAAGGGTACCGGTTCGGCCCGCGCCGGCTCGATCAGGAGCCCGATCTGGGTTGGCGGCGGCCGCACCTTTGCTGCGCAGCCGCGCGATTTCACGCAGAAGGTGAATCGCAAGATGTATCGCGGCGCGATCCGCTCGATGCTCTCGGAGCTGGTGCGCCAGGACCGGCTGGTGGTGACCGCCTCGTTCGCGGTCGATCAGCCCAAGACCAAGCTGCTGCTGGCGCAGCTCAAGTCGCTCGCGCTCGAGGACGTGCTGATCATCGTCGAGGCGGCGGATGAGAAGCTCACGCTGGCGGCGCGCAACCTACCCAACGTGGAACTGCTCGCGGCCGCGGCGATCAACCCGGTGAGCCTGGCGCGCCACGACAAGGTGCTGGCCACCGTCGGCGCCGTGAAGCTGCTCGAGGAGCGCCTGCAATGACCGCGACGCGCAAGCCCCTGGGCAAGGAAGGCCTGATGAACGTGCTGCTGGCCCCGCACGTCACCGAGAAGACCTCGCTCGGCCTGCAGGAGCGCAACCAGTACGCGTTTCGCGTGCGCCGCGATGCCACCCGCACCGACGTGCGCCGCGCGGTGGAGCTGATGTTCGAGGTCAAGGTCGAGGGCGTGCAGGTGCTCAACGAGTCGGGCAAGAAGCGGCGCTTTGGCAACCGCAACGGCCGCACGCAGGACTGGAAGAAGGCCTATGTGCGCCTGGCCGCCGGCCAGAGCATCGACTACGAGGCGCAGGCCCAGTCCCAGGCCAAGCGCTAACCGCCGCGAGAGATTGCAACCATGGCCCTGATCAAACTCAAACCCACCTCGCCAGGTACGCGCTTCCAGGTGCGTATCAGCAAGAGCCATCTGTACAAGGGCGGCCCGTACGAGCCGCTGACCGTCGCGCAGAGCAAGACCGGTGCCCGTAATCACTTCGGCCGCATCACCACGCGCCACATCGGTGGCGGCTCGCGCCAGAAGTACCGCCTGATCGATTTCCGTCGCGACAAGGATGGCGTCGGCGCGGTGGTGGAGCGCATCGAATACGATCCGAACCGCACCGCGCACATCGCGCTGCTGCTGTACGCGGACGGCGAGCGGCGCTACATCCTCGCCCCCAAGGGCGTGAAGGACGGCGATGAGCTGCGCTCGGGCAGCGAGGCGCCGATCAAGCCCGGCAACGCGATGGCGCTGCGGCACATCCCGGTCGGCTCGGTGGTGCACAACATCGAGCTCAAGCCCGGCCGCGGCGGCCAGCTCGCGCGCAGCGCCGGCGGCTCGGCGCAGTACACCTCGCGCGAGGGCGTGCACGCCTTCATCCGTCTGAAGTCCGGCGAGACGCGCAAGGTGCACATCGACTGCCGCGCCACGCTCGGCGAGCTGTCCAACGATGAGCACAACCTGCGCAAGTACGGCAAGGCCGGCGCGCTGCGCTGGGTGGGCGTGCGCCCGACGGTGCGGGGCCTGGCGATGAACCCGGTCGATCACCCGCACGGCGGCGGTGAAGGCAAGTCCGGCCAGGGCAACCCGCATCCGGTATCGCCCTGGGGCTGGAACACCAAGGGCAAGAAGACCCGCCGTAACAAGCGCACCAGCAACATGATCGTGCAGCGGAGGAATTAGACGTGCCGCGTTCGTTGAAGAAAGGTCCGTTCGTGGATCTGCACCTGGCCAAGAAGGTGCAGACCGCAGTGCAGAAGAGCGATCGGCGGCCGATCAAGACCTGGTCGCGCCGCTCGATGGTGATCCCCGACATGGTCGGCCTGACGCTCGCGATCCACAACGGCCGGCAGCATATCCCGGTGCTGGTCACGGAGAACATGGTGGGTCACAAGCTCGGCGAGTTCTCCCCGACGCGGCTGTTCAAGTCCCATTCCGGTGATCGCAAAGTGACCACCGCGGAGTAAGGCGATGCAGGTAACCGCACGTTTGCGCTACGCGCGCATCTCACCGCAGAAATGCCGGCTGGTGGCCGACACGGTCCGCGGCAAGGGCGTGGGCAATGCGCTCTCGACCCTGAAATTCATGCCGAAGAAGGGCGCGCGGCTGGTGCTCAAGGTGCTCGAGTCGGCGATCGCCAACGCCGAGAACAACCTCGGCGCCGATATCGATGAGCTCAAGGTGACGCGCATCGAGATCGACACGGCACCATCGCTCAAGCGCTTCGCGGCGCGCGCCAAGGGGCGCGGCAACCGCATCGTCAAGCGCAACAGCCACATCACCCTGGAAGTCGGCGACGGCAAGAAGGATTAACAGATGGGCCAGAAGGTAAATCCGATCGGCATTCGTCTGGGCATCACGCGCGACTGGACGTCGAAGTGGTATGCCTCGAAGAAGCAGTTTCCGCTGCTGGTGCACACCGACTTTCGCGTGCGCGAGTTCCTGAAGAAGAGGCTGGCGGATGCTTCCGTGAGCCGCATCCTGATCGAGCGCGCCGCCAAGAAGGTCAACATCACGATCCAGACCGCGCGCCCGGGCATCGTGATCGGCAAGAAGGGCGAGGATATCGAGAAGCTGCGCGCCGAGACCGCAAAGCTCCTGGGCATGCAGATGCTCGACGTGCGGCTGAACATCTCCGAGATCCGCAAGCCCGAGCTCGATGCGCAGCTGGTCGCCGAGAGCATCTCGCAGCAGATCGAGAAGCGCGTCATGTTCCGCCGCGCCATGAAACGCGCGGTGATGAGCACGATGCGCAGCGGCGCGCTGGGCATCAAGGTGCGCATGTCGGGCCGTCTGAACGGCTCGGAGATCGCGCGCACCGAGTGGTATCGCGAAGGGCGCATCCCGCTGCACACCTTCCGCGCCGACATCGACTATGGACTGGCCGAGGCCAAGACCACCTACGGCGTGATCGGCATCAAGGTGTGGATCTTCAAGGGCGAGGTGTTCGACCAGGCGCAGCTCGATCGCCAGGCCGCCGAGCCCGCGGCGGTCGAGGCCGCTGCCGCCGCGACACCGGCGCCAGCCGCCGCGACGCCAGCCGCCGCGGCCCCAGCTGCCGCCCCGGCCGCTGCCGCCAGCGCGGGCACGGCGAGCGCCGAGGTTGCCGGCTGAGGCGCCGCGGCGAGAGTAGTCAATCATGTTGCAACCCAAACGAACCAAATATCGCAAGCAGTTCAAGGGCCACAACGGCGGCCTGGCGCTGCGCGGCAGCACCGTGGCCTTCGGCGACTACGGCCTCAAGGCCACCGATCGCGCGCGCATGACCGCGCGTGAAATCGAGGCCGCGCGCCGCGCGATGGCGCGCTACGTGAAGCGCGGCGGGCAGATCTGGATCCGGGTGTTTCCCGATGTGCCGATCACCAAGAAGCCGCTCGAAGTGCGCATGGGCAGCGGCAAGGGCAACGTCGAGTACTGGATCGCCAAGGTCAAGCCCGGCAAGGTGCTGTTCGAGATGGAAGGGGTGAGTGAGGAGATCGCGCGCGAGGCGTTCCGCCTGGCGGGCGCCAAGCTCTCGGTGTCCACCGCGTTCGTGAAGCGGCAGGTGCGCTGATGAAGGCCAGTGAGTTGCACAAGAAGTCGGCGCAGGAGCTGCAGAACGAGCTCATGTCGCTGCGCAAGGAGCAGTTCGCGCTGCGCCTGCAGCGCGCCACCGGCCAGCCGGTCAAGCCGGACCAGTTCAGCAAGGTGCGCAGGAACATTGCGCGCGTGAAGACGGTGCAGCGCGCGCTGCATGTTGGAGGCAAGAAGGCATGAGTAGCGAAATCACCGCCGACAAGGCCGTGCACACCCTGACCGGCCAGGTCGTGAGCAACAAGATGGACAAGACCATCGCGGTTGCGATCGAACGCGTCGTCAAGCATCCGACCTACGGTAAGTACGTGCGCCGCACCACCAAGCTGCTGGCGCACGACGAGAACAACGAGGCGCGCGAGGGCGACACCGTGTCGATCACGCCGTGCCGGCCGCTGTCGCGGCACAAGTCCTGGCGCCTGCACGCGATCGTCGAGCGCGCGACTCCGGCCTGAGCCGGCTGCCGACCGCGAAAAGGAGAACATCGCCATGATTCAAATGCGCACTCTGCTCAACGCCGCCGACAACAGCGGCGCGCGCACCCTGATGTGCATCAAGGTGCTCGGCGGCACGCGCCGCCGCTATGCCACCGTCGGCGATGTCATCAAGGTCAGCGTCAAGGACGCGATCCCGCGCGGCAAGGTCAAGAAGGGCGAGGTCTACGATGCGGTCGTGGTGCGCACCCGCTTCGGTGTGCGCCGCCCGGACGGCTCGCT
>Ga0302325_10010150_pt1 | contig 20452 bp, 14 predicted proteins | sample Palsa_T0_2_FD_201948 | JGI IMG/M metagenome (GOLD analysis project Ga0302325, IMG submission 201948) | Peat permafrost microbial communities from Stordalen Mire near Abisko, Sweden - Palsa_T0_2 | ecosystem: Environmental > Terrestrial > Soil > Palsa > Peat permafrost | place: Sweden: Abisko...
CGCTTCCCGCACGATCCACTTTTGAAGTGTGTCTCGTGTATATCACAAAGCCCGGTTCGTGTCTGTAAGGGTTTCCCTGATTTTGCTGTAGGGTATTCCACTACAATGCGGGGTCGGGTTTTGACGGGCGAAATGCACCTTTGAGGGTTTTCGACCGCGTGACCATCCGTGGTCGCGGACGATCTTTTGGGAGATGGACAGGCCGAGGCCCTACGCGTACATGTGCGCGAACTTGTGGCGAACATCTAACTACACGTCACCCCCGACACGCGGGCACGCCCCATTCCTGCTGGCCCAACAGCCGGGTTCAGGAACGCCGGGCTATTGCTGTAGCCGCACGCGATAGTATCGCGTCGGGGAATTGGTTGCGCCGCCTGAATCGGGGTAGTTCGTCGTGGTAGCGCCGCTGCCCGGGATGATGACGAACGGGCTCACGTCAACGAAGTTGTTCGAGTACGAGCCACCGGGGAGTCCTGCGGCCGCCTGCAATACGTTCGTATGTCCGCCAGCCGTCTGCCAGGTAACAACCACGTCGTTGCCCTGCGGGGTGACCGATGTGATGTGCAAGAACGACGCGCCGTTGGTGGGCACCGTGCCCGCGAGATACTCCTGCAGGTTGTTCATGCCATCGCCATCGGGGTCGCACGTGGCGCACGACTGAGTGGTATTCGTGACGCCGTTGCCGCCGAAGTATTGCGCCCGCCACGCATCCGGGATGCCCTCACCCACGGAATCCACAATGACCTGCACGCTGTACTGCAAGCTCTGCTCGTTAAAGGTGAATTGATAGTTCCCGTTGAGCGCGGCGTTGATAAGAATGTTCGTGGACCCACCCGGCTTGCCGGTACCGGTGAGCGGCACAGTGAACACCGTCTGTGAGTGGTTGGTTTCGCCCCAGTTCGAAGTCCAGGCGCCGTTTGCCGTGAACTTGAACTGGATGTTGGTCACGCTGCTGAAGGGAACGGCGCATTGCCACGTCCCGTTCGAAATCAACTGCATGTTGTTAAGCGTCTGGTTCCACCCGTTGAATGTGCCGGCCAGCGTCATCGAACTGTAGGCGCTGGCCAGCAAGGGCTGTACGTTGTAGGCCAGCGTCTGGTCGTCGAAAGTGAAGCGGTAGTAGCCGTTGAACGTCCCGTTGGCGATGATGTTCGTGGTGCCGCCCAGCTTGCCGGTGCCGGACAGCGGCACGGTGAACTGCGTCTGCGAACCGACGTTCTCGCCCCAGTTCGTCGTCCAACTGCCGTTGGCGGCAAATTTGAACTGGAGGTTGGTCAGACTGCTGAAGCTGGCGTCGTATTGCCAGGTATTGCTGCCGACGTACTGCATGTTGTTGGCCGCCGGATTCCAACCGTTGAACGTGCCGGCGACCGTCATCGTGCCGTACGGGTCCGAATTGTTCCAATCGACTTCCATCGTTTGCTGGGTGCCCGTCTCCGACGCTAGCACGACCAGTTGGCCGGAAGCATTCACGAGCCAACCCGGCGCAGGCGAATTTGTGCCGGACACCTGCCCGATCGGCGTCCCGTTGAGCAGTACATCCTGCACAGTCTGTGGATTGTTGGCGTAAATGTGGAGCGTCCGGGTGCCGGCGCTGTATGGATTATAATTGCCCTGGCGCGCTCCGAGCGTGAAAATCCAGTTGCTGACCGTCTGCGAACTGGTAAAGGTCGTCATCGCATACCCGCCGTTCGTGTAGGCCCAACCATCCCCGGCATCTTCATAGAGCGTGAACGATGACGTGCCCTCCGGCCAGCAATTGATGTCGAGGTAGCTCGGCTGAAATTGATTGGCATACTGCATGGATGGCCCCATCGGGATGATCGCACCGCCGCGCACGAACAACGGCAGCGTGCCAAGCGGCGCGTTCACGGTGACGGTCTGGCCGCCACCATACTTCGCGCCCGTGGGATAATAGTACCAGTCATCGGGCCATGGCAGGTAGACGGTCCGCGTCGTCGCGCCTTGCGTGTAGATGGGCGCCGCGAGCAGAAAATCGCCGCACAGGAAATCATACTCGTTCAGCGACAGCGTATTGTTGTCTCCGAAGTAGTTGTAAACAACGGGCGTGTTGATCGGGTTGCCGTTGACGGTGTCGTTGTACATCAGCGTGTACAGGTACGGCATCAACTGGTACCGGAACTGGATATTCTTTTGCATCAAGGCGCAGTAGTTTGTGCCATTCGCGCCCTGGTTGTTGTTGTTCGCATAGCTCCAGTTCTGCGTCGGAGTGAACCGCCACGGCTCACGGCCCTGATTGCCATCTGCCCACAGGTTATCGCCGTTGGACGAGTGGCTGCGGTAGAACGGCCACAACGACCCGGCTTCGTACCACCGCGTCATCTCTTCGCCGTCGACGCTTCCTGAAAACCCACCGAGATCGTGACCGAAATGGCTCTGCCCGGAAATCATCACGCTCGCCCCGACGCGAATGCAGGCTTGCAGATAGTTGGGGCTCCAACCCGCTTGCGTGTCGCCGCTCCAACCAGACGCGTACCGCTGACTGCCGGTGGTACCGGACCGGCTCAACACGAAGGGACGCTTGTTCGGATACGCTTCGAGCAGCACGTTGTAACTGGACGACTGGGAACGCAGGCCAAAATAATTCCGCTCATTCGACCATTCGCGCCGCGTGTCCGCGGCCGAGCCGGTCGCGGATCCATAGGCGCCATTGAGCCAGAGCAGGCCGTCGAGGGGAATCTGTCCGTCGTCCTCCGGCTCGGTCAGGTCGTTCCAAATTCCACCCCAGGCAACGGTGTGCAACCAATTGGTTTGATCGCCCTGCCACCGGTTGAGCGTGAACTGGCTCGTGTAGTCAAACCAAGACACGTTGCCGACGTAGATGGGGGCGGTAACCTGGGCGCCGCTGTTGGATTTGACAAAATCCAGGTCGCCATATTCGATGCTGTAATACGGATCGTTGGGCTCCAGCCATGGCTCAATGAGGGGAATGAGCTCGACCCCGTAGACCTGGCAGGACGACACCATGCTCGCGGGATTGGGATAGCCGTTCGTGTCCATCGTCAATTGGTGCAACTGGTCGGAGTCGATATTGTTCGCCCCGGTCGAGTCCAAGTAGTCGATGTCAATATAGACCGCATCGAGCGGGATATTGCTCGCCGTCGCGGTGCTGGCGATGTACTCAACCCAGCTCTGGTTGTAGTAGGCAAAGCGGCTGAGTTGGTGCCCCATGGCCCACTTCGGCAGTATCTCCGCCCGGCCCGTCAATTCCGTGTATGAGTTGATCACGGATTTCATCGTGTGATTGGTGCTGCCCCCGAAAAAGTAATAGTCCATCTGCCCATCGGCCGCCTCGAAGGAGTAGCCTGTGGGGATCTGTGTCCCCATCCGGAACGTCGCCCGGCACGGGTTGTCGAAGAAAACGCCATACACGAATGCCGGCACGCTGCCGTTGGCCGGTTGCACGCCGTAAAAGAACGGCATGTTCATATACATCGGGTTCTGATAGGGCGCACCCGTGCCCCAGTGGTACGACTGGTAATTCCAGCACATGATGTTGTCGCCCCGCCGATTGGATGGCCCGGGGAACTCCCCAAATCCAAAGTATGCCTGGTTGGCGGGCATTTGCTTCGTGCTTTTCAGTTTGAATCCGAACGGAAGGTTGTACGGCAACGCGTTCGTCGAGTTCTCGGCGACTATCGAATATGAGGTATTGTACTGGATGGCATTTGTCGGGTCGTCCTGAAGGAGAGCGTAGCCACCGAGCTTGTCGTAGAAATCAACCCGGAATGGGTTCTTGTTGATGACCACATTGAGCAGGCCGGTCTGCAGCAGGTAGTTGGTACCCTGATCTGTGAACGTGTTGGTCAACGTGGGCCAGGTTCCCAGCGACGCGGCGATCATCGGCTCTTCCTTCCCCCAGAACCCGTTGTATGAGAATCGCACGCGCACCACGTCATCGGCGAACGCGGTAACGGACGCCGTCCCACCACTGCTCAGTGAAAACACGTAGTACGTATCGCCATTGGTCGTATCGACGGAAGTCGCGACATTTGTGATGGCTCCCGCATTCGTGATCTGAGCTCTGGCTGAATCGCAAGTAGCGACAACGAAGGCAAACACCAACACAACCGGCACAAGAGCCAAGTATCTCTGTATCTGTGGTTTTTGCATCGTGGCGATACCTATGGATGGCGCCCAGTAAAGTGCTTTACCTATATCGCAAGATTGCTGGCAAAAGTCAATATCTAACCTGCGTAGATTATTTGGTTCCGAAGGACAATTGACTACCCAACAAGCGATGATATTGCACCTCGAGAACGGAGTTCGAGAGGCCTGATCTTGATGGGCGAAATAACGGTCAAACTGATGCGGTAACCCATACCTGGCGCTTGATTTCACTTTCCGCACAGGAGTAGTATCCGTCCAGAAAAAGTCAGAAACACGACACCGATCAGGAGAGTTTTCATGTCACTTCTCATTAAAAATGGTCGTATCGTCACCGTCGGCGAACAATACACGGCGGACATCTATTGCGAGGGCGAGCAGATCACCCGCATCGGGACGAATCTCGAAGCGCCGCCCAAGGCCACCGTTGTCGACGCCAAGGGCAAATACGTGTTCCCCGGCTTCATCGACCCACACGTCCATATATATCTGCCCTTCATGGGCACGTTCTCCAAGGACACGCACGAGACGGCCAGCAAAGCCGCGCTCGTTGGCGGCACGACGACCATGATCGAAATGGTGTGCCAGGCGCGCAACCAGCAGCCGCTCGCCGATGGGTTCGAGTTCTGGCTCGGCAAAGCGGAAGGCAACAGCGCGTGCGATTTCACGTTTCACCAGACCGTGTCGCGCCTCGACAAGGAATGCGAAGATCAACTGACCGAGATCGTCAAGAAAGGCATCAGCAGCTTCAAGATTTTCCTCGCGTACAAGGGCGCGTTCGGCATCAGCGACGAGGAACTCTACCACACGATGCGTTTGGCCAAGAAACTTGGCGTGATCGTCACCGCGCACTGCGAAAATGCCGATCTCGTCTTCGAATCGCAGAAAAAGCTTATCAGCGAGGGTAAGACCGGTCCCGAGTGGCATTACTGGAGCCGACCACCCCGCGTCGAAGCCGAAGGCGTGCATCATCTGTTGACGTTTGCCGAGATGTTCGACACGCACGTGTACACCGTGCACACGAGTTGTGAGGAATCGATCACCGAAGCGCTACTGGGCAAGCAACGCGGCGTGAAGGTGTGGATCGAGACGTTGATCCAGTATCTCGTCCTCGACAAGAGCTACGCCGAACTCCCGAATTTCGAAGGCTCCAAATACGTCATGTCGCCGCCGCTCCGCGACAAGAAGAATCAGGCGGTCCATTGGAACGGACTGCACCAGCGCTTCATCAGCACTGTGGCGACCGACCACGCGCCCTTTGATTTCAAGGGCCAGAAGGAAATGGGGCGCGACGATTTCACGAAGATTCCCAATGGCATTCCGTCACTCGAAGAGCGCGTCAACCTGCTCTACACGCACGGCGTGTGCGAAGGCCGGCTCGACCTGAATACATTCGTCGATTGCGCCAGCACCCAAGCGGCGAAACTATTCGGTCTCTTCCCCCGCAAAGGCACCATCGCCATCGGCAGCGACGCCGACCTCGTCGTCTACGATCCCGACTATCGCGGGAAGATCTCGCAGAAGACGCAGTTGATGAACCTCGACTACAGCGCGTTCGAAGGCTGGCCGATCAAAGGCCGTCCCCATATCGTCACCGTTCGCGGCGAGGTCGCCGCCCAGGATGGCAAATTTGTCGGCACCGTCGGTCGCGGTAAACTGGTCAAACGCGACCCGACGCATTTTTAGGCGGAATTACGGACACGACGCTGGAAAATCGCACAAGGGCGTGATAAGTTACGTCTGCATGAGCACCGAAGAGCTTATCAAAACGGCGCTCGGTCTATCCCGTGAGGCGCGAGTTCTGTTGGCCGAGAAGCTTCTGGAAAGTCTCGATTTCCGTGAAGATTTCGAACTCAGTCCCGCATGGCGTGAGGAAATCCGCCGACGTTGCCAGGAATTAGACTCCGGGGCAGTCAAGGTAATACCCGCCGAAGATGTGTTCAAGAGGATCGCCGAGAAGCTTGGATGAGCTTGGTCAGCTTTCATCCCGAGGCTCTCAACGAGTTTCTGGAGTCGGCCGGCTACTACGAATCTCAGCAACCAAACCTCGGCCAATGTTTCGTCGACGCGGTTCGGGAATTCCATCTGATCGCGCGCATTCCACGCCCGCGGCGAGCGGGGAAAAGGTTGAACTTTCTCATCGCGGCTCCGATTAACAGTGAACCGATGGCCACGGCGACGACAGAACTACTCTGGATTTTAGCGTTGCTCCTTTCGCCTCGCCGCATATAATTCGTTGACAGGGCGAAGGCAGTTGCGATCCTCGCTCCCCGGACCGCGCGAAACGGAGAACATCAATGATTAAGAATCTGGCCCCGAAGTTGTCCGATGCGGAGTACGAGAAGAATTTTACCGACATCAACCCGCCGTTCCTGCCGCATAATGCCAAGATCGAGGCCAACCGTTGTTTGTTCTGCTTCGATGCACCGTGCATCCGCGCCTGCCCGACGCACATCGACATCCCCGCCTTCATCAAGAAGATCGCCTCGGCCAACATGCGCGGCAGCGCGAAGGAAATCCTCGACGCGAACATTCTCGGCATGAGTTGCGGGCGCATCTGTCCCGTCGATTCGCTCTGCGAAGGCGCGTGCGTGTACAACGAGCGCGACGTTGAGCCGATCGAGATCGGACGCCTTCAACGGTACTCAATCGACTGGTTCTACGAGAACTGGGACAAGGCGAAGGCGATGTTCAAGGCGGGGAAGCCCAACGGCAAACATGTCGCCTGCATCGGCGGCGGCCCATCGAGCCTCTCGTGCGCGTTCTACCTTGCGCAACTTGGTTATGCCGTCACGATTTACGACAAGAACGACAAGCCGGGCGGTCTCAACACCTATGGCATCGCCCGCTACAAAATGTCTGCTGAGGAAGCGCTCAAGGAAGTGCGGCTCGTCGAGCATGTCGGCGTGAAATTCAAACAGAACTGCGAAGTTGGCAAAGACATCCAAGTCGACAAGCTCACGAAAGACAACGACGCCGTGTTTATCGGCATCGGCCTCGGGCAGACCGAAGACCTCGGCATCCCGGGCGAGGATTTGACGGGCGTGGTGGACGCCATCACGTTCATTGACGAACTCAAACACAACAAGCTCCGCGACGTGCGGGTGGGGCGACGTGTTGCCGTGATCGGCGCCGGCAACACGTCGGTCGACGCGGCGACCCAAGCCAAACGCCTCGGCGCGGAGATGGTCATGGTGCTCTACCGCCGCTCGGAAGATGAGATGCCCGCGTACGAGTACGAGTACGAGATCGCCAAAAAGGACGGTTGCGTGTACTACTTCCTCACCGCGCCAAAACAGATCGTCGGCAAGGGAAGTGTCACCGGCATCGAATGCGTCCGCATGAAGCTCGGCAAACCTGATGCATCCGGCCGGCCCGCGCCGGAGCCGATTCCCGGCAGCGAGTTCGTTCTCGACTGCGACATGGTCATCAAGTCACTCGGGCAAAAGAAGCAGGGCCAGTTCGCCCAGAAGATGCTCGGCCTCAAGACCGATAGTCGTGGTCGTATCGTAGTAAACGAAACCACCATGCAAACCAGCAACCCGAAACTTTACGCCGGCGGCGACTGCGTCAATGGCGGGCGCGAAGTCGTGAACGCCGTCGCGCATGGCAAACGCGCCGCGTGGGCAATCCACAAGAAGCTGACAGGCGAGGACATCGATCTCGACGGTCTATGGAAGGACGAGACCATCCGCCGCGTCGCGAACAAGGCCGAAAACCAGTACGCCTAGGAGGATTCGACCATGGCCGATCTAAGCATCAATTGCGCGGGCATCAAATCACCCAACCCATTCTGGCTCGCGAGCGCGCCTCCGACCAATAGCGGCGGGCAGATTCAGCGCGCGTTCGATCTCGGCTGGGGCGGCGCGGTCTGGAAGACGCTTGGGGAACAGATCATCAACGTCAACTCGCGCTTCTGGTCACTTGATTATGGCTCGACGCGCATGATGGGCCTCAACAATATCGAACTCATCACCGCGCGCCCGTGGGACACCAACATTCGTGAGATCAAAGAGACGAAGAAGAAGTACCCGAAGAACGCCGTCATCGTCTCGATGATGATTGAATCGAAGAGAGAGTCGTGGCACGAAGCCGTCAAGCAGGTCAACGACACCGGCTGCGATGGCATCGAGTTGAATTTCGGCTGCCCGCACGGCATGAGCGAACGCGGCATGGGCAGCGCCGTCGGCCAGGTGCCCGAGTACACGAAAATGATCACCGAGTGGGTGAAGGAAGTCGCCGAAGTTCCCGTGCTCGTGAAATTGACGCCGAACATCAGCAACGTCGCCGTGGTCGGACGCGCCGCCGCTGCCGCCAAAGCCGACGGCATCTCGTTGATCAATACGATCAACTCGATCATGGGCATCAACCTCGACAATTTCGCACCCTACCCCAGCGTGGACGGCAAAGGATCGCACGGTGGTTATTGCGGCCCGGCTGTCAAACCCATCGCGCTGAACATGGTCAGCGCCATTGCCAAAGACGCGGAGATCGCCATTCCCGTGTCCGGCATCGGCGGCGTCACCACGTGGCAGGACGCAGTCGAGTTCATGGTGCTTGGCGCCACCAGCGTGCAGGTCTGCACCGCGGTCATGCATTACGGCTACCGCATCGTCGAAGACATGATCGACGGCCTCTCAAACTGGATGGACGAGAAAGGCTACGCGAAGTGCACGGATTTCATCGGCAAGGCGCTGCCGAACATCAAGGATTGGAGCGACCTCAATCTCAATTACCGCATCATCGCCAAGATCGATCCGAAGCTCTGCATCGGCTGCGAACTCTGCCACGTCGCCGCGTGGGACGGTTCCCATCAGTGCATCGACCTCGAAATGGGCAACGGCCACCGTGTCCCCATCGTCAACGAACCCGAGTGTGTAGGCTGCAACCTCTGCATGCTTGTGTGCCCCGTCGATGGTTGCATCACGATGGTCGAGCAGCCTACCGGCAAGAAGCCCACCTCATGGCGCCAATACCAGGCTGAACTTGGCAAGAATCCGAAGTGCGAGCCGCCGGGATATATCGAGCATTAGATGTGGGCTTTGATATGGTAAGGCCGACCTGCTGGTCGGCCATGCCGCGCAGCAGCGCGGCGCTACCGCAACCAAACTTTAGGTCGCCCTACTGGTATACGTAGCGATTGAAAGTGCCCCGTGCCACTGTCGAGAGCTTCACTTCTTCGCCCCAAGCTTTCTCAACCTTTTCGTTCGCGGGTGCGGCAAGAATGCGTTTGCCGCCGCAATTGACGACGGCCACCACGTAGGACCCATCCGGATTGCCGGCTTGCGGGTAGACCGTCGTCGACACTTCGAGGACTCCCTGCGGCAAGACCGGTTTGTGCGGCTCGTTGTTGTGCGGCAACGGCTCCGGTTGCCACCGGCGGAAATGATGCCGATAGCGGCGATTACCGACCTTGTCGAGCACCGTCACCGCGATATTATTTCCCGGACCGCCGATGCTGTGACAGATCGCAACCTTCGGCTTCTTTACCTGCAATTCCTTCGGCGCTTCACCGCGCAATTGTTTGCACGCTTCAATGATCTTGATCAGTCCGGTCCCGCCAAGCGCGTGCAAATCTTTCAATCCGCCGGAAATGTTGGTCGGGATTTCGCCGTCGCTATCGAGCGTGCCGCGCTCGATGGCCTTTACCGCTTCGGCGTGCGTGAAGATGCCCAAGTCGACGAGGTTCAAGAGGAACAATGGCCCGAACGCATCATGTTGTTCGAGAATCAATCCCTTGATGTCGCGCGGATGAAGGATGCCCGCCATCTTGTACGCCTTGCGCGCCGCCCAGCGCGTGGCCTCCAGGTGGTCGATGTAATACCTCCCAAAAATCCGTGAACCGTCCACCGCGTGACCGACACCCGAAATCTCGATGTCCGTATCCTTGTTCGTGACCAGGATCGCGCCTGCCGCGTCACTGGTCGGGCACGAGTCGAACACGTGCAACGGAGTCGCGATCGGCGGATTGCGTATCGCGTCGCGATACTCTTCCGCCGTGATCGTTTTGCCCGTAAATTGCGCGTCCGGATTCGCGGCTGCGTGCCGGTACTCGCGGAGGGAGATTTTCTCCAGCAACGCCTTGAAATCGGCCAGTGTCACGCCATTGACGCGCGCGTATTCCAGTGAGATCAACGCGATGGCCGACGGCATGTTCAACCCGCAGGCGCGGTCGATGGGATCAATGACTTCGCTGATGATGCGGGAGCGCTGATCGCGTTCGACCGCGCTCATCTTCTCACCGCCGATGGCAATCACGCGCTTGCAACGCCCACTGGCCACGGCATCGAACGCGCGCAACAGCGCGGTATGACCATTGGAAGCAGTCTCGACGCGCTCAGCCTCCGCGCCACGCAGACCGAGGCGGTCGGCGACCTTGGTGGCGATATTTCCTTCGCCCGTAAACGAGGAAATGTTCTGGACCGAGACGAACACGCCGTCGATTCGGCTGGGATCAACCTTCGAGAGAATCTTCTGCGCGGGTTCGCACAGCAGATCCACCAGAGACAGCTCCGTCTTCTTATATGCCTTGGTCCGCTCCGCTTCCTGGATGTACACCTTCATCATACCCTCCATCCCCAGAGCACCTCCAGTGCCTGCCCCTAACGTAATCCCCACCACTCAGCCAATTTGTCACGGCTGTGTCTTGAAACCCTCAAGCTTGTTGCGCCACTCGGTAGCCTGGTCGGATCGGCCCGTGGCTTCGTAGAGTTGCACCAGCCGCCGCGCGGCTTCCTTTAGCCACGGTTTCTCGTCGACGTGGAAGTGCCAAAATCTTGGGGAAGAATTGCCAGAGATAATGTTGGCTTCACGTTGCTTCACGCCCTCGTAGCCCGAGAGCAGGAGTGGTTCGGCTTCGGCGTATTTTTTCTGTCCCAGTAGACTGCCGCCCAGCATGCTCCGGGCGTCGAATGTTCGCCAGTCATCGGGGAGGCTTTTTTCATAGATGGCGAGGCACTCGCGTGCCGTTGGCTCCGCCTCGGAATATTTCCCGCTGCCAAGGAGCGCGAACGTGAATTCGGCCAGCGCGTTCGCCAGCGCAGGATGATCGGCAGGGAGCCGGGCACGCAGGAAATTGATCGTCTCCAGACGACGGGCTTGCGCAGTATCCGCACTCCCCATAGACTCTACCGCCATCGCGCCGTACTGGGATGCATCACCGAACTCGTCAATGAACACCCTCATGGATGGGTTCTGCTCCACCAACGGACGATAGATGTCAACCGCGCGGTCACACAAGGCGAGCGCCTCGGACCACTGGTTGAGCTGCCCGTGTTGATAGGCTGCCAACACGCACCCGACGGCTACGTCGCGTTTGGTCCACACCAAGCTGGGTCGGACGATGGCTTCCGAATCTCGTGAACGCTGTGGCAGCTGGATCGCCGGGACGTGCTGCTCCATGTCCGCCACCAGTGCTGTTCGCAGGTCGGTGGCGCGGGACAACATCGCCAGCGCGGTGGCGTGATCGTTCTCCAAAAGGGAAGACTGGGCTTCCAGGCTGTTGGCCAGATCGCGTCGGAACTCTGCCGATTGCGGGAATTCCCTTACCAGTTGTTCACGAATGGCCAGTGCCCGCGTGCCCGCCGCGCGGTTGCGAGCGTCGTCTGAACCCTCTGAACCCCACGTGCTCTGATACAGCGCCCATGCGAGGTCGGCGCGGGCCAGCGGATCGCCGGGGGTTTCGACGGCCAGGGCCTCAAATATCGCAATCGCCTGCGCAATGGCCTGCCGGTTCTTGGCGTTGGTAAAGTCTCCACCCCATGCATAGAAGAGGTACGTCCAACCAAGGTTCGACCGCAGCACCCGGTTCTCGGGATGTTCCCGGACCAATGGCTGCTGGATGGCGAAGGCGGATTCGTAAGCTGGAACGGCAACCGCCGCGTAATCGGCGCCGTTGTGATACGCGGTGAAACCATATTTGACGTAGAGCCGCGCCAGTTCCGCCCGCGGCGCCGGGTCGGCGGACGGCCGGTCGAGAAATGGCTTGTACCGGTCAATGGCCGCGCGCATCAATTTCTCGCGCAGGGGTTGCATGCCCGGCACATCGTACAGATCTTCGTCCGAAACGGCCAGCAGGTCATCCACGGCCGCGCGGGCCTGATCAAAATTCTCCTGGGCCAGATGTTGGGCCGTTTCCGCGGCACGACGCTGTCGCTCCGCTCGCACGAAGCCAACCGATGTGCCGATCACGCCCAGTATCAACACCGCGATCACGGCGCCGCCCGCCGCGAACACCAGTTTGTTCCGGCGAAATGCTTTCTGAAACTTGTAGGCCGCGCTCGGCGGACGGGCCGCGACCGGTTCGTTATCCAAATAGCGCTGCACTTCCACTGCCAGACCGTTGGCCGTCTCGTACCGGCGGGTGCGGTCTTTCTCCAAGCACTTCATCACAATCCAGTCGAGATCGCCGCGCACCAATGCTGAGAGCCGGGCTGGCTCCGTCCCACGTTTCCTAGCGATGGTCGTGAGGTCAGCGGCGGCCAACGTACTCAGGCGTGTCGACGGACGTGGGGGTTCCACCTCGCGAATGGTGCGGCGCATCGCGTCGACGCCGGATTTCACCAGCGCGTCCGGGTCGAATGGCGGTTTGCCGGTCAACAGTTCGTACAGCAACACCCCGAGCGCATAGATGTCGCTGCGCGTATCGATGTCCAGGCCGCTCATCTCCGCCTGCTCGGGACTCATGTACGCCGGCGTGCCCATGAACTGCTCGAACCGTGTGAACAGCGTCTTCTCCGTCAGCGGCTGGTCAATGGCCTTGGCGATGCCGAAATCGATCACCTTGGGCACCGGTACGCCGTCATGCAGCGTGACGAGGATGTTCGAGGGCTTGATATCGCGGTGAATGATGCCCTTCTGGTGCGCATGCTGGATGGCCCGGCAGACGTGGATGAACAGGTCGAGCCGCTGCTGCGGGGACAGATTGTTCTGGTCGCAGTACTCGGTGATCGGCACGCCGCGCACCAGTTCCATGACGAAGAATGGGCGGCCCGTGTCGGTCGCGCCGGCATCGAGAACCTTGGCGATGTTGGGATGATCCATCAACGCCAGCGCCTGACGTTCCGCCTCGAAGCGGGCGATGACCTGTTTGGTGTCCATGCCCAGCTTGACGACCTTGAGCGCGACGCGGCGGCGAACGGGCACCTCCTGCTCGGCCATCCAGACGCTGCCCATGCCGCCTTCGCCGATTTCCTGAAGCAGCTTGTAGCGCCCGATGCGGTCGCCGGCTTTTTCGGTGAGCGGTGCTACGGTGTGCGAATCTGAAACCGAGGCGGACGGGACAACGGGGTCAACATCGGGCTTGGTGACGTCGCCAGTTCGCTTCGGCTCGTGTGGAGGCTGACCATTCATGAATCGACTCGGGCCGATAGTACCCGACGGCGCGTTCATCGCCAAGCCGCAAGCCGTCAACGACCCGAACCAAAGTTGCGGCTTACTTCCGGCCGAAGATTTGGTACAATACAGTAACGGAGAAAAAAAATGACGACGACCAAGGAACTTTACGACGAGTACATGATCACCACGATGGTGGCCGGCTTCGAACCGATTGAAGTCGAGCGGGCACAGGGCACGACCATCACCGGCAGCGACGGCAAGACGTACCTCGATTGCTTCAGCGGCATCTCGGTCGTGAACGCCGGTCACAATCATCCGAAGGTCATCGCCGCGGCGAAAGCGCAGATGGACAAGCTGGTCCACTGTTGCACGTACGTGTATTACAACCCGCCGGCGGGGCGGTTGGCCAAGCGTCTGGCCGAGATCATGCCCGGCAAACTGCAGAAAACCTTTTTCTCCAACAGCGGCGCGGAAGCCATCGAGGGGGCGATGCGCCTGGCCAAACAGTTTACCGGCAAGAAGGAACTCATCGCGCTAACGCAGAGTTTCCATGGACGCACCGCTGGCACGCTGTCCATTACCGGCAACCTCGCCCGAAAGAAAGGCTCCGGCCCCTATCTGTCGGGCGTGGCGTTCGCGCCGGCGCCGCACTTTTACCGGTGTCCCTTCAAGACCAGCACACCCGACGATTGCGCGGCGGCTTGCGCGGAGGCGATTGACGAGGCGATCCGTTCGCAGACGAGCGGGGACGTGGCGGCTTTCATTGCGGAGTCGGTCCTGGGCGAGGGCGGCATCATCGTGCCGCCGGACAACTATTTCAAATACGCCAAGGCCGTCTGCGACAAGCATGGCCTCCTGTTTATCTGCGATGAAGTGCAGAGCGGCTTCGGGCGCTGCGGGAAGATGTTCGCCATCGAACATTACGGCGTCGAGCCCGACATTATGTGCACCGCCAAAGGCATCGCCGACGGATTTCCGCTGGGCGCGTTCACAGCCCGACCGGATGTGGGCGGCGCGTTCAAGCCCGGCGACCATCTCTCCACCTTCGGCGGTAACCCCGTCAGTTGCGCCGCCGCTCTGGCCAACATCGACGTGATGCTCGACGAGAAGTTGCCGGAAAACTCCGCCGCCCGCGGCGAGCAGATCTTGAAACGGCTGCGAAAGTTTGCCGAGAGCGCTCCGTTGATCGGCGACGTCCGCGGCAAGGGCCTGATGATCGGCGTCGAACTCGTCAAAGACAAACAAAAGACACCCGCCGTCGCGGAAACCAAAGAGGTCCGGCGGCTGTGCCGCGAGGCCGGCGTGCTGGTCGGTTCCGGCGGCACCTTCGCCAACGTCGTCCGCCTCCAACCCCCGCTGACCCTGACCGCCATCGAAGCCGACCGCATCTGCGACGTGGTCAGCGATGCGGTGAAGAAGGCGGCAGGCGCGGGGAAGTAGCGCCAACACGATGATCGATCTCTCATCCTTCGCGAACATAAGGTTGCGAGGCGAATTCGTCATCAGGACCGTGGAACTAAGCCACGCTCCGCTCCGCGACGCCTTGGGACGAGACGCGGTTGCAAAGACGCGGGTGATCGGGCGCGAACTTCACATCACTCTCCGATCAGGCCAAAGCGACGAAGAGGTTTCCGTGAGCCTGTACCATGAGGTGCTGGAAGCGGCTACCATCGCGAGCGCCTCCCCGCCGCGACATGTGCTCGAATTCAATGAGGGCGATTTTGAACAAGTTGCCCGCACTGCTCATGGACGGTGGGGACCCGTGTCGCCCGAAAATCTTGACCGCATGTTGCAATTCTACGATTTTGAGTCACAATAGGATTATGTCCGCAACCGATAGGATCCAGATGGATTTGATCAAACTGGTGGGAGGCGACCGGCTGTTGCGGCTCACGGAACCAGAGTCAGGTCTGACTCTGGAACAGAAACTGGATCCACGCTTGCCCGTCGTCCGACAAAAAGAACGCCTCTTGAACGTCTTTCAAGCTGCGTTGGCGAAAGCCGCGCTGCCGATGGGTTGAGTTGGCCTCGTCAGTGCCGGCGGCACCTTCGCCAACGTCATCCGCCTCCAACCGCCCCTTGTACTTTCATCTGTCGAAGCCGACCGGATTCGGGATGCGCTGAAGTAGATGGGCGGTGGGAAGCGAGTTCAACAGATAAGTGCGGCTTGCTAGGGAGACGCGCTGTGGCAGGCTTTGTCTTGTCAATACGGTAGGAAACCGATGGGTAGCACCTCATGTGTGGGCTCTCCAATTCCCGTCCTTGTCGTAATTCAAGCTCTTCCCCCAGCCGACAGCTTGCCAGAAAGTGTCGAATATAGATTTAAAGACGTTTGCCACATCCGCACTGAGATCCTCGACGATGACTGCCGGCAGAAGAACCATGACCCGCTCAATCCGGCCCCGGTCTCCTTGTCCGGTATCCGGTTGAAGCAGGTCTTCCACTCCAGGTATTTGGTCATTATTTGCCCGAGCCTCCACGGTTGTTTGGGCGCACGGAGTAATCCACGCCAGCAATAACTTCGAATCTCCTCTTCTCCTCCTGAAGTTTTCTTGAAACCGATTCGGGACGGAATGCTTGCGCGACAAGCAGGTGCGACATGAAACCACGATACATGTAGTTCCACAGAGAACGCTCATACTCAGGCATTCGGGGAGTACCTAACAAGCCTTGCGTGTGAAAATGAGGTGGATTGCCTCCAAAACATTCCAGAATATGGGGGGAGGCACCGTGCACAAAACCCGAAAACGCTTTGTTGACTATTTTCGCGGCGACCAACGGTTCACTCGCATCCGAACCGTCGCCTAGAACCCTTGCGTTGTGGGCGCGGATCTTTTGTCTCTTAATCATCTCTCGGCTTCGGTGCGTTCGTCCCGGATCGCTTTCGTCACCAAATTCCTCCGCCCAAAAGGCTTTGAGGTAGCGCTCGTGCAGTGAGGTGATATCATTTGTTATAATCGCACTTGTAAGAAACTCAACATCTTCATTCGTCTCGTCGATTACACGATGGAGTATTCCCACCTCCATGGTGTAGCCATTCTGGAAAAGCAGCAGTGAAGCCCGCAATGCGCTTTGTATACGAGCTAGCTTTTGGATGAGAGCCTGTTGGATGGTCTGTTCCTTGCAGCGGAACCGCTTTTCAGCCTCGATCCAAACAGGCGTCGGGACGACCGCCTCGAATTCCCGGAATGCGGCGTCCATCTCATCAAGCATTTCAGTGAACAGTCCTATCATACGAAGACAAGCGACAACCCAAGTCGGCCATGACGCTTAGCTAATCAGCTTTTCTCGATTATGCTGAACGCCTCATCCAGCGTCTTGATGATGAAATCGGCGTCGGACTTCGTCATGCACAGGGGCGGTTTGATGCGGATCGTGTTCGCGGCCATGCCACCGCGACCGATCAACATTCCGCGATCTTTGCACAGTTCCATGGCGCGTTGGACGTATTGCGGGGCGACTGCCTTCGATTGCTTGTCTTTCACGATCTCCAGGCCGCGCATGAGGCCCTTGCCGCGATGTTCGCCGACGATCTTGTGGTCGCGCGTCAACTTGTCGAAGCCTTCCGCGAGGTGATCGCCCATGACCTTGGCATTGTGCGCGTAATCGTTGCGCTCGATGCATTCCACAACGGCCAAACCGCCGGCCATCGACACCGGATTGCCGCCGTAGGTGTTGAAATGGACCTGGTCTTTCATGGAATTGGCAATTTCCGTTGTACAGGTAACGCCGCCCAAAGGCAGACCGTTGCCCATGCCCTTGGCCATGGTGATCATGTCGGGCTTCACGCCCCATTGCTCGATGCCCCACCACTTGTCACCGGTGCGGCCATACCCCGTCTGGACCTCATCGCTGATGAACAACCCGCCGTACTTCTTCACGATGTCGTAGGCGATTTCGAAATATTCCTTCGGCGGATCGATGACGCCGCCGAATCCCTGGATCGGCTCGGCAATGAACGCGGCAATCTTGCCGGAAGTCCCGTACTTGATGACGTCCTCGATCTCGCGCGCGCAGGCGACATTGCACGACGGATAGGTGAGTCCGTACGGACAGCGATAACAATAGCCCGGTGACGCGTGCACCACGCCGAACACGTACGGCAGCGAGTGCCGCCACTTCGACTGGCCGGTCATGGTCATCGCCATCAACGTGCGTCCGTGGAAGCTATGGCGCAACGCAACGAATTCAGTTTGTTTGGTGTGGTTTTTGGCCAGCAGCGCCGCGAGTTCGTTCGCCTCGCAACCGCTGTTCGTGAAGAAACTCACCTTGAGCCCCTCGGGCATGACGGTCGCCAGCTTCTCCGCGTAGCGGACGAGGTTCGGGTGATAATACAGCGTGGTCATGTGCTGCAGATTCTTCATCTGCTCGATCACCGGGTTCGTCACTTCGGGATGGCAATGGCCGACGCTGATCGTCACCACGGCCGAAAACGCATCGAGGTACTTCTTGCCCGTGTCGTCATACACGAATTGCATTTCACCCTTCACAATATTGATGGGGAAATACTTCATCGTGCTGGGGAGAATGTACTCTTCGCGCATTTTCCCGACTTGCTCGGGCGTCAACGTATCTGCCTGTTTCATAATCATGTGAGAATTACCTTCCTGTCTTCACGTTCCGCGAGCAGGCCGTCAGGAGCCAGTACGCAATGAAGGAAATGATAAAGCCGACGAACCAGGCGTAGTTGTACAGGTGCATCCAGAATGGTCCCACCCTGGCGGGATCCAGCACGTTAATGGTGCCGAGAAAGCCCGGTACGTTCAGGACGATGCCGAGAATCAACGCCGTAATCGCGACCGGGTTGAATCCGTTCTTGTAGAAATACTGCCCTTCGCGCAGATACAACTGAATCGCATTCAATCGCGTGTGGCGGATAACAAAGTAGTCGCAGATCAAAATCCCCCCGATCGGCCCGAGCAACGCGCTGTACGCGATCAGCCAGGTGAAAATATAGCCGGTCGGATCGGCCACCAGCTTCCACGGCATCATCACCACGCCGATGACGCCGGTGATGTAGCCGCCCGTGCGAAAGGAAATCCGCCGTGGCGCAAGGTGGGCAAAGTCGTTCGCCGGGCTGACGACGTTCGCGGCGATATTCGTGGCCAGTGTCGCCACACACAACGAAACCATGGCGACGACCAGCACGGTCGGACTATTGAACCGCGTCAACACATCCACGGGATTCCAAAGTGTCTTGCCAAAGATAACCACGGTCGCCGACGTCACCGCCACGCCGATAAACGAGTACAACGCCATCGTCGTGGGCAACCCAATCACCTGGCCGAGGACCTGGTCGCGCTGCGATTTGGCGTAGCGCGAGAAGTCCGGGATATTCAGCGAGAGCGTCGCCCAAAAACCGATCATGCCGGTGAGCGCGGGGAAAAAGTACGACCAAAACATCCCGGCCTTCGGTTGGCCCGGATCGAAGACGGACGGTTGCGCGAACATCGGGCCGAAGCCGCCGGCCTTGCTCCACGCCCACCACAACAACAGTAGTCCCAGGGCAATCAGCAATGGCGCCTTGATGTTCAGCAGGAACCGGATCGTGTCAATCCCCCGGTAAATTACATAGATATTGATTGCCCAAAAGAACAGGAAGCAGAGAAACTGCGCGGTCGTGATGCCGAGCACCGGCAGCGCCGCGCCTGTCGCCAGCGACGGGATGAACACGGCGAGGATCTTGTAAATCGCATCGCCGCCGATCCAGGCCTGGATACCGAACCACCCGCAGGCGACCAATGCCCGGAGCAGGGCCGGAATGTTCGCTCCCAGAGTCCCGAACGACGCCCGGCAGTACACGGGAAACGGGATGCCGTATTTCGTGCCCGCGTGGGCATTGAGGACCATCGGGATGAGCACGATGACGTTGCCCAAAAAAATCGTCAGCACTGCCTGCCACCAATTCATCCCCCCGGCGATGAGCGATGACGCGAGCATGTAGGTCGGAATACACGCCGACATCGAAATCCACAACGCCGCGATGTCTTTCATGCCCCACTTGCGGTCGCTGACACGCGTCGGCGCGAGATCCTTATTCCAGTACGGCGAATGGGAGATGTCGTCCGTGACCTCGTGAATGCCGTTGGTGACGCGGACGCCGTCGAGTTCCTGGACGGAAGCGTTCATCGAACTACGGAAGCAACTCGGCCATTTCCTTGTACGTTTCGGGGCGACGATCGCGGTAGAACTGCCAGACGTTGCGAACCTCGCGAATCATGTCGAGATTCAGGTCGGCCACAATGACAGCGTCCTTCTCGCGCGGGCCTTCGGCAATGATCTGGCCGCGCGGGTTTGCGAAGTAACTCTGGCCGTAAAATTCCCCGAAGCTCCACGGCTTCTCGGTCCCCACGCGATTGATCGCACCGACGTAGAAAATGTTGGCGACGGCCGCGGCGGGTTGTTCCAGTTTCCAGAGGTATTCGCTCAGCCCGGCCACGGTCGCGCTCGGGTTGAATACCATCTCCGCGCCGTTGAGCCCCAGCAGGCGCCAGCCTTCGGGGAAATGCCGGTCGTAGCAGATGTACACGCCAACTTTGCCGACGGCCGTCTCGAAGACGGGATAGCCGAGGTTACCGGGCTTGAAATAAAACTTCTCCCAGAAGCCGGGCTTGCAGTGCGGAATGTGGTTCTTGCGGTACTTGCCGAGGAATTTGCCATCGGCGTCGATCACCGCAGCCGTATTGTAGTAAGTCCCCGTGGCTTCTTCTTCGTAGATTGGCGCGACAATCACCATGCCGTATTTCTTCGCCAATTGCTGCATCAGCTTCACCGTCGGACCGTCGGGAACACGCTCCGTCGACTCGTACCATTTGATCTCCTGCTCGCAGCAGAAGTACGGGCCGTAGAAAATCTCCTGCATGCACAATACCTGCACGCCCTTTTTCGCCGCCTGCGCGATGAGCTTGATGTGCTTCTCGATCATCGTCTGCTTGATCTTCTTCACCGACGACGAGCCCGGCTCCGGGTTCGACGCCTGAATCAGTCC
>Ga0302325_10010153_pt1 | contig 20447 bp, 16 predicted proteins | sample Palsa_T0_2_FD_201948 | JGI IMG/M metagenome (GOLD analysis project Ga0302325, IMG submission 201948) | Peat permafrost microbial communities from Stordalen Mire near Abisko, Sweden - Palsa_T0_2 | ecosystem: Environmental > Terrestrial > Soil > Palsa > Peat permafrost | place: Sweden: Abisko...
ACCCGCCAATTCCGCGGCGGGGTAAGTCCATATCTCCGCCAGCGTCGGGTGGTAGTGCGGCATAAGGGCCAATTCGCGCGCGGTCATTCTGTGATGCATGGCGGCGATGATCTCGTGGATAAGTTCGCCGCCCAGCACGCCGGCGCACGTGCCGCCGAGAATTTCGCCGGAAGCGGGATCGGCCAGCAATTTCACAAAGCCATCCGTGGCGTCCATGATCAGAGATTTGCCATGATCGTTGAATGGATAACTCGCGGCTTTAAAGGGAATCTTCTTTGTGCGAGCCTCCTTCTCTGTCAAACCTACCGACGCCATTTGCGGGTCCGTAAAGACGACATTGGTCAATAACCGGTAATCGATGCGCTGCCTGGCGGAGGGCGAAGCGATATTATGGGCCGCAATTTCCCCTTGCTCCACGGCAATATGAACAATCGCATGCGGCCCGGTGCAATCGCCCGCCGCGTAAATATGCGGCGCGCTCGTCTGCATATGCGCATTGGTCAGGATACGGCCAGAATCCGTCTTGACTCCGGCCTTTTCCAAATTCAGCCAAGTCGTCGCGGGCGAGCGGCCCAACGCAAAGAGAATGTTTTCCGCCATCACTCGGTGGCTTTTCCCGCCATGCTCAAACGCCACTCCTTTGTTTCGTCCATGGCGGAACGCCTTCGTGAGGGTCGTGTCCTTCCAGATGCGCACACCTTCGCGCTTCAAGACCGATTCCACCACGGCGGCGGCGTCCGCATCGAATTCGCGCAATAACTGGCCGCCGCGCTGGATTAAGGTGATTTCGACATTGAATCGGCGCAGGAATTGCGCCAGTTCCAACGCCACCGGCCCTCCGCCCAGGACGATCAGCGACTTCGGCAATTTGCGCAAGGAGAGCGCGTCTTCACTGGTCAAATAACCGGTTTGCGCTAGTCCTGGGACGGCCGCGGGCGAGACGACCGAGCCGGTGCATATAACGAAATGTTTTGCTTGAATAGATGGCGGTGTGCCTGGCTGCGCCTCGCTCAATGCCACGGTGTGCGCATCCACAAAGCGCGCGTTTGCTCGGATGAATTTGAATTTTCCCGAGGTTAATCCCTGGCAGCGATCTTGAACGCAGTCGTCGATTACCACCTTCTTGCGTGCCATGACTGCCTTGAAATCGAAGCCTGCCTTGGGAATCTTAAGGCCCCAGGTTTTTGCGGAACGGGCCAAATGAAGCACCTCGCTTGCGTAAAGTAGAGCCTTGCTGGGCATGCAACCGCTAAGAATGCAGGTGCCGCCCACTTCCTTGCCGCCTTCAACAACGGCGGTTTTTAATCCTTCCGCAGCGCCCTTGCGCGCGGCCGCATAACCTGCGCTGCCCCCGCCGATGATGACGAGATCGAAAGTTGATGAATTACGAGAGGTCTTCAAGGATGTGAGTATCGGCCAAACCCTTGTTGTGACAAGTCGGATTCTTAATGGCGTGGCTCGTCCCAACCGCCGGCGAGCGATTTGTAAACAGCCACCAAAGCGATGGCGGTCTGCGTCTCGGTTTGGGCGAGTTGATCTTGCGATTCCAGCAAGACCCGTTCAGCATCAAGCACGGTGAGGAAATCCGTGGCGCCATTGTCGTATTGGATATGGGCCAGATCAGCGGCGGATTGGCTGGCTTTGACCGACTCAGCCAGAAATTCCCGTCGAGCACGCGTCCGTCCAAAATCCACCAGGGCGTTCTCCGTTTCTTCCAAACTTGTCAATACGGTCTGCTCGTAGCGAGCCATTTGCGCATTGGCCACGGCTCCGGCCGCCTTGATCTGCGAGCGGACATGCCCGTAATCCAGCGCGGCCCACGTAATGGCGGGACCAAAGGATCGATAGTCCGTCCCCGCTTTGCCAAAACTCCCGAGAGTCTCTGACTCTAAACCAATGGCGCCGTTGAAGGTGACACGCGGGAAAAGACTTGCGACGGCCACGCCAACGTTAGCCGTCGTGGCCGCAAGGTTGCGCTCGGCGGCGCGGATGTCAGGACGGCGCCGCAGCAGTTGCGCCGGGTCGCCAATCGCAACCAGCGAAGGCAGGGCGGGCATGGGTTTTGGATCGCTCAATTCATCCGTGAGCGCTTCCGGCTGTTGCCCTGTCAATACACCTAAGCGATGAATAGCGTGGGCCACTGTCTCTTCCATGGGCGGGATTTCCGCCAGCGTATTGTTCAACTGGGCGCGCGCGCGCGCGACGTCTAATTCCGTGCCGCGTCCAGCTTCGAGGCGCGCCAAAGTGATCTTCAAGGTTTCACGCTGGTTGTCAGCGTTGCCGCGGAGCACGGAGAGTTCATTTTGGGCGCCACGGAGTTCGAAGTAATTGCGCCCGACTTCACCAACAAGGCTGACTTGCACGTCGCGGCGAGTGGCAATGGCAGCTTCCATCGTGGCGGTGCTGGCTTGGTTTTCGCGGCGGACGCGGCCAAAAATGTCCAGTTCCCAAGTGGCGTCAAAACCGCCATTGTAAAGCTCCTGCCGCCTTGATCCTGGAAAATCGAACAATTGCGCTTTGGGATACACTTCGTTGCTGTAGCTGGCCACGCCATTGACCACCGGAAGGAAATCCGAGCGGGCGCCTAGACGGAGCGCGCGAGCTTGAAGAAGATTGGCGGTGGCGATTCGAAGGTCCAAATTACTGGCGAGCGCGCGCTCGGTGAGTCGAACCAACTCGGCGTCGCCGAAGCTGCTCCACCAGGCCGCAATGGGTTCGTTGGTGGAGTAGGCGGGGTTTGCGCTTTCGGTAAAATTGGTCGGGGCGGCGAGGTTGGGCGGATGGTAATTCGGCCCAACCGAGCAACCAGCTTCAAACAAGGCGACGGACGAGAATACAATAAGAAGGGGAAAAATCTTCATGCGCGTTTGCCTTCGGTCATCCGGCGAATGACACTGTAAAATACGGGCGTAAGAAAGATGCCAAAAAAAGTCACGCCCAACATGCCGCTGAAAACCGCAGTGCCCAACGCGCGCCTCATTTCACCACCCGCGCCAACGGCCAGCACCAGCGGCACCACACCAAAAATAAAGGCAAAGGAAGTCATGAGAATGGGGCGCAACCGCAACCGGCTGGCTTCGACCGCCGCATCAACACGGTTGGCACCTTCGTCCTGCTTCTGCTTGGCAAACTCAACGATGAGGATGGCGTTTTTGCAGGCCAATCCGACCAGCACCACAAATCCGATTTGGGTAAAAATATTGTTATCCATGCCGCGCAGCCAGACCCCGAGAATCGCAAAGAGCAGGCACATGGGCACGATCAAAATAATGGCCAGCGGCAGCGACCAGCTTTCGTAAAGGGCGGCTAGAGTCAAGAATACGAAAAGAACGCACAGCGGGAAGATATAGGCCGAGGTATTGCCCTCCATGATTTCCTGCAATGTCAATTCCGTCCATTCAAAGCCGATGCTGGAGGGCAATTTTTCCCGCACCGTCCGCTCCATGGCGGCAATCGCCGCCCCGGAACTGATTCCAGCTCCAGGATTGCCCGTGATTTCCGCCGCCGGATACATGTCATAGCGAACAATATGATCCGGCCCCGTCGTGTTGCGTACTTTGACGAGCGTCCCCAAAGGCACCATTTCTCCGGCGCTATTGCGGGCTTTGAAATTCAAGATGTCTTCCGGCTGCGCGCGAAACGGAGCGTCCGCCTGAGCGGTGACATGGTAGGTGCGGCCAAAAAGATTGAGATCGTTGACGTAAAGCGAGCCGAGATAAATCTGCAACGTGTCAAAAATATCGGTCAATGGGACGCCCATGGATTTCGCCTTCAAACGGTCCACATCGAGGTAAAGTTGCGGCGTGCTGGCGCGGAAAGTGGGATAGCCCACCTGCACCTGTCCGGTTTTATTGGCCTCGATCATTAATTGCATGGCGGCGCCCTGGAGGGCCTGCAAACCAGCGCCGCCGCGGTCTTGCAATTCCATCTTGAAACCTCCCACTACGCCCATGCCATTGACGGGCGGCGGCGGAAACACCCCTACGAAACCCTCCTGGATTCCAGCCAGCCGTTTGCGCAAATCAGCCAGGATGACACTGCCGGTAAGACCCTTGGGCGTGCGTTTTTCAAAATCGTCCAGAATGACAAAGATCGTGCCCGAGTTGGGGCTCGCGCTTAAACTGATCACGGAAAGTCCGGCCAAATCGATGGAGGCTTTGACGCCGGGAGTGTCGCTTACGATTTTCCCGATGCGATCAACAATGGCATCGGTTCGCTCCAATGAAGACGAATCCGGCAGTTGAATGGCGATAGCAAGGTATCCTTTGTCTTGCGGCGGGATGAACCCGGAAGGCACGCGCCGAAAACAGAACCAGGTCAGACCGATTAGCCCCACATAAATAATCAGGGCCAGCCAGCTCACGCCAATCAAACGCCGCACGCCATTTCTGTAGGCATTGGTGAAACGGGCGAAAACCGCGTTGAAGCCGCGGAAAAACCAACCTGCGCTGAATTCCAACGCCCGACTGAATATATCTGTTCGTTCCGCGTGGGGCTTCAACAAAATCGCGCACAACGCCGGGCTCAATGTCAGCGAGTTGAAGGCCGAGATAAGCGTCGAGCAGGCGATGGTCAGGGCGAATTGCCGATAGAACTGCCCTGAGATGCCAGCGATGAACGCGGTCGGGATAAAAACGGCGCACAAGACCAAAGCGACCGCTGTTATGGCGCCGCTGACTTCGTCCATGGCTTTGGCCGTCGCTTGCTTGGGTGTAAGGCCTTCGGCTATATGTCGCTCGACGTTTTCCACCACGACGATGGCGTCGTCCACGACGATGCCGATCGCAAGCACGATGCCAAACAGCGAAAGGTTGTTCAGCGAGAAGCCCATGGCGGCCAACGCGCCCAAGGTGCCGATGAGCGAGACCGGCACGGCCAGCAAAGGGATGAGGGAGGCTCGCCAGGTTTGCAGGAAAATCACCACCACGATGACGACCAGCACCAAAGCCTCCGCGAGCGTGTGGATGACCGCCTTGATCGAGTCACGCGTGAAACCGGTTGTGTCAAAGACTATGCGATAGTCCAGCCCAGGAGGAAAACTCGCCTTCATTTTCCTCATCGCCTCATGGACCGTATCCGAAGTTTCAATCGAATTGGACCCTGGCAACTGAAAGATGGCGACGACCGCGGTGGGCTTGCCGTCCAGCTTGGTATTCATGCTGTAGTCCAGTGCGGCTAATTCCACGCGGGCCACATCGCGCACGCGCGTGACTTTGCCATCCGTCCCATTCTTGATGACCATGTCGGCAAATTGCTTTTCGTCCGTTAGGCGGCCCTGGGTGTTGACGATATATTGAAAACTGATCCCTTTACCGATGGGAGGCTGGCCAACTTGGCCCGCCGCCACTTGCACATTCTGCTCGCGAATGGCGTTGATGACGTCGTCCGCGGTCATATTGCGCGCCGCGATTTTTTCCGGGTCGAGCCAGATGCGCATGGAATAATCGCGCGCGCCGAAAATGATAATACTGCCGACGCCCGGCAGCCGGGCCAACGCATCCTTGACCTGCAAAAACGCAAAATTGCTGACATAGACCTGGTCGTAGCGCCCGTCTGTGGAGAAGATATTGACCACCAGGGTGATGTCGGGAGAACTCTTGGAAGTGGTGACGCCCAGCCGGCGCACTTCTTCCGGCAACCTCGCTTCGGCCACGGCCACGCGGTTTTGCACCAACACCTGCGCCTTGTCGAGGTCCGTGCCAATCTTGAAAGTGACAGTCAAAGACATCGTGCCGTCGCTGGCGCATTGGGCGGACATGTAGAGCATGTCCTCCACGCCGTTGACTTCTTCCTCAATGGGCGTGGCGACCGTGTCCGCGATGACTTGGGGATTGGCGCCGGGATAAGTGGCTTTGACCACGACGGTGGGCGGCACCACCGGCGGATATTCCGCCACCGGTAACTTGAAGAGCGCCAGCAAACCGGCGATCACGATGACTATCGAGAGCACCGACGCAAAGATCGGACGTCCAATGAAGAAATGCGCAAATTTCATCTCGACTAGGGAGCTTTTGCCATCGCCGTTGCGGGAGCGCGTGTTGGAGCCACCTCAGCCCCGGGACGGGCCGTCATCAGGCCGTTCACGACGATCCAATCGTTGGTGTGAAGTCCTTGGCGAATAACGCGCTCGCCATCAAAGAGGGGGCCTAGCTTGACTGGGACGTACTGGGCTTTGTTCTGCGCATCCACCACCAGGACAAATTTCTGATCTTGATCAGACCCAATGGCCGCATCCGGAATCAATAACGCCTGATAGGGCGTGGAACCGGGCACCCTGACTCGCGCAAAAAAGCCCGGTTGCAGGGTATGATCGGGATTGGCAAAGACGCCCCGGACACGCATCGTTCCCGTGGCGGTATCGACCTGGTTATCGACGAAATCGAGCACGCCCTTGTGCGGAAAATCGGTTTCGTTGGCCAACTCAATTTCGCACGGCCACTTTCCACCGCGAAGATTCTCATGTTGACCCTGACTGGCAAGTTGCTGGTACTTGAGCATGGATCGCTCATCAGCATCAAAACGACAATAAAGTGGGTCAAGCGAAACGATAGTCGTCAGCATGGACGATATGGCCATATTACCGTTGACGAGGTTACCCTCGGTCATCATTTTGCGGCCAATCCGGCCGGAAATGGGCGCCTTGATACTGGTATAATCCATGTTTAATTGAGCCATTTCCAATGACGCCCGCGCCGATTGAATGGCGGCTCCGGCAGAACGCGCGGCCTTGGCCCGCGAATCGGCGTCCTCTTCAGAAATCGCCTTGGCTTTGAGCAAACGGTCCGCCCGGGCCAAGTCATTGCTGGCCAATTCAAATCGCGTTTGCGCCTGCATTAAATCCGCTTCGGCCGCGTCCAACGCGGCTTTGTAGGGGCGTGGATCAATGACAAAAAGCAACTGGCCTTTTTGGACATCGGCCCCGTCCTTGAAATGAATCGAATCGAGATAACCGCCGACGCGCGCCCGGATTTCTACAGTGTCCACCGCTTCCACCCAGCCTTGGTACTCGTCCCATTCAACCACTTCTTTAGTAATAGGCTGGGCGACCGTCACCGGTGCTGGAGGGGGTGCGCCAGCCGCAGGACCGTCTTGCTTTTGGCAGCCGGCGGCCAAAAGAAATAAAAGCCCCGCCAAAGTGGCCCATATAATTTTATTTTTCATGTCGTCTTTAAGTGAACGGTTACTAACTAAGGAATAGCTTATCTTATGAATCAAAGTACAAATCCAGCACCTTGGGATTGTAATAATCGGCGATGGCTTTGCGCGTCAATCCCATCCCGCGCAAAATGAACCAAACGGCCTGAGGCACTAATTCTTCCCGGGAAACCTTATAATTCAAAGCCGGTTTGGCCGGTAAATGAACCAAAGCCAGCCACGCTGACAAGTGATGGGCGAATCGGGCGTTGTTCCCGGGGGAGAGCGGAGTCTTGACCGCGTCTCCCGCCGCCAGAGCCTTCTTGAGACAAGCTTCGATACGTGTGCAGAAAGTCTCGAACTGGTTTTGATACATCAACCGGGCGAAGGCGCCGTCTTCAAGAAAACTCTTGAGCATGAGGCGCTGCTTTGTATCGGCTTCCATGACGCCAAAAGGTTTTCCGAGCACGAGCACGCGCACGAGATAATAAACCAGGTGGACAAGGGTGGACGTGGAGGGTTCCAACTCATTGATCAAATGATTGAACTTCCGAGTGGAAGGATCATCGCCCTGACAGCAGAGATTGCGGATTTCTTCGTAAAGAGCCTCTTTGCTGGGAAAATGTTTGTAAAGAAGCGGTTCAGAGACTCCGGCGGCGCGGGCCAGGTCTTTGGTGGTGGTCTCGGCGTAACCCTTCCGGGCAAAAAGAGGCAGCGCGGCCTGAACGATGGCCGTTTTTCTTTGCTGCGCGGAAAGTCGTGTTTTCTTCAAGAGGGGCATAAGTTAGTGGATGCTAACTTAATGTCAAGTGAGGACAGAGAAAAGCGGGAACGAAAGTATGGCATTTCCGAGAATAAACCAACGTGACAATACGCCTCCTAGCGTGTAACTTGCCGGCCAGTGAGCACAGTAACGCAAATCCTAGAAGCGGTAAAGCGTCTCCCATCCGAGCAGAAAGGGGAGTTTTGGGATCGCTTGCGGGAAGTTGATTTTGAGGACGCTTGGGATCGGCAGATTGAGGCTGATGCCAAGGCCGGTCGGTTGGACGCCTTTTGGCAACAAGCGCTCACAGACATTAAAGCGGGTCGGGCCAAATCGCTGGATGACGACGAGTACGAACGATTGCTAAAGTCGTGAAATGAGTTTGTCAAATTACGTTTCTCATCTCATGTCTTAGCCACTGAAACCTCTGCAAAGCACAAATTTTCCCCGAATAGTTCTTGCGTGGCTCACCTCGATTGTTACAGTGCTGTCACACGCGGAACGGCTTGAGCAGCGGTTTCGCTTCTCAATACATTGATTTATAAATTGTGAAGATTTTTGCTGGCACGTCCAATCCTTTGCTGGCCAGGGAAATTGCTGCTTCCATCGGCATGGAATTGGCCAAATGCACTGTGTCGTCTTTTCCTGATGGCGAGACTTTCGTCAAAATTGAAGAGAATGTTCGCGGCGAGGACGTTTTTATTGTGCAATCGACCTGTCCGCCGACCAACCACAACTTGATGGAATTATTCATCATGATGGACGCGGTGCGCCGCGCCAGCGCATCGCGGATCACGGCGGTGCTTCCTTTTTACGGTTATGCCCGGCAGGACCGCAAAGACCAGCCACGCGTGCCGATCACGGCCAAGTTGGTGGCCAACCTCTTGGTAGCCGCTGGTGCCAGCCGTATCCTCACGATGGACCTGCACGCCCAGCAGATTCAGGGCTTTTTCGACATTCCAGTGGATCATCTCTACGCCGCGCCCGTCATGTATGAGTATTTGAAGGCCAAGAAGCTGCCGGATTTGGTCGTAGTCAGTCCGGATGTCGGCGGGCTGAAAATGGCCCACGCCTATTCGCAAGTTTTAGAAGCCGGCCTGGCCATTGTCGCCAAGCGCCGGAAAAGCGCGACCGATACCGAGGCGATGGCGGTTATCGGTGAAATCCGCGGACGCAACGTTTTGCTGGTGGATGATCTGACGGAAACCGCCGGAACATTGGTCAACGCCGCCGTATTATTAAAGAGAAAAGGGGCCAAGAAAATCGTGGCCTGCGTCAGCCATGCCCTTTTGAACGATTTGGGCGTCCAAAGGCTTCGAAAATCAAATATTGACGAATTGGTAACTACTGATACCGTCCTACGCCCCGCCATTGACGGGGTGAAGATAACGACGTTGTCGGTCGCCCCGCTCTTGGGGGAGGCGATCAAGCGAATTAATTGCAATTCGTCGGTCACTTCGCTCTTTGAGTTTAAGGGCGGGCGCACCAGTTAGTAAAGCTGGTGTTGAAGCGAATTTTGGTATATAAAAAAAGGTAACAAAAGATGAAATCAGTAGCACTCACCGCGTTTCCGCGGACGTTGAACCGGGGCCGGGGCACAAAGAAATTGCGCGCCACCAACCGCGTGCCGGCCGTTATTTACGGACGGCATAATCCGCCGCAAAATCTGGAAATCGACCTCAACGCTTTTAAGGACGTCCTTCACAAAGCCCCGTCGGAGATTGTGCTTTTGGATCTATCTGTGACCGGCGACGCCAAACCAAAGCGTCTCGCGCTGGTGCAGGAAATCCAACACCACGTGTTGACTCGCAAAGTGTTGCACGTCGATCTGCATGAGGTCGCCGAAAACGAGAAGGTGACCGTTCAGGTGCCAGTGGAAGCGGTTGGCGAAGCCATTGGCGTTAAGACGGGCGGCGGAACCCTTGAGCACGTTTTGTTCAAATTGAAGGTGCGCGCTTTACCCAAGGATTTGCCGGAAGTCCTCCATGCCGACGTGAGCCATTTGGAAATCGGCAAAGCCATTCATATTGGCGAAATGAAAGCGCCCGAGGGAGTGGAAATTTTGGGTGACAAACATATCCCCGTCCTTTCTGTCGCCGCGCCCGTGAGCGAGGCCCAGGAAGCGGCCACCTTGGAATCAGCGACCGCTCCCACCGGAGAAGTCGAAATGACCAAGGAGAAGAAGGAAGAGGGCGCCGAAGGCGAAGCCAAGCCTGGCGCGGCCAAAGGCGCTGCGCCGGCCAAAGGAGCAGAAAAAGCGCCGGCCAAAGTTGGAGAGAAAGCGCCTGCGGGTGCCCCCGCCGCCAAAGCGGCCGCCCCTGCCGGCGACAAGAAGCCCAAGAAATAATCGTTGGAGAATTTGTATCTCATTGCGGGACTGGGAAATCCTGGTTCCGAATATGCGGCCACCCGCCACAACATCGGGTTTATGCTGGTGGAGAGAGTGGCGTCGAAATGGGGCGCAGTCTGGAAACTGGAAAAGAAGTTTCAGGCAAAGTTGGCCGTTGAAAGCCAGCACCGGACGGAAGTGATTTTTTGCCTGCCGCAAACGTTTATGAATGCGAGCGGCGAGGCCGTCGGAGCGGTGCAACGGTTTTACAAGGTGCCGTTAGAACGCACGCTGATTGTGGTGGATGATGCGGATTTGCCGTTGGGCCAGTTGCGGATGAGGCCGGAAGGCAGCAGCGGCGGGCATCACGGGTTGGAGTCGGTGGAGCAGCAAATGGGCACGCGCGCCTATCAGCGGTTGCGATTGGGAATTGGCCGACGCGCTGAAGATGGTCGGCAAATTTCGGGTTACGTGTTGGGCCGGTTTACGGCCGACGAACGGGAAACGGTGGAGAAGGTTTTAGACCGGGGTGTCAAGCAAGTGGAGCGCTGGTTGAGCGCGGGCATCCAGGAAGCAATGAATGAATTTAACGGAGCTGTGACAGTTCCGCCAGAAAAAGGAAAAAAGTGAAACGTTACGAAGGTTTATTTATTTTAAACAACGCCGCCAAAGAAGAGGCGATCAAGGATACGATCGACAAAATCTCCGCGGAGATTGCATCTTTGGGCGGCAAAGTCGAGACCGTGCAGAAGATGGACAAGAAGTCTTTTACCCGCGTGGCCGACCGCAAATATAGCTCCGGTTTCTATGTCAATTTTGTCTTTGAAGGCGCGCCGACGGTCATCGCCCAATTGCACCAGCGCTTCACTAACAACGAGGAGATTTTCCGCGTCCTGTTCACGCTCGCGCCCGTTCCAAAACCAGTTGCAGCGTAAGTCCTTCCGACCATGGCCAGCTTCAACAAAGTCATTTTGGCGGGCAACCTGACCCGCGATCCGGAATTGCGTTATACGCCTAAGGGAAGCGCGGTGGCGGGCTTTACTCTGGCCATCAACCACACCTGGAAAACAGAGTCCGGGGAGTCCAGGGAGGAAGTCAGCTTTATTGACATTGAGGCATGGGGACGCCAGGGAGAAGTCATTGCCCAATACATGCGCAAGGGTCGCCCGCTGCTGGTCGAGGGCCGCTTGAAGCAAGACAGTTGGGAGGACAAAACCACACAGCAGAAAAAGAGCAAACTCAAAGTCGTCCTGGAAAGCTTTTCTTTTATTGATTCCAAAGGCACCGAAGGCGCCCAAGGCGGAGGCGAAGCTCCCCGTCGAAGTGCCCCTGGACCTGCCGTCAAGCCAGCCGCACCGAGCGAAGCTGGAGACGCCGCCGCGGAAGATGACGATGTTCCCTTTTAACCAAACAAAAGATTTTATGGCAAAAACAGAAGTTATATTGATTCATAATATTGTCGGCTTGGGTGGAGAATCCGACCTGGTCAAAGTGGCCGCCGGCTACGCCCGCAACTACCTTTTCCCGCAAGGCTTAGCGGTGCCCGTGACCGGCGCCAACAAACGCCGCATCGACGCGCTCAAAAAGCGCCGAGGCGAGCGCGAGGCGCACGAATTCAATACCATGACCGAATTGTCCAAGAGCATTTCCAAGCTCCTGGCCGTTTTGCAGGTCAAGACCGGTGACGACGGCAAAATGTTCGGCTCCGTCACGGCCGGCATGATCGCTGACCAGTTAAAAACCCAGTTTGATATCGTCCTCGATAAAAGGAAAATTCACCTTGAGCATCCGATAAAAATCCTGGGGGAACACGACATCGAGCTTCGTCTTCACACCGAGGTGGCGGCCACTTTGAAGGTTCGCGTGGAAAGCACGACTCCCACAGCCGTCCCGGTAGACCCACGGTCAAGCCGGGCTGAAGGCAGAGACGAAGCCGCCAAAACTGAATCCCGCGGTCATAAACGCGCTGAGCGAGCCCACGAAGAAAAGGAAACGGGTGAGAGCGGCGAAAAATCCCAACGCCCGGAAAAGAAGCCGCGCGCGGAAAAAGCGGTGAAATCAGGTAAGGCGGAAAAAGCGGGCAAAGGCGAATAATTTAGGATTTGGGCCGAACGGAAGGGATGGTTGCGGCCCGGACTGATTAGTGTTACTATGAGGCTAATTAGACTATATGCCTGATCCAAATAGAAGCACAGAGCCGGACAAGAACGAAAAGCGCAATGGCGAAATGCGGTTACCCCCGCGAGCCTTCCTGGTGTGGATTGGTATTATCGCCACGGTGGCCATCGTGGCCTTTGCCCGCAACACCGCCGAAACGCCCCCGGACGAATTGGCGTCCTTCCCCGATTTGTTGAACAAGCTGACCAACAACCTTATCGTGCCCAATACGGGCCGCGTCATTTCTGGCCAGCAATCAGACTACATCCAGAGGATTACCGGCAAATACTACGTCAAGGATCACGATGGCAATTACGCCAAAGATCACGACGGCAAGAAGACTGAGACCTCCTTCAAGCTGGAAACGCATTTGACGGAGAAAATGGCCAATGAGCTGGAGTATTCCGGCCAATTCAAATCGGCTACCAATAGTAACCTGATGATGAATTTTTTCCTGAACACGATTTTCCCCTTCCTGTTCATCGTGGGGCTTTTGTATTTCTTTATCTTTCGCCAAATCAAAATGGCGGGCAAAGGCGCCATGAGTTTCGGCAAAAGCCGCGCCCGAATGCTGAATAAGGATAAAAACAAAATTACTTTCAAGGACGTCGCCGGCGTCGAGGAGGCCAAGGAGGAAGTTTCGGAATTGGTGGAGTTTCTCAAAGACCCCAAGAAATTTCAGAAACTTGGCGGCCGCATTCCCAAAGGCATCCTGATGGTCGGCGCGCCCGGCACCGGTAAAACCCTCCTAGCCAAAGCCATCGCGGGCGAAGCGGACGCTTCATTCTTTAGCATCAGCGGCTCGGACTTTGTGGAAATGTTCGTAGGCGTCGGCGCCAGCCGAGTGCGGGATATGTTCGAACAAGCGCGTAAGAACACGCCTTGCCTGATCTTTATTGATGAAATCGACGCGGTGGGCCGTAGCCGGGGACACGGCTGGGGCGGTGGCAACGACGAACGCGAGCAAACCTTGAACGCGTTGCTGGTGGAGATGGACGGATTTGACACCCAGGACGGGATCATTATTATAGCAGCCACCAACCGTCCTGATGTTCTTGATCCGGCCCTGTTAAGACCCGGACGATTCGACCGCCAGATTATTGTGAGCCTGCCCGACGTGCGCGGACGCGAAGCTATTTTGAAAGTTCATGCGCGCAATGTGAAGCTGGACCCTTCAGCCAATCTGGCGGTTATTGCTCGCGGCACGCCTGGTTATTCCGGGGCCGATCTAGCCAATCTTTTGAACGAAGCCGCTCTTTTAGCCGCCCGGCTTGGCAAGAAATCCATTGGCATGAGCGAGTTGGAAGAAGCGCGCATCAAAGTCCGCATGGGCCGCGAGCGCCGAAGCATGGCCATGTCTGAAGACAACAAGAAGGTCACTGCCTGGCACGAGGCCGGACACGCTTTGATGAACGTCTTGCTCGAACACACCGATACCCTGCATAAGGTCACTATCATCCCGCGCGGACAAAGCCTTGGTTCCACAATGTCCCTTCCCGATGAGGACGTGCTCAGTTACCGCCGCAAAGAAATGCTTGACTACATCGCCATGGTTCTGGCTGGGCGCATTGCTGAAGAAATCTTCTCCGGTGACATTTCCAGCGGTGCCTCCATGGACATCCAGCAAGCCACCAAAGTCGCGCACGCGATGGTGTGTCAGTGGGGGATGAGCGAGCGTTTGGGCATGGTGCAATACGGCAACGACAGCGAAAACGTTCACATGGGCCGCGAGATGGGGCAGCGCCGTGAATACAGCGAATCCACCGCGCAGGAGATAGATTCCGAAGTCAAACGCATCATCAACGAGGCCTACGCCCGGTCCAAGAGCCTGATCGAACAGCATCGCGACAAACTGGAAATTATCGCCAACGCCTTGCTTGAGTACGAAACGCTGGACGGTTCACAGGTGACCGATATTGTCAAAACGGGCAACTTCACGCCTCCGCCGCCCGACCCGAAAGTCGAACCGCCTTCCGGCGCGGTCGCAGTCACTCCGCTGCCCGAAGTGCCCAAACCGCAGCCGCCCAAGCTGCCTGGGTTTGGCACACCGGCGCCCGCCCCCGTTTGAAATTTGTGGCGCGGCCTTTTCTTGCGAGAGAAGTGCAAGAGAATTTATTTATGAGTGACACACCGCCGCGCCCCATGGTTATCGCTCCATCCCTGATCGCCGCCGATTTCACGCGTCTGGGGGCAGAAACCTTGCGCGCCACTCGCGCCGGAGCGGAATGGTTGCATTTGGACATTATGGACGGCCACTTTGTCCCCAACTTGACTTTCGGCCCAGCCGTTGTCAAAGCGTTGCGTCCGTTAACTAAGATGGTTTTCGATGTCCATCTCATGTGCGGCAAGCCAGATATTCTTTTGGAACCATTTGCCCATGCCGGGGCGAACCGAATGACGATCCATGTTGAACTTGGAGGCCAAGTCGAAACCTTAATGTGGAAAATCCGTTCGTTGGGGAGCCAGGTCGGTTTGGCCATCAACCCGCCCACATCCATGTCCGTTTTGGAACCGTATTTAGAGAAGGTTGATTCGTTGCTGATCATGACCGTCCAGCCAGGATTCGGTGGCCAGCAATTCATTACCGAATGTTTGACAAAGGTTCAACAAGCCGCAGCCTGGCGCGACAAACGGGGCTTGAAATATCGCATCGGTGTGGACGGAGGCGTTCATTTTAATACGGCGCCCGGCTGCGCTGCCGCTGGCGCGGACACCTTCATCTCTGGCACCGGCCTGTTTGAGCAAAGGAACATGAAAGCAGCCGTGGCCAAGATGCGCAAAATTACCGAGTCCGCCAAGGAATAGAGAGAACTTGGCTATCCCCCCCAGCGGTTCGTGCTGAGTTGACCAGCCAAATTTCGCTGTTCTTCTTCCAGATTCCGCAATCTGTTCATGATTTCAGCCAGGTCCGATTTTGGCGCAGCGCTGGCAGCCTGATTTTCCAGGAAGGTCATAATGGACGCTAGTGCCTGCTGCAGATCGGCTGCCTGCGCCTGCCATTCATCCCGTGAGCGCGAAAGGGTATCGACTAAGCGCCGGGCATTCTCGGCTAAGGTCACTTTGCCGTCGGATTCTTGAGCACCAGTCCCATCCTGGGCTGACAAAGCGTTTTGTGAGTCTAATTCGATTTTAGGGCGCTCTAATTCTGGTGTTCTCGTGGCCTCCGATGGATTTTTCGCCGTCGTTTGGGCCGCATCGACCGCCTCATCCGACCTTTGGCCAGAAGCGAAGTCGAATGGCCCCAGGGCGCGATTTTGTTGCAATGTTTGGACCTGCTCTGCAACCATGGCTGCAACCTGATCCAGCTTTTGCGCAAGTCGGTCGCACGCTTCGATCGTGGCGGTTGAAGTCGAAGCCCATGATGGTGTTGCAGTGGCTTGGCCGTTTTCGGCGTCGGTTTCCTCGGAAGCGGGACGCTGCGTTGCCGCCTCCCTTTTTGCGATTTTGTGCTCTATTTTTCGATTTGTCATAGTGTAGGTGGGTTGGTCAGCGATTCGAAGCGCGTGATGGCATCCGAATTGGGGTCCTTTTGCCTGTGAATTTCAAACTTCACACCCGCCATTTTGGCACAACCGGCTGAAAACAAAAAACCTACGGTAGGTTTTTAGGTATGATTTTTTTTGAGGCTCATTTTGGGCGCAAATCTTAGCAAATCAACATGATGCGCTGATTTTCGCCCGCAAACGCATGAAAATAGTGCAAAAAACCGCACGGCAAATCCGCAAAATCCTGCTTGAATCGAACGCATTTCGACCCCGAGCCATGCAAACCATTTGTATGCAACTGGCTACATCGATTTTGTGAAAATAGGGCTTGCAATGTCTCTTCTTGAAAGCCATGTTGAGGTCAGTTTAGATTGTGTTGTCAACTTTCCAACATGGTGAATCTTCAGGTGAACTCGGTTCAGTGATGATTTGAAACCCGAATTCCGGGAACAGTTCCGGGAAACAGCAAGCACTTCTAAAATCGTCAGATACAAAATGAATACTAAATTGTACGTGGGAAATCTTTCCTTCGACACAACTGAAAACGACCTGCAAGACCTCTTCTCTCAACATGGACCGGTCTCTGAGGTCAACCTCATCACCGACCGTATGACCGGACGTTCGCGCGGTTTCGCGTTCGTCACCATGGGCACGCCGGAAGCCGCCCAATCAGCTATCGGAGCTTTGGCTGGCAAGGAAATTCAAGGCCGCGCCTTGACCGTTAACGAAGCTCGTCCTCGTGAAGAACACGGCGGCGGTGGCGGTGGACGTCGCAGTGGCGGCGGTGGCGGTGGCGGTGGTGGTGGCGGCGGCGGACGTCAACAGTACTCGCGCCGTTAATTAGGCTTTTCCTCATCCGGCTTCGTCGCTTTTACGGCGGAGCCGGACTTTTTTTTGGCAGGGGTCCTTCCAGATTGACATTGTCACACAGGGACGCGGGTTGTAAGGCTCTTCCATGCAAGTGGATGAAACCGAAACGCTAAAAGGCTTTGACAACCTTTTTTCGGCGGGGCGCTTCCTGATCGTACTTGGGCTTCTGATTTTTATTTCCTATCCCGGCCTGGTTTTGGGCACGCGGACTTTCTGTTATCACGATGCCGGACTTTTCAGCTATCCGGTCGCGTACTATCTGCGGGATTCCTTGCGGCATGGCCAATGGCCGTTGTGGAATCCTTACAGCTATTGCGGAACGCCGTTCCTGGCGCAATGGAACACCTTGGCGCTCTATCCGCTTTCGCTTTTTTACGTGATCTGGCCGATGCCTTGGTCGCTAAACATTTTTCTGCTGGGGCATCTTTTGTTGGGAGGCCTCGGGATGTACAAACTGGCGCATCATTGGTTTGGAACTCGGCTCGCCGCTAGTGTGGCGGGACTGGTGTTTGCCTGGAATGGATTGAGCATCCATTGCCTGATGTGGCCTTGCCAAACGGCGGGGCTGGCCTGGATGCCTTGGGTGGTCTGGCTGGGCGGTCGTGCCGGCAAGGAAGGAGGACGTCACATTTATTGGGCCGCATTAGCTGGTGCTTGCCAAATGCTGACGGGAGCGCCGGAGACAATTCTTTTTACCTGGCTGATGGTCGGAGTGGTTTACATCTTTGATTTCCTCAAATCACCGGCTGGATTTTGGATGGGCGGAGGTCATCTGCTTTGGCTTGTCGTGCTTGTTTCTGCATTGAGCGCCGTGCAATTGCTGCCAACGCTTGATCTCTTGTCGCACGGCGATCGCAGCAGCGCCACCGGCACCGGGTTTTGGTCCCTGCCTCCATGGGGACTGGCGAATTTCTTTGTGCCGCTGTTTCACAGTTCTCCTTCATTGAGCGGAGTTTTTACGCAGGATGAGCAACAATGGACTTCTTCATACTACGTCGGAATTCTGCCTTTGGCCTTGGCCGCGATTGCGATCTGGCGGGCGAAAAGCCGCCACATCCTCCTGCTGGCCGGGATCGCGTTGGCAGGAATTCTGCTGGCCTTGGGGGATGCGGGTTTCGTGCTCAACTTTCTCAAGCGCGTCGCGCCGTTCCTGGGATTCATCCGCTTTCCAGTGAAATTCATCGTCTTGACAATTTTCAGTCTCGCCATGCTGGCTGGGGCTGGAATGGCATGGTTGCAAACCCAGCCCAAAATGACAGCCTGCGGTAGTTTATTTCAACCTGCCTTGTGGATTGGCCTGGTTATCGTGGCTCTGTTAATGGTCGCCTGCTGGTTTCCGTTCCCGTCGGATGTATGGAGCGCGGTCTGGCCTAACGCGCTCGGTCGTCTGGCATTTCTGCTGGCAGGGTTGGCGCTCCTAGCGCTGCTTCTGAAAACCCAGTCGCCGCTGGCCCGGGCGCTGGTTGCATTCGCATTTTTGCTCTGCCTTGGATTGGACATCTGCACTCATACGCCGCCGCAGAATCCCACCGTTCCACCGCAAGCTTATAGCGGTTACCCTCCGAATATGACTCGAGTGCCGCGCCTGGGCGAATCGCGCGCGATGCTTAGCCCGGAGATGGAGGCCATCATGGACAACTTGGTCAATCCCGATCTGTTGCAACTTTATCTGGGCCAGCGCGCCGAATTGTTCAGCGATTGCAACTTGCTCAATCGCATACCCATAGTCGGCGGATTCATGACGTTGCATCTCGCAGAGGAACACAAAGCAGCCGGCTTGCTGCAAAGCAAAAAAGCCACGCCTGGCCTGGCTCAGTTCCTCGGCGTTTCGCAAATGACCTCGCCGCAAAAACTGTTCGAGTGGAAACCCCAAAAGAATTTCATGCCATGGGCCACCGTGGGACAAAAGCCGGTCTTTCTCGACGACGATGCGACCTTATCTGCCTTGTGCAGCGACGGATTTGTGCCCCGACAAATCGTCTATCTTCCAAGCCACGCCCGGGGCCAGATCACGGCCGAGGCAGACAGCAAGGCGCGGCTGCTTTCGAGCCAAGTTGCAGCATCGGAATGTGTTTTCAAAACCAGCGCTGAGCGCCGCACGATGCTGGTGATGGCGCAGGCCTGGTATCATTGTTGGCAGGCCACCGTGGACGGCACGCCAGTTGCGTTGTATCGGGCCAATTACGGCTTCCAAGCTTTGGAGGTTCCTCCGGGACAGCACCAGGTAAGGTTAAAATATGTGGACAAGGCTTTTGAGGCTGGCACATTCATTTGCTTCGCCGGGATCGTGACGTGGTTAGTGCTCATGGGAAGGTCCATGGGTCGTTAGTGAACGTCTATAAGCCAATGAAAGACTTATTTCGCACGTTAAGGTATTTCCGCCCGGACGCCGGGCGGGTGACCGGGATTTTCTGCCTGCTCCTGGTCAGCGTGGGGTTGAACGTCCTCAAGCCGTGGCCGGTGGCATTGTTGATTGATTCGGTCCTCGGCGAAAAGCCGTGGCCGGGGCATCGCGAACTCATGCCGACGGCGGTCAAGCCGTCCATGATCATTTGGCTGAGCGTGGCCATCCTGTTTCTGCATTTCTCGCAGGGCGCGTTTTCGTCTCTGCAAAATTATTTCTCCATCCAGACCAGCCTGCGCGGGTTAACCCGTTTGCGACAGGAGTTGTTCGCGTGTCTGCTTCGGCTGTCGCTGCGTTTTCATCAGGGCGCAACCGCCGGCGATTTGATCTATCGCGCCTCGTGGGACAGTTATTCGGTGCAAACATTGTTTCAACAAGGTTTGATGACCTTTGTCACCGCGTCGCTTTCGTTACTGGTCATGGCTGGCATTATGGCGCGGCTCAACCTGCCGCTGACCATGGTCGCTCTGGCCATGGCGCCGTTGCTGGTTATTGGCATCCGCAGTTTTGCCTGGGCCATGCGGGAACGCACCTCTCACGCCCAAAAATCCGACAGCCGCCTGGCCGCGCTGGTGCAACAAGCCATCATGGCCTTGCCCTTGAGCCAAAGCTATACGCGCGAGGACTTCGAGGAGGCCCGTTTTCGGGAGGAAGCGGATCAAGCGCAAACCAGGCGGCTTTCGCAGCACGGCTCCGAATTGGGTTATGGCTTCGTGGTGGCAGTGATTTTTGGATTGGGCACCGCGCTGACGACTTACCTTGGAGCGCAACAAGTGTTGGCCGGCGCGCTGACCGTGGGTCAATTATTTATTTTCCTTTCCTACCTCGTCCTGCTTTACGAGCCTTTGAGCCAATTATCGTACATCGGAGCGACCGTCGTTGGCGCCCTGGCCAGTGCGCGGCGCGTCTTCGAGATTCTTGACACGCCTAACATAATTGAAACGCCAAGCCAGCCGGTCAAGGCGCAAGGTCAGGAAGACATTGTATTTCGAGATGTTTCCTTTGCCTATCAATCAGATCGGGATGCCTTGCATGAAGTCTCCTTTTCGCTGAAGCGCGGCGAATCCGCCGCCATTGTCGGGCCGAGCGGCGCGGGCAAGACCACCTTGCTGCTCATGTTGCCTCGGTTTTTCGATCCCGTGCGCGGCCGCGTGGAGTTGGGCGGGGTGGACTTGCGGCAATGGGATTTGCAAGAGCTGCGCCGGCAGACCGCACTGGTTTTGCAAGAGCCGATTATTCTTCCGGCCACGGTGGGCGAAAACATCGCCTACGCCAAACCCAACGCGACGGCGGAGGAAATCGCGA
>Ga0302325_10010154_pt1 | contig 20447 bp, 16 predicted proteins | sample Palsa_T0_2_FD_201948 | JGI IMG/M metagenome (GOLD analysis project Ga0302325, IMG submission 201948) | Peat permafrost microbial communities from Stordalen Mire near Abisko, Sweden - Palsa_T0_2 | ecosystem: Environmental > Terrestrial > Soil > Palsa > Peat permafrost | place: Sweden: Abisko...
ATCCTCACGCTGATCGCCGCGAACCTCAACCTGCTCTCGCTCGGGGAATCAGCGATCGACATCTCCTACGGAGTGATCTTGCTCGCCACCGTATACCTCGCGACCATTCGCCTCGGGAGGCGATAGGCCGTGGCGTTCGAGTCGCGCCTCGGCCGCGTCGCCCGCAAACCGCGCAAGTCCAGGGAGAGGAACTGATGGGGAGCCTCGATGAAAAGGTCTGCGTCCTGCTCGGGGGCGGAGGCGGCATCGGTACCGCATCGGCGCTCGCCTACGCGCGCGAGGGGGCGACGGTCGTCGTGGTCGACATCAGCAGGGAGCTTGCCGCTGAGGCGGCCGCGCGGGTGCGTGAGCACGGCGGTCAGGCGTGGAGCTGGCAGGCCGACGCACTCGAGGACGGGGCCCTCGAGGCGCTCGTCGCGGCGGTCGTTCACCGGCACGACCGGCTGGACGTGTTCCATAACCTGACGAGCACCACGGTGCTCGCGCCCTCGGTCGATCTGCCGCTTGCGGACTTCACGAAGGTCTTCGAGGCGACCGTCCTCGGTCAGTTCGCCGGCGCCCAGGCGGCTGCCCGCCACATGATCGCGGCGGGCGAGGGCGGCTCGATCATCAACATGAGCTCGATCGGCGGGCACGGCGGTCTTCCGCGCCGCGCGGCCTACACGGCGAGCGCGGCCGCGATCGTCAACCTGACAAGGACGCTCGCCGTCGAGTGGGCACCGCACGGGATCCGGGTGAACGCGATCGCCCCGGCCTGGGTGCTGACCGACGCGCTTCGCGGCTACAACGAGTCGTTCCCGGGTGTGCTCGACTTCGACGCACTCAGGGAGCGGATACCGCTCGGCAGGTTCGGAGAGGTCGAGGAGATCGCAGCGGTCGCGGTCTTCCTCGCCTCCGAGGCGAGCAGCTTCGTGACCGGAACGACCATTCTCGCCGACGGTGGGGTCACCGCGTACGTGGGCCCCGGCGGCCGGCCGAGCGAGCAGTGATCCCGTCGCAGGAAAAAGGAGGCAAGCCGATGAGAGTGTTCAAATCAACGATTCCGAAGCGTGAGCTGCTTCGGCGCGTCGGCAATCTCGCTCAGGTCGGAGGGATCGAGCTTCTCTCCCATGAGCAAGGCTACGCACGCGGAGGGCGCTTCCTCGACTTTCGAACCGGCAGCGGCCTGCGTTTTTCCGTCAACGTCGACCGCGGCATGGATCCGGGGTACGCGGAGTTCAACGGCGCCTCGCTCGCGTGGCTGCCGCCCAAGCTCTTCCCCGCTCCCTCCTTCTGGGAAAACGACGACCACGCCTGGGTCCGTTTCATCCTGGGCGGTCTGTGCAATACCGCCGGTCTCGTGACGATCGGGAATCCTCAGACCGTCGATGTGTCGCACTTCAAGTTCCATTCGCGCAGCGAGGACCGCTACGGGACGCACGACCGAGTTGCGATCCTCCCGGCGAGCCAATTCAACTTCGGAGAGCGCTGGGAGGACGAGCGGTGTTTTCTCTGGGCCGAGGGTTCCGTTCGCCAGGAGATCGTCTACGGCGAGAACCTGCTCCTGCGTCGACGCTACGAGGCCGAACTCGGGCGGAGCTCGTTCACCCTTCGCGACGTCGTCCGGAACGACGGGTTCTATCCCACACCGCACCAGCTTCTCTATCACTTCAATATCGGCTATCCGGTGGTCGATGAGGGCGCGGAGCTGCTCGCGTCGGTGACGGCCGAGGTCGCCGGTTCGATCTTCGACAACGACAACGGGCCGAGCGAGCGCTACCGCCGCTTCAGCGGACCCGAGGAGAAGTTCTTCGCGGAGGGTTACGAGCTACCGATGGCGAGGGGAGCCGACGGCTGGATTGCCGCAGCGGTCGTCAACCGCGCCTTCAAGGGCGTCGAGGGGGGGCTGGGCGTCTCTCTGCGCTACAACCCGGCGACCCTGCCGGTCTACCTCGAGTGGCGCATGATGGGCGAGGGCCTCTACGCGGTGGGGATGGAGCCCGCGACCAACGGTTTTCAGACGATTCCGGAGCTGATCGAGGCCGGCTACCCGATCATGCTCGAGCCGGGCGAGGAGCGCGTGTACGAGCTCGAGTTCGGAGTACTCGCGGGGGGCGCCGAGATCGACGCCTTCGCGGAGGCGCTACCGGCTTCCGAAGCGCGGGCGCTCTGATGGTCGAGATCGTGATCCCTTCGGTCGGTATCGCGATGGAGGAAGCGCTCATGGTGAGGTGGCTCAAGGAGCCGGGCGACGCGGTCGCCGTCGACGACGCGATCGCCGAGATCGAGACGGACAAGACGACGATGGACATCGTCAGCCCCGTCGCGGGCACGCTCGGGCCCCATCTCGTCGAGCCGGGCGCGATCGTCGCCGTCGGGGCGGCCATCGTCCGCGTCCTCGAGGGGAGCGAGCCCGCGTCCGTGCGGCCCGCGGGGGGTGACTCGCCGGAGGCAGCCGAGATCGAACCGGGCCCGGCGATCGGCGCCGGCCTGAAGGAGGCATCCGAACACCTGCCCGACGAACGGGCCGCGCACACGCTGAGCCCGCGCGCCCGACGCCTCGCGACCGAGCGCGAGCGGGAAGCGGCCCGGGCGACGCCGCCCGCTGACGGGCGGTTCCGCGAGTTGATCGCCGCGAAGGTCGCCGAGTCATGGCGCGAGATCCCGCACTTCACCGTCTCCCGTGAGGTGAACGCGGAGCCCATGCAGGCCGTTCTCGAGCAGCTGCGCACGGCGGGCTTCGAGCCCGCGTCGACCCTGACCGATCTGCTCCTGCGCGCGCTCGCGCTCGCCCTGCGCGACACCGGCCTCCCCGACCCGATCGATGTCGGACTCGCGGTCGCAACCGTGCACGGGGTCGTCATTCCGGTCGTCCGGGATGTCCTCGCGCAGGAGGCAGCGGAGCTCGCGGCCTCGCGGCGAAGTGCGGTCGAACGCGCGCGCGCCGGCAGGCTCAGCAGGGACGATCTGGCGGCCTCGGCGCGTTCGACCCTCTCGAACCTCGGGTCGTTCGGCGTCGATCGCTTCACCGGAATCGTGGCGCTTGGCCAGACGAGCCTGCTCACCGTCGGAAGGGCACTGCCGCGGGTCGTCGCGGACGAAAGCCGGGCGATCAGGGTCCAGACGTGCTTCGACGCCACACTCAACGCCGACCACAGGACGATCGACGGGGCCGAGGCTGCGCGCCTGCTCGTCGCGTTCGCGACAGCGGCCGAGCGCATGAACTCGGAGTTCTGAGAGAGGAGAGCATGAACGAGAACGGAACGCTTGCGACGAGCCCCGAGGCACCCCTCGAACTCGATCTCGAAGGGGTGCCGGCCGACACCGTGGGCGAGTGGCTCGAGGCGATGGTGGTGATCCGCGAGTTCGAGGAGTCGCTCGAGGCGCTCACCGCGAGCGGGAAGATCCCCGGGTCCGTCCACCAGGCATCGGGCCAGGAGGCCGTCGCGGTGGGCGTCATGCGGGCACTCGCGCCGGGCGATATCGTCGCGAGCCCGCACCGCCCCCACCACCACGCCCTGGCCAAGGGAATGACCGCCGACGTCGTCATGGCCGAGCTCTGGGGCCGCGCAACAGGCTGCGCGGGAGGCCGCGGCGGGACGATGCACCTCAACGACTTCTCGCTCGGCTACTTCGGCTCCAACGGGATCGTGGGCGCCTCGCTCGGGATCGCGATGGGAGCCGCGCTGGCAGCAAAGCTGCGTCGGACAGGACAGGTGTGCGTCGGCTTCTTCGGGGAGGGAGGCGCCAACACGGGTCGGACATGGGAGGCCGTGAATTTCGCGACGACCCAGAACCTGCCCCTGATCGCCTTCTGCGAGAACAACCAGTACGCCGTCGAGACCTACATCGGGCGTGCGTTCGCCGGTCCATCGATCGCCGAGCGGGCCGCGGGCTTCGGCCTTCCCGCCGTCCAAATCGACGGCCAGGACGTCTGCGCCGTCTACCGGGCGACCCGCGAGGCGCACGAGCGGGCGCTTGCGGGCGGAGGCCCGTCCTTCATCGAGGCGATCACCTATCGCTACCACGGCCACAACACGGGTGAGATCGCCGAGTACCGCACCGAGGCCGAGGTCGAGCGCTGGCGGCTCACGGCTGATCCGATCGAGGGGCTCAGGCGTGCCCTCGAGCGCGCCGGCCGACTCGATGCCGACACCTACGTCGAGCTCGTCGCGAGCGCGCGCGAGGTCGTCGCGGCCGCGATCGCGTTTGCGGAGAGCTCGCCGTTGCCGGATCCCGCAACGGCCGCACTCGGCGTCATGAGTCTTCCCTACGACGTGAAAGGGCCATCGTGAGCGAGCTTGTGACAGTAGGCAAAGCGTTCCAGCAGGGACTGCGCGAGGAGATGTCACGCGACGAGACCGTGTTCGTGCTCGGCACCGACCTGTTCATCCGTGGTGGTCATTTCGCCCAGGTCAAGGGGATCGGGCCCGAGTTCGGGCCGGAACGCGTCATCGATGCGCCGATCTCGGAGGCAGCGATGGTCGCCGCCGGTGTGGGGGCGGCGATGAACGGCATGCGACCGGTGATCGACCTCAACTTCATCGACTTTGCCTTCGGCGCGATGGACGAGATCGCCAACCAGGCTGCCAAGGCACGCTACCTCTGGGGCAGGCCGGTCCCGCTCCTGATCCGAGCCTCGTCCGGGATCGCGCTCTACGCGGCCCAGCACAACAACAGCCTCGAGGCATGGTTCATGCACACCCCGGGGCTCGTCGTGGTGATGCCCTCGAACGCGCGCGACACCAAGGGCATACTCAAGTCGGCGCTTCGAGGGGACGACCCGGTCGTCTTCTTCATGCACAAGCGCCTGACCGGCGCCCGGGGCGAGGTCGGGGGTCCGGAGGAGCTCGTGCCGATCGGGAAGGCGGCCGTCGTGCGCGAGGGGCGAAGCGCGACGCTCATCTCGGGCGGGATCGTCGTCGGCAAGGTGCTCAAGGCCGCCGAGGCCCTCGCGCGCGACGGAATCGAGGTCGAGGTCATCGACCTGCGCACGATCTTCCCCCTCGACACCGAGACGATCTCGGCCTCCGTGCGCAAGACCGGGCGCGCGATCGTCGTGACGGAGGAGCCGCCGTATGCGAGCGTCGCGTCGGAGATCGCCGCCTCCATCCAGGAGAGCATCTTCGAGTACCTCGACGCGCCGGTGACCCGCCTGACCGCGGCCCACGCACCGATCCCGCACGCCCCCAACCTGATGGAGGCGCTGATTCCCCAGGTCGACGACGTCGTCAGGACGGTGCGCCGCTCGCTCGAGCGCTGGGCGAGCAGCGAGGAGTAGCGCCGCCGCTCCGCGGCCGTATGCGTGCGGGCCGAAGCCGGCGCGCCCCGACCCGGGCCCGGCGGCTACTTGACGATCGCCAGTCCAAGCGCCGCGAGCGCCGCGCTCTCGCGCGCGTAGCTTCGCAGCGGCGGCCTGGTGGCGAGCGCGTCCCACCAGGTCGCGTACTCCTCGATCATCCGCCGGTTCCCGGTCGTCATCGTGACCCCGAGCTCACGGCTGAGCTTGGCGCCGTCGAGGACGTAGTGCTCGGCGGGGTAGGGAAAGACGATGTTGCCGAGGTCGACCGTCTCCGCCGCGACGCCGAGCTCGGCCTCGTCGATCGCGACGAGCCGCGCCTCACGGCCTAGCACCTCGGCGCACAGCTCGACCCAGCCGCGATTGGTGATCGCGCCTGGGTGGGTGCAGTTGTACGCCTGCCCCCCCGCAACGTCAGGGCGCTCGAGGGTCGCGACGATCGCGCGCGCCACATCCTCGGCGTAGACGAACTGGTTGAGCGCCGTCCCCCCGCCCGGGAGAAGAATCGGACGATCGGCAGCGATCCGACCGAAGACGAACGACTCGCGGTCGGCGAAGTTGCCGGGGCCGAGGATGAACGGGAAGCGGAAGCAGGTCACCGCGTAGCGCCCCTCGGCGTGCGCCTCCCAGAGCACACGCTCGGATGCGACCTTCTCCCGCCCGTAGTCACCCCAGATCGGGATCGGGCCGAACGGCGTCGACTCCGGCCAGGGAAGCTCCGCCGAGGGGCGGTAGACCGCACCGCTCGAGATGAAGACGTAGTGCGAGACCCTGCCGTCGAGCGCAACCGCCGCCGCACGCGTCCACTCCGAGAAGTAGGCAGACATGTCGACCACCGCGTCAAAGCGCGCCTCGCCGAGAGCCGCGAGAGCGTCGGGTTGCGAGCGATCTCCGATCACGGTCGTCGTTCCCGGGATCGAGTCGGCGGTCAGGCCTCGATGGAGGAGCGTCACCTCCGCGCCGCGCACGAGCAGCTGGCGAGCGACATGACGGCCGACGAAGCGCGTGCCGCCCAGGATCAACACTCTCATTCCACGGCCCCTTCCATTGCTCGGCTCCCACCCATTGCTTGGCTCCTTCCCATTCCACGGCTCCTTCCCATTCGCGTCGTGATTGACGAACGTCGGGGCGCCGCGCGCGGTCGCGTCCTTCCGGCGTCCGCGACTAGTCCTTCGTCCCGCCCGCGTTGAGGGCGAGGTTGCCACCGTCGACGGGGAGCAGGACACCGGTGACCATCGCCGCGGCGTCCGAGACGAGGAAGATCACCGGGCCGACCATCTCCTCGGGCTCCCCGAGTCGATCGAGCGGGATCCCCGAGAGAAACTTCTCCCGTATGTGGCCGAGCGCGGGGTCATCGAGACGGTGGCGGAGACCTGGCGTGAGGAACTGGCAGGGCTGGATCGCGTTGACCCGGATCGCATGCTTCGCCCACTCGACGGCGAGCTCCTTGGTGAGCATGACGATCCCGCCCTTCGAGACGCTGTAGGGGAGGGAGCCGCGTCCCACGGCCGAGGTTCCGGCGATCGAGCACATGTTCACGATGGCGCCGCCTCGGCCCTGGGCGATCATCCGCGTCCCGGCCTGCTTGCTACAGAGGAAGTAGCTCGTCACGTTGATCCGGAACGCGCGCTCCCAGTCGGCGAGCGAGAGCTCTTCCGGTGGGGCGAAGAGCGGAATGTAGGCGAGGTTGACGAGGATGTCCACGGCTCCGAACGCCTCGTCGACGCGCGTGAAGGCAGCGGCGAGATCGGCTTCGCTGGAGGCGTCCGCCTCGATGACGAGCGCCCGCCGCCCCTGCTTCTCGACACCCGCGGCGGAGGCCTCAAGGCGTTCCCGCTCGATGTCGATCAGAGCGACGTCGGCGCCGAAGGCCGCCAGGCCGGCACAGATCGCGGTGCCCAGTCCGCCGGCGGCACCGCTGACAACGGCGACCCGGCCGCTGATGTCGAAGATACCGTTCAAAGCGCCAGCGCCGCCGCGAGCTCGCGTGCGTTGACGACCGTTGCGGCCGGCTCGCCGTTGAGGTAGGCGCTGCAGCGCTCGGCGAGCAGCCGGCGGCACGCATTCAGCGCTGCCTCCGAGTACCAGGCCGAGTGGTTTGTCAACAGAAGGTTCGGTGCGCCGAGCAGCGGGTCGTCGGACCGCGGCGGCTCCTGGGGGAGCACGTCGAGCCCGGCTCCCGCGATCGTGCCGTCTCGCAGCGCGTGGGCAAGCGCAACGGTGTCGACGAGCCCGCCGCGGGAGACGTTGACCAGAAACGCGCTGGGCTTCATCGAGGCCAGCCTCGCCGCGTCGACGAGCGCGCGCGTCTCGGGGGTGAGAGGGCAGTGAAGCGAGACGACGTCGGCCCGGGCGAAGAGTCCGTCCAGTCCGACCGCCTCCACGCCGGGCGGCGGGGTACGCGCGGGATCGTGTGCGATGACGCTCCCGAAGAAGGGTCCGAGCAGTCGGATGACCTCGGCGCCGATCCTCCCGACGCCGACGAGCCCGAGCACGCAGGCCGAGAGTGGTTGCATCGGGCGCAGCTCGGGCCACTCGCCCCAGCGTCCCGCGTCGATCAGCTCCCGCGACTGCGCCAGCTTCCGGGTGCCGGCGAGCACGAGCGCGGCGGCGTGGGTTGCGACCTCCTCGACGCAGTAGTCGGGGACGTTGATCACGGCGATGCCACGGCTCGTCGCGGCCGCGATGTCGACGTTGTCGACGCCGACACCGTATCGCCCGATGACGCGCCAGCCCGGGCAGCGTTCGATGACCTCCGCCCCGATCGTCCCGTACTGGACGAGCACGCCATCGGCGTGGGCGGCGGCGTCGATCACGCTCGATCCCGAGACGCCGCCCGCGTCCTCGACGGTCACACCGAAGGGGGCGGCGGCGGCGGCCTCGACGGTGATGTCGCCGAACGAGGCGTCCAGAACAACGAGCCTTCCACTCATGGAGAACCTCCAGCCAGGTAGTCGTGAATGACCCGCCCGGCGACGAGCGTGAAGTCCGCGTGCCAGTAAAAGCCGCTCAGGGGCTCGATGACCGGCAGGCGCCAGACGGGTGCCTGCGCGTTGGGGCGGAGCTCGACGGTGCAGGGGCCGCTCCAGCAGCCGTGCACGGTGACCTCGGCCAGCCGGCGCGCGGTCAGCTGTCTGATCGCCGGGGTGCCGTCGATGTGCGGGACGAGCTTGTAATTGATGTTCTCGGTGAAGTCGAAGTGCTGGCGGAGCTCCGCCAGCTCGGCAACGCGCTGCTTGTAGGGAAGGGTCGCCGTGAGGATCGTGATGCCGTTTCGGGCGACCTCGCCAACCACCAGATCCCCCCGCGTCTCGAGCTTCAGCACTCCGAGCTTTTTCGGCTGGCCGTGCACCTCGCGTCCGTGGGCAACCCCGACATCGGAGTCCAGGTAGAGACCGACCGAGTAGCCGCCGCTCACGGTCCCGTCCTCGCCGCTGAAGCGCGCTCCCACCATGACGTTGCACTCGTGCGCCCGGCCGACGAAGTCGGTATCGGGCATGAGGTAGATGTGGGCCAGGACGACATCCCCGAGCGGCTCCAGCGGCGGCGGGAGCAGCCGTGCGATTGCTCCCGGATCGCTCCGCCACGCGGCCGTCAGGATGGTCACGTCCCGGAAGCCGAGCGGGAAGGGCGGGACAAGCGGGGCGTCCCAGGGGGAGGAGAAGGGCCCCTCGGCTCCGGCGGCGTCCTCGAGACGGCGGTCGTGCGGCGGCGCCCCGCGCCACGGGCTAGCCACCCGCGTACCTCGCGACCGCATCCCAGTTCCAGTCGAGCCCGAGCCCGGGACGGCCGGGGACGCGTGCGCGTCCCTCCGCGACCTGGAGTGTCGTGTTCAAGAGCTCGTGGAGCCCGTCAAGCCCAGAGCTCGGCGGCATGTACTCGAGGCCGGCCGGATGCAGATTGGGAAGCGCCGCTCCGAAGTGGACGTGGACGTCGGCATGAACGTGCGCGGAGAGCTCGAGCCCGCGTGCCGAGGCGAGCGCGGCGGCCGACATGAACTCCCGGACTCCGCCGACCACCGTGGCGTCGCAGCGCACGACGTCGACCGCCCGGGAGTCGATCAGTTCGCGGAACGCCCGGTGGCCACCGAGATTTTCGCCGAGGCCGATCAGCATTCCGGAGCGGCGGCGAAGGTCGGCGACGAGGGGTGCGAGGCTCTCGGAGAACGGATCTTCCAGGTAGGAGAGATCGAACGGAGCGAGGAGGCGGAGCCGCCGGAGGGCATCCTCAAGGCTTCTGAACGAGCGGAAGGCATCGGCGACGAGAACGCACTCCTCCCCGACGACCTCGCGGACTGCCGCGAGCCGTCGCGCGTCCGCCAATGCCCCGGCGGCGCCGATCGTCACCTTGACGGCCTGACAGCCCAGGCCGACAAAGCCGGCCATCTCCTCCTGCAGGCTCTCGATGTCGGTCGCGTCCTGCCGCGTGTAGCCGCCGACACCGCAGACGGGCACCTCGCTGCGCCAGCTGCCGAGAAGCTCGGCGAGCGGAAGCCCGCTCCGCTTGCCCAGGATGTCCCAGAGCGCGAGATCAACCGCGCTCGCGGCGACCGAGAAGAGTCCACGCTCGGCGTAGGGCCAGTACGCGCCGGAGATCTGCGTGCGGACCAGCTCGGGCAGCGACGCATCCGCACCGAGGAGGAGCGGGGAGAGCGAGCGTTCGACGATCGCGGCCACCGGCAGCCCGCGACCGAATGCATAGGCGGAGCCCTCGAGTCCGCTCTGCGTCCTGATCCGCACGACCGCGTAGCTCCGCTGCGTGACGGTGGCCGACCCGACGACGAGCGGGTTCGGCAGAGGAACCGAACAATCGAAGCACGCCACCTCCAGGATCGGGTCGCGCCCGACCGAACGCGGGGCGCCCGCTTCCGGAGCGCTCGTCAACGTTCCCCCGTGAGGACTGCCGGAGGCGAGGTGGAGGTCCGTACCTGGAGCCCCGTCGCGACCATTTCGACCCGGGGCTCCAGCTCGGGATTGGCGAGTCTCGAGGTGATCATGCGGCACGCGGAGCGGGCAATGTCGTCGAGCGGCCGAGAGATGACCGTCAGCTGGGGCTGCTTAACCGAGGCGAGCTCGCTCTCGTCGAATGCAACGATGGAGAGATCGCCGGGGACGGAGATTCCGTGGCGGTCGAGGTACTCGAGAACGCCCGCGGTGACGGTGTTCGGGACGCAGCAGAGGACGGCCGTCGCTCCTGCCCGGAGCATCCGTTCGGCGATCTCCCAGCCGGACGCGCGATTGATCCGGTCGTAGGGGACGGCAATCTCCGCGCAGGGCTCGAGTGCCAGGACGCCGACGAACGCCTCGAACGCCTCGAACGCCTGGCGACCGGGTCTGACGTCGAGGCTGAGCGTCGCGATCCCGACCGACCGGTGACCGAGCTCGGCGAGGTGTTCGAGTGCCAGTCGGATCCCGCTGTGCTGGTCGGTGAGGACGACGTCCGCCGCGGTCCCGGCGATCTCACGGTCGAGGAGCACGATCGGCCTCGAGATCGCGCCGAGGAGCCGCGCGAGACCTATGTCGCGGTCGTTGATCAACGAGACGGCGAGGGCGTCGACGCGACGGGCGCGAAGCGACTCGAGCGCGAGGCGCTCGCCCCCGGCGTCCCACCCCGAGCTGACGATCACCATTCCGACGCCCTCGCGCCGCAAATCCTCCTCAAGCACATCGGCGATGCGACTGAAGACGTCGTTGCCGATCGCCGGAACGAGCAGCCCGACCAGGAGGCTTCGCGTCGTTCGCAGGCCACGCGCCGCCTCGTTGGCGTGAAAATCGAGCCGGGAGACGGCGTCGAGGACACGTTGACGTGTTGCGAGCGCGACGTGCGGGGACTCGTTCAGCACGCGGGAGACCGTCGACTTCGAGACGCCCGCCTCCCGGGCAACATCGACGATCGTGACCTCTCGGACATCGCTGCCTGCTCCACGGTTGGGGGGTGTGTCGAGCGTTCTCGCCATCTCGCGCCTTCCTGGTCGCGCCTCTCCCGCACACTCTATGGGAACGTTCCCTACCATACGATGCCGCGCGTGATAGGGGCAAGCTGCGAGGCGACCATGACCGACATCGATCTCCCAGCCGAGCCGGGTGCGCCCCGCGGCGAGCTCCTCTCGCCGCGGACGGTCGGCGCCTACCTGGTCGCGCGCGGGATCCTCGACGACCTCGACGGGGTCCACGCCTGCGAGCTCGCAGGTGGGGTCTCGAACATCGTCCTGGCCGTCTCCCGCGCGGCGACGCGCGTCGTTGTCAAGCAGGCCCTTCCGCGCCTCCGCGTCGCCGAGGAGTGGCTTGCAAAGCAGGAGCGCGCGGTCGCCGAGGCTGAGGCGCTCCGACTCGCTGCACGGCTGACGCCGGGCGGCGTCCCGGCGCTTCTCGATGTCGATCCGGACCGCTGCGTGCTCACGATCGCGGCGGCGCCGGACGGGTGGACGACCTGGAAGAGCCGGCTCTTGGACGGGGACGCCGACGCTGCCGTGGCCTCCCGGCTCGGCGAGCTCCTCGCCGCCTGGCATCGCGGCACATTCGGGGACGAGGAGGTCGCGAGGGTGCTCGGCGACGCCGAGGCGTTCGAGCAGCTGCGCGTCGACCCCTACTACCGCACGGTCGCCCGGCGCCGGCCGGAGCTCGCGGCGGCGATCGGCTCCTACCTGGAGCGTATGGACGCCACACGCGTCTGCCTCGTCCACGGGGACTACTCGCCCAAGAACGTCCTTGTCGGCGCGGGCGTCTGGGTCATCGACTTCGAGGTCGCCCACGTCGGTGACCCTGCCTTCGACGTCGCCTTCGTGCTCAATCACCTCCTGCTCAAACGGCTGCACGTCCCGAGCGCAAGCGCTGCCCTCGAGCGCTGCATGCGCGGGTTCTGGCAGGCCTACCGTGCCGCCGTGCCCGCCGGGGTTCTGCCTGAGCTTGGCTACGCACTCGGACACCTCGGCTGCCTGATGGTTGCCCGGATCGATGGAAAGTCGCCCGCGGAGTACCTTTCCCCGGCCGAGAGGGACGCGGCGCGGACGCTCGGGTCGCGCCTGCTGCTCGCTCCCCCCGGGTCACTCGACGAGCTCCTCGAGACGGTCAGGGCCGGCTCCCGATGACGGCGACGATCTCCGGTGTGCGGGCGCGCGAGATACTCGATTCCGGCGGTCGGCCGACCGTCGAGGTCGATCTCGAGCTCAGCGACGGCAGCTCGGCTCGTTCGAGCGTGCCGTCGGGAACATCGACCGGCCGTCACGAGGCCTGGGAGCTACGCGACAACGACCCGGGGCGCTTTGCCGGCAACGGGGTGCTCACGGCGGTGGCGCACGTTCGCGACACGATCGGGCCCGCGCTCCTCGGCCGGAGCCCCTTCGCCCAGGCAGAGCTCGACGCCTTCCTCGTCGAGCTCGACGGCTCGGAGGACAGATCCGTGCTCGGTGCCAACGCGCTCCTCGCGGTCTCGACAGCGGCGGCCCGCGCCGCGGCCGTGTCGCAGGGCCTCCCGCTCTGGCGGCACCTGGGCGGCGGGAACCTCCTGCCGCTGCCGATGGTGAACATCATCAGCGGCGGGCTGCATGCGGAGGCGCGGCTCGCGTTCCAGGACTTTCTCATCCTCCCGGTCGGCGCGGCTTCGTTCCGGGAGGCGCTCGAGTGGGCGGCCGCGGTCCGGGCGGCGACGGCAGAGGGGCTCCGCAATCGCGGCCTTTCCACCCTCAAGGCCGCCGAGGGGGGTTTCGGACCGGCGCTTCCCGACCCGGAAGCGGCGCTCGAGCTGCTCGTCGAAGCCGTCGCGCGGTCGGGTCGTCGGCTCGGCGACGAGGTCGCCCTGGCGATCGACGTCGCCGCCAGCCACTTCTTCTCGGCCGGACTGTACCGGCCGCCGGAGGCGCCCGACGGCCTCGACGCAGGCGGCCTTGTGGACAGGCTCGAGCGGCTCGTCGACCACTACCCGATCGTCTCGATCGAGGACGGCCTCGCGGAGGACGACTGGGATGGGTGGGCAACGCTGAGCGCGCGCCTCGGAGGGCGGATTCAGATCGTCGGCGACGATCTCTTCGCGACAAACCGCGCGAGGCTCGAGCAGGGCGTGGCGCGGGGTATCGCGAACTCCGTCCTCGTCAAGATGAACCAGATCGGCACGCTGAGCGAGACGCTCGCAGTCATCGAGCAGGCCCGAGCCGCAGGCTACGCGCCAATCGTCTCGGCGCGGTCGGGCGAGACGAGCGACGACTTCATCGCGGACCTCGCCGTGGGCAGCTCCGCCGGTCAGATCAAGATCGGATCGCTCGCACAGTCGGAGCGCCTCGCGAAGTACAACCAGCTCCTGCGGATCGAGGAGCAGCTCGGTCGGGACGCACGCTTCGCGGGTCGGGGCACACTCGCGCCACGCAGCCGAGTCACGCCGGCCCGGGGCGGCGGCCGATAGGATCGCGCCTCTCCCGGAACCTCATGTCGGGATTTCCCCCGCTCGAGCGCCTCGGAGCCGCGGCGGCCGCGACCGGACGCGGCCGCCCAGACGGTTCCGGCTCGACGCCGGCCCATCGAACTCCCGCGCCGGCCGTAGCCTGGCTGCTCGGACTCATGCATCAGCTCCCCCCGGTCGGCGAAGGACGAGGTCGGCGACGAGCCCCGTCCAGCCGGTCTGGTGCGAGGCGCCCAAGCCCGCTCCCGTCTCGGCGTGGAAATATTCGTGGAAGAGGATCAGGTCCATCCACGCGGGGTCGCCCTGGAGGAGCCCGTAGTCGCCGAAGACGGGGCGCCGCCCGTCCTCCCGGCGCAGAAAGAGCCCGATCAGGCGCCCGGCAAGCTCGGCGGCGACCTGCTCGAGCGCGAGCAGCTGGCCCGATCCGGTCGGGCACTCGACGCGAAACTCGGGGCCGAGCAGGCGCCCGTGCGCCTGCAGCGCGCGGAGGAGAATGTAGTTAATCGGCATCCAGACAGGACCGCGCCAGTTGGAGTTACCTCCGAACAGGCCGCTCGTCGATTCGCCCGGTTCGTAGGTGAGGGTTGCGAGGAACCCGGAGACGTCGATCCGAAGGGGATCGACCTGGTGGCGCTTCGAGAGGGCTCGAACACCGTGGTCGGAAAGGAACTCGGCCGGGTCGAGCATGGCGGAAAGCAGGCGGCGCAGCCGCACCTCGTCGAGCACCGAAAGTACGACGCTCGACGCTCCCTCGGAGACGGACGGCGACCGGATCACGCCCCGGGCCTCCGGCCGGTTGCGGGTAAACCACTCCACGCGGGAGGCAAAGTCGGGGAGGCGCGTGAGTGTCTGGCTGGGGAGGTCCATGATCGCCGCCAGCGGCAGCAACCCGACGACCGATCGCGCGCGCAGCGGAACCTGGCTTCCGTCGGCGCAGCGCAGCAGGTCGTAGTAGAAGCCATCCTCGTCGTTCCAGAGGCCCTGATCGTTGAGCGCCGAGGCGATCAGCGCGAAGTGCTCGAAGAACTTCGTCGCGATGTCCTCGTAGGAGCGATCGTGCCTGGAGAGCGTGAGTGCAAGCTCGAGCAGATGCTGGCAGTACATCGCCATCCAGGCGGTGCCGTCGGTCTGCTCGAGGTCACCTGCGACCGGCAGGGAGGAGCGGTCGAACGGTCCGATGTTGTCGAGACCGAGGAACCCTCCCTGAAACAGGTTGTTGCCCTGCGAGTCCTTGCGGTTGACCCACCAGGTGAAGTTCAGCAGCAGCTTGTGGAGTATGCGCTCGAGGAATTCGAAGTCGCGGCCTCCGTCGATCTCGAACACCTGCAGCGCCGCCCACGCATGCACGGGCGGATTGACGTCACCGAATGACCATTCGTAGGCGGGGAGCTGCCCACTCGGGTGCATGTACCACTCGCGGCAGAGCAGGATCAGCTGCGACTTGGCGAACTCGGGATCGACGTGGGCGAGCGCGACGCAGTGGAAGGCAAGGTCCCAGGCCGCGTACCAGGGGTACTCCCAGGTATCGGGCATCGAGACGACATCCATGTTGTTGAGGTGCATCCAGTCGGAGTTGCGACCGCCTCGCCGCTCGACGGGCGGGGGCGGCCAGGCCGGGTCTCCCTCGAGCCAACGGACGACGTCGTAGTGGTAGAACTGCTTCGACCACAGCATCCCCGACAGCGCTTGGCGGACGACGCGCGCCTCGTCTTCGGAGCAGCTCGCAGGGATCAGACTGGCGTAGAACGCATCCGCCTCCTGCTCCCTGGCGCTCATGACGGAGGCGAAGTCCTCGCCGATGCCGTCCACCTCGCCGCCGAGTCGTAGCTCGATGCTGCATGTTTCCCCCGCAGCGACGGTCAGCCGGCGGCGGAAGGCGGCTTTCGTGCCGACAAGCGTGGGGTTCACCGTCGCGGAGCCGTGGACGATGTAGTCGCCGATCCCATCCTTCGGGTACGTCGTCCCGGACGGCGCGCCGTAGAGGCGCTCGAGGTTCGTCTCGTTCTCGCAGAAAAGCACCTCCCCCGAGCCATCCGCCACCAGGCGGCGGCGGCCGAGGTCGGCGTGCTCCGCGAGCAAGGCGCCGTGCTCGAGCCTGATCGTCGGTCGGGCAGGGTCGATCCCCCACGACCAGGTGTTGCGGAACCAGAGCGTCGGGAGCACCTCGATCGTCGCCGCCTCAGGCCCGGCGTTACGCACCGCGACCCTGACCAGGATGTCCTCGGGTGAGGCCTTCGCGTAGTCGACGGTGATCTCCCAGTATCTCCCCTCGTCAAAGACGCCGGTGTCGATCAACTCGAACTCGGGTTCGAGGCGCGTGCGGGCGCGGTTTGACTCGACCAGCTGCTCATAGGGGTACTCCGCCTGCGGGTACATGTAGCGCCAACGCATCCAGGAGTGCGTCGGTGTCGAGTCGAGGAACCACCAGTACTCCTTGGCGTCCTCGCCGTGGTTGCCCTCCGGCCCCGAAAGTCCGAAGATGCGCTCCTTGAGGATCGGGTCGCGGCCGTTCCAGAACGCGAGCGCAAAGCAGAGGGTCTGGCGGTCGTCGCAGATACCGGCGAGTCCCTCCTCGTTCCAGCGATAGGCGCGCGAGCGGGCATGGTCGTGGGGGAAGTACTCCCAGGGTGACCCGTCGGCGCTGTAGTCCTCGCGCACGGTGCCCCATGCCCGCTCGCTCAGGTACGGGCCCCAGTGGCGCCACGGCGCCCGCCCGCGAGATGTCTCCGAGAGGCGATCGCGCTCGGCCGAGCTCACCTCTTCAGTGTCGCACAGTGCTTGGTCTCACTCCCGCCTGTCGAATGTCTCGGACGGGCACGGCGCGGATGCGCCACGTGATCGGACGGCGACGACCTGTCCTCCGGCGTGCAGCAGCGGGTCGGCTCGGTACCCGGACCGACGCGCTGCGGCTGCGCTCGGCGCCGCTCCGCCTCAGCGCTCCTCACGCACGTAGGGCGAGCCGAGCGAGGCGGGTGCGCCGAGCCGGCGGCGCGCGCCGCTTGCGGAGGCGAGAACGAGCACGACGACCGTCATCACGTAGGGAAGGGAGTTCGTCCAGAGCTCCGTCGGACCGAGGCTGATGTCGCGCGCCTGCAGCTCCGGCGTGAGTGCCTGGAGCGCACCGAAGAAGTAGGCGCCGATGAGGCACAGCTCGGGCCGCCAGAACGCGAAGATCACGAGCGCGATCGCGATCCAGCCGGCCCCGCCCGTGATGCCGCCGACCCACTGCGGCGTCAGAGCGAGGGTGAACGTCGCCCCCGCGACCCCGGCGAACGCGCCGCCGACGAGCGTGTGCGCGTAGCGGTACCGGACGACGTCGATTCCCATGGCGTCGGCCGCCGCAGGGGACTCTCCCACCGCACGGAGGTTCAGGCCGGGTCGCGTCCGCGTGAGATAGAGCGACACGGCGATCACGCAGAGCCAGGAAAGGTAGACGAGCACATTCTGGCCAAAGACGATCGGACCGACGATCGGCCAGCGCTGCACGCTCGACGGGAAGAGCGCGTGGAAGTCGTGCCGTGCCGGGTTGTCGGCCAGATTGAGATCGTTTCCGAGATATGACGAGAGCCCCGCTGCTCCGGCGAAGATGGTCAGCGCAAGCCCCGATACGATCTGGCTTGCGCGCAGCGTGATCACGAGGAAGGCATGGATCCCGGCCATGAGCGCGCCGGCCAGCGCCGCCACTCCGAGCGCCGCCGTAAGCGAGATTCCCGCGTCGGCGTGCAACCGCTGCACTGTCCAGAAGCCCATCACGGCGCCAACGAGCATCATCCCCTCCACCCCGAGGTTGAGCACGCCGGATCGCTCGGCGAGGAGCTCCCCGAGCGCGGCATAGAGCAGCGGTGTGCCGTAGGCGATGCCGGAGGCGACCACGACGACGAGGAGCGAGTTGTTCATGCGGCGGCCCCGCCGGCCGGGAGCGGGTTGCGCCGCCCCAGGCGGATCCGATAACGGACAAGCAGCTCACCGCCGAGGGCCGAGAAGAGGATGATCCCCTGCAGAACGCCGACGAGGCCTGACGGGAAGTCGGCCCCCTCGAGCGTGTTGCCCGCCTGCTGGAGACCGCCGATCAGGAACGCGACAACCACGACCGCGAGCGGGTTGTAGCGGGCGAGCGCCGCGACGACGATCCCTGTGTATCCGTAGTACTGCTTCTGCAGCCCGTTCGGGTCGCCGTCGACCGCGTGAGCGAAGTCGCCGACCTGACTCGCCCCGCCGAGCCCCGCGACAGCTCCGGAGAGCGCCATCACCGCAAGAATCTTGCGACGGACGCGCATGCCGGCGTACCTGCCTGCGCGCACGGAATCCCCGAGCACCTGGACCTCGAACCCGAAGCGCGTGCGCGAGTTAAGCAGCCAGAGAACCAGGGCGAGGAGAAGCGCGATCCCGGCCCCGAGTGGCAGCAGGATGCCGCCCTGGGCGTGGATCGTCAGCCCGGGCCAGATCGCCGAGTTCGGTAGCGGCTTGCTGGTCGGGAAGACCTTCGCGTTGACGCCCGTGGTCAGGCGCCAGTACGACTCGCTGTAGAACACGAGGTAGGTCAGCAGCGTCCCGGCGACGTAGTTGAGCATCAGGGAGGTGATGATCTCGTTCGTCCTGAAGAAGGCGCGCAGTATCCCCGGAATCAATGCCCACATTGCACCGCCGGCACAGCCAGCAACGACCATCGCGCCGATCACGAGTGCCGAGGGACCGCCGCTGCCGCCGAGAAAGAGTCCGGCTGCCGCGGCGGTGATCGTGCCGATATACAGCTGGCTCTCACCGCCGATGTTGAAGAGTCGCATGCGGAAGGCGACGGCTGCCGCAAGGCCCGTGAATGCAAGCGGCGTCGCCTGGGTCAGGGTCTGCCCGAGCGCACCGGCTTGGAGGAACGCGGCGTCGAAGAGCTCGCGGTAGGTCGAAAATGGGTCGTGCCCGGTGGCGAGCAGGACGACGCCCGCGACGATGAGCGCGACGACGAGCGACACGGCGGGGACGACGAGGATCAGCCAGCGGGGCTGGTGAAGCCTGCGCTCAATCCTCATCGTGAGCTCTGGCCCCCGCCATCAAAAGACCGATCTCGGCCACGTTCGCCCCGGCCGCCTCGAACTCGCCGAGGATCGCGCCCTCATACATCACCACGATCCGGTCGGCGAGCACGAGGATCTCGTCGAGGTCCTCGCTGATCAGCAGGACGCCGACACCGGCGGCTGCGGCCTCACGAAGGTAGGTGTGCACGGTCTCGATCGCACCGACATCGAGACCGCGCGTCGGAGATGCGGCGACGAGGAGCCGCGGCAGCCCGGAGAACTCGCGCGCGAGGACGACCTTCTGGAGGTTGCCGCCCGAGAGCAGCCGCGCGGGGGAAGCCGGACCGGGTGTGGCGATCGAGTAGCGGCTGATCAGCTCGACAGCACGCGCGCGGATCGCGCCGAGGCTCAACAGAGGCCCATGCGACGCCGGGGGCGCGCGATAGGACTTCAGCACGAGATTGGAGGCGATGCTGAGACTCGGTGCCACGCCGGTACCGAGCCGGTCCTCGGGAACGTAGGAGATCCCCGCGGCGATCGCCTCTCGCGGATCGCCACCACGGAGCGCGCGCCCAGACATTCTGAGCGCGCCCCCGCTCCGAGAACGGACCCCCGAGATGGTCTCGGCGAGTTCGCGCTGCCCGTTTCCGGCGACGCCAGCGACGGCGACGATCTCGCCCGCCCGTACGTCCATGGAGAGATCGCGCAGCGCCGGGTCGCCCCGCTCGCCGACCGCCCAGACGTGCTCGAGTTCGAGCACGACCTCACCGGCCGCTCGAGCCGCCACACCGCCGGCGGGGGTGGCTCCGAGCTCGAGCTCCCGTCCGACCATCAACGCGGCGAGCGTGTGGGTGGTCGAGTCCTTCGCGAGTACGGTGCCGAGCGAGCGCCCGCCGCGCAGGACCGTGACCCTGTCGGCGACCGCCATGACCTCGTGCAGCTTGTGCGAGATGAAGATCACGGTGCGCCCCTCGGCTGCCATTTCGCGAAGGGTCACGAACAGGACCTCGGCCTCCTGGGGCGTGAGGACCGCGGTCGGTTCGTCGAGGATGAGGATGCGCGCATCGCGGTAGAGCGCCTTGAGGATCTCGACCCGCTGCTGCTCGCCGACCGAGAGCTGCCAGATCCGTGCGCGCGCGTCGACCGCGAGGCCGTAGTGTGCGGAGAGCTCATCGACCTTCTGCTCGATTGCGCCCCGGCGCAGCCGAAAGGAGCGGCCCTCCCCACGGTGGTCGCCGAGCACGACGTTCTCGGCGACGCTGAATGGCTCGACCAGCCGGAAGTGCTGGTGGACCATGCAGATCCCTGCATCGAGGGCGTCACGCGGCGAGTCGAAATGCACCTGCTCGCCATAGAGGGAGATCTCGCCCTCATCCGGCCGGTAGAGGCCGGTCAGGATGTTCGAGAGGGTGCTCTTCCCAGCACCGTTCTCGCCGAGCAGGGCATGCACCTCGCCCGATGCTGCCTCGAAATCGATCCTGTCGTTGGCGACGACGCCCGGAAACCGCTTCGTGATGCCGCGCATCGTCACAGCCGCCCCGCCGGGGGCGGCCGTGACAGCGCTGTCATCGCTCCGCTCAGGCATGCCCTTCGGCCTGTGCTAGCCGGTCGGGCTGCCGATCACACCTTTCACGAGCCAATCCACCGAGTAGAGCTGGGCGATCGAGAGCCGCTTGCCTTTCGGGACGACGACCTTGCCGGCCTGGTCCTCGATCGGGCCCGCGAACTCGTAGAAGCTGCCGCTCTCGATCTGCTTCTCCTTGGCCGCG